>Ga0315321_10000373_pt1 | contig 32445 bp, 21 predicted proteins | sample M180m21515metaG_FD_203464 | JGI IMG/M metagenome (GOLD analysis project Ga0315321, IMG submission 203464) | Ammonia-oxidizing marine archaeal communities from Monterey Bay, California, United States - M1 80m 21515 | ecosystem: Environmental > Aquatic > Marine > Intertidal zone | place: USA... | reverse complement strand
CCCCCCCCACATGCACGAGTAGGCTGCCTTTGCCGGAGATTGCCTCTCTACCATGAAATGCTATCAATCGCGAGCAGGTGGCTTCGCTCTTGCTGTTTGAGGGTCAGATGGATAATCTGCAGTTGGGTTCAGGGAAGGAACGCATGGTTGTCAGGGAGGGCAATTACGTGTTGAAACGAACGTCGATCAGGACGAAGCTTGCTATCACGCTGACATTGCTGTCAGTCGTTTTTGGTTTGCTCGTTTCAGCTGTGGTGTTTGCAGTCGAGTCTTACAACAGCTTGGCGTTGCAACTGACCCAGCATTCCCGTGAAGTGCAGCGGGCGAGCGAGTTGCATATCACTGCTTACAAGTTGATCGGCAGTTTTGGGAGCAAGCTTGGGAGTGCCAAAAGTGCACAAGAGCATGGCTTGTTGCCTTCGAAATTTAGCGAGCTGCCGTCAGGGTTATTGATTGAGCTGGGCTGGGATTTCGAATCATGCGGTGCTGACTTTGAGACGCATCTTGATACGTGTTGCGGCTTATCTAAATCGCAATCGACGAATTTGCTAATGCCCGAGCTGGAGCGAGGGGACCGGTTGGCAGAAATCAAGAATCAGTTTCATGCATTCAAGCAGTTGGAACCGTTCAGCAGCGAGGTCAAATACAGCTCGGGCTACAACCCAGAGAAAAAAGCTCAGATCGAGAAATTCCTTCGCTCGCTGTTGGGGAAAAGTGAAACCTATGCGGAGGAGACTCGCGACGCGTTCACTGCGTACAGCGACCAGCTTCGAAGGCAGGCTCGCTTTTGGCGAAATGTTGCTTGCGGATGTGCAGTGGCCACAGTGGCTTTGGTAGTGACCTTTTTCTGTCTCTTTACTTCGTACATTGCAAAGCCATTTCGTACATTGATTGATGGTTCACGGTTGGTTGCTGGTGGTGAGTTCGATCATCGAATTGATCTCGGGACCGAAGATGAGCTGAATGAACTGGCTCAAGCGATGAATAGCATGACGAATCGCTTTCAGCACACGCTTGGAAAACTGAATGCAACCTGCGAAGGTCTTGATCGTGAGGTCAAGGCAAGGACTCGTGAGGTCATTCAGAATGAACAGCTTGCAAGTGTGGGGTTTCTCGCCGCGGGTGTGGCACACGAAATCAACAACCCTCTGGCAACGATCGCCATGAGTTCCGAAGTGTTGCAAACGCGGCTATCTGACTTGGCAATGCTGCCGGCGGAGCAACGTGTGTTTGATAGCGAGTTGCAGCATGAGTTACCTAAAAATCTGCGCCGCATCGAGGACGAGGCTTATCGTTGCAAGGGAATCACAGAAAAGCTGCTCGATTTCAGTCGCCTGAGTGAAGTGCAGCGTGCCCCCACGAATATCGTTGATGTCGTCAACGAAGTGGTGGATATGGTTGGTCAGCTGGGCGAGTTTCGCTGTAAAACGCTGACCACACATGCCAGCCATGCGGTTGTTGTTGAGGTGAATCCTCAGGAAATCCGTCAGGTGATCTTGAATTTGGTCACCAACGCACTTGAAAGTGTAGATGCCGACGGTGCCGTCGATATTTACGTGGACCTGCAAAACGGAGCAGCGTCTGTTGTTGTCGAAGATACTGGCTGCGGCATGGACATTGAAACACAGCAGCATTTGTTTGAGCCGTTCTTTACACGGCGTCGCGATGGCACAGGTACAGGGTTGGGTTTGAGCATCAGTTATCGAATTGTGTCCAAGCACGGCGGGTCGCTCAAGGCGAATAGCGAGGGACCCGGCCGCGGGTCAAGGATGTTATTGACGTTGCCATGTGTGGCATCGGATGAGAAGAATCAGACAGGAAGTCCCGTGGTAATTGGGTTGAAGAATGAGTCGTATCAAGCAGCCGGATGAACAAGCATCGATGCGGATTCTGTTCGCTGACGATGAGACAAATTTACAGGAATTGATGCGTATTGAATTGCCCAGGATGGGGTACGCAGTCACGGTTTGCCCCGACGGGTTGACTGCCGTGGCGGCATTGGAAAGAGAGCCTTACGACTGTCTCTTTGTGGATCTGAATATGCCCGGTCTTAACGGGTTGGAAGTGATTGCAAAAGCTCGGGAGCTGCGACCGGAAATCGAAGCCGTGGTCATGACGGGCAAGCCCAGTCAGGAGACAGCGATCGAAGCGCTGCGATATCAGGTCTTTGATTATCTCACGAAGCCGGCACGTCTGGCAGAAATTTCTGGGATGCTTGGGCGCGTCAACGAGCGCCGTCACGCCCGGCGTCAACTGGCCGCTCTGGAGCATCGTCTGCGGCGGGCAGAAGGAGACTCACAACTGGTCGGAACAGGGCCTGCCATGGAACGCGTCCTGAAGCTTATCTCAAAGGTCGCCCCGACTGACAGTTCTGTCCTGATCCGAGGCGAAACGGGCTGCGGAAAAGAGTTGGTCGCGCGTGCGCTGCACGACAGTAGCTTGCGGGCAGAACAACCAATGGTTGCTGTGAATTGTGGTGCACTTCCAGAAAATCTGATCGAGAGTGAATTGTTTGGGCATTGCCGCGGTGCCTTCACTGGGGCAGACACTGCCCGTACTGGGCTTTTCGAAGTCGCCGATGGCGGCACGATTTTTCTTGATGAAATTGGCGAATTGCCGCTGTCCATGCAAGCTAAATTGTTGCGCGTGCTGGAAACCGGCGATATCCGACGTCTAGGTGACAATCAAACGGTCAACGTGAATGTTCGAGTGGTGTGTGCAACACATCGCGATCTTGAACAGATGGTCGAAGAGGGGACCTTCCGCGAAGATCTGATGTTCCGCATCAATACCTTCGAAATTGGCGTGCCAGCTTTGCGTGAGCGAACCGAAGATATTCCAGTGTTGGCAAGACACCTGTTACGCAGGCACCGTAGTGACGGCAGTGATGATGCACTGTTTACGGATCTGGCGATGCAAGAACTCCAGGGGCACCAATGGCCGGGTAACGTCCGAGAGCTTGCCAATGTGGTCGAGCATGCTGCGATTCTTTGCGAGTCGATGCCGATTGGAAGCGAAGACTTGCCTAGACATTTTGGCAAGCGACAACTGCGAAAAGAAATTCGAGACGCCAGCCCGATGACCCTGAGGGAATTGGAATCGCTCGCCATTGCAAAGGCAGTCGAGCGACATGAGGGTAACAAACCGGCAGCAGCAGCCGAGTTGGGCGTGAGCTTGAAAACACTGTACAACAAACTCAATGCAGCGGAAGAACGCCGGCAAGCTGGATGAGTCCGTTCAGATTTCGGTGCCGGATGTTATCTCTCGCTACCGCTGGGACTTTGGGACCGTTGATCGATCTTGTGGCTGGTACTTATCAAACCAGCTCTGCACCTTGAGGCCGGCGTGTTGTTGTTTCGGGATCGCAGCAGCGAGTTCACGCTTGATACTCTGGTGCTCAGGAGAGGGAGAGGAGGCAAGGTTCTTCCATTCGTGGGGATCGCTGGCATGGTCGTATAGTTCTTCGGACCCGTCCTCGTATCGAATGTAACGCCAACGTGTTGAGCGGATCGCTGTATTGCCTTCTCCATAAGAAGAGATCACAGGCGAGCGTTTTTCGGTTGGGTCGGCCAATTGCGGCTTGATGGATTTGCCATCGAGATGTTCAGGAACAGGTAGTCCCGCGAGATCAGCAAGTGTGGGGAAAACATCGATCAGGCTGACCGGTTGCATGCAGACCGAACCCGCCTTCACGCTTGAGGTGCGAACCATGAAGGGGATCCGTGTGGTTTGCTCCCAAATGGCTCCTTTGCACCAGTGTTTTTTCTCACCCAGATGCCAGCCATGATCACTTACCAACATTACAACCGTCTCGCGACCTCGCGGGTTCTGTTCGAGCGCATCGATGAAGCGACCAATCTGTTGGTCAACGAACGCGATTGAGGCCTGGTAGGCCTGAATCGTCGTCTCCCATTCCTTGCTGGCCACAATGTAGTCGTGGTCACTCAGGTCGGGTTGAACCTTCCCGTCTCGAGTTTTGCGAGAGTGAAGTGCTTTGTGGGCGTGGCTTTTCGCCAAGCGTCGCGCAAAGTCAGGCATGTCAGCCCAGTCGTCCGTGACTGGTTCCAATGGCTTCTGGATTGTGTCGAGCGGGAACTGGTCGAAATAGGTCGCGGGGACTTGCAAGGGGCGGTGAGGGCGAAAGAACCCCACGGACATGAAAAGCGGCTTATCGGATTCTTGTTCCCACTGGTCAATCGCCCACTGAGCTACTTTGTAGTCGCTCATTTGTTCGTCATTTACTTCCAACGCGTAGCCATCGTTTGGCGGCTTTAAAGCTCCAAATTTATTTTCGCCCGCTGGAGGCTTTGGATCGCGAGGACGACGTAACAGCGAGTCGCCTCGATTACCTGGGCCACCGTGGTGTACTTTTCCGCCGCTTGCTACACGGTAGCCATGGTTCGAGAAAAACTGTTGTAGCGAGGGAGTCGTTATCTTTTTCTCGCCTTTGAACTTGGCGTTGAAGTAAGTGCCTGTTCGAAAAGGATAAACCCCGTGGTTAAGGCTTGTACGGGAGGGACGGCATTGCGGGGCGTTGCAGTAAGCTTGGGGAAATAGCATCCCGCTTGCAGCCAATGCATCAATGTTGGGGGACTGGGCATCAGGATGGCCTTGCAGACAGCCCAGCCAATCATTCAGATCGTCAACGATGATGAATACAATGTCGGGATGGTGTTCAGTCGCTTGTAAGCTCCTCTCGCAGTTGACGACCGTCAGCACCATGATGAAGGAGTAGAGTGCTGCTCTTGTAAATTCTTTGCTGTAGCGATTGAGCATGGAAGATTTCATCGTGGTCGTTTGATTTTGGAAGATCATTGCCGCCTTGCAGGCGAGTAAGGTGATGTCGCAATCTGATATTCGGTGCCATCAAGCAGGTAGTTCACTCGTATGTGAATGCGTGTGTTTGCGCTTGAATACGGCTTCTGAATACGGCTTCTGAATACGGCTTCTGAATACGGCTTCTGAATACGGCTTCTGAATACGGCTTCTGAATACGGCTTCTGAATACGGCTTCTGAATACGGCTTCTGAATACGGCGATTGCAGACTGCGTGTGGAGGTTCAATTGGCTGGGAATAGTTGAACGTCACATTCCCAAGATTCTACCGTTCAGAATCAAGCAAGCAAATCAGGGCAACGGTGTGGCTTTTGACGAGCAGATTGGGAGGTCTGCTGCCGAGTGGCTTGCCAGTGGGTAGTCCCTGAACAAGTAATGTGGTCAAACCCGAATCGAATTGATTACTTCCCTGATCCTGGCTGGTTCAGTTGGCTTTGCAATGCAGTGGGTGAAGCCAAGCGTCTTGTAGCGATCAACCTCGGCATCGGTCACGCTGGCGGTAACTGCGGCGATCGGAGTTTCCTTGGACCCACGTTGTTTTTCAATGCTACGTATTTTTTCCGTGGCAGCGATTCCATCCATCACGGGCATATGGATGTCCATCAGAACGAGGTCGAAGTTTTCTTGCTGGAATGCCTCGATTGCCTGTTCACCATTGTGCACCATTACCACGTAAGTATTCAGTTTCTTAAGAATGTGGACGAGGACAAGTCGATTGACCTCGCCATCCTCTACCGCGAGTATGCGGATCGGGGGCGAATTGTTCTCGATGGACGCTGTCGAAGCATCGTTGTTGCTTACTTTCTGTGTTGAATTGTGCGTTGCCTCTAACTGGGGCAATGTGAGTGCGACGTCAAATCGTGTTCCCTTGCCAAATTCACTCTCCAGTTTGATTGTGCCCTGCATCAGTTCTGTCAGCGTTTTCGCAATCGTAAGACCGAGTCCGGTTCCGCCATATCGCCGTGTCGTTGTCGAATCAGCTTGGCTGAATGGGTCGAACACACGGTTGGTTTGTTCTTCCGTCATGCCAATTCCAGTGTCGGTGATGACAAAGTGTACGCGAGCGGGATCCTCTTCGGGTTGGTCGTCCGTTCCGGCGTAGCACCTGTTGCATTGAAATGTTCCAGTGACGCTGCCATGCTTTGTGAATTTGATCGCATTGTCCAGCAAGTTGTTAAGAATCTGAGTGACTCTGATCGGATCACCAAATCTCTCCGCGTCCATGTGCTCGCATCCTTTGATCTCGAACACTAGACCCTTCTTTGACGCATTTGCAGAATGTAGGCGTTGAAGTTCTTGCATCTGATCGCGGATGCGGAATGCGTTTTTCTCAAGGTCGATGCGTCCAGCTTCGACCTTTGACAAATCAAGGATGTCGTTGAGGATTCGGAGTAGTGACTCACTTGACTGCTGAATCACTGAGACACACTCTTCTTGCTCTTGGGTCAATGTTGTGTCAGTTAGCATGTTGACCATGCCCAGAATCCCGTTCATGGGAGTCCTGATTTCGTGGCTCATGTTTGCCAGAAAGTTTGTTTTAGCGGCACTGGCTCGTTCAGCATTCTCTTTCGCCGTGAGTAGTTGCCCCTCGTCATGTTTTTTGTCCGTAATGTCGCGAGTGATTGCTACCATTTCGGTGACGACATCTGGATCGGCATCACCACGCACTGGACCCGCCGTTTGCTCCATCCAGCGTTGCCCGCCGCAGGGGGAATTGCATCGGAACTGCCACTGAAGTGTTTCGCCTTGGAAAACGGCTTCCAGGTTCTTCTGGTACATCGCCCAATCCTTGGCATCAACCATCATGGATAAGTGGGTGCCACGTACCTGTTCCACGTCAGTCGCACCGAGCATTCTCAGTCCAGCAGGATTCAGATCAATGAGCTCTCCATTGCGGTTGACTGTCTTTACACACTCCGGTTCTGACTCCATGATTGTTTTGAGTCGTGCAAGCGATGCGTCGTTGTCCGGATTTTGCTGGGCTTTCCCGAGTTCAGGTATATTGGAGCTGGATGGATTACTCATTTAACTTGCCCACTTAGCAGGTTGTTGGCCCGTGTTTAAAAACCAGCAACTCGTATTATCTTAACGTTTGCGTGATGTATCTCACTGGGCTGCGACAGTTCGTGCATGTCTTTCAATGTCAGCTCGGTGTGTTGTAGATGACTGGGTTGACTGCTACTGAGCAGTGTAAATCGTGATCGCTGACGCTTTTGGTGGAATGGTTGCCCAACCCGATGGAAGGGCCTCAAGTTGCAAGCGTAGCAACTTTTCAAGGTGGGTGTCGGAGTTTTGGCGACTAACTCATCCTGCCTGTAACAACAGCCCGTTTGCACTTGGTTTGTGTTCATCTGCTGCGGACGATGGCTGATCTGCAAAATCTGTCTCCTTTCAGTCTAACTGCAACGAACAGCCAGAGTGAGCTTTGATGAAAAACACATGCAGAAAAAAAGGATTGCGAAATTGTGGAATCGTTGCGGGGCGTGCGGATGCGAGTGATCGAGCCAGTGATGCTGATTCTTTTGCTTTAGAATCTGCTAGGTGCGATGGATTGCCCCGTCAGTGAGGTGACTCAAAGCAGATGCGAGGCGGTCGATTTGGCACGCTTCGTTATAGGCCTGCATCGAGATTCGAAGGCACCATCGACCAGAATCCCGGAGTTGAAACACAGGAAGCTCTAAGGAATGCTCTTGATAGAGCCTTTGCTGAAGTGTTGCCGTTGACTTGTCGTGTTCGGTCAAGCGGGTCGCATTGAGGGGCACGGAGGCCATGGAACCGAGCATCTCGTTGCTGCAGGGAAACTCAGTTTGCAGTGTGTTGCAAATGACTTGTCTCGCCTTCACTACCGCTTCGTGGTTCCGCTGATAGAGTTGGTCAAGACCTTCTGGGTAAAGGGACTTAAGAAACGCGATCGCAGTTGGGACGGCCAGAAGTGGCGTGGGGTCGTACGTTCCGATCCAGTCAAATTCTGTGAGAAAGCGCGTACGCGTGGAACAGTCCTGGTTCGCTCCGTGGCTGATCACATTGGGTCGAACCTGTGTCTGCCACTCGGGTTGGACGAACAGGAAGCCAGAGCTTTTTGGGCCGCAGAGCCATTTGTGGTGATTCGCTGTGTAGTAGTCTGGGGCGAGTGTTGTCAGGTTCAGTGGAATCATTCCTGGCGTGTGAGCCCCATCGATGAGTACTCGTATGTCTTTCGCACGCGCCAACGAAATGACCTGTTCGACCGGGAGTATCAATCCAGTGGGGCTCGTCACATGGTCGATCAAGATCAGTCGTGTGCGTGATGTGATTTTGTTCTCAATCGCGGCCATCACATCTGTATCAGATTCCAGCGGAAACGGGATGTCAGCGACCACAATTTCAGCTCCTGCCTTTTCAGCGACATGGCGAGCCGCATTGCTGCATGCGTTATAGCCATGGTTCGTGATCAGAATTTGGTCATCTTCTTTGAGCGGAAAGGAGCCCAGTACCGCGTTGACCCCGTCGGTGGCGTTGCGAACAAATGCGAGGTCAGACGCAGGGGCGTTGACTAAATCAGCAATGGTGCGTCGCACTGCATCCAATTTGGGTAGCAGGTCCCGTTCCGGTGCGAGGAATTTAATCGGGTCCTGTTCGAGTTCGGAGATGAGGGCTTCTTGCTTTTGCAAGACGATCCGCGGGCATGCCCCGAATGAACCATGGTTTAGGAAATCAATGTCAGGGTTGAGTTGCCAATGATCGCGGATCTTCATGAACTGAGGTTCCAATTCTTAAGAGTGATAGGCGTCGTCGCTCGTGCTTGGTCTGAATACAGGTTGACGATTTGCGTTGGCGAAAACGCTTGCAGAGTTCAGCGTTTTAGAATGGACAACGCATCGTCTAGTTCGCTGGTGACGACAGGGTCATGCTCGCGTTTCAGTTGCATTTCTAACGCTAACGTTGCAGCAGCGCCTCCAATTTTGCCAAGGGCCCACGCGGATGCTCCTCGCACCAAAGGTTCCGTGTCGACGAGCCCTCGAGTCAGAGCTGGTATCGAGTCTGTCTGCATTTGGTTGCCCAAGACAATGGCCGCATTGCGTAGCACGCCTCTGCGGCGGGCACGCCACAACGGTGTTTTCCGAAAACGTTGTCGAAACTGTTCATCATTGATTTTGAATAGTGCCGTCAATTCAATATGCTCGAATCGCTGGCTTTCCGGTTCGAGTTCGGTTGGTTCGAGTTCGGCAGACTGCTGATCTACTGATGCTTGTGGCTGATTGTTCGGGGTAATGTGGGACGCATCGCGAGTGGGTTTTCGGTTCCAAGGGCACACTTCCTGGCAAACGTCGCACCCATACAGCCAATTGCCAATTCCTTCTCGCAGTTCGACTGGGATCGGACTCCTGTGCTCAATGGTCAGGTAGCTGATGCACCGCGATGCGTCGAGCACTCCCGGTGTCGGAAATGCATCGGTAGGACAGGCGTCGAGACAGGCTCGGCAGGTTCCGCAGTGGGTGGCATCGTGGCTGTTGTTGTGTGGTAGATCGGTGTTGCAAAGAACACATGCCAAAAAGAAGTAGCTGCCTTTATGTTTGTTCAATAGTAAGGTGTTCTTGCCTTGCCAGCCCAGGCCGGCTTGTTTTGCAATTTCACGTTCCATCAAAGGTGCGGTGTCGACCACTCCGCGTGCCTTGGATGTCGGTGATTCGTGCGTGATGAGTTTGCAGAGCTGTTTCAGCTTTGGGTGGATGATGTCGTGGTAGTCAACACCTGACCAGACATATTTGGCTATCCGTCCCAGACCGTTTGAGCAGGGAGCCGCCTGGGCAGTATCGTAGGGATATGCCAACGCAATGATTGACTTGGCGCCTTCCAGGACACCATCAGGATGTTGGTAAGCTTGTTGTCGTTGTGAGAAATATCCCATCTCGCCTGCGTATCCAGAATGGATCCAGGCAACCAGGTCGGAGTAGCCCGAAAGTGACACAGCGGGGGTGATTCCGAACTGTGAAAACCCCATATCGGCCGCCGCTTGACGCAGTGTCTCGACGAGTTGGGTTGGATTATTCAACGTTGAAAGTTCTGCGATGCCGGACGCGTGGCAATTCGGGCCTTGTTGTCCCGTATCGCATGGCGGTAATAGGTTTCAAGACACAAGGCAGCCATGGAAGTTGTGTAGATTTCACCACCATAGCCACCCCAGACAGTATTGGAAGACCAGCGGCCGTTGGGCTGTTGTGTCGATAGTAATTGACGCTGCAAGGCAGCGTTCCATTGACGCCATGCATCGTCTTGCAACTGATGCAACGCGAGGGTCGCGTAATACCAGTAGTAATAATTATCGACACCAATGCCCGGCGGTTGTTGCATCAGAAACCTTTCGGCTTCGGCAATCTCGGTTTTGGGTACGATTTCACCAATGAGCAGGCGGGTTGCCAGGGCCTCGGCTGTCATGGTTCGTGTGGGAGCTTCGCGGGGCCGGTAAGAAGCCAAACCGCCACGACCGGCACGCACGCTCTTGAGGAACCGCTGGATCCCATTGACCGCTTGCGGGTTCACGGGGATTTTTGCACGGTGTCCAGCATCCAGAACCATCGCCTGCCAGCCCAGTTGGCTGAGGTCTCCATCGCGGTCATATCGCGTGTATCGCCAGCCACCTGTGGTTGGAATCTGAATCTGTCGGGTGTACGCCATCGCGCGTTTTGCAGAAACAAGGGCTGACGCATCTTGGGTGATTGCGGCGGCTTCGCACATTGCCAACGCAGCGATGCCGTGGCTGTAGGTTGCCGAATAGACGGATGTAGTGGGACCAGCCAAAGATCCCAGGTTTTGGGGAACGCGGCTTTGCGAATTGATTAAAAATGCCAGCCCTCGATAAACATGATCAGCATAGGGGCCTTGATGGTGCGTGTTCCCTGCCCCAATCATCGCTAGCAGAGCAAGGCCCGTGATCGCAGTTTCTGACCTTCCACCCGCACCATGCCGGTTCACGCCCAGCGGCGCACGCTCCACACCGGCACCCGTGGTTTGCGGATTCCATGAGCCATTGGGTTGTTGGGTCTGAGCCAAAAAACGTAAGGCCGAAGCAACTGCCGCTTCTGTTTTCTCACTGCCGCCTGTCTGTGCTAGTGCAGTGATCTTCGCATCGCCGTTACGATTGGCAAAGTCATCTTGGGTGGGCTGGCTTGAGGCAACCACCGGCGAAGTCTTGGCATAGGCAAGCTGGGACGGTGTCTGGGAGGCTTTCCGTTGCGGAATAGTCTCGGTCACCGGTGCTGGGTTGTTGTGCCTGCTAGCAACCGCCGAGTTTGACGAGTTCGCTGGAATCAGAGGCGTTGTCGATTGATTTTCAGAGAAAGCGGACTCCAGTAAAGACTCCAGTTGTAAAGTCATGCTGGAAGCAACGCTTGCTACCTCTGAGCTTGTATCCGTTGATGCTGGGATAGATTCCGTCGTTAACAGTTCTGGGATCAATGATTCGATTGCAAGGGTTCCAAGCGGCGGCGTGGAGTTGGTCTTTGAGTTGGGAGCTGACTCCGCAGTGGCTGATGGTTGCATCGCATCAGCGGATGTATCGCTGTCCTCCGCGATCGTATTTTCTGCAGGAATTGTTTGTGTCTGGGGCGGATCCAGTGGGTCCGTTAAATTGGATATCGGCAACGGGCTTATCGGTGTATCGATTTCCTCGCTGTCAGAGGAAACACCCGCGTCGGGATCAAAAAATTGAAAAGAAGCGATCGACTCTGCCGTTGACGTTGCAGAGTCGTTGGGAAGGGTGGCTTGCCCTCGGAACATGGGCAACTTGGGAACCAGGATGATCAGTGCCAAGTGAAGTGCGATGGAAAGCGTCAGGCAAATGACGCCCGCTTGTCGCCCTTGTCGTTTCCTTCTTCCAAATAACCAGACAGCGGCAAGCAGCAGCAAAACGGCTAACGCCGCAACCGTGTAGGTGAGTCGAGGATCTGCCCATAAAGGAGCCTGATCTATCAACGATTCATCCTTTTCGTTGAAATGCCAATTTTTTCGATTCCACTTCGGCGCACGACCTGCAACACCTCGACGGTTCGTTGCAGTGAGCCAGATGCTTCACCTCGCACGATGGCTTTCGCGTCAGGGTAATTGGCGTGGTACTGTTTCAGACCTGCATTCAACCTGTCCAGTGACATTGTTTCTCCGTTCAGCGAGACACTGTCATCGACTGCGATTTCGACGAGCAATTCATCGGGTCCCCGCGTGATTGCTTGCATTTGGCCGGCTGTTGGGACATTCACCGGAATTTTGCTTTCTGCCTCGCTGAATTCGCTTCCAACCATGAAGAAAATTACCAGGAGGAATACAACGTCGATCATTGGAGTCAGGTTGATCGTTGCGTCTTCAGTCTTTTGTCGACCGGTCGTCATCAGATCATCACCAAGAAAAGAGGGTGTGTTTTGGGTTTCGGATTTTGGGTTTGTAGCTTGGATTTCAAAGGGCGGTATCCTGAATAGCCGAGCGGCGTTGAGGCGTTTGATTGCCTGGATTCAGGTGCCAATTGATGGCCGTGATCAGGCTGCTCTTCGCTTCCGGTTCGAGCGATTTCCACCGGCACTTTCAAGCCCTTCGGCTGAGATGCAGTCCACGACTCGTTGGCAGAGTTTGTCAATCTCGTTCAGGTAGTTGTCTGATTTGCTGCTGAAATACATGTAAGCGAGGTAAGCGGGGATCGCCACTGTCAGTCCACCGGCGGTGGTCATCAGGGCGACGCTGATTCCTGAGGCCAGTGATTCAGGTTGACCAAGGGAAGCTTGGGAGCTGATGGTTTCAAATGAATCGATCATTCCCAAGACGGTTCCCAGCAGGCCAATCAGAGGTGCGACGTTGCTAATCGCGTGAAAGACTCGCAAGAAACGACGCAAGCCATCTGCAACGCGATCACCTGCGTCCATCACGGCCTGCTCGACTTCGAACATGGGGCGTCCCCAGCGGCGGACGGCGGCGCGGAAAACCTCGGCGACCGGGCAATCGTATTCCTCGCAAAGCTCAGTTGCTTCTTCGTAACTCAGTTGGCCATCTTCAACACACTCCGTGAACCGACGCACAAACGGTCTTGGAATGACGCGTGCTCGACGCAGTGCAATGGTTCTTTCGATCGATAGCGAAATTACTACCAAGCAACAAATCGCCAGTGGCAGCATTAGCCAGCCACCCTCCGATATTTTTGCGAAGAATCCAGGTAGCTCCCAACCTGCTTCGTCGGCAGATTCCGTGGGTGCCGCAGCCGTGTTGGGCCGAAATTCTGTCGATGGAATGGCAGATGCCGGAATGGAGGGGGCCGTTCCCGTGTTGAAGTTCTGATTGATGGGCTGAAAGGGTGGTGCCGACGTGGTTGGCTGATTGGGGAACTGCGCCATCGCAGGTCGCATCTGGATCATCCACCAGCTTGCGCCGATGGATAGAACGATCAATGGCAATACCCGGCTTAAAAGTTGCCATTGATGACGGTTCGGCTTCCCGTTGATGGGTAGCAGCCGACCGTGGGTAGGTTGGCGATGTTGTGGGTTCATCGTCGGATCGTCGGTTGGGATGAAGAAGTGGGTGAAAGATTTCTGTCGGATGACAAAGCCGCCATACGGTTACTCGCCGGAGCGGCATAAGAGGTGTCTGCAAAACGGCTCAGGATGGCGCCGTAGCAGAGCGTCGCTTCTTTGACACGGCCCATGCGTTCAAACGATTTGCCGGCCTGCAGATAAGAAGCCGCTACCCAAGTGCCTGTGGTGTCCATCGCTTCTACCTTGCGGTACGCCTCGATGGCATCTTTGTGCCGACGCTGCATATACCAGGTTTCACCAATCAGCCACTGTGCCCTGCCACGCAATTCGGCGGCGGTCTCGGGCGATCGGACCACCTGCTCAAGAATCCTGCGCGCCTCGTCAAAGTTCGATCTGCGGATCGCAAGTTCGGACTCCAACATCTCGGTCAAAGCAATGCTGGCGGCATTTTCGCCGGCAGCCTTGCGGGCAGCGGCGATCCGCTCTTCTGCTTTGTCCGCATCATTGCCGAATGCTGTTTCCGTTTCAGCACAGCGAATCAAAATGCGGAAGTCATCTGCTGATCTGACATCTGCCAGGTGAACCCACCATGCATGGGCCTGTTGGGTTTGGCCGGTTTGGGTGAGTGCTTCGGCGAATAGTCGCTCAACCGCGAGTGTCCTCGTTGGATCAGCGGTGTTCAAGTCTTCTGTCTCAGACGCGATTGCGAGCATCGACCATCGAGAGGTACGTCCTGCCCATCGGCACGCTGCCTCGCGCGCTGCAGGAGCGACTTTCCGATCAGAAGCAGAAGTGATCAGTTTGACCGCTAATTGCTCAGCGTCTGATTCTCGTTTCTCGGTATGCAGTTGCCGGAGCGTGTCGGAAGTGGTTTGGCCGGTGGTATCCGTGATTGCTAAATGCTCAGACAAGTTGGACCACGCAATCAGCTCTGATTCCTCTGAGGCAATGATCAAGCCAAGCATGGTTGTGTTGAGGTCAAACGATTCCAAGTCATTTGCATTTGCTTTTACCATGATCCAGTGCTTCACCGCACTCGGTATCAGAGCGGGTGATAGCCCGCAGTGTGTGCGTACGACGGCGAGTGCAGCTGATGAATCAGGCCAGCGATTCAAAAGGTCTGACAGCATGGCCGTGGAGTCGGCGTCGCGTCCCAGGTGCTTTAAGCATTGGGCGCATCCTCTCGCTGCATTGGGCGCGTCTTTATGACCGGGGTACTGATCAACAAAATTGGACAATTTACGGACGGCGTCGGGTGACCTTTCGTTTCGAACTGCAGTAGCCCAGGCATCGCCAAGAAGTGCCAGCGGACGTTGTTCCTGATCCGCATGGCTCAGGGCCATTGCATAGGCGGTTGTTGCATTCAGGTACGCACCGCGACTAAGGGATGCGGAACCCGCGCGAAGAAGAATCCAAACAGCAATTTTCTTCTGCTGCTCGGTTAGCTTCAGCGCGGTGCTGGTAGAGGGGGCGGATGGACCTGCTGAATCAGGTGCAGCGGTGTGATCCCCTAAAATAGGTTCAAGTGTTGCAATGGCTTGCGAAATATTTTGAGTTTGTACCATCACCTCACTTGCAGCGAGCCGGATAAGCACCTTGTCGCTATCGGACAGGTTGGAGGCTAGCGGTGACTCTGATGCATTTACTGCCAGTTGGTAAAACTCAATAGCTTCCTTGGCTTGTTCATCATTTTTCAAGCCGCCTGTATTTTGTAAGCCGCGTGCAAGTCGCGCGAGGGCGAATGTCAGGTCTTCATCTTGCGCGGTATCTGATGTGATCGTTCGCGCAAGTTCAACCGCAGCCTCCCAGCTTTGCTGAGAGGTGAGTTGATCAAGCTTGGCCGCATCGCCCTCAGCTGTCTGACCTTCCCTTGCAGGGATGAGCAGCAGTGTGAAAAGAGCGACGGTGAAAATGAAACGAATGGTTCTCGAGGGCATCTTCCGTGAGCCTGATGAGCCGAGCCTACTGAGCCGAGCCGTTGGTGTGATAACAGCACGAACGGAACCCACGGGTGGAATCCGCCCGAGGATGTCTTGCAAATACCCCAAATCCCGTGGCTGACGCAATCCCGACTAGGCTCTCTAGTTCGTCGGGCAGCTGGGGGGCACCATCTAAAAAAAGGGTCGCATCAGCTAGCGACGCTTCAGTTCTTCCATGAAACAGGAATCTGACAGCAACTGGTCAACGCCTGCTGCCATCGTGAAATTACGCTTAAACACCGGGTTTTGTTGGGGAAATGCCTGAACGACTGGGCGTTGGGGAGTATCATTTACACCAAATGTCAGTTGTGAAACTTGTGGCCCGTCCGTGGTGAGATTCACGGTACTTACCGAGTGCTGGTAGCTCTGTTCTAAAAATTCTTCGCCTTCCCCTTCCGCTGAGGCTGCAGCTAGCTCATTCAGAACCAGCAGAGCATCAAGCGTTGTCACAGCGTCACTGCCGTTTTGATCAAAGTAAAGCCCGGGAAACGTACCAGTAGCGAGGGGATCGTCAAGTTGAGAGGTGACTGGGTCTGAATACGCATGCTGCGCCAATTCGTTGAGGACGAGCAGTGCATCCAGCGTTGTCACTGCACTGTCACCATTGACATCGCTCGTGCGGAGAAAGTTCTGCCAAGGACTGGCGGGGCGGACATGAATGGTTGAATTGGCTAGCTGATGAGTTGCCGTTTGCGTAAAAGCATTATCAATGAGGGTGGAAGGCCCTAGGTTCCAGTTCCCGAGATCGCCGAAGTTGAGCTGGTCGTCATCGTTCAAAATTACCAGCAGTTGATTCCCAACCGGCGACATGTTGTTGATTGTGGCAGCATCAAGAGTGATGTTTTGATTGACCGAGAGGGTCAGGTCCAGTGTTTGAAAGTTCTCGAGCGAGACAGCTGGGTTGGTGAGGTCCAGCGTTGCGTCGTCTCCGACAAGTCGCACGGTGTTGTTACCACCGCCACCGCGGAGGCTCAGTCCAGAAGCGGGGAAGACGGCAGCGTTGTCAAGGTCGATGGTCAGCAATTGATCGATGTTGCGACCGGTTAAAGTCAGCGAACCGATGCTAGCTATGCTTAGTCTCAGTAGTTCGGTGCTGCCCGTCTGGGCAACCAGTTGTTCGCTGTCAATGAAGACGCTTGTTTCATGGTTCGTGAGTTCAACGTTGACGTCCTGTAGGTTTGCGCCGTCAAAAAGAGTGATCAGGTAATCCTCGACTTCACCGTCAGACGCTCCGCCAGTTGGATCGAGCCCACCGGCAGAGCTAATTCGGAATCTTGCGGCGGTGGGACCGACGTTTGATCCTGCGGGAATCTGATACGAAATCAGGTTGCTGCCAGTCGTGGCGTCAAGCGTGTCTGCGATTTGCTCTCCCGGGTCAGACCAGTCGCCATCAGCGTTGAAGTCGATCCATGCATCCACTTTGCCCGGTTGAGATGCAATGATTTCGAAACTTGACGTGGTATTGGCGGTCGCCAAAGTGATTGCATCGGCGATTTGCAGAACGCCATCCTCGTCAATTCCGTCGCCAGAAGCATCGGATGATGTTTGTCCGTCATTTTCTTCGTCAATGCTCACTCCCAAGGTGAGTGTGCCCGCTATGTGCCGTGCTCCGTTATCGGCGAGGGTGACAGGGTAGATTGCGGGCGCATCACCAAAATCCTGGTCCTGCAACACATCAATGTTCACTTGAGCAGTGTTGTTCTCGTAATTGTTGGAAGCGTCAGGGGTAAAGTTCGTGGAGAGTGTTTGGTTGTTGCCAATGCCAAGCACGGTTCCGGTATCCGGTGTGTAAGAGAATGATCCAGGAACGGCACTCGTCGCGTTCAGTTGCAAGGCGGTCAAGGGCGTTCCAACGCCAATTGCCGCGGGGTTGTTCCAGTTGATGGTCGGGGTGGCTTTGAGAACATTGATGGTCACGCTCGTTGAGACGGGGTCAAAGCCTGGCGTGGTGGGATTAAAAAGAACCTGCAATTGTTGGTTGGGATTGGCATTCAAGAGTGCCCCTAACGCGGGGGTATAAGTGAAGTCGCCAGACACGTTGGCTGAGGCATTGAGTTGAGTGGTGCTCAAGGGGGTGCCGTACACAATGTTGGCCGGTGTGTCCCACGTCAACGTGGGGGTGCTGGTAGTCACATTGATTGTTACCGTCGTGTCGGTAACGCTGTAAAGTTCCAAGTTGTCAGGGGTGAAGGTGGTTGTCAGAGTTTGCCCTTGGCCAAGGCTGAGCACCGTTCCGACATCAGGAGAGTAGGAAAAGCTTCCTGCGATGTTGGCTGTGGCGTTGAGTTGTGTCGAACTCAAGGCTGTTCCCACGGCAATGTCTTGCGGATTTGCCCAGTCGAGTTGAAGGGGAGGAAGTGTTTCAATTGCGCCGATGTCCAACCTGCTGACGACTCGATCGTGGGGTAAACCTCGCTGGTCAAAATGCAGGGCGGGGGTGAAGTTCTGTGGATCAAATGCAGGATCGCCGGCATCAATCAGTGGGCTGCCCTCTACAGGGCGGTGGCTCGGCGTCGGTCCGCCGTAGTCACTCAAGGCCAACAACATGGGGTCAATCACTCCAGTTGCGTTAGCGTCTCCTACAAGATTGCCATGCGTGGGATCGGCGGTTTGTGATTCGGCCAAACTGGTGCCTGCGTTATCGCCGATCAAGCTGTAGCGTACGGCATCCGCCGAAACCAGTACGCCGGTGCCTGTGAAGTCGGGAGCAGTTCCGCTGTCAGAATTATTCGCGATGACCGAGTTCTGGATGGTGAGGGTTGATGTACCCGCAGAGGTAAATGCAATTCCTCCACCCACACCGCTTGCTGAGTTGCTGACAATGGTGGAGTTGTGAATGGAAATTGTGGTGTCGTTGCCGTGGACGCCAGCGCCGTCACCTTCCAAGGTGTCGTTGCCAGAAATCGTAGTGTTGATGATCTGGAGCGAGCCACCTGTCATTTGCAGGCCGCCTCCCGGGGCGTTTGTTCCTTCGCTTGAGTTACCAGAAATGGTGCTCGATCTGATTTGCACATCCGCTTGTGACCAAATGCCACCTCCGCCTGCTGTCTCTCCCGCCGTGACGTTCGAGTTGATCCACGAATCAACGACCGATAAGTCACCAAGCAGCATCTGTACGCCAGCACCCGAAGCTCCAGTTCCCGATGTTGTATTGTCGATGATGCTGGTTGCATTGAGGGATAGCTTTCCGGAGCTGTTGAATCGTATGCCCGCACCCCCCTCGAACGCATTTTGTGTGTCACCCCCGCTAATCGTCAGGCCATCGATAACAGTATCCATGTCAGTGCCGACGATGTTGAAAACACGTGAGTTGCCTTGTCCGTCAATGACCGTACTGCTAACGCCCAAACCGTAAATGCCTAACGCTTGGGTAACTTGCAGCGAGCCCAGTAGCCCATCCATTGCAATCGTGCCACTCAATCCTGCGCTGAATTGAAGCAGGGTAAAGTCAGTGTTTTGGTTCGCTAGTGCAATTGCTTCACGTAAACTCAGGTCACCCGGTGTGCTGGCGGGGTCGTTGTCGAGTTCATCGTCGAGCGTTGTGATGAGCAAACTGTTGTCATTCACGGTCAATGTTGTCGATGACAGAGCGGAATTGCCGGAGTCATCCGTTACGGTGAACGTTACGGTGGTGTCACCAAGCGGAAAGAAAGGAATGTCCGCGGAAACTGTCAACGTGTCGTCGGCAATGTCACTTGAATTGGCAAGAATCAATTCAATCAGATCAGGGTGATCGAGGTTGGCACCTGATGGTGTGTTGGCATGAATAGCCAATGTCGGCGGTAGACTGAATGTGGGAGACGTTGTGTCCACAATGGTGATGATAGCCGAGGTTTGCGCCACGTTTCCTGAAAGGTCTGTTGCGGTGAAGGTAATGACATTGTCACCCATCGATAGGATTTCTGGTTTGTCGTTCGACAGTGTGGGGTTTGGGTCGAACACGTCGTCGGCAATGGCCTCGGCCAAAAAATCCAGGATGGCTTGGTTGGTGCCGCTGAAGCCATTGGTCGTGTTCGCTTCGGTGGAAATATTCCGCGGTGTGGTCACCGTGGGCGGAACGTCTTCCCGCATCATCAGTCCAGTGTCAGCAAGAATAGCCTTTTCAAGCAGTGTCAATTCCTGGGGTGATCCACCGGTAATCGTTGCATGGCACATTAGGTGAGTGACGGGTGTAAATACTCCGTTGGGAAAGTTCTCGCTATCCAAATGGGAAACACTGGAGGCCAATGAGAAAGTGGCGGGCGAGTACAGTGGAACTCGATCGCCGTAGATCGCGGTGGCGGTGGGGCCATCGAAAAACAATCCCGCGTTGGGGCCTGCACCACCGGTGCTATGTGCGTTCCACTGAGTCACATCCATTCGGTAAACAAAAGGCGAATTGGTGTCGGTATTAATGAAGCGATTGCCATTCAGGTCCGAGACGAAACGGTCGTAGGGCGCCCATGTCCCTGGTGTGATTATTCCGTTGCCTGCGTCATCTGATCCGTTGCTACGTGTGTTACTGGTGAAACCTAGCATGTGCACCAGTTCATGCTGGATGACTGCCTGAAGATCAATCTCCCCCACGCCATCCGCATCAGCGGGGTCAGTGGCGTAGGTGAAAGGATCACTGCTGCCAAAAAAGAAAACCTCAACCGTGCCATCGACGTCCGGACCGTTCAGATCTCCCTCACCCAGAATTTTCGAAGGTACGACACGATGCACAAAGCCGCCTCCCGGAACGGCGGGCCCAACCGCGGACGCGGCCTCCGCGATGCTGGTACCATTGAACGGTTCAGATGTCACATTGAGTGAAATGGTGGCGTCGTGAAGGATCTCATTGCCCAAACGGCTCGCAGCCGATTCCATCGCTGCACGGTACTCAGCGCCCAAGATGGGGTCATTGAAGCCCAGAGCGTTGCCTCCAAGAAAATTCAACTCGAAGGAAACAGCCAGCAGTCTACGGTCTTCAAGTTTTTCAGCTCTCAGTAATCGCTGGCGAGAGGCTCGTTCCATGCCAAGCTTTTTTACATGGCGTTGCTGACGCTGTCGGCGGGTACGATGGGGGCGATTGCGTCTCGGCATAGGTCAAATAATGTCAGTGACGATCTGGGTTGCGCGTGGACAAGGTGCAGGCTTTGTGGACCTTGTTGTAGTTGCGAGCGTTTGAATGCGGGCACGCGCAACCGTGATTAGGACGGTGCGTGAGTGTACAATGTTCCATGATTCCGAGCTTTTTTCACTGGATTTGTGCCCGGATCGGCAGAAAAATGGCCACCGCTGCGGTATCAGATTGATCGCAGCAGGGGAGCGTACTGTAAGGCTTGGCGCGGTAAGATAAGCACTCGCGACGGGGTGGTTTTCGCTGCCGAGTCAGTGTGACTGCCGCAAACAGATAGGGCTTCGTTCTCGGCTTTGTCGTTCGAAGCAGCTTTGTTGGGTAAGCAAGGCCGGCACACTGGCTTGGGTAACGATGTGCCGTTCACTCGCGGACGGGGGCGTGTTGGGGGGCGTGTGGCTGGGCATGTGTAACGCCCAGCAAGCCGTTGGCGAGCGGATAAGCGATGAGGCAAGCGTGGCGGGTGCATCCTTTTTGATGACCAGTGATTTCGAGCCACTACGCAAACCCTTTCCACGCAAACTCTGGTCACGTTAATCTGAAATCCTATTCCTCTAAACCTACAATTGGATGATGTTGAGCATGCGACGTATTCAAGCGACAGTTTTTCTTCTTTGCGTTTTTCCTCTGTTTGATGGGACGCAGCAGGCTTCTGCGGCTGAGCAAGGAAAGCCGAATGTGGTTTTCATACTCGCTGACGATCTTGGGTATCGGGAGCTCGGTAGTTATGGCCAGCAGTTGATTCGCACACCCAATCTTGATGCATTGGCAAAGCAGGGGATGCGTTTGACGCAGCATTACAGCGGTAATGCTGTGTGCGCACCATCTCGTTGTGTGCTGATGACGGGGAAGCATCCTGGTCACGCATTCGTAAGAGCCAATAAGTCGACACCGCCTGAGGGGCAGCAGGAAATTCCCGCTGATGAAATCACACTGGCAGAGTTGATGCGGCAGCAAGGGTACGTCACTGGTGCCTTTGGAAAATGGGGGCTTGGAGGTCCAGATTCAACCGGTGCTCCCTTACGACAGGGCGTTGATCGTTTTTTTGGTTACAACTGCCAAGCACATGCACATAGCTACTACCCGTCATATCTTTGGGATGATGATCAGCACGTCGTGCTCAATAATAATCCACCAGTTCCCGGGCACGCGTCACTTGCAAAAGGTGCGGATAAATCGAATCCCGCGAGTTACGATGTTTTTAAGGGGCAGGATTACGCACCCGATCGAATCAACGCAGCGGCTATGGAGTTTGTAAGGGAGAACAAAGATCGACCCTTTTTTCTCTACTACCCCACCGTTATCCCGCATGTCGCATTGCATGTGCCCGATGAAGATTTGAAACCATATTGGGATCTTGGTTGGAAAGATCCGCCTTTCACACGTGGTAAAGGTTACGGCTATACACCACACTTTACCCCACGCGCCGCATACGCTGCGATGATCACCCGTTTGGATCGTTACGTAGGAAATTTGCTGGATCTTCTGGATGAGCTGAAGCTAAGTGACAACACGCTGGTTGTGTTCACAAGTGATAACGGAACAACGCACCTCGATTTGGAAGTCGATTACACGTTCTTCAACAGTGTGGGTGAATTGCGTGGTCTCAAGGGATCGCTTTACGAGGGTGGTGTGCGTGTTCCGACGATCGTACGTTGGCCCGGACATGTTCAACCTGGAACGGTGAGTGATCGGGTAAGCGGATTCGAAGACTGGTTGCCAACATTGATGGAAGCTGTTGGCGGTGGGGATGACGTCTCCGATGAGGTGGATGGCATTTCAATGCTTGGGACTCTGGAAGGCCAAGAACAGGCAGAGCGTGAGTATCTGTATCGCGAGTTTCCCAGTTATGGTGGGCAGCAAACGATTCGGGTGGGCGACTGGAAAGCAGTCCGTCAGAACATGAGTAAAGGCAATCTGGAGATCGAACTCTACAATATCGCAGATGATATTAGCGAGAAAAATGATGTTGCCGAGGACAATCCTGCGGTGGTTGTCAGGTTAGAAAAAATGATGAGCGAGGTGCGCACGCCTTCGGAAATGTTCCCACTCAAGCCGTTAGATGGACGAGGGAAATAGTCGGGGAAAACAGACGCCGAAACCAGGTTTCGGAAATGGAGGGACAGCTTCATGACGGCGATGGCGATGAGATCGCGGTTTGTGCCGTCATGGTCGCGGTTTCTGCAGGTTGCGGCTGTTTTTAAAGCAGGCTTTCAGGTTGTTCGTAAAGACTGCTTGTCGTTTCTTCTGCCTCAAGCGGCACAAGCAGTTCGGACCTGTTGGCGAGAACTGCTTTCTGGGTCTGCAACCGCTGTTGTGCGTCTGACCTTTCTGCCGCCAAAAGTTGATCGAATGCTTGCCCCGAGATTACGCGTGATTCTGGTAGTAGTATTTCGGGGTCATACGTGATGCCCGGTTGCTGCTGGGCACGGACGTAACGACTGAATCGCTTTCCCCGTTTTCGCTTTTTTGCGATCAGGTTTGTTTGCTGTTCTGCCGTTTGTCGGGCGGCCCTTTGGACTGATTTATTGTGGGACCTGCCCGCGTGATCATCGTCGTTATCGCCACGCGTCATTTTTTCCCAGCGGGTCAACTCGCGGCCGAAAATGCTAGTCATGATACTGTCAGTTTGGTGACGCATGTGGTTCGATACCGCGCGGCTGCGTTTGAGGTGCGAAGTTGGAAACCAGTTTGAATCCCATACCGACTTGGCGGATTCTGCCAAAGCTTGCATGCTGCCCAGTAATTCGAATAGCAGTTTCATGCTAACCTTGTTTTCCTGCATCTGGTCAAAGGTGACCCCATAGTTCATGGCACGGTTGGCCAAATAGTTCAGCTTGGGCATCAGCGTTTCGACTCTTGACCTCCCCCATGTCTTTGCATTGCGTGCAATCGCCTGTTCGTTGTAGATGTCGTTTAGAAGGGAGTCGACGAGTTCGTTGCCGATTTGTTCGGTTTCAATGTCATCAAGCGGTCGGTCAATGTAATGTTCGTTGTAGCGTGGGAATGCCCGTTCGCTGACGAGGCGGATGAAACGGTCCACTTTGTCTTCGAATTTTAAAGCCAGAAATACACCGTGCTTGTTCGCTGGGCTCTCAATGAAGTCGCGATCAATTGCATCGATGCTTTTAACTTTGTAGTGGACGATGGATCCTTTGGTGGAATCGAGAGTGCGGCGCAGTTCAAGAGTGCCAAGTTGCCTGATGCGAAAGAAACCCCATGATGTGTCCGTTGCGCCGGTGTCGTGGCGATGAATCACAATCCAGCGATGCAAAGGATCGTCTCGCTTCAGCTTTCTAACGAGTGCTTCAGCCTTGCGTATCAATACGCGTTTTTTGGGCTGAAACAGAAATGTCCGTTTGGTGATCTGCAACTCATGGAGGGAACCCAACGAAATGTCGGCAAAGTCGCGGATCTCTGGGTTGTCACCACCAACCACCTGTTGGCTTTCGGCGGTGAATCGGTTCCAACGCGAAACTTCTTTGCAAAATGCCTGCGTGGAAGAGAAGGTGCGCTGTCGTGTGGTTTCTTCAACTGGGATCAACGCTGTGGCAAGTTGTTCAGAGTCACTCGTTTGAGAGTCGCCAACAATGTAGAAGTTGATGTCAAAGTCTGCGGCAGCGTGAAGGAATTGGGTCTTGCACAATTGCACGAAAGCTGATGTGGTGCCGTTAGGGGTTGTGAAGTAATTGTTGGGGATGATAATTGTCATCCCCCTCCATTGTTCAAGCAAAGATTCTCCGCGTTCCAGTTTTTTTGCAAGATCCAAAAAGCCATAGTAAGAAATGTCCCAGACGTCGATCCCGCTGCCAAAGTAATCAGCAAGCTTGGTCCATTTTTTGATTTCGTTTGAAGTGGTTCTCTCGTTGGCAATCAGCAGGAATCTGGCGTCGGCATCACGACGATAACTTTCTGACACGCGGATTTGGATTTTTCGGCAGTCGACGATCCGATGCTGGTCACTTCGCTCACTTGAAATCGGTCTTTGCAGGTGCAGGTCTATGGCAAGTGAAAGCTCTGTGTATGAATTCACATCGGTATGTGAGCTGATGCCGACACGGGTACGTATCGTATGGGTGTCTCCGGGGCAGAATTGTCGAACAGGTTGCTGGAAGGGCGATCGGTGTAAGTCGTGTTCCTGGTCCGTGGGATCGAAGAAGACGATGGGGCTATGGCTCGACTCGTCTTGAGTTGTTTCATCGCTGGGCTGTTCATCGCTGGGCAGTTCGTCGCTGGGCAGTTCGTCGCTGGGCAGTTCGTCGCTGGGCAGTTCGTCGCTGGGGTAGATGCGAATTGCAGACTTGACGGCCCGAGCCAGATGGGTTTGGTCGAACGTTTCGTCACTCGTGTTTTTAATCGACCATGTCAGAATGGTGGATTCCCCCGGTGTGAGACTTGTTAATGAACGCACGCTTGAAATTTCGACTGGGAATCTGACTTCGATGTCTTCACCATTGGGGAACTGCCGAAATGGTCGCCCGATTCCTCCCTCCATCCACGCCACTGGACTGACTGGGTGCCTGAGTCGGAAGGGGCGGTTGCGTGGTTGTTCCACCGCATAGTCACTCACCCGTAACGTAATTCCTTCCGTGGTGAAAACCGTGGTCTGATCTGGTTGCAGCGGTTGCTGCATCTTTAACCCGGTTCCAGCAGAGTGTAGCCAGCGATCTGTTTCTATCAGAATGCGGATGGGGTAATTGTGAGGCAACGGCATGCCGCCTGAGTTCCTTACCTCAATTTGGTCAATCGAAATCAGGCTATCGGGTTCGATGATATTGGCTTCAGCTGCCACGTCAAAAGTGGTCAGTTCGAGGTCGAAAGGTGACGGGTAGAAGTTGCGTTTTCCCGCTGCGTCAGTGACTAGAATCTGCAGCTTTCCAGCGTCTCCCTGGTAGCCATCTTGGGCTCGGTAGAATGATGGTAGTCCGCTGTGGCCACGCGGGCCATTGTGACCACCAGGTTTGGTGCGTCGAACGGAACGTCTTGCCATCTTGCCATCATGGCTTCTGTAGCTTTGCGTTTCGGTCCATGAATGAGAGTCACCTCCTTTACCACCTCTTCCACCGGTGCCGGGATGTCCGGGCCGGCCGGCGAATCCAATGGATCCCCCCGTCAAGTTTCCTTTGACCAGCATCAACAGGCCGAGTTCTTGATCGCTAAGCGTGATTTGAATTTTTCCGCCGCTGCCACCGTTAGATCCGTCGCTTGCATCCCCTGCATGGCCACCGTTTCCGCCAGGTCCTCCATTGCTACCACTTCGGTAGCGGGACGCATTGCTACCACGGGAACCCGTGGCACCAGGTTGTCCATTGCCGCCACGTCCCCCGTTTCCGCCACGTCCCCCCACAGCCTCAATGAACAGATAGCCAGCCGTCTTGATGGCAAGGTTCTGGATGTTCAACTCGCGTTGTGTCTGATCAGTGCGCAGCGTACCTGAGACCTTCAGCAGACGAGCGCTCGGTCCACCTGTCTGCTGAAGATGCAGGTTGATCGAACCTGCGTCATGCCCGCGTTGGGAGGGACCCGCGTTACCACCGCGTTGACCGTGACCGCCGGACCGCGACGGTGGCATGTGATGGTTCAGGCCTGCTTTGCCATGTTGCCCTGCGCGGCCGCTGATATCGATCAGGTGCAAAACCTCGGTTTCGCCATCGGATGAAAAGCATCCAGCATCGCTTATGTGCCGCACTCGATTTTCCTCGTTCAGAGAATGCCAGACGGTGATGACACGATCGTCAATGAGCTGTGCAATGGTGCGAGATGGTGCGAGATGGACAGGGTTTGTTCGCGCCCCATCGCGTGTTGATCACTCAATCATTGCAGTGACTTACTGGACATGATTGTAACGCTTTTCTGTTGGGGCGTTCTGGGGCATGCATGCCAATTCAGTCATCCGCTCAAAAGTGCTCTCGACAATCGATTCAATCACTGACTGTGACCTAAGGTCGGTCACGCCAGTGCATGCTGGTTTAGAATCCGCTTGGGGCACTTCCGGGAAAGACGCTTGATTGCACAAATGGCAAGTGATTACACAAATGGTAAGGTCAGGAGTCCATGGGTTTCGTTAGTGATGTTTTTGGTTGACGATCTGGTGATGTGCTCGCAGCATTCGGGGGTTGCTAGCCTGCGATGATCGGAGGGACTCGGCATGCCTGATGAGAAGGGCTATCTTAAGACAGTGAGGTCGCTTGTTCGTTGATAAGCGTTTTTTGGGCATTCAAACTGAGATGGAACGGAATGAGAGAGCACGAGATCGAATTGCGTGTTCGTTACGACGAGGTTGATGCAATGGGCTTGGTGCACCATTCCAATTATCTTCGGTACTTTGAAATTGGTAGAACCGAATTGCTGAGAGCGTCGGGGGGGTGTTACCGCGATATGGAGGCGGCTGGGCAATGGGTTGTCGTCGTGCATGTCGACTGCAGGTACCGAAAGCCTGCTCGATACGATGACGTGATTACGGTGCGAACCCGTATCGAAAAGGTCACCGTGGGGAAAATTGTGCACGCCTACGAAATCACGTGTAATGATGAAAAACTTGTAACTGCTTCGGTCACCCTCGTTGTGATTGACAAGCAAGGTAGCCCTCAGCGTGTGCCCGAAGAATTGCTGAAGCTGTACGGCTAAGAAAGAGGGACTTTCGTAGCAGTCCCTCTCTGTGTGAGAGTTTGTGTGAGAACAGATGCCTCAGGTCAGCAGGTTTCCCTCAATGCCAAGGCTCGGTGTTGATCAAGCCGCTTTCGGTTCGCCGTCATCTGAGGGACGAGTTTGGGGAACCTTGCTCGCATCGTTTGGTAAGGGACGTGAGTAATCCACTGGGACGGTCGTCGTTTTCGATTTGTCGATGTGTTGATTGATGTTTTGCTGGGTTTGGCCAGCGGACGTCACTGTGTTTGACGGCGGTATTGCCCTTGGACCAGTCAGGCCGGAGGGAAGTGGATCTTTGGTGAAAGAGGGGGAGGGTGAGGCTGAGGAAGCGCGCTCTGGGGTGGTGGTGTTTGCGGTCAGCTGGGATGAAGGAAGCGAGAACGTAGATTCGTCCATGCTCTCCGTTCGCCGCTTGGGACGCTGCACGGCTTCCATTTTGTCGAAGACGTTTCCAATCAACTTGGGGTGGTAGCAGATGTAGCACCAGCCCAGTCCGACTGCGGCGGAGCCAAACAAATCACTCAGAAAGTGAGACCCGCAGTACATCCTTTGCAGCATGGTGCCGATGCAAAACGCGAGGAACAGGGGGCGACCGCGAGGAACGACAATCCACAATCCAACCGTCAGTGCAGTCGCTGTGGCAAGGTAACCACTGGGAAAGGCTCGCATGCCTGCATCGTATTCCGCAATTCTTGACAAAGTCCAATCGAACGACCAGATCCAAGCGTGCTCGTTCGTTGCCAGGTCGAGTCTCAATGAATTGGGACGTGGTCGCAGAACGAACATCTTGACCAGAGTTGCGACGGCACCGCTTCCCAAAGCTAACGTTGCAAGTCGTGGCATCTTCCAGCGTTTTGTTGGAGCCATCATCAGAATGGCAACAAGGATCAGGAAAATACCGCTTCCATGAGCATAGATCAGTGACAGGTCAAGCATCTTGCCGACTTCTTGCGGCAACACGTCGTCTCGGCACCAACGGGCGATGGGTATATCCAGAAGGGTCGCCATTGGTACCAGCAGCAAAGAAATGACAGACAGCCACAGCAGAGCTGCAAGATGAAATTTCTTGGTCTCTTCGCGAGGCGGTCTGTTTCGTTGATCACCATCTAGACGTGAGTAATGAGGCCTGCTCACTGTTCGATCGCCGCGGTCGCTGCGGTCCACACGTACATCGCTTGCCATCTGAACCTCTTTTGGGATCGAATGGCTGGCGGTCGTGTTCGTATCGGTTGATTTTCTCGAGCTGGACATAGCTCACAAACCAATCTGTTAGTAGTGCTAGCTGGTCACTCTTGTTGTCTGCTTCGGATTTCAGTCCGAAACAGTACAATCCGTCGCGAGTAACGCCTCGTTAAGGTGTTGCCTTGCTAGGCGGCACGGATGTGATCTGTGCTTCGTTCACATGTTTCTGCCACGCGACCATCTTCACTCCAACAAAGCAGGCTTCACTCATAACAAGGCACGTGTTCTGCCAAGCAGTGCGATTTGCTTGACACAGGATGTCTGTGCCTAAAAACAGACATCGCCTGAGTTGTGGATTGAGCTGATGATCTCGACGACTTTGGGAGGCTAGTAAAAATTCCGTGTTGAAGGAAATAGAAGAAAAGTTGGTTGGCTGCATTCTATGAAGGTTGACTGCCATCTGTAGATACAGGGCAGGAGCCACCATTGATCTGGCTTGGCGTCTGCTTGCTGGCGAAACATGAGGGAATGGCAACATGGAAACAGGTCAGCAGTGTGCTGAAAGTCAATGGCGATAGAGGGGGCTTCTCTGACCTCAGCTCTGATCCTTTTGCGTCGTTACTTTTTCGATCTTGTGCCGGTCCCCCTTTGCGGGCTAAAAGCGACTCTGAAATTTTCATTTTTCCACACGCCTCAGGTTTAGGAATGCGGTCACGCAAGCTATTCCAGACAATTGTCCTGCTCATCGGCTGCACGATGGGCTCCGCATTGAGTTACGCGCAACGCCTCGAGGTGACGCTTCCGGATGACCCAGCGGCCGTCATTGCTGTGGTGGGGAAATCCAACGTTTTGCTGGGTGATCTGCTGCCACAGGTTGAAGCGAGGATCGCTGATGTAGAGGAAAAATCGGGCCAGAAAATTCCACCAGAACAACTGCGTACAGCGAGGTTATCGCTCGTGCGAGGGCTGTTGGGGAAAACTATCCAAGCCAAGATGATGCGTGAGTCGTTTCTTCTGGAGCAGGTTGGCATTGAGAATGCGGATAAGCGGGAAGAAGCAGACGCAAAGCTTTCCGGACGCGCACGTCAGATGTTTCACGAAGCTGAATTGCCGGAATTAAAAAAACAATACGGCACCGAGGATCTTCGAGAATTGGATGGCCTGCTGCGAGAGAAAGGAAGCTCACTGCTGGCGAGGCAGCGGGACTTCGTTGATCAGATGCTGGGACACCTTTACTTGCGTGGCAATGTAAATCGTAAGCCAGAGGTTTCACTGTCGGAGATCATCACTGAATACGAAGCGGATAAAGAACTTTACTTCAGAGCCGAGCGGGCTCGTTGGGAGCAGTTGACGGTATTGAATAGCAAGTTTCCCAATGAGCAGGCCGCGCGTGCAGCGATCCAGGAAATGGGCCGCGAAGCGGTGTTCGGCGGTAGCATGCAGGCGGTAGCCCGAGCCAGAAGTCAGGAAGCGTTTGCAAGCAAAGGTGGCGTTCACGACTGGACGTCCCGTGGGTCGCTCGCTTCCGAGTCGTTGGATAAGCAGATTTTCACACTGCCGCTGAACAAAATCAGTGGAGTGATTCAGGACAGACTTGGATTTCATATCATTCGCGTATTGGAGCGTGAGGCTGCCGGCTACACGCCCCGCAGCGAATTGCAAGATGAACTCCGGAGCAAGATTCGCGAACGGAAGATAGAAGAGTCGCAGCGGGTCGCCTTGGATCGAATGCGGGAGAAAATCCCGGTCTGGACTTTATTTCCAGATGACATTCCTGGTTCGAAGCCATTGCCGGTCAGCATTGCTCGACGAAATACCCCAGCGAATCGATAATGGACGGAAGTGATTCACGGCCACAACCAGCAAAGCATCAAAAGGGGGCTATCCCTGCCGGCGCTCGCATGCTGTGTCTGCTGGTTGTTATTTCTCTGGTTTTGGCGATTTTTTCTGGAATTGGCTGTCGACAGTTTCGCTATCGTTTCCGGAATGCTCCGCCAGAGCAATTTGTTCCCAATCCTCTCGACTTGCCTGCTGCGCCTGATGCCTTTGTGTGGTCGCAGGTCATTGATGCGGTGGATGATTATTTTCGCATCATCCGAGAAACTCCTGTCCAAAACGCAGATGGATTCATTTTGGATGGGCGGGTGGAGACAGCTTATTCGATTGGTGCCTCGTGCTTTGAGCCATGGCGGAAAGACAGCACGCCTGGTTTTGAGCGTTGGCAAGGAACATTGCAGTCAATTCGCAGAAGGGCCATTGTGACTGTGAGGCCTCGAGGTCCCGGATACACCATTGAGGTGGTGGTTCAAAAAGATCTCGAAGATGTGGGGCGTGCTATATCCGGAACGCAGTCATCTGTCGGAATCCGTTACGATTCCAGCATTGAGAGACGTGGTCGGTTGGTGGACGGTACTGCCGAAACTCTGGGGTGGATCCCTCTGGGTAGGGACTCTTCGTTAGAACAGGTAATCTTGAGCGACATTTTCGGTCGTATCACTCAGAAGGACACGGAAGGATTACTTCATCACTGAATGGACATTGGGAATTCGTAGGGTGGTCGTCGAAACCGCACAATCCATACGCATTGCCTGACTTCGTGCCGTTGAGACTATAGACTTTTTTGGGAGCTAAATTTCAGCGTCTGGGTCGCCGATACCAACGCTGCCGGGGAAACGAATCAACTCGTCCCTGCGGCTTGAACTGATTGCTCCGCCAGCCAAATGGATGCAGATGATCGGCTTATCGCCTCGCAAGATTGACTTTTCGACCCTTTGTGTCACCGTCGAAAAAAAACTCTGTGAACTCGGGCATCTCGTGCCCCACCAATTCCCGATGACGCAGCGGGAAGTGATTCGAAGTGGAGAGACCGTTGGTGTTTACTTTTGTGTCCATGGGCCCAGAAGTGTGAAACTCACCGCCATCTGTGACTTCTCAAAAAATACCGTGATTTTTTACGGCAGTGATGGAATTCGGCGCGAAAGCTTGCATGTTGCGGTCAAGGAACCGGCTGCCGTCTCTGCTTGACGGCAAAAATTACCGATCGAACTTGACTCTCACGAATCGCAAACTTTAGAGGGCAGAGCATGAAGTGCTATGTCCCTCTTATGACTTTGCTCGTCTGCAGCATTCTGGCATTGACCAGTGGCTGTCGAATGGCAGCCCCAATCCATGCGTGGGCACCTCCGCAATTGGGTTCGGCTGTCGGCAAGCAGGTCGCTTTGTCAGGGGTTCAGGGACCGAGGGAGCTGGCTGGGCCTTTGCAACGGCAGTTGCTCAGTCAGGTGCCGAAAGATCCCGGGCGGCAGCTGACGATGGTCAGCCTGGAGGAAATGGTGGCCTACGAGTCATGCGATCCTGCGGGCTCAGATTCCAAAATCAAGCTTGTTTCTGCTCTCGACGAAAATCCCAATGACCTTGCGGTCGCAAGCGTAGCGCGACATCAGGGTATTGATTATGTGCTCCGGGGCGAAGTGATTCAGAAGCGACATGCTTCGCAGCAAAATCAGGCCGATCCGGGGACGCTCAACGTTTCATGGCGGTTGACCGGACTCGAAGCTGAGTACCCAGGGGGTGGAAATCCGATCATCCTGGATGTCAAATCAGCACGGGAACTTTATCCCGACCTTGCGTATGTTTCAGACCTCAACGAGGTGCTAACGCAGGCGATGGTAAGAGAAACCTTTCGGCTGATCACGCCATCGGTCGATCGGTATCAAGTCGCGTTGGAGATTCCGTACCTGTTGCCCGGCAGTGCCAAGATCAGAAGAGGAAATCGAGCTGCCCGCGAGGGGCGGTGGGGCGAGGCCGAGAAGCTGTGGTCCGACGTTCGGGAACGACACCCAACCCAACTTGCTGCCTTGCACAATTTGGCTCTCGCAGCAGCCGCAGGGCAGGACTTTTCACGAGCTAAAAAGTTGGCCCGGAAGGCCATGCGCTACAATCCAAGTCAATTGCACAAAAAGACATTGGTGTGGATCGAATTGAAGCAGCGGGCCTACCATCAAGCTTTTGCCCTCCCGGATCCACCGGAAGGTTGGTTTCTGACCGACGCGTCAAGCGAGCCAGTCTCAACAGAGGTCGTGTCCGCTGGGTGGGTGGGTGAGTGATCTGTGACGCAGTGTTGGACACAGCCTTGGCTACCAAGAGCAGTCCTCAACGAGTTTGTATCGTGCTTCACACCCTTTTCGTGACACTGCCTCTTTTCGTGACACTG
>Ga0315321_10000372_pt1 | contig 32472 bp, 21 predicted proteins | sample M180m21515metaG_FD_203464 | JGI IMG/M metagenome (GOLD analysis project Ga0315321, IMG submission 203464) | Ammonia-oxidizing marine archaeal communities from Monterey Bay, California, United States - M1 80m 21515 | ecosystem: Environmental > Aquatic > Marine > Intertidal zone | place: USA... | reverse complement strand
AAGGCCCAACCACGGACAAAACTCAACCGACCGCACGGGGTCGCCATGGCTCCCGACGGAGCCCTTTGGATCTGCGACAGTTGGAACGACCGAGTGTTGATCTTAAGAGATTATTAATATGAAGAATACACTATCCTGCATCAGCCTTTTGCTCACGACTCTGCTCGGTTCCCAAGCAACCGACTTGCCAAATATCCTTTGGGTAACAAGCGAGGACAACGGCCCGCACCTCGGGTGCTACGGCGACGACTATGCGACCACCCCCAACCTCGACGCTCTGGCAAAAAAGGGAATGATCTATACCCGGGCCCTCTCCACCGCACCCGTTTGCGCCCCCGCCCGTACCACCATCATCTCAGGCATGTATCCCCCCTCCACCGGTTCCGAACACATGCGCAGCATGACCAACCTGCCATCCGGTTACAAGATGTACCCCGCCTACCTGCGCGAGCTTGGCTACTACTGCACGAACAAATCCAAGGAAGACTACAACCTGCGCAAGGAAGGTGAGGTATGGAATGAAAGCGGAGGAAAAGGGCATTGGAAAAACCGTCCTGACAAGAAGCAACCGTTCTTCGCCGTCTTCAACTTCACGACCAGTCACGAGAGCAAAATCCGCAAGCGCCCGCACACCCAAGTCCATGATCCGGCCAAGGTACGCGTACCTGCCTACCATCCCGATCACCCCGAAGTTCGCAAGGACTGGGCACAGTACCACGACAAGATCACCGAGATGGACGCCCAAGTCGGAGCTCAGCTCAAGGAACTCAAGGATGCCGGAGTGGAAGACGACACGATCATTTTTTACTACGGAGATCATGGATCAGGAATGCCCAGGAGCAAGCGTTGGCCCTTCTTTTCCGGCCTGCAAGTCCCCCTCATCGTGCATGTCCCCGAGAAATGGAAACATCTCGCCTCCTCGGACTACAAGGTCGGTGGCAGCAGCGACCGCCGGGTCGGGTTCATCGATCTGGCCCCCACCCTTCTGAGCATAGCGGGCAAGAAACCACCCGCACATATGCAGGGTCACGCTTTCATGGGCAAGCACGAAGCTCCCGCTCAGGAGTACGGATACGGCTTTCGCGGACGAATGGACGAACGATACGACATGGTGCGCAGCGTGGTCGGCAAGCGTTATATCTACATCCGCAACTACATGCCCCACAAACTATACGGTCAGCATGTCGGATACATGTTCGTCACCACCACCACGCAGGTTTGGAAACGCCTCTTTGACGAAGGCAAGCTGAATGAGGCCCAGAGCCACTTTTGGAAGACCAAACCGCCCGAGGAACTCTACGACTTGCAGGAAGACCTGGATGAAGTGTACAACCTGGTCAAATCAAAGAAGCATACGAAAATCCTCGCTGAGATGAGGAAGGCCCATATCGATCACGTCACGAAAATACGGGACGTCGGTTTTTTACCCGAAGGCGAGATCCATTCCCGTTCAAAAGGCTCGACTCCCTATGAGATGGGACATGACGACAAGAAATATCCATTCGAGAAGATCCGGGCGGCCGCAGATCTGGCCTCCTCCATGGGCAAGGATGACCTCCCCGAGATTGCGAAGCTACTCGAAGACAAGGACTCTGCCGTCCGCTACTGGGGAGCCCTCGGCTTGCTCATGCAGGAAAAAGCGGGCGTAAAGCATGGCAGAGATGCCCTGACCAAGGCCTTGCAGGATTCCTCCCCCTATGTCCGAGTCATCGCCGCCGAAGCCCTCGGGAAATACGGCAACAAGAAGGACCTGAAGAGTGCAGTCAAGGTGCTGGGCGAAACAGCTGACCCGGTCAAGAACGGGTGCTTCCCCTCCATGCTCGCGATGAATGCGATCGATCACCTCGACGACAAAGCTAAGTCTCTCCTTTCCAAAATCCAATCCATGCCCCGTACCCCAACCGAAGTGGACAAGCGCTTCCAAGGATACGTCGGAAGACTCGTCGACACCACGGTGAAGGAACTCAAGGGAGGAAAGTAAGATGCCCTGCAAATTCCTCCTTTCTCTGACCCTCCTCGCCGGATCCTTTTCTCACGCCAAGCCCAACCTGATCTTCATCATGGCCGACGACCTCGGCTACGGGGACCTCGGATGCTACGGTCAAAAACTGATCAAGACCCCGCGGCTCGACCGAATGGCGAAGGAGGGAATGAAATTCACCCGCTTCTACTCCGGAAGCACGGTATGCGCCCCATCACGTAGCGTGCTGATGACCGGCCAGCATATGGGGCACACCCACGTTCGGGGAAATGCGGGTGGGGACATGACCAGACAAAGCCTGCGCGACAAAGATTTCACCGTGGCCGAGGCCCTGAAGAAGGCGAACTACTCCACCGCCCTGATCGGCAAATGGGGACTGGGCGAGGTCGGACAGGAAGGACATCCCCTGGGCCAAGGCTTCGATTATTTCTACGGCTATCTCAACCAGGTCCATGCCCATAACTTCTATCCGGAATTCCTCTGGAGAAACTTCGACAAGCACATGCTCCGCAACGAAGTCCAGCTTGTTGGAAAAAAAGGATACGCCGGATTCATCGGTGGCGCCGCTACCAAGCGGGTCGACTACAGTCATGACATCTTTGCCGAGGAAGCCCTTTCCTGGATCAGCAAGAACAAGGACAATCCATTCTTTCTCTACCTCCCCCTAACCATCCCGCACGCCAACAACGAGGGCAGCCGGATGTTCGGAGACGGGGCCGAGGTCCCGGAATATGGAATTTACGAGAAGATGGACTGGCCCAAGCAGGACAAGGGACAAGCCGCCATGATCACCCGTATGGACAAGGATGTCGGACGGATTCTCGACCTGCTCGGGAAACTCAAGATTGCAGAAAATACTCTCGTCGTCTTCACCTCTGACAACGGTCCACACAACGAAGCCAGGCACAACCCTGAGCGCTTCATCCCAGCCGGCCCCCTGCGTGGCATGAAGCGTACCCTGACCGAGGGCGGGATTCGAATGCCCACGATCGTCTGGTGGCCCAAAACCGTGGCCAAGGGTTCCCAGTGCGACCAGCCCTTCTATTTCGGTGACCTCATGGCCACAGCATGCGATTTGGCGGGCACTCCCAAGCCCAAGAACGTCGACAGCGTATCAATCATTCCCGCCCTCAAGGGACAAGCAGATAAACAAGACAAGCACGACTATCTCTATTGGGAATTTTACGAGCGCACCTTCCGCCAAGCCGTTGTTCTAGACGACTGGAAACTCATCCGTTCGGGCATGGACGATCAACGGATCGAACTCTACGACCTGAGCAAGGACATCCACGAGGACAAAAACCTGGCCAAGGAAAAACCGGATGTCGCCAAGAAGATGCTCGCGATGATGGAAAAAGCCCATGTCCCCCACCCCAACTGGTCCACCCCTCGATCGAACAAGAAGTAGACGATTGATCCGACATGCTCAGGGTTCTTCGAAGAACCCTCACCCATCCCACTGGATAGCTTATAGTTTTAGGCACTAAACAAAAGTCCATTCGCTCCATGCGGGTAATCGTCAGTATAGACACCACAATATGAGTGTGGTCAAACTATCAAGGTTTCTCCGTTACAGAGAAAGCCAAACGCAGAAAGCTCTTGGCTTTCCGCAATAAAACCTCAAACGAAATCAGGCGTTCTTGCAGGTCGCATTCTTATCCAGCTTCTTGCATATTTTGTAAAGCAAAGGAAAAGAATATTCGTTTTCCCCAATCGTCTCTCCGCTTTTGAGGCGTACGGCTGTTTGGTATGCATCGATGATACTCAGTATGCCGATCACCATCCCGGGGATGCAACACAAGATCGTACCAACCGTACCTGTAACCATAATCCAAATCCACTTGTTGGTTTGGCCGTTGACAATCATATGACCGAGGCCAAAGGCGAACCAAGTAAGAACGGCGGCAAGCACGGGGTTTGCATCCGGTTTGGAAATCTTGTCCGTATCCGAGGATCCTGCCTGAGCAGTCGCAGCTTTGGCTTTATCGGCAAGGGAAGGCCCTTTCTTGGCCGGTTCGGCAGGAGGAGGGCCTTTCTCTGCTGGTTCGGCAGGAGGAGGCGCTGCTTCGGCAGCGGGTAGTACCACTCCAGCTTCAATGAAAGCTTTGTCGGACAATGGAACCCATCCTTCCATGCCATCCATCCATGACTTGTCTGTGGATTCGAATTCGCCGGTCTTAAGCTTGGCGTTTATCTCTTCGACTGTAAACGGACCGTGATTCGCTCCCCCCTTTGTTACATGTATCTTACTCATATGAAATTAAAAAGTATTGTTCAAAATCCAGTAAATGTAATTATTGAATTCAAACAATATATTCACCCAAAATCAGGCATCTTTGCAAGTCGCTTTCCCGTCGAAAATTTTGCAGATTTTATAAAACAGAGGAACCGAGTATTCGTTTTTACCGATTACCTCACCATTTTTAAGACGCTCGGCTGTCTTGTATGCTTCAAAAACGCTCAATAGAAAAATAGGAATTCCCGGAAAACCGCAGCAACAAATACAGCAACAAAATACAAGATATGAGAGCAGGATGCTCAAAACACACTTCGTGGGCTGTCCGTTCATTACATGCCCGATGAAAAAAGGGAGAAAAAACGTGATCAGAGCCACCAAGATAGGGTTGGCCTTAGGTTTTGAAATCGTGTCTTTTGCGACAGAAGAATCTTCGTCCTCCGATGGTTCAGGCGGCGGAGTGACCTTTGCTTTGGAGGAAGGCAGGGCAATCCCAGCCTTCTTAAAAGTCTTGTCACTCAAAGGCAACCATCCTTCCGTTCCTTCAATCCATGCCTTGTCGGTTGAAGCGAATTCTCCCGCCTTGAGCTTGGCATTAACCTCTTCAACGGTAAAAGGACCGTGCTTGGTCCCGTCTTTGGTGATATGTATTTTATTCATTTTAAGCGAGGTGAAGGGGTTAATTGAGATTTTTGGGATATTGAGAATTCAATGACTCCAAAATCCCGAAGTGATTATTGACTATCTTCAAAAATTAAACGAACGAATCAACCAACTGTCTAGTCTTTAATCACATTTAATTGAACGAAGCGTGCGAACGGAAACAGCTCCTTCTCAAACAAGTCTTCGCAGTAACTTGCTTCAATTCAATTAATAAGCACCGCAGGGCATCAAAGCGCCGTCCTTCATGCCGTGGATGATCTTCTTGTCCGCAGGGCAAAAGGTGGCGAGTGTCCCGCTCCACTTCGCTTGGTCGCCCGAGACGAAGAAGTAGGGAGACAAGCGCAGGCGACCCGCCATGGGCTCTACCTCTCCTTCATCCGTAAAGACGGGGTGCTCGAGTCGGGCGGGTTTGCGGAATTCCTGAAGTACGGAAAGGGGTTGGGGGAAGGAATCCAATGCAGATGAAAGAGCGGATGTCCATTGCTCACTCGAGACGTCGGCCCCGACAATTACGCTCCTCGCGCCCCAAGCGGTCTCGTGAAACCCGCTCGCCTTGATCACAAGGACCCGTTCTTTCTTGGAAGCCTTGGTCAACTCCATCCATTCACCGAGTGGTTTGCCTTGCACAGGCGGTCCGTCCATAGTGGCACCGGGTGGAACAGGCGCCGGATCAAGGATCCAGGTCTTGGGGATTATGCTTCGTAACAATTCGAGTTCGTCACGGTTGAGGTTTTCTTCCCAGAATCCCTGCAAGCGGTGGTGCCAAAAAAGAGCGAGGGAAAGCTTCTCCTCCTGAAAATGTTTCATGGGTGGTGTCACCACGAGTTTCCCGTCCTCGACCAAGCGGGCCAAATCCTTCATTACGGGAACATTTTCCCAATCGAACAATTCCCAAAAGCGGTAAACCAAATCGACTTTCTTACCATTATTGAAAACCCCCTCGACCGTGATCTCAAGTTCCCCGGGATCGGCAACACCGATCGAGAATGCACGACCGGTCAATTCATCCGCCAACCATTCCATCTCGGGCCGATAGGTTTCCGATTCCTCGCTTACGGCGATGAGCATGTTCGCCTGTTGGCCTCCGAATTGGGATGCGGCATGAGCGAGGGCTTCGCCAAAGGCATCGATCATCGATGGAGCATCTTCCATGTAGGCCGATCCAAGCTGGGCGGTCACCCCGATCCCGCCAGGGACGGAATCCCATTCAGTCAGGGCCGTGCCCCCGGAAACGGGCAAAAGATCGGGTCGCAAGACGGCAGGCAAAAGGTCACTGACCGCTTTACTGTTCGCGTGATTGACCAGCCAGTCGGGTTTGCCCGCGTCATAGTATTCGGCCACCCAGGGGGCAAAAAATTCCTCGTTTCGGAGAATTTTATCATTCCCCTTCGACTTGAGGTAAAGACGCTCGATGGCCCGGTAAAAGGAAACCGCCGCGGGCGCGAGTGAGGTAAGCATTTCACGACTCTCAGGGAGTAGCGACCAAGCCTCGGGCGACCACTTCCAGGTTTTCCCTGCAAAGAGCGGATTATCCCGCAAACGGGTCCATTCTTCAGCCGAGAGGCTCACCACCTCAATCGTCTACCTGTATGTCCTTGTTGCGCTGCCTCGGACATCCGGCCCGCAACCACCCATTGACAAAACGGTCGAGTTCCCCGTCCATCACGGCTTGCACGCCTGAGGTCTCGACACCCGTGCGCAAATCCTTGACCATTTGGTAAGGTTGAAAGACATAACTGCGAATCTGGTTGCCCCACCCCATTTCTCCCTTTTCACCGTAAAACTTTTCCATCTCGACCCGTTTTTCATCCTGTTGCTTCTCGTAAAGCCTGGACTTGAGAACCCGCATGGCGGTCTGCTTGTTCTTGAGCTGGGAACGCTCGTTCTGGCACTGCACGACGATATTGGAGGGCAAGTGAGTAAGGCGGACGGCCGAATCCGTCTTGTTGACGTGCTGGCCACCCTTTCCGCTCGAGCGATAGGTATCTATGCGCAGATCATCATCCGGAATATCCATATCCAAGTCGTCATCCTCCATCTCGGCAATGACGTCGATCGAGCAAAAGGAGGTATGACGGCGTTTGTTCGAATCGAACGGGCTGATACGCACAAGTCGATGAACCCCCCGCTCGGCCTTGGCGTAACCGTATGCATTCAATCCTTCCATGCGAATGGAACAGCGACTGATCCCAGCTTCTTCACCGGGCTGAACATCTTGAACTTCAACATCAAAACCACGCCTTTCCGCCCAGCGGACATACATCCTCATGAGCATATCCGCCCAGTCACACGACTCCGTACCCCCTGCACCGGCATGTATGCTCAGTAAAGCGGGACGGGCATCAAAGGGTTCACTCAGGAAACTGGCTACCTCAAGATCATCAGCCTTCGACAAGAGTGACTCCAGGCTATCGACGAATTCCTTGGTCATCTCCTCGTCATCTTGATCTTCCTCGCACAATTCGCACAGGACCTCGATGTCCTCGACCTCGGTACGAAAGTCCTCAACTTTCGACACCGTCTGCTTGAGTCGGTTGTTTTCGGAACCGACTTTCCGGGCCGTTTCCTGGTTATCCCAAAAGGAGGGAGCCGACATTGCGTCCTCGAGTTCGGCGATTTTCTTCTTCTTTTCGTCGCACTCGAGAAATTTCCACAGGTGATTCGTCCGCTTGATCAAGGTCTGCAATCTGGTCTTGTCTTCAGGTAAAATCATTTTTTTTGAATTAAACGGTAAAATCGTGACCTTCAGGCAAGTCAACGTGCAAACCGCACTCCCGCCCGTGCCCGCCATGCCTCGAATCTTCCTTCGACGAAGAACGGCTGACCTTGGTGGTGCTGTGGTGATCACCGAGCGAATCATAGCCCATTCCCTCCAAGGGATGGTAAGGCAAATCGTTTTGGGGAATATATTGGTAGGTTTTCTTGTCATCCCAATCGAGGATTGGATAAATTTTCAAAATGTCGCCCTGCCTCTCGATGAAGGGACGGGTTTTGCGGTCCTCGGACTGAGAACGGCGCAAACCGGCAAGCCAGACGGTTGCCTTGAGTTCCCGGAGGGCCCGGTCCATCGGTTCTTTCTTGTTGAGGAAATTGTACTTTGCCATCCCCTCTTTGCCTTGTTCCCAAAGCTTCCCATAACTTGCCTCCTGGTAGGCCGGCGAGGTCATCGCCGAATAGACCTTTTCCTTGAAGGCAAGTTTTTGGCCGAGCGTCTGAGCGTACTCGTAGGTTTCGGTGAACAAATAGCCCGTATCGACAAAGACTACGGGGATTTGATCGCTTGCCTGAAGAACCAAATGGAGCATGACCGAACTTTGCAGACCAAAACTGGTCGAAACAATCAGACCATCCCCAAAACGATCGCATGCCCATGCGATTCTTTCCTGGGCGGAAAGTTTTTCCAAAACTGCATTTTCCGCAGCAAGATCTTCGTTATTGGCTTTCACTTTTTGAGAGACAAGGAGCAATCATGACAAAATTGAGCCATTTAGTAAAGAGCAGGCTCAGAAATGTATTGGCTCTTGCTGACAAGAAACCTATTGTTCCGATTGTGCAAGATATCGATCATCTACTTGAAAGAAGACCCGAATTGGCCAGTTGCAAACAGGGTATCACCCTTGCCTGCGAAGCCATGCTCACCTGTTTTCGTTCCGGCAACCAAGTCCTTCTGTGCGGAAACGGAGGAAGTGCCGCGGATTGCGAGCACATCGCCGGGGAATTGGTCAAGAGATTCTCCAGACCCAGACCCCTCGATCCTCAACTAGCCGAAAAGCTGGGTTCTGATCTCGCAAGGAACTTGCACGGAGCCCTCCCTGCCCTTTCGTTGCCCTCGATGGTCGGTTTCACCACTGCCTTCGTCAATGACGACGAACCCGAGTACGCATTTGCCCAGCAGGTTGTTGCCTTTGGAAAACCCGGAGACATCCTGCTCGGAATCAGCACCTCGGGAAACTCGAAAAACATCCTTCACGCAGCCAAGGCGGCTCAGGCACTCGGCTTGGTCACGATTGGGCTGACCGGGGAAAGCGGAGGTCAGCTTGCATCGTCTTGCGACATCATGGTCAAAGTCCCCGCTACCGAAGTCCCTCGGGTCCAGGAACTGCACCTGCCCGTGTACCATACCCTTTGCCAAGTCGTTGAAGACACCCTCTTCCCCTGATCATGGACCCTTCGAAGGATTTGCGGGGAAAGCTGCCCGAAAACTTCGCATCCTTGGCCCACGAGCTGGCCACAATGGTTTCGAGCAAAGGGGGAAGGCTTCTGCTTGTGGGCGGAAGCGTACGTGATCTCTTCCTCGAAGAAGTTCCCCACGAACTGGATGTCGAGGTGCGCGGTTTGGAAACTGACCAGATTACCTCACTTCTCGCTCCGAAATTTCGGACGGAGGAAGTGGGGAAATCATTTGGGGTTCTCAAGGTCAAGAGCCTGCCCATCGAGATTTCCCTACCCCGCACAGAGCGGAAAACCGGAACCGGGCACAAGGGCTTCTCGGTTGAGATCGACCCCCACCTGCCATTCGAGGAGGCATCCGCACGACGCGATTTTACCATCAACGCACTCGGGCTTGATCCACTCAGCGGGGAATTGCTTGACCCGCACAACGGACAAAAGGACTTGTACGAGGGAATTTTACGCCATGTCGGACCCGCTTTTACCGAAGATCCTCTCCGCGTACTCAGGGCGATGCAGTTCATCGCCCGATTCAACCTCCGACCGGCAAAAGAAACAACCGTTCTTTGCAGGAGCATCCCCATCGAAGGTCTTCCTCCCGAGCGTATCTTCGAGGAATGGAAAAAACTTATCCTCAAAGGCAAGACTCCATCCCTTGGACTTCACTTTCTCAAGGACGTCTACTGGCTAAGGCATTTTCCTGAGCTCGAATCGCTGGTCGGTTGCGAACAGGATCCCGAATGGCACCCGGAGGGCGACGTTTGGGTACACACCTTGCACTGCTTGGATGCATTTGCCAGGGAACGCATAGGGGACGAATGGGAAGACTTGGTTGTTGGACTAGCCATCCTCTGTCATGACTTGGGCAAACCACTCACCTCATTCAAGTCCGAGGATGGCCGTATCCGTTCCCCTAAGCACGAACCAAGGGGAGAAAAGCCAACTCTCTCTTTTCTCTCCCGAATGACCAACCAAACCGACCTTGCCGATCAAGTCATCCCGCTCGTACGAAGACACCTTGCTCCACGAACTTTTTACAACGACCTGGCCGGCGACGGAGCCATCCGGAGGCTCGCCCGACAAGTCAAGCGGATCGACCGCTTAGTCCGGGTCGCCCAAGCCGACTTGGAAGGCAGACCCCCCCGTCAGGATGAGTTCCCCGAAGGACCTTGGCTTCTCGAGCAAGCGGAAAGGCTCAAGGTAAAGGACAGTGAACCACAACCGATCGTCTTGGGGCGGCATCTGGTGGACAGGGGACACGAGCCAGGACCGAGCTTCGGCCCCATTCTGGAGAAATGCTTCGAGGCACAACTCGACGGAGAGTTCCACGACGAGACAAATGGGCTTTCCTACCTGGATTCCCTGCTTAAGCAAAAACACTGACCACTCGAAGACGGGAACTTATTGGTTGCGGATGATCCGCTGCTGAGAAGCCTCACTCAACCCGCTTTGGGGCAACCATTCCTTGATGTGTTCGGGATTCTTCTTGTAGAGCTTTTTGGCAATGTGAACAGTAACTTTCTCACGCCCCAAGGTATCGTTCATCAAAAGAGCTTGTTCAATTGCGGAATAAGGGTCCTCATCCGCCATCCTCATGGCGTAGGCCGCGCGAACTCCATCATGGCGTCCGTCCGTAGAGCTTTCCTTGATCCATTGAGCATTGAGAGCAAGCTCTTCCTTGGGTAAATTCCCTATGATGCTCGCCGAAGTGGGGTTCCATAGCTTGGGATCGAGCGTTTGGGCCCACTCCAAAGCGGCCTTCGAATCCTTTCTTGCCCAAGTCCCCCCAAGCTTCTTGGTCAACTCCTTGTCGAAGACGCGCGTTCCTTTTAGGCTACTGACCCAATCGGCCGCGGCGGCCGGATCTCTCTCCACCCAAGTCGACGCAACCTGCCCGACAACCTCTCCGTTGACACTCTTGTTCTCAAGGTTGGACTCGAGCCAACTCGCAGCCAAACCGGGGTCCCTGGAGGCAATTTTCTTGGCAGTCTCACGGAACATCCACGGTTGGATGTTCCTGTTGTCCGGATTACGGCTGATCCACTCAGCCAAAGAGCTCGAGCTACGGGAGATTGAACGACCGACCACAGCATTGTAGGCTGCTTGAGTAAAGCCATCCTTTTGATCGAGTTGCCCGAGCCACTCAAAGGCTCCCTGTGTCCCACGCTGCTCTAGAACGGACTCTCCCACCACATCAGTCATGCGCCCCCGCAATCGCTTGTCCTCAATCGTGGAAACGAACTGCTGGGCTCCATCAAGATCGATCCTTCCCCAACCGCGAACCAAGCCATGGTACAGGCCGTAATCGATTTTTTCCCGAGAGGTGACGAATTCATAAGCCGCCTGAGGATCCGTCGCAGTCCACCCCGACATAGCCCAAGTCTGCCCTCCTTCGACACGGTGAGCATCCGGATTGTTCATGGTGTAAGCAAGGGCCGAAGCTCCGTCTATCTTTGCCCAAGCATGTAGAAACAAGCGGAAATTGTTGTCCGTATGGTAAGATGACGGAGTACTTTCGAATACGCCGAGCGCCGCGGTTGCATTTTCCGGTGTCAAGCGGGCAAGCATATCGGCAATGACCGCATTTCTGCCGACTAAATCGCTACTCACAAGAGCAGGAGCCAAAACCTCCCGGAGACGTTCATTTGTAAGGGGCTTTTTTCCAGCCGCTTCCAAATCAAGGTTTTGAAAATCAAGCTGAATGGAGCCGGCTTGGCCGAATTGCTCGGAGTCAGGTATACGGAAGTTCTCAATCTCGCCAAATCCTTCCCGCTTTTCCTTCTCTCGCCTTTCTCTTTCCTCTGCTTCTTCCAAAACCTGCTCGAAAAGCATTTCCTGGTATTCGGAAGGGAGGGGATCCCGAAAAAGAAAGCCCAAATAAAAAGTAACCCCCAAAGTGACTACCCAAAAAGAACCAATCAACGCAATCCTGCTCACAGTTTCACAAGGTAACCGAACGAACCAGACGCGACAAGAGACAAAAGCACCCGTACTCCAAACTACAAAAAGGACTTACCCCATCAAGATTCGACCAATTTCTTCAAGGTTCTTTGATCAATCTTCAGTCGACGGGCCGCTTCGCGATAACTCCCCGCATTCTCAAACGCCTTACGGGCATAGATTGAACTCCATTGACCCAAGCTCATTTCGGTATTTTCGTATACTGTCTCGATCGTGTTCGATTCCTTGCCCCGGAGTACCGGGACGTATTCGTTACGCACGATGACGTTTCGCACAGCCTGCTCCAGTTCGCGAAAATTCCCCGGCCACTCGTAATTTTGAGGAACTTGTTTCCTCAGGGTATCAACCACCCGCGATGCTAGTTCCCGCGCTCCCTCCGCACCAAAAAGCTTCCGGCAGATATAATGGACCGAGCCTATGATCTCATCCGGGCTCGAGGTCAGAATTTCATGCAAAGCCACCGTGGTTACCTGGTCTCCGCACAGGCGATAAAAGAAGTCCTCACGAATTCTGCCCGCTCTCATCTCCGCACCCAGGTCACGATGAGTGGCGGCGATGATCTTACCCTCGTAAAAAGACCGATTATCACCCCCGATCGCCTGGAATTCGCCAGACTGGAGAAGGCGAAGAAGTTTCACCTGGATCGATTCCGGGACTTCCCCTATCTCATCCAGAAAAACAGTTCCATGACTGCCCGCAGTCTCAAAGATTCCCGCATGATCCCGGATCGCACCGGTAAACGAACCTTGGCGGTGCCCAAAGAGTTCCGATTCGATCAAGGTCTCCGACAAGGCGGACAAGTTGACCGGGCGAAAACTGTCCCGTGGCTTGGATGCAAAATGCCCGGTTTGCGAATCATAGGGAATGAAGCGCGAAAGCCCGATTGCCCGGGCAACGATCTCCTTACCCGATCCGGAAGGCCCAAGGACAAGTGTCGGGAATCGTCCGACCGATTCATGCATCCATTGCTGGTAACTCAGCATGTCCTGGGTGAAAATACTCTCCCATACCCGCATTCGCAGGGCCCGGATCGGTTCGCTCCCGCCAACGATTTCCTGAAAAAGGCAAAGAAAAGCGCGCCTCAATTGATAAAAACAGGAAAACAGATGTCCGGGATTCCCCCACATCGGATTGCTCACGCCTTGGACCAAGGAACTGCGCTTCCTTATTCCCTCCTCAATTCTTCGAAAAATCTTCCGGTTGCCTACCGAATCTCCCTCCGGGCCTTCAATCAGGCTATCCAGATCGTCCACGATCTCGTGGTAAAGGGAAAAGTAAGCCAAGGATGCCATCCGCTTCCCCAGGGAAGCAGTCCTGAATTCCTTCGCCATTCCATCAAGCAAGGCTTGTTCTCCAACCCAGACCCAGTGCAGGACCTGATTGAATTCTTTGGTAAAGATCGGATTTCCTTCCAAGGCCGGCTCCGTCCATCCCAACCTGGAGACTAGTCTATCCTCCGTCCGGTCCCTCTCGCTTCCAAACGGATTCACAGAGGCCAAGTTATGAATCTCAGTCAGTAAAAATTCCAAATCTTGCTTATTCATATTACAAATTTTGTAATACCATCATACATATATTGCAATCATCAAGTAAATCCAGACACATCAAAAATACCTGTAACTTTTCACATAAACCTACCGTGCAATGCATTACGGAATTACCCAAAAAGGTGGCGCAAGAAATGTTAAATAGATAATGCGCCTAGCTTGAACAAACCGCAACAAAACCAAAAAATCATGAAAAAAACAATCATTCGCCTAAGCCTTCTCGCCACCCTGGCTCTTGCAACTATCGGATGCCAGTCTCACTCGATCCAAACAACCTCGGGAAGGGAATACCTGAATAAATATGAAGGACTCGACCTCCCCAACGGAGAGGCCGGTAGCATCGACGAGGAGGTCAGGGAAATTGCAAATGTCGAGCCCACCCTCCGTTTCCCTGCCCGGATCGGGTTGGCCAAGCTATACAACGGCAGAATATCGAACTTGACGGCTGAAGAAGTCGAGGGATGGGAAAAAGCCAAGGAAGAAATGGGCAATGAGTTCGGAGAGTTCATACCAGTGAGCTCGATGATCGCAGATTTGGCCTATACGGCTCCGGAGCGCACAAAAAACACCCCCATCGTCAAATCTTCGGAGGTTTTCCGCAAAGTCCGCCTCGGGGCAGCCCGTCAACACATCGATTACGTTCTCTTGTACGAAGTTTTCTCCGAAACCAAGACCACCAAGCTTGCCTCCTCCGTCGCCAACTGGACGATCATCGGCGGTTATTTCATTCCTTCCCGCAAAATTGAGACAACAGGTCATGCCAATGCTCTGCTCCTTGACGTCCGCAGCGGTTATCCATACGGCACGGCAAGCGCCTCCCTCACCGCCGATGAGTTATCCGCCTGGCACAACAATCGGGACAAGTCACGAAACCTGGCGGACAAAAACCAAATCGCCACCTCTCTCAAGCTTATCCCTGAAGCCCGAAAAATGATGGAAAAGCTCATGCAGAACCCCAATCAAACCTGAAAAACTCAACTAAATGAATCTCATTAGCAAAACCTTTGAAGTGGTTTCCCTACGATGAATTGAACCAAAATGAACTCGACCCGATGAACAAGCGCTTACAGACTCGAAGTGACCCAACACAAGTAAACAAAACCAAGCTTCCCATGCTCAGATTCGCACTCTTCCCCCTTCTTCTCTTCCCCTTATTCGCTCAAGCCGAGACATTTCTCTCTCTCCAAGTAGATGATCTGGTCTTTGAAAAAGGTGAAGCAATGCCCGACGGCTTCGACGCCAGACGCTACTACTCAAGCTCATTGCGAAAGTGGGTCACCCCGGCCGCCCCTTACCTGCGCACCTCTGACGCCGAGGACGCCTTTCTTCACATCGCCCGGGAACGAAACAACCCGAATCGTCTTCCAACAAGCGCCCTTCGCATCTGTCTGCACAACCCCAAGGCTACGGTAAAAGGTTCGCTCTTCATCAAGGACGGAAACAAGGGCGTTCAGGAATACCCTTTTACCGTGAATGCGAAGAAGACCAAGAAGTTGGCCGCCGACCGAAAAAGCGAAATCACTTACTTTGAGAACAGGCTGGAGCATTACCAAAGGCTTCAAAACCTTCAGGTTCCGGGAACCGCTTGGTTTCGCCATCAGGCCAATCAAGCGTCCGAGAGACTGAAAGTTCTTCAACCCGCCGAAAAGCATAAGCACACAAACAACCGTCCAAACCGTTTCAACCGTCCGTCCCGGAAGGTCGGATTGGAAAAGACCATCGATCTTTTCTCCGGGGGCCGGGCCATAAGCGAGAACCTCCAGCTCGACCGCGAGTTGCGCCTTTCCTCGGACGAGCAAAATCGGACCATTTCCCTTTCCGAGGTCAAGGGAATCACCATAGAAGAAATGCCCTGGAAGGAATTGATTGGGGATGCCAAGCCCAAGCTCGACCCACTCGCCAACGTTCTTCCCCATGACCAACACGCCCTCTTTTTCCCGACCTTCCAGTCCATGATCGAGGTAATGGACGAGGCCACCGCCCAAGGCACTCCCCTTCTCCGTCTCGGTGAAGGCAGGGCCGAGAGCGCCCGTTCGCGTGAAAAATACCGTGAACAACTTTGCCTGCCCGACAGCGAACTCAGCCGAATCCTCGGCCCCAAGCTCATCTCCTCCGTGGCGATGACCGGGAGCGATCCCTTCTTGCGCACCGGGACCTCGCTGACCGTGCTCTTCGAGGCCAAGCAAACCGAGGCCCTCGTTGCCGCCCTCGCCCTGCGCCGCATGCAATCTTCACAGAAACAAGCCAACGCCAAAGGAGTCACCGGAACCATAGCCGGGGTCAACTACGTCGGTCTGGTTGCACCGGGAAACCTCATCAAGTCCTACTCCGCTACTGTGGGCAAAAATGTGGTGGTGGTCACCAACTCACTCGAGCAATTGCGCCGCATCGTTCAAGTCTCCGCAGGCAAGAAGACCAGCCTGTCCTCCCTCGAGGAATACCATTATTTCCGCCAGCGCTACCTGCGCCCACCCGCCCAGCACGAGCATGTCTTCGCCCTCATCTCCGACGCTACCATTCGTCGCTGGTGCGGCCCCGAGTGGCGTATTGGGGCATCCCGCCGGACCCGGGCGGCATCCGCCCTCGCCGAGTTGCAAGCCCGTAACGAATCAGGCACTCCTCTCAATGCCAAGGAATTTCCCGAACTGGGAAAAGTTCAACTCATCAACGGGAGGGTCCACAGCCCGCGCTTTGGAAACCTCGCCTTTCTGCGCTCGGTCGAGGAACTCGGGATCAAGAAGATCACCCCTGCCGAGAAGCAGGCCTACGTCTTCTTCCGCGACCGCTACCAGAGCCACTGGTCCCAATACTTCGATCCCATCGCCGCCCGCCTGTCCATGAAGGACGGCAAGATTTCGGGCGACATCACCATTCTTCCCCTCATCGGGGGATCGGACTACCGCCGGATGATCAGCACCGTGGGTGAGGTCAAGCTCAAGAACTCATCGGGCGACCCGCACCCCGAGGCTCTCCTTCACTGGGTCACCGCACTCGACATGGACTCGCCCGAATTGAAACAGGCGAGCAACTTCGCCGCCATCATGGCACCCTCGCTTGGAACTGGCGCATTTAGTTGGATCGGAGAATCCTATTCCATCTATCTCGACCGCTCTCCCTTTTTCAATGAACTGGGCCAAGCCTTCGCCAAGCGAGGGGAAGATGGAGCCGAGGACTTCATAGAGAAAAACTGGGGACGCATTCCTGCAGCCCTCAATGTCGAGGTGCGCAACCCCTTCAAGCTGACCGCCTTCCTCGCTGGTTTCCGGGCGTGGCTCGAGCAGACCGCCCCTGGCATGACCGTCTGGTCGAACCATTCCCATAAGAAACAAGGCTACGTAAAGATCGCTCCTGGAAAAAATCTTCAGGAGGACCTAATGGAGGACGGGGCCGCCCCCATCGCCCTGTATTATGTTCCCTCTTCGAAAGTACTCACCGTCAGCTTGAGCGAGAACATGATCAAGCGGGCCATCGACAGAAACCTCGTCCGACGCTCGGATGACGCGACTGTGCCTGCAGCCACTTGGTCAGGACAAAGTTCCGCCTTTTTCGCCAAGAACCCCCTCATCGATTTGGCGGACGGAATCCTCCAAAGGGAAAGCCTCAGGCGCTTTCAGGAAAAATCATGGAGCAACCTGCACGCTCTCAACGAGTGGCGCGTGCAGCTCGGCAAAAAGGACGCCCTCGCCTACCACCTTGACGTTTGGCAAACCGAACTCCAGTGCCCGGGGGGCGGAAAGTATTCCTGGAACGAAAAGTTTCAAACTTACGAGTCCAGCGTCTTCGGACACCCCGGCAAGCCAAGCATGCCAAAGAAAGGGATCGGACTGCTCGGCCCTTTTGGCTCAGTCGATTTCGGAATCACCTTCGAAAACGACGGCTTGAGGGCACAGGGCTCCATCTCCCGAAAAAGCCCGGCAGCAAAGGCTCCCGAGCAGGATTGAACCACTGGCATCACTCCATATGAACCGACTTACCCTTTCTTTTGCTTGTCTTGGAGCAATTCTCGTTTGGCCTGCGCTTGCATACTGGTTGAGTCATACTTGGATGGACCAACCTGACGAATCGATCTTCCTCTTCGCCGCCTTACCCTCCCTCATTCTCGTCCCCCTTGCCCTGATTGTAGGGTGGGAATTCGTGAGCGAAAACTTTGTCTTTCTTTCCTCCGCCCTAGCCATAACCGGATGGGTCCTTCCCTTGACCCTATTCCTCAGGAGGTCGAGGGAACGCTCTGCCCAATTTCTATTCCTGGCAATCACTTCCGGCGTATCCCTTGGTCAATCCTTACTCGGAATGGTAATCATCGCAGGCAAGGACGCCTAACAACCAAAGGACCAATCTAGCAAGCAAATGCCTCTACCGATGGAAAAATATCTGAACCTTGCCAAAGGGCTGAGCATACTTGGCTTCCTCTGCCTGCTTAGCTCCACCTATCTTCTCCGCTCGGAAGTACTCGAGCTCAACGAAATTCGATTTTCCTCCGAGAGCTTAAAATCCGACGAGGCCATGCGCGAACTCAAGGAAAACCATCCCCTGCGCGTTCAGGAATACGAGGTTAAAAAAAAGAACCACGAGCTCCGGATGGAGCACTATCAGGAAATGCTCGACCTCTACCAATCGGACTACGACGAATACGTCAGGCGAATCAAGGACAAATACAACCCTCCCTACTTGCCGTCGAAGCCGCAACCACCTCAACCACCCGAAGTCGGGGAAAAACTGGCCCAGACCACCCTCGCCTTTCGCAAACAGCAGCACGAATATTTCAAGATGACCAAGCAGTTGAACCTCGTTAGCTTATTCTCCGCTCTTCTTCTCGTGGGCGGACTGCTCTTTTTGCTCATGTTCGAAAAGGGAAAGGAACGAATCCTGTACCTTGCCGTCCTTGCCCTCAGCTTCTTTTTCATGATCGGCCCATCCTTTCATTCCATCCTGAGCGCCATCGTGGGATTCCTTCAAGCCCCCACCCCATATTGATAAGGTCGGGATGCGGTTCGTTTAGTACCAGCTCACAGTGGATCGCCACGGGCATGTAGCATACCCTCGCCGATGACAGGATTGGACTGGGGGTCAGGCAATGCCAAGTTCAGTCAGCCAGGAGCCGAACAATTCGAGAGGCAGGCCGATGACATTGGAATGAGAACCCGTAAAGTCATCGATGATCAAATCGGGACGGGTTTGGATGGCGTATCCGCCCGCCTTGTCGAGGGGATCGACTTCCCCGAAATAGACCTCGATAACCGAATCGTCAAAAGCCCGAAAGGTCACCTCGCTCGTTTCCACCCTGGTTTCCTCATACCCTTGGGAAAGAAGTGACAGGGAAAGTCCGGTGCTCACCGAATGCGTGCGACCCGAAAGTGAGCGAAGCATGGTCTTAGCCTCCCCAATGTCCTTGGGTTTGCCAAGAATCTCATCATCGATCCAGACGAGGGTGTCGGCCCCCAGAACCCAACGCTCGGGATACTGGGAGGCGACTGCCGCACCCTTAAGCCTTGCATTCTCCTGCACCAAGGCGAGCGGACCATTCGGATGAGTGAAGATTTCCTCGGTCTCAGAGGGAAGGACCGTAAAGTCCTTAACCAACTCACCGAGGAGTTCCTTCCGGCGGGGAGAACCGGAGGCAAGAATAAAGCCCACACCCTCGTTCGGGTTCGCCTTTTTTTCAAAACTTTGCATCATCGTCGGTTCGTTATGACAACTTTTCACCCAATGGCAACGAGATGAGGATCGGGATCGCTCAATTGAACCCGACAGTCGGAGACTTGTCGGGCAACCTCGCCATCGCCATCGATGCTTACGAGCAACTTGTCGGGCAAGGGGTTGATCTGGTGGTCTACCCCGAACTCATGCTGTGCGGGTATCCGCCACGCGATTTGCTCCTGAAGGAAAATTTCGGAGATGATTCCCTGAACGCCCTTGACGAGTTTGCCCGAACAACTGGGCCAACCCCCGCCCTGATCGGGTTTCCCGAGAAAAACGAAGGGCCTGGAGGCGAGCCTTTTTTCAACGCAGCCGCTTGGTGCACAGAGGGGACGCCAGGACAAACCTTCCGCAAGCGCCTGCTCCCAACCTACGATGTCTTTGACGAGGACCGTTATTTTGCCCCGGGGGATTCTTCCCCAATGATCGAATTCAAGGGTAAGCGCATCGCGGTCACCATCTGCGAGGACATATGGAACTTGGAGGACGAGCACTACCCCTCTGACCCGCTCGACGAGATCGCAAGCGAAAAGCCGGATTTCCTGATCAACCTCTCGGCCAGCCCATGGTACTCGGGCAAGGAGAGTATGCGTGTCGATTTGCTCGCCGGGGTAGCGCGGAAGGTTGGCTGCCCGGTCGTTTATGTTAATGCGGTAGGCGGGAACGATGACCTCGTATTCGACGGCTTTTCGCTTTCCCTCAACGCCAAGAGCGAGCTCATGGCTTCCTCCCGTTCCTTCGCCGAGGCCATCGAGGTCCATGACATGTCGGATGAATCAACCTGTGAGCACAAAGATGTCTTACCTGAGGAAAACCTGTGCAAGGCACTCGTCCTCGGCTTGCGCGACTATGCCCACAAGAGCGGATTTCAAAACGGGTTGGTCGGATTGAGTGGAGGGATCGACTCGGCTGTCACAGCGGCTTTGGCCGTTGAAGCTCTCGGTGCGGATAATGTAATCGGAATAAGCCTGCCCTCCGCCATCTCGAGTGAACACAGTAAGGACGATGCACGTGATTTGGCGGAAAACCTGGGGATAAAGTTCAACACCCTGCCCATCCAGAAAATCGTGGACGCCGCAACCGAGGAACTCAAGCCCCTCTTCGGTGACCGTCCCGCCGACGTGACGGAGGAAAACCTCCAGGCCCGTGCCCGTGCTCTTCTCCTCATGGCTGTATCCAACAAACTCGGGGCTCTCCTGCTCACTACGGGGAACAAGAGCGAACTGGCGGTGGGCTACTGTACGCTCTACGGTGACATGTGCGGTGGACTGGCAGTAATATCGGACGTCCCGAAAACCCAAGTATTTGCCCTTGCCCGCCACTTGAACAAGGATGGAATCGTCGTCCCGGTCAATACGATCGAGAAACCACCCTCCGCCGAGTTGCGACCCGATCAAAAGGATAGCGATTCCTTGCCCGATTACGACCTCTTGGATGCAATTCTGCATGGCTACGTGGAGGAGGGAAAATCAATTTCCAGCCTGGTCTCCCAAGGGTTCGATACGGAAACCGTCCGGCGGATCGTCCGTCTGGTCGATTTGAACGAGTACAAGCGCAAACAGGCAGCCCCCGGACTCAAGACCACTCCCCTCGCCTTCGGAGTGGGCAGGCGAATGCCCATCGTCCAAAAATACACGAACTGAGATTTCTCAAGACCCATGAATCAATCCGAAGAACTATTCGAACGGGCCAAAAAGCTGATCCCGGGTGGGGTCAATTCACCAGTCCGGGCATTCCGCTCGGTCGGAGGTTCGCCCTTCTTCACGAAAAAAGCAAGCGGATGCCGGTTGACTACGGCGGACGACCGTGAACTCATTGATTATGTTTGCACTTGGGGTCCCGCCATCCACGGTCACGACCACCCGGTCATCCGGGAAGCGGTCGCGGAGGCCCTCGCCAAGGGAACCAGTTTCGGGACACCTGGACCAGCGGAGGTCGAGATGGCCGAGTTGCTCGTGGAGATCGTTCCCTCGGTCGAGAAAGTGCGCATGTGCAACAGCGGGACAGAGGCCACCATGTCGAGCATCCGGTTGGCCCGCGGTTTTACGGGACGGTCTAAGATCATAAAGTTCGCCGGTTGCTACCACGGACACGTCGACAGTTTGCTGGTAAAGGCGGGTTCGGGAGCCCTCACCTTGGGCAACCCGGACAGTGCGGGCATTCCGAAAAGTTTCGCCAAAGAAACCATCGTCCTTCCCTACAACGATCTCCACGCAGTGGAGGATGCCTTTGCCAAATCGGGCGAGGATATCGCCGCCATAATCGTCGAGCCCTACCCGGCCAACTGCGGGCTCATCCTGCCCGAGGACGGATACCTCGAAGGTTTGCGAAAGGCTTGCTCGGCCAACGGGGCAGTCCTGATCTTCGACGAAGTGATGACTGGTTTCCGACTAGGGATCGGGGGCGTCCAGCAAAGAACGGGCGTAACGCCCGACTTGACCGCGATGGGCAAGATTATCGGAGGGGGTTTGCCTGTTGGGGCCTTTGGTGGAAAGACCGAGATCATGGATTTCCTGGCCCCACTCGGCCCGGTCTACCAAGCCGGAACTCTAAGTGGAAACCCACTGGCGATGGCGGCAGGGATCGCATCTCTGAGGATGCTCAGGGACAACCCGCCCTACGAACGCCTCGATAAACTTGGCTCCATGCTTGCCGGGGGAATCCAGGAGGCAGCCGAGGAAAAGGGCTTTGCCCTGCAGGTCCCCCAAGTCGGATCCATGTTCTGCCTTTTCTTTTCCGAAAGCCCGGTTGGAAATTTCGAACAAGCCTTGAACTCGGACGCCGTGGCATTTAAGAAAGTCTTCCAAGCTTGCCTGACCAATGGGGTTTATCTCCCACCCTCTGCGTACGAGACCTGTTTCATAAGCTCCGCCCATGGGGAAGACGAAATCTCGCAAACATTGGAACAGATTCGATTTGCCTTATCCTGATCTCTCGCCCGCTTACCATTGACGTAACAAATTCCTCCGCAATAAATACCACCATGACTCCTCGGCTTCTTCTAGCGATCTCTTTTTTCTTTCACGCCTTCGCCTCCAATGCAGTGGCTCAGGAAGACCGTATCCCTTTTTACGAGGATTACTTCCAAAAATCAGACCTCAATGGCTTCCTCCGCAAGGCAAGGAAATTCCTCGAGGACAAACCGGAGGCAGTCGAAGGTCCCCGTGTAGCCATGGATTTCCTCATGGCGGCAAAGGTCGCCCGAGACTCCAAAGCCGTCAATGAGGCGACAGGCTACCTGCTCTTCCGATACTCAAGCAGTCTCCCGACTCTCCACTACCTGAGCAGTTTTGAGAAAGGCTCCCAAAAACTGACCGAAGTACTCAAGACACAGGCCGACTCAGCCGACTTGGGAAGCAAGGATTTCGCAACTGCTTATTGCCGGACAATCATTCTCATTGCCCGGGCAAAGAACCCCGAGCTTCTGAAAGACTCAGGTCTTCGGCTCCGAGCCTATTTGCTCGCAGTCAAGGCAGAGGTTGATGAGATCGAAAAAGTCGCCTCCCAATCATTGGCCAAAGATGCGGAAAAAAACACTAACCTTGGGAAAGCGATCAAGATTGTCCTTTCCGAGAAACCGGTGATCGAGAAGATCCAGGCATTGGATCAACTCGAGGGAAAAGACGTGGATTTCTGTATTCAGTTCTACCTTGCCCAGCTAAGCGACGAACAAAGAAAATCACCGGAAATCCTTACTCTGCGGCTCAAGCAGTCGCTCTTTGATGGAATAGGAAAAAAGAACGAAAGCGTGGGAAAGGCGCTTGAGATCCATGCCTCCTTGCCTGCGAACACCGGCAAGCTGGCAAAATACCAGACCTTCCTTGCCATAGCCCAACACCTTGACGGCAAAGACGAGGATGCGATCAAGACCTTGAAAAAGATTTCAACCAAGTCTTCCAACAAGATCTCCGCGCAATGGGGCAAAACCGCACAATCCTACGCCGATGGTCTTCAATACTCCGAAAACCGAAAAAAGCTTCTTCTCGAGGCATTGGGAAAAGGAATCAACAGAATGAGCCAGGAAAAAGACGCCTTTTTCATCAAAATCAATTGGGTCTCCGGAGCCAAGACGGAAAAAACCGTACAATACGGTGCCTTCCTGAGTCTTTCCAAGTCAAATGAATCATTTGAAATCCAAATCTTCACAGAGGACAAATTGACCTTTGCTTTTCGCACGGATCCGAAGAGTGCGTCCATCATTCCTCCATCGGGCGACACGATCATATCTTTCAAAAGCTCAGGAGCTCTTCCCGTCCCCCAATTCGATGTGGTTCGCGATATCGGAGACGGGAGCTTTAACTACAATTTCAACCTCGGTTTCGCGAGTACTTTTGCAAAGCTTGCGGACGAAGGAAGCAACTTCCTCAAGAATCCCTACATCGGAACGGACAAGGGAAGAGAAGTCCTGATAAACTACATACTTGAGAGCAAGCCCATTTGGCTTGGATCGGCAAAATCCATCAAAGGAGGAACGTCCTATCCAATCTTCAGCATCACACCCGACGACCCTTCGCCCACCGACTCAAACCTGGCCTTTGACATTTCCGGCAATTTGATGTCCCTCTCATTTGGAGATGTGTCTTTCCCCACGATCTTGCGCGGTGATGCCGAGATTCTGGAAAAAATGCCATCTTGGCCCGAACTGCCAAAGAGGGAAGAAGAAAAGTTCGACTTTGCCCTCTTCATGGAAATGGTCACCCAACTATCCAAGGCGACCGCTTCGCGAAAGTAATCTCCACTCCACCCCCAGGACCAAAGGGTAAGCCAATGACATGAAAAAGGGACCGTTCGGTTTTTTTCTTCATGTATTTGTACTTTTCCTGACCGGAGGGATTGCGGAAGCCATAGAGGTCAGAGTTCTCCGAGATTTGCCCTATGCGGAAACTTCCAACCCCAGGCAAACTCTTGACCTTGCCATTCCAAGCGGACCGGCTCCTGAAACAACCGGTCACCCCCTCGTCATTTGGATACATGGCGGCGGATGGAAAAACGGGGACAAAGGAAGCGGACATCGACCTGACCGGTTGCGTACCCTAGTTAAAACCGGAAGGTTTGCCGGTGCCACGATCGCATACCGCTTGAGCGGAGAAGCAAAGTGGCCGGCACAGATACATGATTGCAAGGCCGCCATCCGCTGGCTTCGGGGGAATGCCAAGAAATATGGCATCGACCCAAAAAGAATCGCGGTTTGGGGCTCCTCGGCAGGAGGGCATTTGGTATCCATGCTCGGATCAAGTGGAGGAAATGAAAAGCTTGAGGGCAAACTTGGCAAACACCTGAATCAATCAAGCCGCGTTTCAGCAGTGGTCAATTACTATGGCCCGAGCGCTCTTCTCCAAATGGACGATTACCCGAGTAAAATCGTTCACAACGCACCGAACTCACCGGAAAGCCAATTGATCGGCAACCCGATCCAGAAATCAAAGGCAAAAGCATTGCAAGCATCCCCCCTCCATCACGTCACTTCCGACGATGCTCCGCATATTCACTTTCACGGCACGGACGATCCTTTGGTGCCCTTCAATCAGTCGGAAATTTATCATGAGGCATTGAAAAATGCGGGGGTGCAAAGCATTCTCGTTACCTCAAAGGGCGGAGGGCACAATATGCCGGGATCCTTTGCCGCCCGTTTCGTTCTACCCTTTCTCGACCATGCCCTTCATGGCAAGGGGAAGCCGCTTGGCGACCTGACGACCTCGCCAAACTAGAAGATATAACCGAGGGCAATTTCCAGCATGTGAAGGTCACGGTCGCCGAACTGCTCCATCTTCCCCATCTTGAGCCACCGGTAGCGCAGACTTACCAGCATATGCTCGGATGGATATAGGTTGACCCCGGAAAACAATTGGTAGGCAAGAACCCCCTGTTCTTCGTCAACGCCTTGCCCAATGAGCTTAAATTCGTACTCCTGACTGAAAGGGCCACCACCGGCACCGAAAAAGACGGATGCCGAAGCCCCAAGATCGAAATTTGCACCTAGGTTAAACATAACGCCGTATCCCTCTGCTTCTCCGGAAAAATCAACGGGCACACCGGACAAAGACTTGAAGTCATTTCTGAAATAGGAAAAATCGCCCTCCACGAAAAAATTTCTCCATTTATGCCCCATTCGCCAACCGGATGAAAACCCGAGTTTCTGCTCAACTGCAATTTCCCCGAAAGAGGAATCCCAGGTCAAATCACTTGAGCCCTGCAAGGCAATGAACGGAAGGACATAAAAACCTTTCCGCGATGGATTTGGATGTGTCTCCATGGCACTCGCTTCGGATTCAGGCTCGGAACTCAACACGGGGATGGAAGCTGGTTGAGCTTGATAGGTTTTTTCAAAAATGGGTTCGGGCGAGATGCGAGCAGGTCGGTCGAGTCGAACGGGAAAATCATTGGATCCGACTCCATGAAACTTTCTGACCGGAAGACCAACAGGTGGAGTCTCTCCTGCTTGAGAGTCATCGCCGCCCAAGTTGGACGAGGAGAGTTTGAGTTGGAAGGCGGCAAGACGGGCGGAGAGTTCGTCGATCGAGCTTTTGCGCTCCGCTGCGGCCCGCAAAAGCTCTGCCTTTTGATAATTTCGATGGGTTTGAGAGTATCCCAATGAAACAAAGGAGAACAAAAGCATGAGAAAAAGAGCCTTTGGATTTAGCATTGTCATTAACCTACTGATCTCCACCTCGAAGATCAATACCTGCGTTCGATGATTTTCCGTCAATGAGAATTTCGGCCATGGCACTCTGCCTTTCGGCTGGAGTGAGATGATCAAGAGATTCAAGAAATTCGTTCAAGTTGTCTATCCACTGACCAGATGAAAAGTCAGGTATGAAACTTCCGGTCAAATTGAAATCCCCCACTGCTTCAAACTCCACGACTGGGTGATTTCCTTTCAGGTCTCCGTTCCAACCATTGAACAAATATCCGGACTTGGGGATAGCCTCGATTCGAACGGGATCCCACCTGTAATAAACGCCGGTACCGGAAAGCGTACCGCCGACCGATGGTGCCATCGAAACGGCAATCTGGTATTTCCGGTCTAGCTCGAACCATTCCATGTACGAATAATCAAAAAGCTTCGCCGGCAAAGTCGTTCGGTCAAGAAAGATCCAATGGGATCTTTTGAAGACATACATATGTGGAAAGACATGCCTATTCGTCCATACCCAGCCCAGCCTTTTGTGGTGAAGCCAAGTATCTACGGCGGATTCCTGAGCAACGTAGAGCCACCCGAGATTTTCATGGTAGACCCAGGGGTAGAAAGCTCCAAAATAATAACCGAACCAACCGGCTCTTTTCCAACCACCTCCAAGATCTGTTCCGTCCGAGATAAGCCCTACGGATTCACCCGGGGGGGCAACGGCAACATAGGAAACCGAAAAGGACTCCTCATACGATAAATACCAGGAATCAGTTACCCGGATACGGACACTCAAACTTCTGTTTTGATCGTAACTCAAGACCGATGCATTTCGCAAGGTACCGTTTAGATCGAGAAAGAAAAGGGCGTTATCGGCGGAGCCCTCCCCTCCGACCAATTCAAAGGCATGAAAACCGGAATCATTAATATCGAAGACCTCGAACGTTCCGACCACCGTGCCAACGGGATCATTCTGTTTGATCGAAAGTCCGTCTGGGGCGGTTATATCCGAGGGTGAGTAATTCACCGGGGCTTCGTACAGGTTGGTGACATCCAATACGAACGAACGGCTCGCAGACTCATCGAAGTCGTTGAGCGCAGTGACGTTAAGTGTCCACTGACTCGTTTCCTCGTAATCCAAAGCAACCAAGGTCCGCAAGCTGCCGCTTGCATTGATCTCGAACTTGAGGTAAGCCCCTGCAGCATCGGGATTCAAAGCAAAGGTTACGGTTGCATTCGGTTCGCCGCCGAACGAACTGAATTGACCGGCGTAAGTGCCGACTGGAGCATTCTCCCAGACCCTGAGTGCAGAAGCATTGAAATCAAAGAGCGGATTCGGCTCGGACTCGTTAATGTCCAGGACGGCAACCGTGAAGTTGCCCTCGGCGTACGCCTGATCGTCGTCGTACACGCGTACTCGGATCAGGTGACTTGAATTCGTCTCATAATCCAACTCGCGGGTCGTCCACAGAGCCCCGTTCGGGCTCATAGCATAGGACTCGTTTCCATCGTACAGGTAGTAGCGTAGGTTCCCGTTCCCATCCGGATCGATCGCCGTGAAAGTGTCGACTACCGTTCCGACCGCTTCGTTCTCGAAAACGGAAAGCGGACCGATGTGAGCCAAACCCGTCGGAGGGTTGTTCGGCACGACCTCATTGACATCCAGCACCGCAACCGTGAAATTGCCCTCGGCGTAAGCTAGTAAGTCATCGTAAGCACGCACGCGGAGCAAATGACTCGCATTCGCCTCGTAATCCAGAACCGAAGCCGTGCGTAGGGTTCCGTTCAGATCCAGAGTGAAGTAGGCGTTGCCCGGCGTATCATTCGCATCATACAGGTAATAACGCAAACTGGTGTTCCCGTCGGGATCCACCGCCGAGAAAAAACCGACCACAGTCCCCACCGCCTCATTCTCTCCAATCACGAGCGTGCCGTTGGGATTCAAGTTTTCCGGTGAAGCGTTCGGCACGGTCTCGTTGACATCCAGAACCATTACCGTGAAATTGCCCTCGGCGTAGGCTTGGTGCTCGTCGTATACGCGCACTCGAATCAGGTGACTGCCGTTCGCCTCGTAGTCCATAACGGCAGCCGTGCTCAGCGTTCCGTTCAGGTCCAGAGTGAAGTAGGCGTTGCCGGCAGTCCCGTTACCATCGTGGAGGTAATACTGCAGGGTTGCGTTGGCGTCGGGGTCCACTGCATCGAAACTTCCGACGATCGTCCCGACTGGCTCGTTCTCTCTGATTGCGAGCGTGGCGTTGAAGTCTAGGTTGTCAGGCGGGTTGTTCGGCACGGTTTCGTTGACATCCAGAACGGACACCGTGAAAAAGTCAGTCATCGTCTCGTTGACATCGTTTGCCGCGGTCACGTAAAGAGTCCATTGATCGGATTCCTCGTAATCCAAAGCGACCAGGGTACGCAAACTTCCGTTGGCATCGACGGAGAATTTCAAGTGCGCCCCACCTGCATCCGAATTAAGAATGTAATTCACACTCGCATTCGCATCACCACCGAAAGAGGAGAATCGGCCGACATAAGTACCGATATCCGCGTTCTCCTCGACCTGCAGGACCGTTGCGTTAAAATCAAAGGCAGGGGCTGAGCCGCTCTCGTTGAGGTCAAGAACCGTAACCGTAAAGTTACTTTCCGCATACCCCCGAAACTCATCGTAGACACGAATGCGAATCAAGTGAGAGGGCTCGCGCTCGTAGTCCAAGCTCACAGCCGTACGAAGCGTTCCGTTCAAATCCAACGTAAAGTATTGATTGCCAGCAGGAACGTTCGATTCATGCAGATAATAAAGCAAGGTTGCGTTTGCATCGTAATCGCTTGCATTGAACTCACCAACAAACGATCCAGTCGGTTGATTTTCCGCCACAGACAGGCTACCGGTTGAAACCAGATTAAAGGGGACTTCGTTCAAATCCAAAAGATTGACCGTAAAAGTATCCTCAGCCGAAACATTGTGTTCGTCCTTTGCCCGTACACGGACGGAATAGGTCGACGCATTGCTCTCGAAATCGAAAATAGTTGCCGTTTTGAGCGTTCCATTGGCGTCTAGGGCGAACAATCCGTTGTCCGCATCCCCAGCACCGCTCACCAACTCATAAGTCAGGGTCGCGTTTGCGTCTTGATCGGTCGCATTGAACTCGCCGACCAACGAACCGGACGGCTGGTTCTCCGCCACGTTCAGGCTACTGACTGCAACTAGGTTGACCGGAGCCTCGTTCAGGTCCGTAAGGTTGACCGAGAACACGCCCTCGACCGAAGCGTTGTATTCATCTTTGACCCGAACCCGGATTACCCGACTCACATTTGACTCGTAGTTCAAAACTTCCGCAGTTCGAAGCGTTCCGTTGCTCTCGAGGGAAAACAATCCGTTACCTGAATCGCCCTCTCCGCTCACCAACTCATAAGTCAGGCTCGAGTTTGCATCTTGATCGGTCGCATTGAACTCACCCACCATGGAACCGACCGTTTGGTTCTCCGCTACGCTCAGGACACTGACTGAAACCAGATCAAACGGAACTTCGTTCAAGTCCAGGAGGTTGACCGTGAAGATGCCCTCAATCGAAATATTGTGTTCGTCTCTTACCCGCACGCGAATCGCATAGCTTGAGGCGTTATTCTCGAAATCGAATAGGGCCGCCGTCTTGAGCGTTCCGTTGACATCCAAGAAAAACAGTCCGTTAGCCTCCCCTCCCGCGCCACTTGCCAACTCATAGGTCAAGCTCGAGTTTGCGTCTTGATCACTGGCGGCGAACCCACCAACCAACGAACCGATCGGTTGGTTCTCCGCCACGTTAAGGCCACTGACTGCAACCAGGTTGACCGGGGCCTCGTTCAGGTCGGTAAGGTTGACCGAGAACACGCCCTCGACCGAAGCATTGTGTTCGTCTCTTACTCGCACGCGAATCGCATAACTTGAGGCGTTGTTCTCGAAATCGAACACGATTGATGTCTTGAGCGTTCCGTTGGCTTCCAAGGCAAACAATCCGTTGTCCGCATCCCCCGCTCCGCTTGCCAACTCATAAGTCAGCGTCGCATTTGCGTCTTCGTCACTGGCGGTGAACTCCCCTACCACGCTGGAAACAGGTTGATTCTCCATTATGTTTAATGCAGAGGGTGCGACCAAATTGGCCGGAGGATCGTTTTCGTCTTCAACGGTGAACGCAAACACAGCTTCGATCGAAGCTCCGCGGTCATCCGTAACCCGAACTCGGATCAACCGACTTGCATTTGACTCGTAGTCCAAAACTTCCGCCGTTCGGAGCGTTCCATTGCTCTCCAGGGCAAACAGTCCGTTGCCCGAATCGCCCGCTCCGCTCGTCAACGCATAAACAAGGTTCGACCCGGCGTCTTGATCGCTCGCATTGAACTCTCCGACAAACAAACCGATCGATTGGTTCTCTTTGACGTTCAGCGAAGCAAGAACTTCAAAGTTTTCCGGAGCATCGTTTTCGTCCGTAATGATTACCGATATGTTTTGATGGACAAGTTCACTTCCATCGGAAACCCCAATGGTTACCTCGTAAACATTGTCATTGTTCGCATCAACTGGAATCTCAAAGTCCATTCCGGCACTTGCATTTGTTTCGAAGACAAGAAGGCCAGTGCTTGCATTTATTTCGAATTTAAATTCATCACTACCTCCCGTGATCACATAGCCAAGAGTATCTCCATCCGGATCCGATGCATTAATGTCGAAAGCCAAAGGTTGATTCTCAGGAATGCTTGCGGCGGATGGCGTGGTAATGACCGGCACCCGGTTGGGTCCGGTGTAAATGGCCCCTCTTGCAACAGGATCGATACCGGAAGGCCATTGAGTGGTTTGATCATAGGTTGATTGAGTCAGGATGGTCGACAAGTCCATTTGGGTGCTTGATAAGTCCGCTCCCTCAAGGTGCACTCCCATTAGATTGGTTTCACGAAATTCGATACCCGGGAAAGGGCCTGACAAAGAAGCTCCGTTCCCCGTCAGGTTAGAAAGGTTTGCCCCAACCCGTTGCAACGTCCCGGGATCGATTCCCGAAAAAACCGTGGTATGATCAAACAGTGCTCCGGTTAAGTTTGCGTTACTCAGATTGACGCCCGCCAAGTTCACTCCACGAAAATCCGTTTGTCGCAAGTTCAGTCCCGTCAGGTTCGCATCGGTCGCAAGCAGGCTCACGCCGACTTGCTGGTTAGTCGACGGATCAAGAGCCGAAAAGACAATGGATTGGTCAAAAAACGCGGAACTCAAGTCCGATCCGGCAAAGTTTACGCCAGCCAACTGGGTTCCACGCAAATCAGTTTCCCCGAAAGCAATGTTCAACAGTTGGGCATTGGAACCGGTCAAGTTCGCCCCTACGCTCTGACCGGTCGCCGCGTCGTGAACGGAGAAAACAGTCGCATGAGAGAAAGTCGACTGGCTTAGATCGGAATCCGAAAGGTTGACTCCTGCCAAATTGACGGCACCAAAGTTTGCCCCGGGGAATGGACCGGTCAAGACCGCTGCGCTCCCCATGACGTTCGACAAATTCACCCCCACCCGCTGATTGGTCAAAGGATCGATTCCGGAAAAAACCGTAGTGTGATCGAAAAGAGCGGACGAGAGATTCGAATTGCTAAGGTCAATGCCGCCAAGGTTCACTCCGCGAAAGTCCTTCTGTTGGAGGTCAAGACCGCTAAAATTGGCATCGGTAGCCAAGAAATTTGCTCCAACCCGTTGATTGGTCGAAGAATCAATAGCCGAGAAGACCGTGGATGCATCGAAGCGCGCGGCACTCAGGTCGGAACGAGTGAAATTCACTCCGGCCAACTCGGTCCCGCGGAAGTCCGCAAGGCCAAAAGAAATGTTCGTCAACTGTGCATTGGAACCATTCAGGTTCGCCCCCACATTTTGACCATTCGCAGGGTTGACCATCGAGAAAACAGTCGTCTGATCGAAGAGCGACTGACTTAAATCAGCACCCGAGAGATCGGCCCCAGCCACATTGACTCCACGAAAATCGGTCCCGGGATAGGGGCCGACCAAGGTCGCTCCGCTACCGACCCAGTTGGAGAGGTTGGCACTCACTCGTTGCAAAGTAATGGGGTGAAGGCCGGAAAAGACCGTAGTGGAATCAAAAAGAGCCGTAAGTTTCGAAACTTGATTGTTTGTGCCATTGCTCGAAAGAGTAACCGTCAAATGAGCATTTGTCAGATCCACTCCAGCCAAGTTTACGCCCCGGAAATCCGTCTGTTGCAGGCTCAGTCCGGTCAAGTTGGCATCAGTGCCAAGAAGGTTCGTACCTACGCGAAAACCAAGAACCAAGGACGAAAAGACAGTGGTATGGTCAAAAAGAGCCGCCCTCAGGTCCTGGCCACTTAAATCCTGTACCGAGATATCCATTCCACGATAGTCGTTCGGAGCACCCTCATTCAGGTCCAACACCGTGACCGTAAAGTTCCCTTCCGCATAGGCTTGGTGCTCGTCATGCACACGCACGCGGATCTCGTGACTGGCGTTCGTCTCGTAGTCAAGAACCGCAGCCGTGCTCAGCGTTCCGTTCTGGTCCAGGGTAAAGTAGGTGTTGCCAGGGTTGGTGCCGTACAGGGAATACTGCAAGGTCGC
>Ga0315321_10000371_pt1 | contig 32474 bp, 19 predicted proteins | sample M180m21515metaG_FD_203464 | JGI IMG/M metagenome (GOLD analysis project Ga0315321, IMG submission 203464) | Ammonia-oxidizing marine archaeal communities from Monterey Bay, California, United States - M1 80m 21515 | ecosystem: Environmental > Aquatic > Marine > Intertidal zone | place: USA... | reverse complement strand
GCGTAGCGATACGATCACCCAACCGACTCAGTCCATGCGGGAAGCCATGGCCTCGGCCATCGTTGGAGACGATGTGTTCGGAGAAGATCCTACGGTCATTGAACTGCAGGAACGGATGGCCTCCATCATGGGCAAGGAAGCGGGGTTGATGGTTCCGAGTGGAACGATGGCCAACGCAATCGCCATCCGGACCCACACCCAACCCGGTGACGAAATCATAACCGAGGAGCATAGCCATATTTATGTCTATGAGGCAGGTGGATTCGCGGCTTTGTCCGGTTGTTCGGTGGCCTTGGTTCCAAGCGAACGGGGAATCATGACGGCGGATGCGGTGAAGGCAAAAATCAGAAAACCATCGGATTGTTCGAGCCATTACCCGAACGGTAGTCTTGTCTGTATCGAAAATACCTCGAACCGGGGTGGGGGAACTTTCTATCCTCAATCCTTGATGGATGAAATTGCCCAAGTGGCACGGCAATCGGAATGCTCTCTTCACCTGGACGGAGCGCGTATTTTTAACGCTGCCGTGGCCAGCGGTGAGGATCCTGCCAGAATTGTTCGTGATTGCGATACCGTTTCCATTTGTATTTCGAAAGGCTTGGGAGCTCCCGTAGGGGGAGTGTTGGTGGGTTCGCGCGAGGTGATTGATCAGGCTCATCGCTGGAGGAAGACGTTCGGTGGTGGCATGAGGCAGTCTGGGGTGTTGGCTGCCGCCGGGTTGTATGCCCTCGAAAACAACAGGGGCAGGCTGTCCGAGGATCATGCCCGAGCTCGAGCTTTGGCCTCCGGACTTCAAGGAATTGCCGGATTGAAAGTCGATCTTGAGTCCGTCCAAACCAATATGATTTACCTGCGGACGGAATCGCCTGCTTCGGAGTTTGTCGACAAAGCGGCTACCCGGGGCATTGATTTCTTGGCCCTGGGTCCTGACCTCCTCCGTTTGGTCACGCATTTGCATATTACCGACGATGATATAGAAAAGACCATCAATGCGTTTGAAAATTGATTTCCATCCTTCTTCATGAAAAAAGTCGTGTTGGCCGGTGGTTCCGGTTTCCTTGGTCAAGCCTTGTCCCGTTCACTTTCGTCTGACGGTTACGAAGTGGTCGTGCTTGGCAGGAGCCCTGCTCCGCGTGGCGCAATCGGTCGGTTTGTGATTTGGGATGGGCAAAAGTTGGAGGAGTGGAAGACTGAACTGGAGGGTGCGGATGCGCTTTTGAATTTGACCGGCCGTTCCGTGGATTGTCGATATACGGAAGAAAACCGAGAATTGATTCTCAATTCGCGGGTCGATTCAACCCGGGTTCTCGGCCAAGCCATCAAGGATTGCGTGGATCCTCCCAAAGTCTGGCTCAATTCCAGCACCGCAACCATTTACAAGGACCGAAGGGGAGACTTGGAACCCCACGACGAATCAAGCGATGACTTTGGCATGGGCTTTTCCGTGGGCGTAGCGCAAGCCTGGGAAAAAGCTTTCGGGGAGTCGGCTATCGATGGCGTGCGCAAAGTTGCTCTGAGGGTAAGCATCGTTTTGGGCAGGGATGGAGGAGCCTTTCCGGTCATGAGGCGTTTTGCCAAGCTTGGGCTTGGCGGGGCTCAAGGACCGGGTAGTCAATGGATGAGCTGGTTGCACATTGACGATTGGGTCGGGGTGGCGAGATTCTTGATGGAGAATCAATCGGTTGACGGTGCGGTTAACCTCGCCGCGCCCAATCCCGTAACCAACGCCTCCTTCATGCGCGAGATGCGCAAGAGGTTTGCTCCGATGGGGATTGGTCTTCCCGCGCCTTCTTTGTTTGTTCGAATAGGCGCGTTCTTTATGCGGACAGCTCCGGAGCTGGTCTTGAAGAGCCGCAAGGTGGTGTCAGCCACTTTAGCCGAATCCAGTTATTCCTTCAAGTATCCCGACTTGGCTCAGGCGATCAGGAACCTGGCCGCCTGAGAGCCCTCATTTCCCTTTTTGGGAATGAGATAGAAACCACTCGTAGAGTTTGGGGTTGCGGTAGCTCTTGGTCCAGGAATCATGGCCGACTCCGGGGTATTCGGTGTGCTTGATTTCTCCACCGGCTTTCTTGATTGCCTCAACCATGACACGGCTTAGACGGACCGGAACTACCTTGTCCGCATCTCCGTGAAAGTTCCAAATGGGGAGAGATTCGTATTTTTTCGCCCACTCCGTTTTCCCTCCACCGCAAATAGGAGCGACGGCGGCAAACTTCTTCGGGTATTCCGCAGCCGTAGCCCAGGTCCCGAATCCACCCTGGCTCAAGCCCGTGAGGTATACCCGGTCTGGATCGACGGGGTGTTTTTGCAAGAGTTCGTCAACTAACCCGGCAACGATCTTTGGCTTCCACCACAAGTCGGTCCGGGGGCATTGAGGAGAGGCAATGACGAACGGCAGATCCTTGTTTTCGACGATCTTGGCCGGTCCGTGCTTCTTGACCAAGTTCAAGTTGCTTCCCCGTTCTCCACGGCCATGGAGAAATACCAAAAGAGGCCATTTCCCTTTTGATGGTTTTGTGGAAGGCTTGTAGAGAAGATAGCGATAGCCTTGCGAGTTGTCCTTCGGTCGGAAGCTTTCTTCAGTCTGCCGGGGAGTGGCAGAGGATTCGTCCTTGCGGTCTTTCGCACCCTCGGAAATTGAAAAGGAAAGGGCCAAAAGGCTGCTTGTTTTTAAAATATGCAATGTAGTTCTTGTGATCATGAAAAGGTTGATTTTAGTGATAAGCAAAAATTAATTCGAGTCTTATGGCGAGATATATTGGAATTCTTAAAATAAGCCTTGAGTTCGGTTGCTTGTCGGTTAGGAAAAAGAGTGAATTGGTTTGTTTAAAAAATAGATTCCTGAGAGCTGCCGGTTTTTGGCTTTGTTCCCAGTTGACGACAGGGTTCGTCCAAGGGGAGACGTTCAAGCGGGACATAGTGATTTACGGTGGGACTTCGGCTGCCATCAGTGCAGCGGTACAAGTGAAAGCAATGGGCAAGTCCGTGGTGGTTGTTTCCCCCGACACTCACCTGGGTGGTCTTTCCAGCAGCGGTTTGGGTTGGACGGACAGTGGACGAAAGGAAGCCATTGGTGGAATTGCCCGCGACTTCTACCACCGCGTTTGGCGGCATTACCAAAGCGTGGAATCCTGGAAGTGGCAAGATATGGAAAAGTATGGAAACCGCGGCCAGGGTACCCCTGCGATCGATGGTGACCGCCGCACGATGTGGATTTTTGAGCCTCATGTCGCGGAGCAAATTTTCGAATCTTGGGTAAAGGAGCACCAGCTCGAAGTTTTCCGGGACCAGTGGCTGGACAGGGACAAGGGAGTTGATATGGAAAACGGCCGTATCAAGGCCATCACCACTTTGTCCGGCGACAGGTATGAAGGCGAAGTGTTCCTGGACTGTACTTACGAGGGTGATTTGATGGCTTCCGCCGGGGTTTCCTATTTCGTTGGTCGTGAACCCGCCGCCTTGTACGGCGAAGCCTTGAGCGGCGTGCAAACCAGGAACGCCCGGTCTCATCAGTTCAAAGGCAAGGTGGATCCGTTCGTAGTGGCTGGAGACCCGAGCAGTGGCTTGTTGGCGAGAATCAGTCAAGACCCTCCCGGGGAGGAGGGCTCGGGCGATGCGAAGATGCAAGCATACAATTTTCGCCTATGCCTTACGCAAGTTTCAAGCAATCGATTGCCTTTTCCCAAGCCAAATGGTTACGACCCCGTGCAATACGAGCTTCTCTTGCGTACCCTCCAAATGGGGTCGCGTCATGTTTTTGGCAAATTCGATCCGATTCCCAATGCCAAAACCGATACCAACAATCACGGACCCTTCAGTACCGACAACATCGGGATGAATTACCAATATCCGGAAGCAAACTACGAAGAGAGAAAAAAGATCATTCGTGAGCATGAGGAGTATCAAAAAGGATACTTTTACTTTCTCTGCAACGATCCCCGGGTTCCTGAGGACGTTCGCAAAAAGATGAGTTCGTGGGGCTTGGCCTTGGATGAATTCAAGGACAATGGCCATTGGCCTCATCAAATTTACGTGCGGGAAGCCCGCCGCATGGTGAGTGACTTCGTGACGACGGAGCTTCACTTGCGCAAGATCAGCGAAACCCCTGCGTCCATTGGAATGGGTTCCTACAACATGGATTCCCATAATGTCCAACGCTATGTTGCCAAGGATGAGAACGGCAAGGCCTATGTCCTCAATGAGGGTGATGTTCAAGTCAATCCGGGAGGGCCTTATCAGATATCATACGGTTCCATCATTCCGCAAAAGTCGGAGTGCTCGAATTTATTGGTCCCGGTTTGCGTCTCCTCTTCCCATATCGCCTTCGGTTCGATCAGAATGGAACCGGTGTTTATGATTCTTGGCCAGTCGGCGGCTACGGCTGCAGTGTTTTCCATTGAAAACGAGGTGGCGGTCCAAGATGTTTCCTATGACAAGCTGTCCGTGCGTTTGCAAGAAGACGGACAAGTTTTGAAACTTGAGCGAAGTAATCGTATTGCTCGTGGGCATGGTATCGATCCCAAGACTTTGACCGGAATGGTGATTGATGGAAATCAAGTCAAGTTTGCCGGTGATTGGGTCGAAAGCTCATCCCTTCGTCCTTTCGTCGGTTCGTCTTACTTTCATGATGAGAATGGAGGGAAAGGCGTGCGCTCCGCCAACTTTCCATTCAATGCTCCCAATGAGGGCTTGCACGAAATTATGGTTTCATTCGTGCCTTCCGCCAACCGGGCGGGCAAGGTGAGTTATGAGATCAAGCACGAAAAGGGCTTGGTGAAGGTGACTTTGGATCAGAGAAAGAAGGGAGACCGTGAATTGATTTGGCACTCCCTTGGTTCATTCGTTTTTCAAAAAGGAAAGTCATATTCGGTCACCGTCAGCAACGAGGGAACGGAGGGTTACGTCATTGCCGATGCGGTTCAAGTCATTCCATTGGACCGATAACCTTGTCGAAGTTTGTTTTAAATGAAACTTTTCCTGCACGCGTTCGTTCTCAACCTATGAACAAGAATGAATGGAACGCGTGCATGGAACGGCAATAACTTGGGTCTGCTTTGTATGAGCGAAGCGGAATCGCTAGGCTATGCTCGAAGTGAAAAAGAAGTTGCCTTGATGAAAAGAATTTCCAAGGACGACCAGTTGGCCATGGAAGAGTTGATCGGTCTGTGGAAGTTACCCCTTTTCCGTTTTTTTCTTCGTTCCCTCAATCATCATCAGGATTCGGAGGATTTGACGCAAAGAGTTTTCATCCGGGTTTACCGTTCCTCCGCCCGTTACGTGCCTAAGGCGAAGTTTTCCACTTGGATTTTTACCGTTGCCCGAAATTTGCTCATCGACGAAATCAAAAAAAGACAAAGGCGGCCCCAGATCGTTTCCGACGAACATATAGAAAACAGGAACAGCATGGATTCCGGAAATCTTCAGGAGTGGAATGAGGTTTTGCTCCGTCGTCTCGATGCGATCCCGGAAAATCAGAAGACCGCTTTGCTGCTAAGGGTTCAGCGAGAGCTTAGCTACAAGGAAATTGCCGAAGTTATGAAGACTACCGAGTCGAGTGTGAAAACTTGGATTCACCGAGCCCGACTTGATTTGAAATCATCTCTTTCAAGCACAGACAAAACATCATGAATATTAAACCGGACAAACGAGAAGAACGGATCGAACGATTCCTGCAAGCCGAGGAGGATAACTTGAAACCAAATTTTTCAAATGACGATCTTGCCAAGGACATCCTTGCGGGGAACCGACCGGATCGACGAAGGAACCGTTTGATTTCCTTTTCGCTTGTCGGAATGGCCGCATGCTTGGCCTTTGCGTTCCTTTCCTTTCCCCAATCAAGAGAGTCAGGCGGGTCCTTGACTTCGGAATCCCCTCGCCAATCCACCGAGCTCTTGCTTGATTCCGACAAGGAACTGTTGGAGGATTTGCTGGCCATGCCGCAAGAGATGAACTGGGGCGAAGCTTTGCCGGATGAATCAACCTTGGACTTGCTGGTCATGCTCGATCAACCCTTTGAATAATGGGGTCATGAGAATTTCATTTGTTTTCCAATCCATTTTTATTCTTTTGACGGCATGTTTATTGCAGGCGGAGGAGAGAGGAGACCCGAAAGGGAAATTTCGATTCTTGAGTAATTCCGACCTCAAGCACTCTGACGAAAACCGGACGCGATCGGATTTTCAACGCAGGAGGAGGTCCCCAAGTGAGGAGCAAATGGAATTGCTCCGCTTTCTCCTCGAGGCTTCGCCCGAACGATTGCAAGTGATTCGAAGAACCATTGAGCGGGTTGAAAAGATGACTCCCGAGGAACGCAAAAGCATCCGGGGCAGGTTGAAGCACTTTCGGGAGAATGCTCCTTCCGCCCGAACCAAAATGATGAAGGATTTTCAATCGAGGCAGGATTCGCTGCGGAAGTATTGGAAAACTTTGGATTCGGAAGCCAAAGCTCGCGAAATGAAGAATTTTCACCAACTACCTTTGCCCGAACGTCAGAAGTACTTGGAAAAGGTGAGGAAAAAACAAAAGTCGGTCGAAGGTAAAAAAGCAAAGACTAAGGACGCGGTTCCGGATTGAATCGAAGTTCGTTCCCTTAGAAATTTGACTGCAATCGAAATTTTCCCTTGCTCGGTCAGCGCTTTGCATAAAGAAACGATGGTTCTTACGAAATTTTCATTATTATGACGAAATTACATCGCACTACCTATCACTACTCACGCCGAGCGTTTATCGGGGCTTCCGCATCCGCTGCCTTTTCCTTCTCGTTCCTCCCCTCCCGGGTCTTCGGAGCAAACGAACGTTTGCGGGTGGCAGGTATCGGGGTCGGCGGAAAAGGGAAGGGTGATTTTGACGCATTGGCCATGCATGGTGATGTGGTAGCGGCTTGTGACGTCGATTCGAGACGCTTGGATGTTTCCATCCGCAAGCATACGGATGCCGTCAAGTTCAGCGATTACCGTGAAATGCTCAGCCAGTTCGGTGACAAGATCGACGTTCTTAATGTCAGCACGGCCGATCACTCTCATGCCCCTGCGGCGATGCTGGCCATGAGAAAAGGAATTAATGTCTACGTTCAGAAACCTTTGACCCATACTGTCTGGGAGGCTAGGCAGTTGGCCAAGTACGCCCGAGAGAATAAGATTTGTACCCAAATGGGGAACCAGGGCACAGCTTCGGACGGTCTGAGAGAAGGAGCGGAATATGTTCGGGCCGGAGGCTTGGGCAAGGTAAAGGAAATTCATGCTTGGACGAACCGTCCGGTTTGGCCTCAGGCTCCGGGAATTGTCGCCCGCCCAAGCGAGAAGCAGGACGTGCCTTCTCATATGGACTGGAATGCCTTTATCGGTTCCGCTCCAATGCGACCTTATCATTCCGCCTACACTCCTTTCAAATGGAGAGGTTGGTGGGACTTCGGTACCGGCGCCCTTGGCGATATGGCTTGCCATACCACGAACCTGGCATTCATGGCTTGCGAATTAACCGAGCCTACCTCGGTGGAGTCGGTTAACACTGGCCCGATCAATGACGAAACCTTTCCTTCATGGGCTTCCGTGAACTTACAGTTTCCAAAGTGCGAAAAGCACGGAGCCATCAAGTTTCATTGGTACGAAGGAAAAGTCGGGAACAATGGCAAGTCCAACAAAGGAGTAAAGAATCTTCCTCCGAAGGAACTGTTCTATGGACAGAGTCCCAAGAATAGCGGACTTCTTATAGTCGGTTCCGATGGAATCATGTATTCGCCGAACGATTATGGAGCCGATTGGATGGTTCACAAAGGCGGCAAATGGCACAAGCGCAATGAAGTTGAACTTCCTGAGCAAAGTATCCCGCGAAACGGCAGGGGAGACAACGGAATGAAGGAGGAGCTCGTCAAGGCCATCCGTGCCGGAAAGCCCGAAATCGCGGTGTCGAATTTCAACTACGCGGGGAACATGACCGAGGCAATTCTGCTCGGGAACGTCGCCATGCGTGCTGGGGGCAAGTTCAAATGGGACGCAAAGGCTTTGAAAACGGATCGCAAGGATGTGAACAAACTGATCAGCAAAGTTTACCGCTCCGGTTGGGAAGTCGATCCTGCCTGAAGTTCCTTTCGATTTTCAGTAAATTTTGGCCTTGGGGTTTTTCTCCCCAAGGCCATTTTTTTGTCCGATGGCCTCAAGATTGCCTTTGGCGTTGATCAATTATTGGGAATGTCTATTTCTAGGAGCTCTTCATGAAATTCCCCTATTTTTCAGTTAATGCGTTTTGCAAGGGAACCTTTTCCGGCAACCCGGCTGGGGTGTGCATTCTCGAGGAATGGTTGTCCACGGACGAACTCCAGAATATGGCTTCACAGCTCTACTTTCCCGAAACCGCATTCATTTTTCCTGGGAAGAAGGATTTGTGGTCGATTCGATGGTTTACGCCAAAGTCGGAAGTGGATCTATGTGGCCATGCCACCATGGCGGCCGCTCACGTTCTCTTTGAAGAAGGACTGGTGTCGGAAGGTTCCGAAATCACTTTTTCCAGCAATAGTGGGAAGCTTCGAGTCGGCACTGACGAAAAACGTCGGTTGCACATGGACTTTCCTTTGCTGAAGGCAAGAAATTCACACGTTTCACCGGCATTGGTGGAAGCGTTGGGGGCTTATCCCGATGAGGTTTACATGGGGACCAACTGTTTGTGCGTATTTGGTGAGGAGGAAACGGTTCGTTCGCTAGAGCCAGATTTTAAAATTTTATCGGGATTGGATTCCTGCCTTGGTGTCATTGCGACAGCCAAGACCTCCAAAATTGGTTATCATTTCGTTTCCCGATACTTTGCCCCAAGCGTCGGAATCGACGAGGATCATGCAACGGGTTCCGCTCATTGCCTGCTTGCTCCTTATTGGGGGGGGAAATTGGACAAGGACAAACTAGTGGGCTTTCAAGTTTCTCCCCGAGGAGCGGAAATTCGCTGCGAGGTCAAGGAAGACCGGGTCATTCTCTCGGGCGTGGCAGAGACTTTCGTTCGCGGCAAGATGACCTTCTGAATCCTCTCTTTGGGCAAGGACGGAATTCCGCCCATAGGAAATCTTTCTGTTTTTTTAAGATTTCCAGTCCAAATCACCGTCCCAAGGGAGTGACAGGTTGTCATGGACAATCAATTCTCCGAACCTCCCCGTCTTCTCTCTGGAAATTCAATCTAATCATTACCTTTCCCTTGCATAAGGTTTTTTTCTGGAACAAAATGGGGAAATACAATGGGTCACCTGCGGACGCCCATACATGTTATGAATTTATTTACAGTCAACCTTACTTGCTTTGGACTTATCGCGACCTTGGTTTCCTTTGCGATGCCATTAACTGCAAGCGATGAGGGAGAGGGAGGTGCCGAGGCGGTTAGTTTTCACAAGGAAATTCGTCCTCTTTTCCAAGCGAATTGCAATGGTTGTCATCAGCCTGCCAAAAGAAAGGGAGATTATGTAATGACCGATTTCGCTTCCTTGCTCAAGGGAGGGGAGAGCGAGGAACCTGCCATCGTTCCGGGCAAACCGGACGAGAGTTACTTGGTCGAGGAGGTCACCCCCGATGAAAAGGGTGAGTATGAAATGCCCAAGGGCAAAAACGCGAAACCTCTTCATGCTACTGAAATCGAACTTTTGCGCCGTTGGATTTCCGAAGGGGCAAAGGATGACTCGCCGGTTGGTTCGGGTTCCGCCTACACCATGGAAAACCCGCCGGTCTACACCATGCCCCCAGTGGTTACTTCCATGGATTTCTCCCCCGACGGAACCTTGCTTGCGGTGACGGGTTTTCATGAAACCTTGATCCATAAGGCCGATGGTTCGGGATTGGTTGCCCGCTTGGTGGGCCTGTCCGAAAGAATCGAATCGGTTTCCTTTTCCCCGGATGGCAAGAAACTTGGAATAACGGGAGGTCAGCCCGGACGGATGGGGGAAGTGCAGATTTGGGATATCGAGAAAAAGAAACTTGAATTGTCCAAGTCCGTTACCTTTGATACTCTATACGGAGGGTCTTGGTCCCCTGACGGAAAACTCTTTGCCTTTGGTGCGGCGGACACGTCCGTACGCGTCATCGAGGTGTCCGGTGGGAAGCAGGTTGTCTACATGGCGGGGCATGACGACTGGGCACGCGATACGGTCTTCAGCATCGACGGAAAGTCGTTGTTTTCCGTAAGCCGGGACAAAACCGTCAAGCAGACCGACGTTGCGACCGAGCGGTTCGTTGGAAACGTCACTACCCATACGCCCTTTGTATTGAGTGGTGGTCAGAGCTCGATAGACGTTCATCCGAAGAAAAACGAACTTTTGGTCGGTGGTGCCGATGGAAAGGCAAAGCTTTTCCGTCAATCCGTCAAGGCGGCTCCTGCCGGGGGAGGTAATCCCAATCAAATTCGGGAATTCAAGGGCATCATAGGCAGAATCTTTTCGGTATGCTTTAATCATGATGGTTCGCTCGGCTTTGCAGGAAGCAGTCTGGACGGCAAGGGCGAGGTCAAGGCTTTTCAAATTGATAGCGGTAAGGACTTATGGAAAGTGGCGATGCCCGAGACAGGAGCATATGCATTGGCGTGCTCGCCTGATGGCAAAACCTTGGCTGTTTCAGGGTTTGACGGGAAGGTCCGTCTGCTTTCCACCGCTTCGGGAGAAATCCGCAAGACTTTTGTCCCGGTGGCGATCGAAAAAACCGAAGAGAAAGCAGTGGCGGGTTCTGATCAGGCAAAGGCCGATCCTGAACCCGAGCTTACGGCCGAGGAATCTCTGGGAAAGCAATTCACCGTGCAATCCCTCTCTTCGTACCCTTCCCGGATCAAGGTGTCCCGGGCTCTGGACTACGGTCAGATCATCCTCGCGGCAAAGCTTCAAGGCGGTGCGGAGGCGGATGTTACCCGCATGAGCAAATGGAAGGTGGAGGGTGGGGTAGGGCAAGTTTCCGTACGCGGTGTCTTTACTCCGTCCCAAAACGGTTCCGGTAAGGTAATCGGAGAGTTTTCAGGTCATCGCGTGGAAATTCCCGTTGAGGTCAAGGGATTGGGGGTTCCCCTTGAGCCTGACTATATTCGCGACGTCAACCCCGTTGTATCCAAGCTTGGTTGTAATTCCGGTACCTGTCACGGATCAAAGGATGGCAAGGAAGGGTTCAAACTGTCCTTGAGGGGGTACGATGCAATCTATGACATTCGGGCTTTCACGGATGACATGGCGTCACGACGGGCCAACGTAGCCGCTCCCGAGAAGAGCCTCATGCTATTGAAGGCTTCCGCGGCCGTGCCGCACGAGGGCGGTCAGGTCGCGAAGCATGGTTCAAGAAACTACCGCATAATACGCGACTGGATTGGAGCGGGCGCCAAGCTGAACCTCAAAGTCGCCCGGGTCGAGTCGATCGAGCTTTTCCCCAAGAATCCGGTCGTTCAGGAAATTGGTTCCACACAACAGATCCGGGTAGTCGCCACGTTTTCCGACGGCTTGAGCAGGGACGTCACGAGAGAAGCGGTTGTCACCAGTGGCAACGGGGAAGTGGCTGAGCACGACGAAATCGCCCTTATGACCACCATACGGCGCGGGGAGGCTCCCATTTTGGCCCGTTACGAAGGTCGCTATGCGGCCACTACTCTTACCGTGATGGGTGACCGTTCGGGTTTTGCGTGGAAAGAGCCTCCGGCAAATAACGAGATTGACCGCCTTGCTGCAGGCAAATGGAAGCGCATGAAGATCCTTCCTTCGGAGCTTTGCAGTGATTTGGAGTTTCTTCGCAGGGTTTCGCTCGATTTGATCGGATTGCCTCCGTCTCCTGAGACCATGCAGTCTTTTCTTGATGACAAGCGTCCATCTCGGGCGAAGCGAGACGAGCTTGTGGACAAATTGGTCGGTAGTCCGGACTTTGTCGAGCATTGGACAAACAAATGGGCCGATCTTTTGCAGGTTAACCGAAAGTTTCTTGGTCCTGCGGGAGCCAAGATGTTGCGAGAATGGATTCAAAAGGAGGTAAAGGAGAATACGCCTTACGATGCTTTTGCTCGCAAGATCCTGACCGCCAGCGGTTCCAATAAGGAAAACCCGCCTGCCTCTTACTACAAGGTTCTACGCAAACCGGCAGAGACGATGGAGAATACGACTCATCTTTTTCTGGCTACCCGGTTCAATTGCAACAAATGCCATGATCATCCCTTTGAAAGATGGACTCAGGATCAGTATTACGAAATGGCCGCCCACTTTGCCCGGTTCAAGTTGGAAAAGGATCCAGCCTCCGGAAAAAGCGAGATTGGAAAGACGGCCGTCGAGCGGGGCAAACCTCTTTATGAATTCGTCAAGGATGTCAAGTCGGGCGAAGTCAAACATGACCGTACGGGCGAGGTCACGGCACCGGCCTTTCCTTACCCGGCCAAGCACGAGGTGAAGGAAGGCGCGACGCGCAGGGAAAAGTTGGCCGCCTGGATGACCTCTCCGGACAACCGTTACTTCGCCAGAAGCTACGTCAACAGGCTTTGGGGCTATCTTTTCGGCATTGGGATCATTGAACCGATTGATGACATACGGGCTGGCAATCCTGCCACCAACCCCGAGCTCTTGGATTACCTCGAGGACGAATTCATCAAAAGTGGCTTTGATGCTCGTCATGCCCTTAAGTTGATTTGCAAGTCCCGCACATATCAGCTTTCGGTCAAAACGAACAAGTGGAATGACGATGACCAAATCAACTTTTCCCATGCCAGTGCCCGTAGGCTTCCGGCCGAGACTTTGCTCGATGCGATCTATGCTGTGACGGGCTCGAAATCCAAGTTCCCTGGAGTCCCTGCCGGAACAAGGGCTGCCTCGCTTCCCGATTCCGGGATCAAACTGCCGGATGGTTTTCTCGGTACCTTTGGAAGGCCACCCCGAGAATCGTCTTGCGAGTGTGAACGGGCAGGCGGCTTGCAACTCGGTCCAATCATGGCCTTGGTCAGCGGGCCAACGGTTAATAACGCGATTTCCGACCCGGGCAATGCGATCACCAAGCTTGCTGCCGAGGAGAAGGATGACCGAAACCTAGTCAATCGGCTTTTCATTAGGATTCTAAACAGGCCGGCCACGGAAAAGGAAATAACGGCTAGCCTGGCTCTTTTCAAAGATGCCATCGATGGCGATCATGCCGATTTGGGAAAGGAACTGGAAGTTGCCCAAAAAGACATCAAGGCCGAATTGGATGCAAAGGAAAAGATCCGTGCCGAAGAAATTGCCAAGGTTGAGGGTGAAATGAAAGCGCACCAGACGAAAACTGCTCCTGCGCTTAAGAAGGCAAATGACGAACGGAATGCCCGGATTAAAAAAGCGGACGATGCCCTCAAGGGATTCGACAAGGATCTTCCAGCGAAGCTTGTCGCATGGGAGAAGGATCAAAAGGAAGGGAAATCTACATGGAAAAACTTGGATATGAGCAACGTTACTTCCAAGATACCGGGCATCAAGTTTGAGAAACAGGACGACGGCTCGGTTTTCGTGGGTGGCAAAAGCGCAAAGGGAAGCTATGTGGTCAAGACACCCACCGAGCTTTCCAAAATTACCGGGGTGCGAGTCGACGCCTTGTCCGATCCCCGGTTGCCCAGAAAAGGTCCCGGTCGAGCCCCCAATGACGGGAATTTTGTTTTGACTGAGCTCGAGGTTCAAGCCGGTCCGGTTACGGATTTGAAAAAATGGACAAAGGTCAAGGAATGGTCCTTTGACGAATTGGCCGAGAACAAGGACTGGCAGGGTGCGCTCGGTGCCAAGACGGGGCCGGGAGGTGGTGGCTTGGCCATAACCGGGAAACCGGTGGAAGGCGTTTTGTCGCTCGGTGAATTCTACCACGCCGGTCCTTTCGCAAATCTCGCTTTCGATCAAAAGGCCGGCCCCGAGGGTCTGCCGACTTTTGACGCGAAGCAAAAGTTCAAGCATGCGAACAAGGAAATTTCTTGGGCGAGAAAGCCGGAATGGAAAAACGGTCAACTTTATGCAACGGTTTTCTCGGCCGAAAATTCAGCCAACTATCTTCACAAGGTGATCACGGTTGATTCCCCGCGTGATCTTCCGATCAGCCTGGGTAGTGATGACGGGATCAAGGTTTTCCTCAACGGTAAGCAAATCCTCGCCAACAACATCGGGCGAGGAGCCGCGCCGGATCAGGAAAAGTTGAATCTCAACCTGAAAAAGGGAGAAAATTTTCTCCTTCTCAAGATACACAACGGCGCAGGGCCATCGGGATTCTACTTTAGGGCGGATGCCAAGGCCAAGATGCTGCCATCCATTGCAACCGAGCTTTCCGTGCCCAAGGGTTCGGTTGCCGTTGAGCTGGTTGCCAAGGCTAAGGCGAAGCGTAAGGCCCGAGTCTTCTGGAGGGACACGAAGAACAATGGCTTCGACTCCAAGCGTTCGTCCCTCGAGGTAGTCATTGAAAAATCCGACGAGTGGAAAACCTATCGCTTTGATTTTATTACGCCCGAAGATCTCACAGGCTTGCGTTTTCAGCCCGGCGGGGAAGTCTATCTCAAATCGATTCGAGTTTATCGAAACCAAGCTCCCGTAAAGTTGTCTTTCGAAAATGCCTTGGCGACCTTCAGTCAAAATGGATATCCAGTTGCTTCGGCAGTTGATGGGAAGGTAGCGCCTGAGAGGAATGGATGGGCGATAGCCCCGCAAATGGGCAAGGATCACTTTGCATCCTTTCAGACCAAGCAGGACATAGCCTTCATGGGTGGCTCGCAGCTCACCTTTACCCTCAAGCAGGAGTTCATCAGTGGGCAGCATGCCCTTGGGCGTTTCCGTCTTGCCGTGACCGATGCTCCCCGTCCCGTTTCCTTTGGCCTGCCAGCCGAGGTTAAGGCAATCTTTGCCGTAACTGCGGACAAGCGCACCCCACAGCAAAAGAAGAAACTGTCCGACTCTTTCAAGAATGCGAATCCCGAGAGGATCCAGTTGGCCAAGGCCTTGGCCGAAGCCCGAAAACCTCTGCCTGCCGATCCGAAAATCAAGCAGTTTCAAGACCGGCTTGTAGTTGCAAAGAAGCCGGTTGCACTTCCCCCGAAGATTGCCCGGTTGCGAAGGGCCCTTGAATTGAGCAAGGGACAGCTTTCCCAAAAACGCATTGTCGGAGCCCAAGATTTGGCTTGGGCGATCATTAATACCCCGGCGTTTTTATTTAATCGATAAACTGGAATAAATATTGTATTTTCACATTATAAGCAAAGGAAAGGTTAAGTCATGATTGGAATACCAGGAGATTTGGGGAAAGATTTGTGTGACGCTCATTTGCCCATGAGCAGAAGGGATGTTTTGAAAGTCGGAGGTTCCGGGATGCTCGGTCTTACCCTCGGCTCCATGCTCGAATTGAAAGCCAATGAGACCAAGTCAAAAGGGGGTCCCGGATGGGGCAAGGCCAAGAGCATCATCATGATCTACCTACAGGGTGGCCCAAGTCACTTGGACTTGTGGGATCCCAAGCCCGATTCCCCAGATAACGTCAGGAGCATATTCAAGCCGATCAAGACCAAGATTCCCGGGGTTAATTTTACCGAGTTAATGCCCCAGCTCGCCCAAGTGAATGACAAGTTCACCATGATGAGAGCGGTCAGCTATACCCCCAAAGGCCTCTTCAATCACACTGCCGCAATTTATCAAATGATGACGGGTTATACTACGGACAAGGTGAGCCCGTCCGGTCAATTGGAGCCCCCTAGTCCCAAGGATTTCCCGAACTTCGGTTCAAATTTGATCAAGTTCAAACCCCCCACCGAACCCATGCTTCCTTTCGTCATGCTTCCCCGACCTTTGCAGGAAAGCGGAGTGGTCGGGAAAGGTGGAGCGGCGGGCTTTTTGGGCAAGGCGTACGATCCATACACCCTTTATCCTCCCGGAAGCGACATGGACATGAACAAGATGGCCAAAATCCGGGTGGACGATTTGGAAATGCGTCCTGACATGTTCGGGGTCAGGCTTCACAGGCGGGCCAATCTCCGCAATGCAATCAACGAGGCCATGCCTGTGATCGACAAGGCCGTAAAACACTACAACTTGAACGAGCACTATGACAGGGCTCTGAGCCTAGTTGCTTCAGGTCGTGCCCGAGAAGCGTTCAATCTCGGTCAGGAGACCGAAAAAACGCGCGATTCCTACGGTCGTAACACTTTTGGTCAGAGCTGTCTCTTGGCCCGGCGTCTAGTCGAGGCGGGTACTCGAGTGGTCGAGGTGATTTGGCCCAAAGTAGCTAATTCAGACAACCATTCATGGGATGTCCACAAGGGCTTGCCCAAGCGAATGAAAGATCAATCGGCACCCATGCTCGATGCCGGTCTTTCGGGGCTTGTTGCTGATTTGGATCAGCGTGGCTTGCTGGAAGAAACCATGGTGGTTTGCGTCGGCGAATTCGGACGCAGTCCACAGAAGGGCGTGAGTACCTCCGGTAACGGAAATAGTGCAGACGGTAGAGATCATTGGCCATACTGCTATACTGGCGTCATTGCCGGCGCGGGTATCAAGCAGGGTTATGTGCATGGTGAGTCGGACAAGACCGGTTCGGCACCGCTGGACAAGCCCATTCATCCTCGCGAACTTTTGGCTACGATCTACCATGGCTTTGGCATTGATCCGGAAAGTATCGTTTACAACCACCTGAACCAACCGCGGGAATTGGTCAAGGCACAGGCCGCTACCGAACTTTTCGCCTGATTTCCGGGCGATCTTTCGATTTCCTTCCCCTAACGAACTCCCGTGAAAACCTTCCCGTGGTCTGGGGTGTTTTATTCGGTATGGGTCATCTTGTTGGCCGGGTGCAGTAACCGGATCGATCCTGCAGTAGCTGACCAAGAGGTTCGGGCTTTGCTCGGTGATGCTCCTTTCTTCGATTGGGAGGTCGATCCTTATTCCCGTTTGGCGGCCCCTTCCGACAGCCAGTTTCCACCTTCCCCTACCGATGATCCGGATGCCCGAAAGGTGACCTTGCGTATTCAGCAGGAAGATGCCCATGAAGACGGAAACCAATCGATCAAATTAGAAAGCGGAAAATGGAGGGAAAAACTTCCATTGCTTGAAAACGGGAATGTTCTTCTGAATTTGGAAACTTCGATGAAGCTTGCCCTCCTTCACTCCCGTGAATTTCAAGCCCAGAAGGAGGAACTGTACTTGTCCGCCCTCAACGTGACCTACGAGCGCTTTCGTTTGCAACCCAAGCCGTTCTTCGGTGCTTCGGCCGAAGTTTCCGACGTCTCCGACGGTTCGGAAAGTGCCTTGGACTCGAGAATCCAAACCGGATTCAGTGGCGTGGCTCAACAGGGCGCGACCTGGGTCGCCTCTTTGGCCAGTCGTTTGAGTTACGAGCTTGGCGAGGGAACTGCGGAGCTTGGAGGATCACTGGCCAACTTGACCATCACCCAACCTCTCCTGAACGGGGCCAGTAAGCGGATTTACAGGGAACGTCTTACCTTGACCGAACGAAGGCTGTTGAACGACGCCAGAAGCATGGAGCAGTTCCGCCAAGGTTTTTTTCTCGGATTGGTGACCGGTAGCAATCCATCCCAGGGACTAGGGAAAAGTGGTCTGGCTTCCTCCTCATCCCGTTTCTCCTCGTCTGTTTCCGGATACCTTGGCCTTCTGCAGGATGCCCAAAAGATCCGTAACCAGGAGGCCAATGTCGCCAAGCTAAAGGACAGTCTTGCTCAACTGGAGGCAGCCTTCGAGGCTGGCAGGATTGGCAACCGTTTGCAGGTTGACCAGGCAAGGCAGGCTTTGTTCGGAGGGCAGAGTGGTCTTCTTGCTTCAAAGGCGAGTTTTGAGAGTCGGTTGGATGCTTTCAAGCAAAGCATGGGACTGCCTCCGGACTTGCAGGTTCAGGTGGATGAAGGGTATGTTGAGCAGTTCCGGTTAACTGACGTTCGATTGGTGGCGCTGCAAGAGTATCTCAACCGTTTGCTTTTGTTTATCAGAAACGCGGAAGAGACTCCGGCAAAGGAAGATCTCCAGGTATTCGGACGGGAAGCCTTGTCGATGAAAACTGAGGTTGAAGTGAGTCTGGCTGACTTTTTGGCTGACCGCACTGTCTTGCAGAGTGCTATTCCTAGTCGAAAAAAATGGTATGCGCAGCTTCGGGGACGATCGGATTTGCAGGAACTGGGAATGGGTGCGGAGGCCTTTGGTGACGCTGAGCTTGATCGGGTCGTTTCCGATTTGGATGCAACTTCCCTCCGCTTGGAAGCACATTTTTCGGACTATTGGGAAAACCTTGAAAAACTACTTTCGGCGACCGATGCCTTGCCCATTGATCAGGCCAGGGGCAGGTTGGCTGAGTCGTTGAACGAATTGACGGGGATGTTTCTGGAGTTATCTCTCGCTCGGGCGTCAGCCAGACTGGAATCGATTGTAATGGAGGAGGTTGAGGTTGATGCCAAGAAGGCATGGGCGATCGCTTCGGACGAAAGGCTGGACTGGATGAACGCACGGGCTGCCTTGGTTGACGTTTGGCGGGAGGCTGACTTGGCGAGGGATGACTTGCGCACGGATCTCGATTTGGTGCTATCGGGCGACCTTGGTTCGGATCGGTTGGGTTCCGGTCATTTTCAATCCAGCGAAAGCCGCGTGAGGGTCGGTGTGGAATGGGACACTCCACTCTCCAAAGTTTTTGAAAGAAATCAATATCGTGCCGTCTTGATTCGTTATCAGCAGGCGCGACGGAAATATTTGGCTTTTGAGGATGATGTTTTGCACTCTCTTCGAAACTTTAATCGTTTGGCGAAATTGAACCAACTGAACTTCGAATTGAGTCGTGCTGCGGTGCGCGGTGCCATCTCTCAAGTCGACCTTGCCCGTTTGCGTTTGAGCGAACCTCCCCAACCGGGACGCAATGCCCAGTTTGGTGCGACGACGGCCCGGGATTTGGTCAACGCATTGAACGATCTTTTGGATGCCAGTAACGCCTTTCTGCAGGTTTGGGTCGGATACGAGGCGATGCGCATGAGGCTCGATTATGAATTGGGAACAATGAAACTCACAGAGCACGGGCTTTGGGTTGATCCGAAGACGGCCTTGAAATCCGATAATTTCCAAAAAAGAAAATAGGGCAAAAAAATGATCCTCTCTTGATGATTTTTGCTTATCTTTATAGATTGATCTCCTATGACCTCTGAAATATCGAAACCCAATGGCTTTGTGTCGACCAAGACTTTGGTTGGCTTGGCCAGTGCAGGCATTCTTTCTTTTGCCTGGTGGGCGATGCATGAGGACTCATCGATGGATGGAGAAATTCAACCTCTTTTCGAAAAAGTGACGAAAGGTGAATTTAAGCTGGAATTTACCGAACCCGGGGAAATCGAGAGCGCCGAAAATGTTGAAATCAATTGTGAGGTAAAGAGCAGGAGTTCTGCAGGCGTGAGTATTTTGGAAATCGTGCGGGAGGGCACGGTTGTGGAAAAGGGTGATTTTCTCGTGAAGTTGGATGATGCGGTTCTCCAAAAAGACTTGCTGTCACAACGCATTTCGGTCCACAAGGCTCGGGCTTCCCTCGTCAAGGCAAAGGCCGACGTCGAAGCTGCTGAGCTTGCATTGGACGAATACATGTCAGGTTCCTTCCGTCAGGAGGAGGAGCAGATGGAGAGTGCTGAATTCGTAGCCCGGGAAAATCTCAGGAGAGCTGAAGAATATCTTACCTACAGCAAGAAGCTTGCGGCGAAGGGATACCTCCCCGAGGCACAGCTTGAAGCAGATCAGTTCGCCGTCGAAAAGGCCCGCAAGGAACTTGATCTTGCGATGACCAAGCTGGAGGTGCTAAGGGTCCATTCGCACAAAGCCAAGGTCAACGACCTCAATGCCTCGATCTTGACCGCCTGGGCTCAACTCAAATCATCAGAGAACTCCTTTGAGTTGGAAGCAACGAAGGAAAGGGAAATAAACGATCAAATTGCCAAGTGCGTCATTCTTTCTCCTGCTGCGGGTGAAGTAACCTATGCAAACCGAAGCAATTCCGGTTCCGCGGATGGCATTTTGATTGAGGAAGGCAAACCTGTCAGGGAACGGCAGACCATAATTCGCCTGCCGAATCCCTCCCTTATGAGAGTGCGGGCCAAGGTTAACGAAAGCAGAATCGAGCAAGTCAAGCCCGGGATGCTTTGTTCCATTACAATCGATGCTTTCCGAGGGCTTTCCTTGAGTGGGGAAGTCGATTCGGTGAGTGATTACCCACTTGCCTCAGTCAGCAGATATACCTCCCATATCAAGGAGTATTCTACGGAAATAATAATCGAGCACCCTCCCGAAGGCATTCGTTCCGGAATGTCGGCAAAAGTTACGATCCTATCGGAGAAGCACGAGGACGTCCTTCAAATCCCTTTGACCTCGGTTATCCGCAAGGATGGTCAGTCTTATTGCATTGTGAGAAAAGGTGAAAGCGGATTGGAATTGCGATCGATCGAAATTGGAACCCCGAATCTTACCCATGCCTTGCTCCTGACGGGACTGAGCAAGGGAGAAGAAGTGGTGGTGAACCCGGCCTCCTTTACCGAGCTTTTCGCCGAGATTCCCAAGCCTTCTCTTGCCTCTCGCTAGTTAAGCCGGGTATCCGGAAGCTTACTTTGCCCAAGATAGTATGAGTGTGGCATTTTCCATTAAATCGTTATCCAAGACTTACGAGATGGGGGAGACAAAAGTAGTGGCCCTTGATGCAGTCGACTTGGAGGTTCCTGCCGGAGATTACGTCGCGATCATGGGACCGTCGGGTTCAGGTAAGAGCACCTTGCTCAATCTTCTCGGTTGTCTTGATTCCCCCTCCAGTGGGAGCTACTGCTTGAAGGGTCAGGAGGTGACGGGATTGACGGACGAGCAACTTTCGGAGGTTCGTTGCCGTTCCATCGGGTTTGTTTTTCAGTCCTACAACTTGATTCCTTATCTCGATGTATTGGATAATGTTCGGATGCCCCGTGCTTATGCTCGGGGAAAGATCATTTTTGAGGATGAGGTGCGGCATTTGGTGGAACTGGTCGGACTGAAGGATCGGGCAAATCACAGGCCGCAGCAATTGTCCGGTGGTCAGCAGCAACGCGTGGGGATTGCCCGGGCTCTTTCGAATGATCCGGATTTTATTTTGGCCGACGAACCCACGGGAAACCTCGATAGCAAGACGACTCATGAAGTTTTGAACCTTTTGGATGAACTGAACTCAAGAGGAAAGACAATTGTCATGGTTACTCATGAGAAGGAGGTGGCTGCCCGGGCAAGGCGGACCATTGTAATGAAGGATGGGAAAATCGAAAAAGAGGATTGTGTCCGCCCTTTGTCTGAATCTTCTTTCACGCAAAGACCGTCCCCTGAAGAAACGAAAGGCAAGGGGGATGCCTTCGGGAAAAAGATAAAAAGAGTTTGGAGGAATTTGGGCAAGGCTGCCTTGCTCAGTATCGTTACGCATCCCATGAGATCCTTTTTGACGGCGATCGGGGTTTTCATCGGAGTTGCAAGCGTGATTTGGTTGCTTGCCATCGGTGAGGGAATTGCGGCCCAAGCGGAAAGCGAGATCATGGCTTTGGGGGCAAACAATCTGATTCTTTCGAGCAAACGCCCTTCGGATGAGGAGCGATCGACCAAAGGGAAATATTTCTATTCGTATGGGTTGACGGAAAATGATTTTGTCAAGATAAGCAAAACGGTTCCGCATCTTTCGGCCGCTTATCCAACCAGAGAAATTAACAACCGACCAGTTTTCTCGAAGCACGCCAAGACACGGGCTGAGCTTTTGGGTTGCCTCCCGAATTTTCAAGACCTGCATAAGTTGAAAGTTACCAAAGGCAGGTTTTTGTCCCATGAGGACAATTTGATCCAGTCCGAGATATGCGTTATCTCCACAGCTTTGTCCCGGACTTTGTTTCCCTTTGGTGATGCCATCGGGCAATCGGTCAACATAGGGGGGAATCTTTACCAAGTCGTGGGCGAAGTGGCCCCTCGTTTCGAACTTAAGGACGAATCGAATCAAGGTTTCAAGGAGTTGTTCGAGGATAACGTTTATTTACCTATCGAGACAATGTGGTCAAAGGTGTTCGATTACTATTACAGGGGATACGATGGATCTCCTCTGGTATCAAAGATAACCCTTACCGTCGATGATCCCGAGAAATTGGTCACGATCGCTCAGATGATCAGGGATATCTTGGCGGAAGATCACGACATAGAAGATTTTATGGTGACCGTTCCGCTTGAACTGATGGAGCAGGCGGAGAAAGCCAAGCTGACCTTTGTTGCTCTTATGGGGCTTGTTGCAGGAATTTCTCTTTTGGTTGGTGGAGTTGGGATAATGAACATTATGCTCGCGACCGTGACGGAAAGAACCCGTGAAATCGGAATACGCAGAGCTCTTGGCGCCCGTCGCTCCGATGTCGTTATGCAATTCCTTCTTGAGACCATGGCGTTGACGGGTCTTGGGGGGGTCCTCGGTATCCTGATCGGTTTGCTTTGCGAACCCGCTTACGGGTCCTTGATCGACTTAATGGAAAACTTTATTCCGAGCGTGTACGAATCTCTTCCTCCATCCATGAAGGGAATGACTCCGGAAGTCGTTTATTGGTCCCTGCCGGTGGTTTTTGCAATCGCGGTTCTCACGGGAGTGGTTTTTGGAATCTACCCTGCCCGCAAGGCGGCGAAAATGAATCCCGTGGATGCACTTCGTCACGTCGCTTGAGCCAAATCCGAAGAGGGGAAGCCTTGCCAACAGACCGGGCGAACAAAGCGACGATAGGCAAACAGTCCGATGGAGGTATGTCTCGAATCGGTCGTTGCCGGCCACGGACCACCGTGGTGAGTGGCAATCCCAGGGACGACTCCGGGAGGGAAGCCCTCCCAGAGAAGTCGTCCGACACGGGACTCGATCATGGGCAAGAGTCGTGCCGCCAATTTGTTGTCTTCGGGCTGAGCGTGGATCGTTCCGGTAAGGCTTCCTTCCATGGATCGAGCGATTTCGAGGAACTCGTTCTGGTCTTGGCAGCGTACGATGATCGCTGTGGGTCCGAAGGCTTCCGTCCGAAGATTCCGGTTTTTCATGAAATCAGAACCCTTGATTTCGAAAACCTGACAAAATGCCCGTCGTCCGCTTTCGTCAGATTTACCCTTATTGGAGGCGACCAGGTTGAGAGACGAAGCAAGTTCACGGGTAATGGAATTGTAATTTTCGAGAACCGTCCGATTCAGCATTTCTGAGCTTTCCGTTCGATAGACCGCTTCTCGAATCCATTCGAGAAACGGTTCGACACTCGGACCTTCGGTCAGGACGAGAAGCCCCGGCTTGGTGCACATCTGCCCGGAAAACAAGTTGACGGCTGTCACGAAAGCCTTGGCCAAATCTTTCCCGTTGTCCTCGAGGGCGTGGGGAAGTACGAATACGGGATTCAGGCTACCCATTTCTGCGTGAAAGGGGATGGGGGTAGGACGTTGACAGGCTAATTTGTTAAGTGCCTTCCCGCCTTTGAGGGAACCGGTGAATGCAACGCATGCAGTCCTACGATGTTCGACCAGTGCCTGGGTGACCGAGTGTTCGACACCGTGTACCAGTTGAAAGGCTTTTGCTGGCATACCCGTTTCTTTCAAGGATTGTTTGACCAAATCGGCAAGAGATTGGCAGGTTCTTGTATGTTCCGGGTGAGCCTTGACCACGACCGGGCATCCTACCGCTAGTGCGGAGGCAGTATCCGTGCCCACGACCGATATGGCAAAAGGGAAATTGCATGCCCCGATTACCACCACCGGTCCAAGGGGTAGGTTGGTGGTTTGCATGCCTGGTTTGGGGATGGGCTTGCGGTTCGGTTCCGATGGTTCCTTCTTCTGCTCTTTCCATTTCCCGCTTTCGGCGAGGTCCGCGAACAATTCGAGTTCCGAAATGGTCCTTTTGAGTTCGAACCGCAGTCGGTCATGTCTCAACGAAGTTTCGGAATCTGCCATCAGGACGAGTTGATCCTTCCTTTCTTCCAAATGCCTTGCGATGGCACGAAGAAGCTTGGCTCTACCCTTGCCTGGTTCTTTGCGGAAGGATGGAAAGCAGGACCAGGCGCTCTCCATTGCCTCGTCAATTTCATGAGACGAGGCATCAGGGTGCTTTTTTTCCGGCATTCCTACCTTTACAAATGCATGCTCTCGTAGATGTCGGCGATCTTTCGGATGGCCAAGGCATAGGCTGCCATCCTTCTGTCCGTGATTTTGTCATTGGTTAGAAACTGCTCCTTGATTTCACCGTATGACTCGCACATGGTGTCCTCGAGCCCGGAACGCACGAGGTTGATTTCATCTGGTCCAGTCAGAAGTTTTCTTCTCGACTCCCCGTCCAATTCTTTCCCTATGCCGCTTTCAATGGCATCAACGATCTTTTGCCCTTGGGCCTCGGCGAGCCGCCTGTCCATGCGTCCGAAGCGGACATGGGAGAGATTCTTGAGCCACTCGAAGTAGGAGACCGTCACCCCACCGGCGTTGAGGTAAGCATCTGGGATGACAAAGGTTCCTTTCTCGCAAAGAATCCGGTCAGCCTCATAGGTCAAGGGGCCATTGGCGGCTTCGGCGATGACATTGGCTTTGATTTCATCTGCATTTTGATGATTGATGACGCCCTCCATTGCTGCGGGTATCAGTATGTCACAGGGATGTTCCAGCAATTGATTGCCATTCTCGAAAAATTGAGCTTCTGGAAATCCTCCTACTTTTCCATGCTCCTTCTTGTACTCGAATACCTCTTCCACGTTGAGTCCGTTTTCGTTCAACAGAGCCCCGTCCCTTTCCAAAATGGCAATAATGTTGGCACCGTCCTCTTCCTGAAGGAATTTTGCGGCATGATACCCAACATTACCCAGTCCCTGGATAATGATTTTTTTACCTTCCAAACTCCCGCTCAGCTTGGCGAGAGCAACATCGTCAGGATTTCTGAAAAACTCCTGAAGTCCATACTGAACACCACGACCGGTTGCTTCGACCCGTCCAGCTACACCGCCGAAATGAACGGGTTTTCCCGTTACGCATCCACGAGCGTTGATATCGGATGGGTGGAGCTGTTGATACTCATCGGCAATCCATGACATCATTCGTTGCCCGGTACCCATATCCGGTGCCGGGACGTTCAGTCCGGGACCGAGAAGGCCTCTTTTGTCTAGTTCTTGGGCGAATCGACGGGTGATATGCTCTAGCTCGTCGATGGTGTATTTCTTCGGGTCTATCTTGAGCGCTCCCTTGGAACCTGCATAAGGAACGTTTACGATTGCACACTTGTAGGTCATCAAGGCGGCCAACGCTTCAACTTCCTGCTGGTCGACGAAGGGGGCATAGCGGATTCCACCCTTTGCAGGCAAGGCGTGTTCGCTGTGGGTTGCCCGCCATCCGGTGAAAATTTCGTACCCTCCCTGCAATTCAACCCCGAACTTCATTTCGCATATTGCGTTGCAAGTTCGAATTTGCCGAGCCAAGCCCTTTGGTAATTTCAGTGCCTCCGCAGCTTTGTTGAAGCAAAGATCTACGCTTTCCAGGAAAGTGGTTGTTTCGGTTTCATTCATCCTATTTTCCTGAAGGAATTTTCAACACGAATCAAACAAGAAGATTTTGATCTATCAAAACAAATAAAAAAAAAGTCCGCCAATGGCGGACTTTTAAAAGTGAATTACAATGGTATGCTTACCAATCGGATTGCCTAGGTGGGCGATCTTCACGAGGTCGAGCTTCGTTAACCTTAAGGTTGCGTCCGCCCATTTCAGTACCGTTCATTCCTTCGATTGCTTTGTTTGCTTCATCATCATCGTTCATGGTTACGAAACCAAATCCTTTTGATCGTCCTGAATCACGATCTGAAATGATGGAAGCTTTTTCCACGTTTCCGTATGCGGCGAACGCATCGGTTAATTCCTGGTCACTGGTCGACCAAGAGAGATTACCTACATATATTTCCATTTTACTTTAAGTTTAAAGATGAATTGTGAAGTGCTTACCAATTGTCTTGTCGAGGCGGCCGATCTTCGCGAGGTTTCGCTTCGTTGACCTTTAGGCTGCGCCCGTCCATTTCAGTACCGTTCATTCCTTCGATTGCTTTGTTTGCTTCATCCGCATCGTTCATGGTTACGAAACCAAATCCTTTTGATCGTCCTGAATCACGATCTGAAATGACCGAAGCCTTTTCTACGTTTCCGTATGCGGCGAACGCATCGGATAAATCCTGATCGTTAATCGACCAAGGGAGATTACCTACATATATTTCCATTATAATTTTTGGTTAAAGATGAATCGTAAAGTGCTTACCAATTGTCTTGTCGAGGCGGCCGATCTTCGCGAGGTTTCGCTTCGTTAACCTTCAAGTTACGCCCGCCCATTTCAGTGCCATTCATTGCTTCGATTGCCTTGTTTGCTTCATCGTCGTCATTCATGGTTACGAAGCCGAAGCCCTTTGACCGACCCGAATGACGATCTGAGATGATCGAAGCCTTTTCTACGTTTCCGTATGCGCCAAACGCATCCGCTAATTCTTGGTCACTGATCGACCAAGGGAGATTACCCACATATATTTCCATTATACTATTTTTCTTGATTGTCCTGGAACGCCTGTCAAGTGATGGGGTCGAAACCTTACTCCCAACAAGCGAATAAAGAGGTAATTATGACAGGAACGCCTTGTAAATCAATCGCAAAAGAGAAAACTTCCATCTATGCGAAAAGGGGATGATCTTGAAATTTATTCACTAGTTGGATTCACCTGAGTTCAATATCTGACCGCAGCAGATCACTTGGTCGTGAAAATAGTTGGCCTGATTGATTTTCGTACTTCGGTTACTTGTTTTTCCTGCATGGGACGTAAGCCTTGATTATGACATGGAAACAGGGCAAAATAGATTCATGGTTCGCGTATTGCTTGCTCTGGCTTGGTTGTTTGCAGTATTGGCTCATGCTGAATCGACGAATAAAGTCGATGCCTCTTCGCATTGGGCATTTCAACCACTCTCGAAACCGAAAGCGCCTGCCGTGCGATATGTTGAGTGGGTAGGAAATGAAATCGATGCCTTTGTCCTTCATCGCCTTGAGGAATCGGGACTCAAGCCGCCGGGAAGGGCTTCCCTCAAGACTCTCCGACGCCGATTGCACTATGCCTTGATTGGATTGCCTCCCGGAAACGGCTTTGAAACTCCTGCTTTTGACCGAGAAATCGAAAGACTTCTTAAGTCTCCGCATTACGGTGAAAAGTGGGGAAGGCATTGGCTGGATGTTGCGCGCTATGCCGACTCGAACGGATTGGACGAGAACTTGGCTCATGCCCATGCTTGGCGATACCGGGATTACGTTACGGATTGCTTCAATGCGGATGTTCCTTTCGACCGTTTTGTCATCGAGCAGATCGCGGGAGATCTTTTGGCTGAGGGGAAGCCCTTGAACGAAGCGAAGCGATTGAAGATCGCCACGGGTTTTCTTGCCTTGGGCCCGAAGCTTTTGGCCGAACCCGATCCAGTCAAACTGGAGATGGACATGATCGACGAGCAACTCGATGTCATCGGCCAAGCTTTCCTTGGTTTGACCGTGGGATGCGCCCGTTGTCATGATCATAAGAGCGATCCGATCTCGATGGCCGAATACTATTCGATGGCCAGTATTTTCAAGAGCACGGTGACGATTGCGGAGGTGAAGCGGCCCAGTCGCTGGTTCGAACACAATCTTTCTTCCCCGGCTCGAATGAACTTTGCCCAAAAGCACGAGTCTCTCATGGATGCACAGAAAAAGTTGATCGAATCCTTCAAGGGCCGAGCCAATCAAGAATTGGTTGCTTTGGGCAAGGTAGCAAAAATCCCCAAGAATCCGGCGTCCCTTTATTCCAGGCAAACCAAGGGCGAGTTGGCGGCATTGGAGCGGAAGTTGGAGGAATATGAGTTACGGAGACCGGAGTTGGAATACTCGATGGGAGTCAAGGAGGGCAACGTTACGAATCTACATGTTTTTCTGCGCGGTGACCCGGATTTGAAGGGCGACCTTCAGGCTCGTGGGTTCCTGAACCTTTTTCCCTCCAAGCGCGAGGACTTGCCCCGGGAAAACGAAAGCGGGAGGTTGCAACTTGCTCATTGGATCTCATCCGCAAGAAATCCTCTTTTTGCCAGGGTGATCGTGAATCGTGTCTGGTGTTGGCATTTCGGAAAGGGATTGGTCGAGACCACAGATAATTTCGGGGTATTGGGAGCCAAGCCGACCCATCCGGAATTGCTCGACTGGTTGGCGTTTCGATTCATTGAAGACGGATGCTCGATCAAGGCTCTGCACCGCAGGATCTTGACTTCATCGACTTGGCAGGCGTCATCCGTTTGTTCGGAGGGCACAGAGCAAAAGGATTTTGATAACCGGTGGTATTCCCGTTTTCCCGTTCGCCGTCTGGATGCGGAGGCCTTGAGGGATACTCTGCTTGCCCTGAGCGGGCAGTTGGATCTAACCGTGGGTGGGAAAACCTGGGAATATGAAAACCGCAAACATGTCTTCAACCATACTTCGGTTGATGAGACCGAATATGAGATTCCCCGCCGTTCTCTCTATCTTCCGGTCATCCGGAACCACGTTTACGACATGTTCAATCTCTTTGACTTTCCGGATCCCAATTCAATAAGAGGAGACAGGATGCAAACCTCCACGGCTCAACAGGCTCTTTTTCTAATGAACAGTCCTTTGGTTCGAAAAACCGCTGAGTTTCTTTCCCAGGAAACCTACGAGCCAGAGGCACCGGAAGTCCAGGTAGTCGCTCTTTATCGAAAGATTTTGAACCGGTCACCCAGTGAGGCGGAAACGCAGAGAGGCTTGCGGTTTTTAAGTAAGTTCAAGAATCCCGACAACTTTTGTTTTCCTGGTTCTGTCTTTGCCCAGTCCCTGTTGTGTTCGAACGAATTTCTTTATCTCCGATGAGTCGTCCGTTGACAGGATCCATTGCCAGACGGGATTTCTTTCAGACGGGAGGAATGGGGTTGGGGTATGCTGCGTTGGCCGGACTTCTGCAAGGCGAGGTCAATTCATCCCGTTTTCCTCAACGGGCCAAGCGGGTAATCTTTCTCTTTATGAAAGGAGGGCCTTCTCAGGTCGATACCTTTGACTACAAGCCCGCCTTGCAACGCGATCACGGGAAACCCTTGCCCTTTGACAAACCAAAGGTTCAGTTTGCCAAGACCGGAAACTTGCTTGCTTCTCCCTGGTCCTTCGACCGTTACGGGGATTGCGGTCATGCAATCAGCGAACTTTTTCCGAAATTGTCGAATCATGCGGACGAGCTCTGTTTCATTCACTCCCTTCATGGGACAAATCCTGCCCATGGCGGGGCCACCTTGAAGCTGCATACTGGAAGCGATAATTTCATCCGCCCCGGCATGGGTTCATGGGTGTCCTACGGTCTCGGAAGCGAAAATGAAAACCTTCCAGCTTACATAACCATTTGCCCAACCCTTGCTCATGGAGGAGCACAAAATTGGGGCTCGGCCTTTTTGCCGACCGTGCATCAAGGTTGCCCAATAGGGAACGCCTCGGATTTGGCCGAAAACGCAAAAGTTCGGCATATTGCGAACAACGGACTGAATTTCGCCCAACAGAGGGCCCAGCTCGATATGATCCGTGCCTTGAACGAATCTCCACCTTTAAGAGGAGGCCTTTTTGAGGAACGCCTCAACCAAAGAATCGACACATTCGAACTTGCCTTTCGTATGCAGGGTTCCATTCCCGAAGCACAGGATGTTTCGGGCGAGACTTTGCCGACAAGAAAACTGTATGGGCTCGATTTACCTCTGACCAAAGACTTTGGTCAACAGTGCTTGATGGCCCGCCGGTTTGCCGAGCGTGGTGTCAGGTTCGTACAAGTCACGCACAGCGATCAGAAAGTCCAGTGGGATCAGCACGGAAACTTGCGTGCAGGTCATGCCGAACGGGCTGCCCAAGTGGACCTGCCGATTGCCGGATTGCTTAGTGATTTGAAGGCCCGAGGAATGCTTGACGACACTCTCGTGGTTTGGGGTGGAGAGTTCGGGAGAACTCCAACCGTGCAGGGACCCAAGATGGATGGTCGGGATCATAACCCTCACGGGTTCACAATCTGGATGGCCGGAGGGGGAGTGAAGGGTGGCTTTTCATATGGTACCACCGACGAGTATGGTTACTACGCTCAGGAGAACCCGGTTCATGTCCACGATTTTCACGCGACCTTGCTCGCCTTGCTCGGTTTGGATCATGAACAACTTACTTATCACCATGCCGGTCGGGATTTCCGCCTGACCGACGTTAGTGGCAAGGTAGTGGACGAAATTTTCGCGTGATGTGCGGATTAAGTTCTTGGCTCTGCTGAGTCTACTTGGCTTAAATATGAAAGCGATCAACTTTAGGCAATTGACTGGTTATTGCCTAGGGATATGTTGCACCAAAAATCAATCCATCGTTACTAAATGAAAATCCTCTCGTTTTGCCTACTTTTTGTTTTTGGCGTATATCCCGTAATCGCAAAACCTGCTCAAGTTGATTTTGCCCGCGAGGTACTACCTGTTCTGTCGAACAAGTGTTTTGCATGTCATGGACCCGATACCAAGAAAAAAGATTTACTTAGGCTTGATTCCGAAGAGGCTGCCAAAAGAGACTTGGGCGGTTTTCATGCAGTAGATGAGAAGTCCCCCGAAGATTCCGAACTCATTTTCCGGATTTTCGATGAAGACGAACCTATGCCTCCAAAGGATTTCGAAAAAAGCCTTACGAAAAAGGAAAAGGAAACTTTGCAAAATTGGGTCTTGTCCGGTGGCAAGTATGCCAAGCATTGGGCTTTTGTAAGACCTGCGAGAGAAAAGGTGAAGGGAAACCCGGTTGATCATTACGTCGAGGCTGCTTTGAAGACCGAGGGAAAATCCTTTGCCCCCGAGGCCAAGCGCGAAACTCTGGCTAGGCGGGTTTCTCTTACTTTGACCGGTTTGCCTCCCGGACCTGTTCGATTGAAGGCTTTCCTCGAAGATGGGAAAGACGGCGCCTATGAGCGTTTCGTCGACCTGTTGCTAGCTGATTCCAGTTATGGAGAGCATCAGGCAAGGTATTGGCTGGACGCCGTTCGCTACGGAGATACGCACGGCCTCCACCTTGATAACAAGAGGGGGATTTATCCCTATCGGGATTGGGTGGTACGCGCCTTGAACGATAACCTTCCGTTTGATGAATTCATCACATGGCAGTTAGCCGGGGATTTGCTGCCGGAGCCGACTCTGGACCAAAAAATTGCCACGGGTTTTGTCAGGATGAATCCTTCCACGGCAGAGGGAGGAGCTATTCCCGCTGAATTTCAGGCAAAGAACAATTTTGACCGGGTGGAAAGCCTGGGCACTTCCCTGCTCGGGATGTCCATGCTTTGCGCGAGGTGCCATACTCACAAGTACGACCCGATAACCCATACCGAGTACTTTCGACTTCTGGCCTTCTTCAATAGCACGGCTGAATCGCCCATGGATGGGAATCGCTATGAATACGGAGATCATCTCAAAGTTCCTGCCGATCAAAAGGCTTGGCTTGCATGGAAGACTCTCGAGAAGAGAGAGTCCGAACTTCTTGCCCGTGCCCGGAAATCCGGGAAATTCCCTCAAGCCCATGACAACTTGGAAAAGTTGTCGGCCCTCATGGGTTCAAATGATCTGACCCGAAAGGGAAACAAGGTTCGGGCAACCTCGGGCAAGTCTCCCAAAAACCAAACGCCTGCTCAGGCCATTGATGACGACCCCAAGACCAAATACCTCAATTTCGAAGGCCAAGGAAGTGGACTTGTCATACATGGTCAAAAAGGTGTTGTTGAGAAGATTGCTCTGACTGCGGGGGAAGACGTTCCGTCCCGGGATCCGACCAGCTTTGAGCTTTACGGTTCCGAGGATGGGAAAAAGTTCAAGGAAATTGCAAAGGGTGCCGTCCCCGTTTTTTCCACGCGACGGCAAAGATTGGAAATCGCTATCGAGAACTCGAGTGCTTACGCGATCCATAAACTGACTTTCCCAAGCCTTGCATCAGCGAAGGCTGATGCCATGCAAATCAGTGAAATCGAACTTTTGAAGAGCGAGATTAAAGACGCAGACGAAATTTTACAGGAAGCGGCTGAGCTCCGTGAGGAGAAGACGAGAGCGATGAAAGCTTTTACCCCTACGTTGATCGCCCGCGAGTTACCCAAGCCCAGAGAAACCAAGTTGTTGGATCGGGGGGAATACGATATGCCGGTTGGCGAGCCTTTGCTGCCAGGCGTGCCTGCTTCGCTTGGTTCTTTGCCCAAGGGCGCTCCGGCCAACCGTCTCGGGCTTGCCAGTTGGTTGGTGTCTCGCGATCAGCCGTTGGTTTCCAGAGTTTTGGTCAATCGGGTTTGGCAACGGGTCTTCGGAGAAGGCTTGGTTCGTACACCGGATGATTTTGGCTTGCAAGGCCAACAACCCACTCACCCCGAGTTGCTCGACTGGTTGGCCGTTGAGTTCCAGGAGGGAGGTTGGAACCTTAAAAAAACGTTACGCCTTCTGGTGACGAGCAAAACCTTCAGGCAAAG
>Ga0315321_10000370_pt1 | contig 32502 bp, 43 predicted proteins | sample M180m21515metaG_FD_203464 | JGI IMG/M metagenome (GOLD analysis project Ga0315321, IMG submission 203464) | Ammonia-oxidizing marine archaeal communities from Monterey Bay, California, United States - M1 80m 21515 | ecosystem: Environmental > Aquatic > Marine > Intertidal zone | place: USA... | reverse complement strand
ATGCTCAATGTTGTTGTTGATTATTATAAACCAAACTAAAAACCACATCACCACTTTCCCTGATAGCGCCCAAGATAATAAAAGCCTGTCACGATCCCCGCACCAGCAATAACAAATATAATAGTTCCAAGTGTAAAATTGATAGCATTGTCGATCATCTCTTGCTTCTTGTAAGCCTCTTCCTTGCGAATTCGGCGCATCTCACCTTCTATTTGAAGCACCTCCTCCCACGCAGATGGCCCGTAAGTCCATGATATATGGTCTTTTATTTCCTTTCTCATGGCTTCCATTTTCTTTTTCTGGGCGAAGATTTCTATAGCATTTTGGCTATTGTCAGACATCATCTTATAAAATGGAGGGTTCTTTGTTTTGTCTTCAGCATACTGAAAATCAGAAAAAGCGGCCCCCCATTTAGCTAAGGTGCCGCTCATTTCTTGGATGTCCTTGCCAGCACTAATACCCTGCTTCAGAATATTAAATGCGCTAGTAGCTAGACCGACCGCTGTAATAGGGTCAATCATTTTTTTAGCTCATTTTGGAAAGCACGGCGAGCAAGAGTGCAATGATAAAGCCTGTAGTGCCAATCATAATTGCTTCCATGCGTTTAACTCGACCGAATAAATCCTTGAACTGGATTTTCATTTCCGTCTGCATAGCAATCACCTCTTTTTCAAGCCCGTCGATACGCTCATGCGCAGATGCAACTGTATTTCTATTACTCATAGCGATGCCCTCAGTATCCGTGAACCAGTAGTTTCGCGTAATCACCGCTCAACAGTTTCTTCTTAACATATTCTGCAAACTCTTTCGACCCTAGTTTTAAACCAGACTCGGACATCCACTTTTCGACCACAACAAACGGGATTTGGCCCACATGGCGCATATCGCTACGCGCAACCGTTCCAGCAATTTGTTTTTCTTTGTTATAATCAAGGATCGACTGCACATCTTGTGTGCGTGAAATGACAACCTTGTTGCCTTCTTCCTTAATTTTTGTTTGCAATTGTTCTATCATTTTTTCTTTTTTGGCTTCTTACCGCCAACCCATGCTTCATTTACATCAGGAGTGCTGGGATCATCCGACTTCAACTGACCTTTTTTATTCCGTGCGCGTTTAACTTCCGCAGCTTCTGCAAAGCCGTTTGAAATTAAAACTTCCGCCTCTTCTGAGGTGACTTCATAAGTTTGGCCTTCTAACGCGCGAGAGCCACCAACCCATGTTTTATCCGTCATTATTTTTACTTTAGGCATTTTAAAACTCCAAAAGGGGAAAGGGGGCCATTACAGCCCCCAATCGAATTAAGAAGTGGAGCAGTCAGCAATAAAGCCGTGAGCTTTTTGCGAACCAACCTGAAGGCCATATTCGACCGAGATAAGTCGCCGCTCAGAGTGGCCTGTTTTCGCTAATGGCTCTTGCTTTGCAGTCTGCAAGTAAGCAACCGAAGCATAGCTTGGGTCAAGTACGAACACATCACGAGGGCGAATGTGACGCGATGGTACGATTTGCAATTCACCAAAATCGGACACATAAACGTCGATTGCAGCGTTCAACTTGCTGTCTTCCGCTTCTTTGTAGCGCGTAGCGTTACCTGTAAAGGCAGACATTTTTTGCTTGTTGAAAGAACCACAGAGAACAACAGAAGGTTCTGCGCCATTATCCCAGCAAGATGCGATAACAGTTTTCAGAATATCCTCTGTCAGATCGCGCTTTGTGCCATCTGTAGCAGCGGCGTTAGGGAAGCCAGCTTCACCTGTACCGGATGTTGTACCAGCAGCACCACCAGTACCAAACGCAGTGTTTGTAGTGATAAAGGCTGGCAAACCAGCGGTTGCACGGGCTGTACCAGAAGAACCAGCAGACGCGGCAGTATTTGAAAGCAACATTGCTTCCATATCTCGCTTCAGTTCCTTCAGTTTGTAAGCAACTTGCTCTGCAACTGTTTGCGCATCGCCAACACCGTTGACTTTGTTTGCAGTGGAAGACACATCGACAACTTTGTCTGAAATCTGTGTGTAGTTCCCTTTGCGAACCGCATTGGTTGGTGAGTCGTTGCCGGGAGCAGACTCGCCTTCGATTACGCGGTTGTCAGTTGCAACACCCGCAAGATCAACTTCGCCCCACTCAAAGTAAGTGTTTTCGACGTTGCGTGTGCCAATTGTAGACATGAAAATTGTCTCAGTTGGCGTGATCGAAATCAAAGCGTCTTGAACATCCTCGCGGATAGTTGTGACATCATATGTTTCGTTTGTATTAGCTAGAACACCCATTGTGTTTTCCTTTCGCTATGACAATAAGAACGAAGTGACACTTTTTATGTCACCGCTTTTCTTCATCCGAGAACGCACTTGTTGTCGCCGTTTCGCTTGACCATCCTCTGTTCGCTTTGCTCCCGGTTTAACCATAGGACGCGCAGTTTTTGACTTTTCTGCGACCTTGTCCTTTGTTCCCTTGAGCTTTTGATAAGCTACCGCGTCACGCATGATTTTGAATTCCCATCCGTGTGTCAACGAGCTAACGATTTCTTCTGGAACGCCATAATAACCAGTGGCCGTTGCGTGAATATCAGATAAGAGTTTTTTGCCCTTTTCTGGATCGCGCAGCTCTGGGATTTCTTGTTTCAGAATTTCAGCTTGTTGAGCAATATAGGCATTATTGGCCTGCGCCTGTTGTGCCTGTTGCTGCTGCTTAACTTGTTCAGCCTCTTGTTTAAGGCTTTCAAATTTTGCCGCATTTTCGCGGTATTCTTCCATTTGCTCCAAATAGCCTAAAGGGTCGCTGTTTTGCAGCTCCTTTGGCGGCTTCTGGGGCATTTGTGAAAGTTCACCATTTTCGAGTTGGTTAATGCGTTGCAAAAACTGTTCACGTTCTTGTTGCATGGTTTGGTTCAGTTGCTCCAACTCTTTACGAGAATTAGCATTCTGTTCCATACCCTTTTGGACGTAATCTTGCCCAGCGTAGCCACGCTTTAGCTCTTGCAGGGTCACCTTCTTTAATTGACCATCTGACTTTATTTCAAGTTCAAGATCGTCAGAAAGCTCCACAGGAGCGGCTGGCTCGTCGGTGTATTCATCCTCATCTACATTTTCATAATCAGGCTCTACAGCCTCATCATCACTATCGTAGCCAGTGTCATCCTCGCTCTCAGCCATTACCTCTTCCGGTTCAGTCTGAGCGCCCTCAGTTACCTCCTCGGAAGCCTCAACAGCCTCGCTTGAATTATCTTGCTGCGGGGTTTCCATCAGCATTTCAGTTACAGAAGCTATGCTTCCATCGTTAGGATCAGTCGGCATTGCGGTGCTTACCCTTCTTTTCTATGAGCATCTCAGCGTTTACGTCCGCTTGGAGAATATACTCAATCTGGTTTAATGCTCTCAAAATGGCGTGAGCGTCTTCACGTTTCTCCACTTCGTCGGCGCTACTATTCGCAAAACCCTCAAGTTGCTGGTTTCGCAAATCCTTCATGATTAGCTGGAAATGTTCGTTTTGCATTAACGACCGGGATCGTGCTGCCCTAACCTTGTAATCCATAACCGCCCATCATTTGTTCGTTGTGTGCGCGTGTCGCGTCCTGTTCTGCTTTGACAGAAGCAACATTCACAGTTGCGTTATACTGGCCCAAAATCTTCGCAACTTCAACGGCAAGGTCTTGAACCATCTCATCGCGCTTCAAATCGTCCTTCATAGCAAGTTCGTGCATTTTGAACTGCTGATCCGCAGATGCTTTTTGTGCGTCAAGCTGCAACTTCGCCATATCGACTTGCGCCTTGCCCTGAGCCTTCATTTGCTCTGCCATCAAAAACGCTTGGTTTGGATCAGATGCTGGAGCGCCGCCTTGCTGCTGTTGTTGTTGCGCCATCATTGCCTCTTGCTGCTTTTGAGCAATTAGCTGCTGTTCGCTTTCTGGCGTAACTGGCTGGTAATAACGATCTGAGTTTTTAAGACCAACCGCAGACAACATATCACCAAGAGTGTTGCGGATATTAGTCATCGTGACCATGCCATTATTTGGGCCGTATTGCTGCCAAATGCTCATCTGCATCTGAACAGTCTCGCGCAGAACCGCAGCCTTTTCATTTTCGCGGCCCGTACCTAATCCGACATTGACCACAATATCCATGTCAGCGTTCCAAACGCGCGGATCGACGGCGACGAACTGATTATTCAGACGGATAATTTCTTCTTTGTCTGAGTTTTTAATTATTGCCGAAGCAATCAATCTAAACAGTTGACGCATACCGCCTTCAGCTAAGTTGCGAGCCATGACCTCTGACTGCCCCGCAGCGCCCTCTATGGTGGCTGCAACGGCTGTCGCGGTGGCTGACTGCAATACATCTGGATCAAGCCCCTGTGCGGCCTTAGATACGCCCGTTTTGTTATCAACCAGCATATCGAAGTATTGCAACGCTGGAAGAGTAGAACCCGCAGTAAACGGCACAACTTGCTCACGAATAGCGCCGGGTGACTTTACCCTTACAATTCGACCGATCTCGTTATTTAAAAGATCGTCTATTGAAACTTGACCATCGACAACTTCAAGGCCCGGATTGTTTGTCAGTGATACGTTATCAAGAACGCCGCGAAGCATTGCCGTTGCCGCATCCTGATCGTCTTGGACTAACTGAACCAGTGATCGACCAAAGAATGCGTGTGGTTCAGGGTCTACTTCAAACACAGCAAACGGAACTTCATCCGCTTTATCATATGAAAGCATTTTATAACCAGCGCCAGCCAATACAAAACGATATAGCTGCGGAACGCCGACGCCATCTGCGTCAACTTTCATATATGCTTCTGTGACAACTACTTTTTTAGAAGTTGGGTCTGCGCTTTCGTCATCGTCTTCGTCAATGGTATAACCACGGCGCTCATACTCAGCTTCAGACTCCATAGTTGAAATTGTACCAGTTAAACCCTGAATTTCATCTTCCTCATAACCCATAGCAAGCAAGTCGCCAATAGTCATGTCGGTGCGATGCCCAACCACGAAAAAATCGTCTATGCTTCGAGCATTCCGATCCACAAAAAACTCTTCCGGTGGAACGGATGTAATAAGAATATCGCCATCGTAAGTTGTGCGGCTAATCTTAACGTCATATACAGGACGCTCAATCTCAACGCCCATTTCGTCAATTTCAATTTCTTGCGTGATGGTTTGTTCTAAAACTTCAACGTCATCATCTTCCGCCAAGAACATGAATTCATCTTCGTTCAAGCCAGTATATGTGAATGTCTCGCTTTCGGTTTTGTCCTCATACATTACCTTGGCAATGCCGCAGTTCTTAACCATAGCATCTTGGAACACATCGTTGAGCATACGATAGCCGTTGTTCTGCTGAAACTTATAGTTAGCGTATTTCGTCATCTGCTCCGCAATAGCAACGTCCTCTGGCATACGAGGCACAAACTCAACCGGGTTTTCTGTGCTAAGAAAGACGCGCTGAATGGATGGTTTTATTGCACGAACAACATCACGGCACTTTGTGGCAACGACCTTTGATCGGCCCTGCTCATGCCCAATATCTACCTTGCCATCAAAGTAACGCTGCGCCCTAATCCTTGGTTCAGAGATTTCGCTCTCAATAAAATCAACAGCATCTTGCACCGCCTTTTGGACGATGCCTTCAACCGTGTCTTTATCCATTGGTTCAATACGCATTTATTTCTCCTATGGCTTTGAGCCAAACATTCCTTGCAATGGTTCATTCACTCGCTGGACACCTTGCTGTGTAGCGGCACGGCGCGAACCTTGGCGTATTGAGGCAGCAATTCTCGAAACGCCTTCCTTAAACGCCTGCATACCACGATCATCTAAGAGCGCCCTGCGAACAACATCGGGATTTTCAGAAAGCAAAACTTCTAAAACTTTAACTCTTTGCTTTTCCGTTAAGCCTTCGTCTAATTGCGCTGCAATTTTATTACCAACCCGAATAGCAGTCATTGGGTTTGTAATGTTTGTTAAATCTTCCAAGTTAATTTCTGATCCAGTTCTCTTACTTGCTTCTGTCGTCAATGCGGTTGTTGGGCCTTTAATTATATCACCCATTGCAGATTGCGACTTAGCTGCTCTCTCTATAGATGCAAGAGTTTTATCAAATTGTTCATTTGGAAATATTGCTCTAAAAACCTTCCCTTCTCTTGTTGCGTCATCTTGCAATTTATTCATTAAATTTGTGCCGCCAGCTTGCTCTATTTTTTGACGAATATGCGCCAAGCTACCAGCACGCAAAGACTTCATTGCTGCCTCATCATCAATAATTTTTGCCAAAAATAAATCAACATCGTCAGATGATCTGTTTAATATATTCAAGCCGTATTGATAAGCGTCACGCGCGGTTCGAACATTTGCAGCATCTTTGCGAACACGCGCTAAAGTTTTAGACTCTTTATTTAGTAATGACTCAAGCTCATAGCGAACATCTTTATAAAGTCGGCTAACTGGCTTGCCAAATGTATCTCTTGATTTTTCTCTAAAATATCTACGGGCTGCTTCACCTTCTTCAAGTGTTGGTGCGCGAAGAAGTGTCCAATTACCATCTACCTTTCCTAGTAATTTTGTTCCCTTAGATGTTCCGGTGATAAATGTGTTTAGTTCGCTTGCAATTTCAGAATATTGATTTGCCGCGTTCTCTATTGTTCGCCCCAACCGAACATCTAAATTTTCTGATGATTTATAACCGGGAACTTCTTTATATGCTTTGTTTTCCGCCTTCGCAACTTCAGCTTCAAAATTTTGTTGAATTGCCTTGGGATTTTTACCAGCAAATTCTGGGTCACGGGCCAAATAGCTTTCAATTTCGGCCATAGCTTGAGATCGCGTCTGTTGAGGACGGCCTGTCTTAGGATCAAACACACTTCGCACCATTGTCTCGCCTTGACCACCTTTAGCCATCAAGCTGCGAACAGTCATGCGCAAAGTTTCATTTTCAGCCATAATTTCACCGTCAGCAACTTTCTGAGCGATACCGTCAACACTATCGCCCGTTCCTTCGGCTAATTTTTGAAGCTCGGCCTCAACGGCCTTACCGCCACGCCCTCCAAATAAAGTTTTTGCTGTATTTATTAAAGCATTCGCTGACATTGCGATTGGATATGTTGCCGCCTGAGCTAATGGTGAAAAAACTGCCCCTAACGCTGCGCCAGAAGCGGAACTTGTTAATCTGTCTTGAATACCGCCTTCGCCAGCACCAAACCCATATAAACCACCTTCTACCGCACCGACCTTTGCGGCCTGACCCCCGCTTTTAAGCGCCTGCACCATTCTAGTTCCAGTAGCGGGAGCCGCAGTCCCACCAGAAAAAAGGGTAGCAGCTATCGCTGGACCAGCAGCCCCAGAAAATTCAGAAAGTGCAGATCCAAGTGGATACTGCTCACGGTATTGAGATAATTTTTTCCGCTCCGCCTCTAATGCTTCGTAATATGGAGCAGACGCATCAGTTTCACCGCTTATCGCGGCACTCACGGCGGCACGAGGATTTGACACCGCTGCAATAGCTTCATCTGAAAGACCAAATGTTGCACCTTGCAGAGCCGCACGACCAACGCGCCTTGGCTTTACTGTGTCAAATATTTCTTGAACCGCATCACTTTTTTCAATTAAAGACATAGAATTCCATTTTTCCATATCTTGAATTGTAATCGGTGGGAGACCATCAATAAGTATTTTGTCACCTCGAACTGATATATCTGTTCTGCCAGCCATTATTCGACCTCTTGAGATTCGTCACCAAAATTAACAATCAAACCGCCACTTGTCGTGACAGTCTTCCCGCCACCTCCAGCATCAAAGCCACCCGCGTTTAGGATTAAATCTTTAATGCTGTCTATCATAGAATTTTCGCTCCACATCTCTCTATCAAGTTCTAGCATAGCCGTGTCAGCTTGACTTATACTTAAACCGCCTTGATCTTCTGGCATACTAACTCTTGAAGCAATTTCAGCTTTTCTTAATAAGAGATCGCTTTTGACTAAGTATAAGTCTAATAGCGCCGCGTTTGCTTGTGGTGAGTTTTTCAAACTACCAAGACTATTAAGCATCCCCGCATATTCAATATCAGAAGTTGAACCAGAACCTTCAACACGAAGTTGTGGAGCAAGTTGTGTTCTAAGAGAATCAATTGCTGCGCTAACGTCTGTCGCGTCCGGGAACAGTCCGAGGAAACGACCAGTGATTGGCCCGTTAGGAGAAACTTGATAAAGCTGTTTGAGAGCTTGTACTGTTATGCTATTAGATGCCGCTTGGCTAGCTCTCTTTCGTATGTCAACAAACTCTTCACCGAGAGCTTTATACCTTTGTTTATGAAATTCATCTTCTGCACTTGCAGGGCCGCCAATACTAATATTTTGGCCTGTTTTTGCCAAAGCCTCCGCTTCCTCTGGCGTTTTTCCTTTGCCGATCCAATATTCATAATTTTTTATTTGACTAGTCCGTGAGTCTTTTGGAACTCTCATAGATTCTTGAAAATACAATTTCATTCCGGTTTTAGCATCTAAAGCGCCAGACTGAATACCACTTAAAACTTTTGACGCAACTTGATCTCCAGCATTGGCCTTCTGAGACAAAACTTCTATTGTTCTATTTTTTATTTGCGTATTCTTTTGATTTTCTTGATTTAGCAATTCCTGCTCTTGCATTAACTTAACATCAGCCGCAGCTCGTTGCTGAAGTCCGTCTGTCCTTCCCGACCTGCCCAAAGATAAAAACGCTTCGCGGGTTCGCGGATCGCGCAGAAAGCCCATAAGACCGCCCGATCCTTGCTGCTGTTGCATTTTCTGCATCTGAATAGCACTAGGCTGGTTCATATCTCGGCCCGTAGGTTGTCCGTTCATTTCTGAAGCTCCTCCAAAGATTGCGGCTTCTAAAGATGGTTTTAATTGACCATTATTTGGTATTGGTTTCTGGCCAGCTTTGTTTGCTTTACCAAAAACGTGCGCCCCGATGGCTTGCCAATCACCACCGGCAGATGCGCCCCAGATAGGATCAGCATATTCCGGATTATAATAATGAGTCGCACCACCTGTTGGGTCTTCATAATTACCAGAAAGCAAAAGATCAGCAACTTCATACGCTTTGTCACTTGGCGTAAAACTCATATCTTGACCTTGTTCGCCCTTAAGATAGTCAGTTTCTCTATTCCACGCAGAGAAATGACCCGGCTGCAAAATGACTTTGCCAAGATCACTGCCGCCGCCAAGACGGTTCATAATTACCGAACCAACAGCCACCATGCCATTATAGCCTTGGTTTCCAGCCTCGGCTTGCAGTGTCTTTGCTAGTAAGTCTCTTTGCGTTAGTTCCATTTATTTAAATAAACCCCGGTATGCGTGGAAGGCTTCCAATAGTACCTAAAGCCTCAAACAAGCCGGGTTGTCCCGATTGCTTCATTGTTGCACTTGGGAGCCCGGAAAGTATCCCAGAACCAGTTTGCAGAGCCTGACCGGGATAGCCTAAGTTAGCCAATGTTTGCTGACGCCCAGCATCTAGCATTGCTTGTTGTGCAGCTTGCGCTCTAGCCGCTGCCGCTTGTTGCTGATCTAAAGCGCGCATACCCTGACCGAACATATTTGATCCAAGACCGCGCAAACCAGTAGCCCCGCTTGATTGTATGTTAGCCGCTTGGAATTGGCCCTGATAATTTGCTCGGTTTGCCGCTTGCTCGAATTGAGCCTGCTGTAACGCAAACTGATTAGCCGCTTGCATATTGCCAGAACGCGCCGCTTGTTCACGCGCCGCTGCGGCCTCTTGTGCTTGTTGTGCATATTGGTTTGCTTGAAACTCTTGACCAGATGCAAGTGTTCGCGCCTGTTGCACGTTGCCAATGTCAAACTGACCAGATTGCAGTGCTTGAGTAAATGCTTGTTGCCGTTGTTGCGCAGAAAGTTGACCAGCTTGACGCAAAGCCTCACCAGCAAGCACACCCTCTTGCACCGCTTGACGGGAACCACCAAAAGCACCCGCAGATTGCGCCTGTGCGCCCAATTGGTTTGATGCAAGTTGACGTTGCCGCTCGATGTCAGCCTGACCCGCTTCAATCACATTTTGCGTATAAGGGTTCATGTATGGATCGAAGTTTGTGCTGGCTAACTGATTGACATTAATCTGGCCGGGAGCTTGTGCGGATTGCACAGCACCGACACCCTGCATTGTTTGCGCGGGACCAAGTTGTGCAGCTTGCATATTCGTTGGGGTGAAATTTCCTAAGCGTCCGTAAACGTCACCCGCTTGGGTTTGATACTGTTGGGCTTGCCCAAATACGTTTGAACCGATCATTGGAACAACCTTTCATCACAATTTGTAGTCAGTAATACCGAGCGCATTGCCGATCCCTCCAAAAAAGTCGCCAACAGCGCCAAAATTGCCCACGCCGTCAGCACCGCCACCAGAAAATACAGGTGCATCAGAGCCAACCACACCATAACTATCAGTGTAATTAGATGGCCCACCAGAATAATCAGCAGTAGGGAATAGTCTATTGTGCTCACTTATAGCGTAAGCCGTGGAGTCGGAGGCGCTATTATTATATTGATTTCCACCACCGACGCCGCCACCGGGCATAGTTACAGGCGCGTTTGGATCAACATATCCATAAGAACGAGTGCCGGGTTCGCTAGTAACAGGGTCTCGGTAAAAAGATCGAAAGAATTCGTATTGCCCCGGATACTGTTCCCCGTAAGCAGTTTCTATTTGCTCTTGGAATGGCTGGCTACTGTAAGCCTCAACACCGCCGACATTTACTGTGGGCATTGATGGAGGTGCAACCGTCCCTAAACCAAGAGAAGTTAAGAGATCGTTTGTGCCGCTATACATTGCGGCGGGTGCAACAGCCTGATATTGAGGAATATTTACTGGCCCAGCACTAGATTGCTGCATAGCTTGTTCGAGCAAAAAGTTTCTTGCCGCTTCTATTCGCGGATCAAGTTGGCCTGTTTGCTCAGGTTTGCCAAATAAGAAATCCATGATGCCCATTTTATAACTCCGAACGGTTTAAACATTTATACCATATTTCTCGCACTTTGACACCCCTAGCCGTGCAACCTCGTAATTGCTATAGTTGAGGCTGGCGCGGCAGGCGCAAACGCAGTTGCGGTTGTTGCGTCAAGAAACCCACTGGTGCTGTCTACTGCCCACATAGCCTCAAGATAGTCTCCAGCGTTAATCTCAAATATTGCAGAGCGCGAAACAACTAAAACAGACCCGTTTTGGTGCAGTGCATTTTTCATTGTTGACCCAGTAACATCAGAGCCATTGACCCGTGGCCAGAACCAGAAGTTTACAGTTGAGCTTGATGTCGATGCAATTTGCGCAGAAAAGCTAATCATATACTGACCAGCCTCATCGAACACAATGCGAGAGGCTGGAGTGCCGTTAGCAATACCATCAGCGGTGCTGGAAGTGTAAGTCAAAGCGTAAGCTGTGTTGATGGCTACAGCAGTTTGGTCAGCTGTCACTGCCCCAGAGTATTTGCCGTCTTCTAAAACAACTTGCACCCACTCACCGTTCTTTGAGACCACCGGGTATCCATATTCTCGGTCCCAGAGCAGAACACCATCCTCGGCCGCGCTTTCATATTCGCGCCGGTGGGTGAGGAAAGATCGCGTACTGGTCAGCCATGAACTAAACTTCTCAGCCCACACCTTAAAATCAGGACCGACAGGAGGTGCTCCGTAAAAACTCATCTACCGCTGCCCTGTTTAGCATCGAGGCGCATAATCCCGACACGCCAATCAGCGGCCTCGGCCCCATCAACCCGCATCCTGATTTGCCTTCCCTGAAAGCGAACTGAAGTTGGGTTTGCTGCATTAAACGGCCCAAACTGGCTTTCAGACGCATTTGGATATGCTCTTGATTTGAAGGTCATACTGACTTGGCCTTGCGTTTTCTCGTCTGGAATTACGCTTGTAACAGACATATGCCGCTCACCAGTGCCGATTGCGATTGGCCCGGTTTCTGCAAATGGAGTTTCCCCATCATAGTCAAAACCAACCTCATGCTCATACACCACGCCATCTGACTTGACTAAGAACGGCAAACGGAACACGCCGCGATCTACGCCTGCGGTGCGGTCGATACTGCCTGTTGTCCAGATGTTTTCGACATAATCATATGCAACATACTTGTCGCATTCTGACGCATCTTGCGACTGATAGACCCACCAGATTTCATTCCATTGCGAGTTGACCATCGCCTGCACTTTAGACGCCTGATCGTAATTTATGTTGCTAAACACCAGATCAGCAACCTCGCACGGTATTTCTTGGACCTGACCTCCAGAATAAATATAGAAGTTTCGTCGGCCCATCCAGATTACGCCAGCGTCAACAGAAGCATATGCCCCCGCTGCAATCATACCGCATGCCGTGCCAACCCTTTGAAATCCAAAAACAAAAGGCGGGCCTGAATATGTCATAGAATGAGCGTCTTGGTCGGTTAGGATCAAAGACTGACCCCGAGTTTTTACCGCTGCTAGAATTGTGCCGCTAGTCTGAAGCTCGATGTCGCCAGCCTCGTTTGTAGCCGCCGCAGTCCATGTATTGTAATCCTCGCGGTCTGACCATGCCACGCGCTTACTTGACGCCTGAGAGACGCTGTAATCAGCCCCTAAAGCCACCAAGAACCGCTCTTCGGTGACAAATGCTGCCGTGCATCCCGTTGGTGCTCCTGTCACCGGAGCGGCGGGTGTTCCCGTTGCCAAGTCCCATGAGTAAATAACGCCATCGTCGCTAGAGCAAGCAATTAGCTCCTCACCCCAATTGTCCAAGCTCCAAGTCGTAGCACGCAAAATACTTCCGAGATCAGGACGAGCAACGCCCCAACCGAACAGACCCCAGCCCCCAGCTCCCCAACCAGTGTTAATGGTAGCGTTTACACGACCGCTTGTTAGAGCTGTCGGGGTTACGTCTGCCGTGACAGAGCTTTCCAGCATTGCCGTTAGAGTGTCGTGCGACCCGAAGGCTGCGTAACGCTCACCGTCATTGTCAATCCATGTATGAACACCCCGAACAATACCGCCTGCCGTGACAGAAGTGTTATCCGACTGCGCACGGGGTCTCCAGCCACCGACCGGGCGTAAAGCGTCCTCATGCCAACGGACAAGGTTTACGTCGCGCCAGCGGCCTAGAGACTGATACTCAGTTCCGTTTGCGTACTGGCCCTTTGGAATGTTCAGCGGGACTAGAGGCATTTGCGCTATCCTTACGGTTTAGTAGGCCAATCAGCCTCATCCAAGTGCGGCCAGTTAGCGTGGCTGGTAATGTCACGAAGTGCTTGACGGTATGCTGTTTGTTCAGCAGTCATGGTTAAGTCAGATGATGCCCACCAGTCAGTTTCAGCAATCAAACGATCACGCTGTGAGCGGTTACTCTCCGCTGCATTATCATCTAGCTGTTGCTGGTATGCTGCTTCGTGTTCAGCTTTAGTGGTTGTTAAACCATCCTCGTCAGTTGTGTCACTGAACATGTCAGCAACTTCCCATGCCTCAACCCAGTTGTTTAGCGCATCCTGTACGACACCATTACGGCGTACTGATTGGTATGCACCAATGCCATCTGTAGGTTTAGGCGCACGCAGAACAGGGTCTACATTGAGCGCATCAAATACATTACTAGTCCACACTTTAGGCATGGACATGTTAGGGTTTTCTTTGCGTAACTGGCCTTGAGATTTTAACTCACCAGTTGTGCGATCACGATATTCAGTCATTAGTTGATACTCCTTGTATGACCTTGATTATATTGCGTATGCGACTATGCGACTGCGTAGAAGATGTATTCAGCACTTGAAGCATTGATTGTCGTGCCGTTTACGATGAAGCCACTGTTGTCGGGGTCAACCCAATCCGTGCTAGTTACTTCTGCATCGGTTGTGTTTAACTCAAGGTATGGATCATTACCAGCAACAATACCACGGACCGAGTCCCAGACATACCAATCACCTGTGCTGTCTGTACGCTTAACAAGGATGAACCTAGCGCCTGACGTAAAGCCACAGTTGATAGTCTGACTTGAGCCGTTACCCGTGTAGCCCCCCACCTTGGATATGCCGGGGAGGGTTGCGAATAGATACATGATGTATTCAGCAGAAGCGTCTAAAACGCCACCATTTACAACAAAAGATGTAGCCCCAACACTACTTAAAGTGCTATTAGAAAAACCCTGTAAAGTAGATTCAAGGTAAACTGTTCGCTCTGTTGAGCCATCATTGTGGTAACATCTCCACGAACTAGTGCCATCTCTGCGCTTGATCCAAACAAATTCAGGAGCAACTCCCAAGTTATGGTTGACTGTGTGTGAGGCACTAGATGACGTTCCTGTGTATGCCAAAACGTCAAAATAGCCGGGGGCACGTTTCCACATCCAACTATAAAAGTTAGGCTCGTTAGCAGTATTATCTCCCCAGCCATCCATGTAGTCAAACATAGCATAGCTCACGCCCACGTTTGGACCGATTGTATCAGCATACAAGCCATACCCCTGCATAAGTCTTGCTGTATTAACAGAGTTAGTACCCGTTATACCTTTAAGAATAGACATATCCACAGGAAAACCTGAGCTAAACATTGGGTTGCCAGCTGAGGCACCTCCCCAAGTATCAATATCAAACACCTCAGTCGCACTCTCAGGTGGGAACAGAGAGCCACGGCGGATTGCCATGTAGATCAGCGTTTTATTGGCAAAACCACTTACATGCTCAAACCCTGTCGGCGTTATGTATATGTTGTCTTGTGCAACCTCTGCAGAACTACTGTCAGCAGATAATGAGAAAGAACCATAAGGATATGAAGGAGCTTTACCCTCTAAGCCACGCATACTGTCAACTATCTTCCAGTTGCTAGTATCGTTTACAGTTTTAAACAAAACCCACTGTGGCTCAAATCCCAGATCAATACTCGCATCAGCAGAAGAATTAGTAGTATAAGAACCACACTTGATAATATCTTGGTCACCATCAGGGCCGAACTCACCGTCACCATCGTTGTGGGCGAATAGATACATAACATATTGAGAACCCTGTCCGTTTCCAACGTCATTAAAGTTTACGTCTACTGTTGTGGACGTAACATTTTGAACTGCATTATTGCTAGAGCTACCTTGCGTCGAATTAAAAAAATTGTTTGTAACGGTAGTACCATCGTAATGCCAAGCAAACCAATTCCCGCCACTATCTGTTCTTTTGATTAGGATAAACGCAGGGTTTACACCTAGTGAATGGCTTTTGGTTTCTAATCCATAGGTACTATTAACCTGGCTTATTGTTTGTATATCAAAGAACTTAGGGGCTTTGCGGAATGTCCAAGAAACATAATTGTAAGCACCCGCATTTACACCCGTATCTGCCCCGCCTATAGTAAAACCAGAAGATGTAAAGCCATTAATACTGTCTGTGTCATTCTGAACACCATTAGTGCTTCCCCAACGTAAAATCTTACCGCCAGTTCCTAGATCAGGGCTTGCGGTTTCAGCAAATTCTCCACTATCTCTGACTTTAGAAACGACCCAACCACCTTCACCTGCAAGGTCAATGCCATTAGTTATTGTTCGACTAGAATTATTCCCAGCATACACGTAAGTGCTGAACACCTCATCAACATCAAGGCCACCGCCTCCAGCAGCGGAAGCCGCAGCTAATTTTTTCCATCCTGACATTACGCAGAACTCCCAATCCAAACACCGTAAAGCGTAGTGCTAATTTTAAATAAAACCACTGTATCTGCCGCTGTCAAAGTAGGTGCGATATTTCCAGTTCCCGTAATCCAAGTGATTGTAGGCCAAGTGATTGTATAGGAAGACGCACTTGTAAGGTGCAGGGACATACTTTCGCCCGATGACAAGCTGTCAGTGAATGTTGTGTTGGCACCGATTGTTTTGGTCTGCACCGTACCATTACTCGGATCAAGTGCGGTCCCTGTTAATGAATATACGGTTTCAACGATTGCATTGGAAAACTTTACATCGCCATTTGCATCCGCAGTGACAGCCTTGCTGGCTTGTGATGTGCCAAGCGTTGTAATGTCGTTGTAATTTAACTCGGCGGAAGTGGCCGTAATCCCCAGAGTTGTCAGAGTTGTCGCGTCGATGATTGCTTTGACATTTGCCGCCGCCCCAGTGCCATCGCAGTATATTATCCCAGACGTTCCGTTTGGAACAGATAAGCTGGCACCAGTACCCTGAGTAAATGTAGCATCAAATCCGCTGTCATTGCTTACCAAGTAAAACTTCGAGGCGTCATTAGGCGTCACTGTAATTGTGCAAGCCTCTGTCGCACCAGATAGCACCAGAACCTTATACATCCCGTCGCTTAGAGCGTCACCAGTTGACCCGTTTGCAGTATTAAGAGTATGCGCCGCCGCAGAAGATGATAAGTCAATCGTGCCAACACCAGATGCAGCGCGATCTAGGATGTCAAAGTTTCGGTTTGTGATCTGACCCCAAGTGTCAGTCTTCTCTCCGTCAGCGATTTTTTCAACCGCGTTATTCAGTGTCCAAGTGCTTGCCATCTAAATTTCCTCTGGTTATCGGCATCATACCGATTTTATGCCGCCGCGTCTATGGATTGAACGCCGTACCATGTTGACCCACCGTTTATTGTCCAAAAAACGTAAATGTCAGTTTCGCCACTGGCAGGTGCATCAGGTGCAGTGCCACCGGCCCAGTCTACAGAGGAAGGCCATGTGACTGTTGAGCCGTTGCCGACTAGCTTAAGGATGAAGCCCATTGACCAGCCGTTATCTGCGCCACTGAATGTAAAGGTAGTGTTGCCTGACATTGTAAGGCTGAATGCGCCAGCATTGTCTACGTTACACGTTGGAGATGTGCCTGAGATTGCATCATAGTCTTCTGCATTGGAGCCATCAGTGTAGAGATTGCCGTTTATAGAAACGCCGGTGCTCAGTGTGTCTAGCTTGGAGGCACCGTTGTAGTATAGATTAACTGCGCCATTGAGTGTGCAGTTCACCATCCATTCATTATTTACGTCATCGTATATCCCTGCGGCAGTACCGTTATTGTGCATAAAGACAACACGACCACCGATGCTGTAGCCTTCATAACCACCATGCGCTCCACCATCAATCTGAATAGAGCCGTAACTGCCAGAGACAGGCTGGAAGTAGCCGTTGCCTGTGTCGCCTAGACGTACACCTGTGGTGTTGACTGTTATTTCAGATGAACCACCTGTTTGCAGGTAAATTGTGTTTGTGTCAAACAATATACGAGTATCTGTATCGCCACTGTGATAAATGGCGCTGTCAATGTACGCATTAGGAGCTTGTAAGTACCCCGGTGAATACACCCAAGCAGTTCCAGTAACTTGGTTATGAGTAACATTAGAAGAAGTGTTAGTCGCTTGGTTTGACGTGTAAGTTGTATAACCCGCACCATTAGTTAGCTGGTTGTTATTTGTAATGTAGTTGGCATTGGTTGCACCAGTGTAGCCCAAGTCTGCTAGAGTAAGGGTGTGAGAGCCAAGGGCCGTAACGTGGCCGTAAGTGTCTAGCGTCACGTCTTGGATAACCGTAGCACCGCTGTTGTTTACGCTGCCCTGACTAGAGGTATCGGCGTGATTGATAGTGGGCGAGGCGCTCTCGCTCCCCGATCCTGTAACAGTAATCGCCGCGCCCGCTGTAATGCCTGCAACATAATTACCTGTAGTGTCCGTACCAAGTGCTACAGAGTTAGCAGTAATCGTTGCAGTAAGCGTAGCGTCACCAAGGTTGGTCAACGTAGCAGAACCGCTCAAGTCTCCACCCAAAGTGATCGTTGGATCAGATGTAGCAGTGGTACTGATGCTGATATTACCAGAGCCGTCAAAGTCAGCGTTGCCTGTGACAGCACCAGTGACAGCAATGTTCCGCGCGGTCGCTAATGTGCTTGCAGTGCTTGCCGCAATTCCCAGCGCATCAATGTCAGCTTTCGTTTGATCTGCGGTTGCGCCCGCCTCAATGCCATCCAGCTTAGTGCCATCAGCAGCAACGTCACGGCCATCAACGGTCCCGGTAACAGTTACGCTTCCAAATGTTGGGCTGTCGCTTGGTTGGACCGCGCTATCAGCCAGTGCGCCTTGAGCGGCAGTCGCGTAGTCGGTTGCTGCCGTTGTGGCGGCAGTGCCAAGTCCAAGATTGGTTCGCGCCACAGGGACATTAACTAAATCGCTAAGATTGTTGGATGTTAGCAGTGCTCCAGAGAGAGACGCATAAGCCGCGACCCATGCGCTGCCCGTGTAAACCTTCATCACATCGTCGGTCGTATTGAAATAGAGCATCCCAGCCTGCAACGGATCGCCATCATTGTCAGTCGTGGGATCGGATGCAAAGTCACCTAGATACTGGTCTTGAAAATTATCCAAAGCTGAAAGCGCGGCGTCTTTTGCAGCCTCAGAGGCAGTGGCCGACGAAGCACTAGCCGTGGCAGATGCTGCGGCCTCTCCAGCCTTTGTGGTCGCAATACCAGCCTGTGTGGTGGCCGTTGCGGCGCTAGTTGATGCCGATGTGCTAAAACCAGAAGCACTTGTCTCAGCGGCCTCTGCGGCGACCTGTGCGGTCTCAGCGTTTGTTTCTGCGGTTTCGGCATTGGTCTCGGCGGTTTCAGCTGCGGCTTGTGCAGCTACGGCGGCAACGCGAGATGCTTCACTTGCGGTGGCGCTTGTACCAGAGTTGGTGGCCTGAGTTGTTGCAATGGCGGCTTGCGCGGTTGCGGTGGCTGCGTCAGCGGCAACACCAGCTTCTGCGGCTTCCGCTGCGGCCTGAGCGGTCTCTGCGGCTGTTTCTGCGGTCTCAGCGGCGGCTTGCGCGGCAACAGAGGCAACTCGTGACGTTTCACTAGCAGTTGCGCTTGTCGATGAATTTGACGCCTGAGTGGTTGCCGTTGCGGCAGATGCTGCGGCGCTTGTCTCAGATGCAGCGGCGGCATTCTTGCTTGCCAATGCTTCGGAGGCGCTAGCAGATGAACCAGACGCGCTCGATGCAGAAGCGGCGGCAGAATTAGCTGACGCAGTTTCAGATGCTGCGGCGGCATCTTTTGACGCTTCCGCCTGCTCCGCGTAATCCTCAATATTGTCAGTGCCTGTTTCGCTAGTCATGCCAGCGGTTTGTGACCATGTTGTAGTAACCATTACCTTGGCGCTCCTATAACAAATGGGCCAGAAACCCTTGATTGCTCGTTATCTTTATTAAGGGCAGAAACAGCAGATTGATACAATGACGCCCAAACTTCCAGACGATTATCATCAAGCAAGTACGGGGCTGCATGGATTAACGCACCATAGAGATAAACATCAGGATATTCAGTCAATATCCAATTATATGGATCAGCGTCAGTTAGTGCGGGAACCCGCGCATAATACTGCATAGACGCTTCATATCCAGTATTAGGAATAGGATACAGTTCTATCTGATCTGCCGTTAACCTAAAAAACTGCGGTTTATTGGGAACCCGACTTAATTGCTTTCTGTCCTGCAACTCAGACGCAGATATTGATTGCAGCTTACCACCTTCGGTTAACTGAATTTGTATCATTGCCAACCAATCAATAGGCAGGTTTTCATATTGCTCGTTAACGGTAGTAGTTACACGTTTTTCCTGCCGCCAGTGGCGAACATCACGCGCAATTTGCGCTTCTGCCAAAGAAATAAAATCAGGGATTACAGGGATTAAAGAAGTGTCGCCCTCGCGGTTCAACCAAGTTTCTATAGACGATTTTAACTCTGAATAAGTTGTGATTGCCATTTAACAGTCCCATGCCTTACGCGACCAATAGTTAGCCGACAATTTGCTATTCTTACCCTTTATACCACCAGAACGCGCACAATACGATGCTTTTCGACTTGGGGTGCTTTTTTTGATGGTCATATTGGGATCGCCAAAGTTAACTTTTTTAACTTGGTTGCCTTCAACCGCCAAGACTTCGAACTTCTTAGGCCCACCCCGGCGAGGTTTATTTACCGCCGTGAAACCGTGCCGCTTTTTTGCCGCTGCTATTTTTTCAGCTTTTGTACGCATCAAATTTGGCCTCCTTCGGGTTGATTTGTGCGTTGCATATTAGCGGCAGACAGAGCGGCAGACGTAGTAAGAGCACCAATCATCCAAGCTGGTGCATTTGATTTTCTCGCGGCCTCTATGACGGCAGAATTTACCTTACCACTTGCGACAACATCATTCGCGTACTGAATGGCCTTTTCACGACCAAATCTACGCTCCATTTCTAGAAATGTATCAATTGTTTCTACAGCCAAATTGTCAATAAGTTGCTTTGACCTTTTAGGCGAACCTTCATATATTTTATAATCAGGTGAAGTCATTAAAAGTTTTCCGCCCGTCCCTTTTGCCCTCTGACTTTCAGCTAAATCTCTATAAAATAAATTCGCGGGTATGCCCATTGAACCTTGGCCTAATAAAGTTTGAGAATTTCCAATTTTATCCACTCCCGCTTCATATGTGGTAGATTGTTGCGGGGTTGTTTTTATTAATCCCTTTTCCAAATCTGGAGTGAATATACGATATCCAACAGTACCCCAATCCATTCCAATTTGATCCGCGTCTGCGGCAGCTAGTCTCGCATCAGCAACTTTTGGAACACCCATTTTATGCAATCCAGCCTTATCCATACCCTTGATAAAGGCTGCTCTTTGAGTACCCGTAGGCAAACTTTGCAAGTATTTACCTACTGAAAGCGGGTCTTTTACAGATGAAAAATCCTCAAATGGGTAAACAGTTATTGATTTGGTTTTTGCCGAACCATCGGGCTTTTTAATTACATTTCCAGATTCATCATAAACTTTAACAATTTTTGACATTCCAATTTTGCGAATGCTTTCGTCAATTTTATTTACATCAGAAGGATCAATCGAAGCATTTTGAAACATTCTTCCATATATATCGTTAACGTGCTGCGAAAAATCTCCAGACCTTTCAGCCATTAAGAATGAATTATAGAAAGGATCGTTACCCTTTCGGGCCTCTAAAATTGCCTCATTTAATTTAGAAGAAGTTGCGCTTTGTGCGCCTGCATAGCCTTGTCCCGGCACATCAATATATTGAAACCCAGCCATACTATCAACAGGTTCCTTGAAAAGTGCGCCCCCTTGACCTGTAACTGTGTGGCGACCAGTATTGTCACCAACAATCGCCATGCTAGTACGCCCCAAATAATCCTCTATGCTTGTTGGGATTGGCGGCACTACCTCACTCGACAAATACCCTTCGCTAATATGTTCACGCAATATATTAGGTTGTTGAGCTTTTACGGTTGTAAACATCCCGGCTGGGGCAACATCATCAACTCCAAGAGCTACTTTTGCGCTTGGAATGTTAGCGAGTTTTTCGGAAATATCTGCACCAGAACGCGAATATGGAACTCTGGAGTCTAACACTGGGCCGCCGCCAGCGCCACGACCCAAGTCGAAGGGTGCATCTACTTTTGGCTTTAATCGCACATTACCGAGCATAGAACCCATAGAATTAGGATCAACCTCGACGCGCTTGGCCGTATCAAGCATTCTCCTTGCGCCAGCCTTTATACCCTTTGCCGCAGCATCACCAATGCCGGGAATAAGTCCTATAACTGTGGCACCACCCATTGCGCCGATAAGCGGCCAATTTGGATTATCAGATGTCGCCATATCCCATAGCTCTTTTGCAGCGATTGCATCACCAAGAATAGGAGTCATTTCAGCGACAAACTTAGCAGCATCTCGCACCGTAACTTCGGGGAGATTGACTGCAAGCCTCTTGCCCTCTGCCTCCCAGCCAGAAGCATTTGCAGGGTCTAGCATATTCATTAGATTTGCTTCGGAATATTTATCACGAAGCGCAGAAATCAAATCAGCCAAAATTTATGCCTTTGCTAAACACTTGCCAGCCATTGCGCATTTGCTTGGTGTAGGGCAACCCTTGCATGGTTTGAAGGATGCTGCGGAAGAATACTTACCAGTTTTCATTTCTTTTTGCCGCCCTTTTTCTTACCCATACCTTTTTTGCCATAACCCATCATGCTTTCCTTTTTACTGGTTTTTTCTTGGATTTCTTTGCATCTGCTCTGATAACTTTTAAATTTGACCAAGCATTGGGATACGCAGAACCCTCGCGCTCGGACATAGCCTTAGCTCTCGCAATTTGTGCTTTAGTCATTTTCGCCATGATGCACCTGTGTTTTTCAATCACACAGTATCACATTATGCTATTCCACGCAATCCGCGCTTGATTGGTGCGCCCCAATCGGCCTCTGGCTTATAACCAACAGCCAAATATCTGAACGCATCCGCACCATGAGAAGTCCAATCGTGCAAGGGTCTGCCGCGCCAAGACTTCATCCGCTCATCAAACTCACGCCGATATTGCAACATCGCTTCAACGCCACGCTCACACTTGCTTTCATCAAACCAACAACGGTTCAGCATGGAACGCGCGGCCTGAATGCCATCTTCTATTCCCAGCCGGGGAGCTATTTCTATGTCTTTAATGCCCAGCGCGTCCAGCGTTTCCAATCTGCTCTTGCCGGTGCCAAGCTCCTTAACTCTGACATCGTGCGGCAAAATATGCTGCTCGTAATGATAGCCACGCTCACTTAGAGCCTTTGCGTAATGGTCTAAACCTACACCGCTGCTCTCATAGTAATCTATTAAGCGGATTTCTTTGCCGACATATTGCGCAAACCAGATAGCCGTGCTGTCGCCAATACCCAAGTCCCATGCGGTAACCACACCCACGCTAGGATCGTATGGCACGTTTGAAATGCGCTTTTCTTCTTTGGCCTTTTTCATTTCTGTGGCATAATATGCGCCTTGGATCGCAGCCTCGAAAGAGCAAAGAAACTCTTGAGCATAACGATCTTCTCCCATTGTGCGCTCTGCTTCCGCTAGTTCCTCATCATCTAAGACGCCCGTTTCATCAGCTTTGTACATCGCACAGAACCAATCTGGATCGCTTTGCGCGTGGTGGTAAATGTCCCAGAAGTCGTTTTTGCCCTTGGGCGTTCCAATAAACGTGGCGCGGCCCTTACGGTCGGCAAGGCTAGGGCGAATAACAACAGGCCAAGCATTAGCCGGGAAGTCAGCGGGTTCATCAAGCACAACGCTGTCAAAATACAACCCACGCATGGCATCATAGTTATCAGCGCCGAATAAACGGATGCGGGAGCCATTCGGGAAATCCACACGCAATTCGCTTGCATTGGCAACAGCGCCCTCAATGTCTCTGGTGTATTCTAGCAAGTAATCCCAAGCGATAGCCTTCGCCTGTCGGTAATACGGCGCAATGTATGCAACCCTCACCTTTTCACGCGGTATCGTTAAGGCATCTCGTATAAGGTCGTTGATAGCCGCAACTGTCTTGCCAAAGCGCCTGTGAGCTACGATTACCGCCCAGCGTTGCTTTCGCGCATGATATGGCCTTACATGATGTCTTGGCCGGTAGTTAATCGTCTTGGTCGGCATCACTTAACCATTTATAGGTGATAACATGCTCACCATCGACCCCAGAGCCATTAACTTGCAGAGGTAGAACCTTCCCCATCAAGTTCATAAACCCACTTGGATTTTCTACCGCTTGCAATTCAAGATATGAAACTATCCCATCGCCCCCAATTGAGTTGCCAGCTTTCTCAGCCGCCATCAAAATTGCATCTTTTAGGAGCTTTGTGTTCTTGTTTGGAACGCCTTTTTTTCTGCCTTTGCCTCGATTACCAGCAGCTTTTGGCTCCATAGATTCCCCTACTTTACGGGAATTATCATCTTTATCCATTTGTTACGTCCTTCTCAGGGTGCGTAGAAATTTAAAAACTGACAGAGAAACAAGGAATTGGGAAACTTGCTTCTCTGCCAGATAGGGGAGTTAGCTCTGGGAGGAAACTAACCGAGCAGACTGTCTGTGAGAACAGTATCTGCATTTAAGCATAAAATTGCTCATTCGTCAAACTCGCCACTTTCTTTCCCCCAAATAGATTTTTGAAACCTTATCGTTTTTTTGTACCTATTTATATCAGCTTCACAAATCATACCCGTAGCCAGCATGGATTTCGCCCGTTTACCACTTAACCATGTTTCACACACTGGATGACCGCCTTGAATGCGCTTTGCATTAATTGTTACTGGGTCAAGCAACCACTCACCTTCCCCACTAAGATCGGCAAAGAGAGGCTTTTCTTTTCGTATTTGCCGCGCTGCCTTAGAAAGCTCTTTAGCTGTCGGCCATGTGCGGGTTTCTAAGTTACCCAGAACAGCCTCTTCAAACTCTTCAAACCAATCCGTCAAACCTCGGCTTGGCGCATGTCTGCTTATGCACTTAGAAAGAAATGAGGCTTCATCTTTGATCGCTTTTGCTTGCCCGATTATCGCCCTTGGTGGATTTAATCGGCTTAGAAGTTTAAGTGTTAATTCTTGTAGCTGTTCTTCACGCATTTGGTTTCACCATTTCTGCAAAAATCTTATGCACTAAGTTTTGTTGATTTTGTTCGCTGTCTGCTTGAGCGAATACTTCATCATCCCATCGTTCTTGATTTAACCATGTAGCGGGATGCGGGATAAACTTTTTGTCTTTGCCCTCTACACTGGCCGCATACAAAGCAGCCTTTGAAATAATAACATCAGGGTTGGTCTTTGCAACTGCAAGTTCCCAAGCCTTTCTCGCTAAACCCTTCGCCGTCTTTCTTGGGAAGCATTTATAAAAATCGTCAAACTTTTCGACCAATATATTATCTTCTATTCCAAGGTTCTTTCTTCCAAGGTTATTCATGCGCAGATTTTGCGTATCCCCATGCGCAGTTTTTGCGCTACCCATACGCAGATTTTGCGCATCGGTCTGGAACTCTTGGGAACTCTTGAGAAACAACTGGTAACTATTGGAAGTCTTACCACCTTCAGCACGAAACCTTTGTGTCACCTGTATAAGACCAAGCCCTGCCAGATCGGCTATATGCTTCTCCACAGATCGCCGGGACATTCTGCACACCTTAGCCAGCCTGTTGATACTCGGAAAGCACAAGCCAGTTTCACCGTTATGGTGGTTAGCAATCCAATACAGAACAATCTTTGGGGCAGGGGCTAAGTCCTGTTCCATAGCAAGTGCTGTCATTTGGTGAGACATTAGACTTCCCTTTCAAAGTATTCCGAAACCCTTCTGACAGTATCATACTGCATATTTTCAGCCCCGGTCAGAAATTTATATATCGTCGGGCGCGTTAAACCTGTCTCTCTGGCAATCTTGCTCATGTTTACGTCAGTCAGCTTTTCACGAATTTCGTCTGGCGTTAGCATTTAAGTCTCCATCAATTATTTGCAATTTATGCTTTACACCCGCAAATATCTATTGTAAACCCCAAGATGCAGACAATGGGAGAAATAACAATGACCGTAAACGATAAAGAGTTGTTAATTAGCAAGATGTACACATTGCTAACCGAACACTGGATGGACGTTTCCAAAAAATTTGAACAGAAAGAAATCAGCTTTGAAGAGTATAACAAGCTAAACTTTCCTGTCGGTGCAATCGAAAAAATAAGCAAAACAATTAGAGACTTTGGGGGAGACCAATAATGACCGAGACCAAAAAATTCCACGATGCTATGGAGCTTGTCAGTGAGTTAAACAAATCTCACGGCGTTATGCAAAAGGGCGGCAAGTCATACACAGAGGTTTCCACACGAATGGAAGCCTTCCGCATTACGTTTGGAGGCAATTACGGGATCGAAACAGAGCTTGTATATAACGACCAACAAACGGTCGTTGTCCGAGCCATCATTAAAGACAAAGACGGTTTTATTGTTGGATCGGGCCTTGCGGAAGAAATACGCGGATCATCCTACATAACCAAAACATCAGCCTTGGAAGTTTGCGAAACATCTGCAATTGGACGCGCATTGGCTTCGCTGGGCTTACATGGCGGCACATATGCGTCTGCTAATGAAATGGTGGGTGTTGAACGCAAGAACGAAACAATAGCACCAAAGCACACGCCAATGAGCATAGCCCCAGATGATCGGGTGCAGGCGGTTGTTGATTTCTACAGTAACGGTTGCAGCGCGGCTAATTTCCAAAAGTTTGAACCAAAATACGTCAAAACTATAAACCAAGTCGGTCTTTCAGAGGAAGACTTTAACCGCATGGTTGAAGCACATGATGATCGCAAAAAGGAGCTAGAATTATGAAAGTCATTACAATCGCAGGGACTGCAACCAAAGATGGTGAGGTTAAAGAGGGGGGAATGGACAAAGCTGGGCTCGGTTCGTTCTCGTTAGCTGTGGACGATGGTTATGGTGCAAACAAATCAACCATGTATTTTGATTGCACGTTTTGGGGCAAGCGCGGCATAGCCGTTGTTCCGTATGTGCGCAAAGGTTCCAAAGTTACTGTAAGCGGAGAGCTAACACGGCGCGAATATAACGGCAAAACATATCTGGGCGTAACGGTTAACGATTTGACGCTTCAAAGTTCTAAGAGCGCCTCTAGTGACCCTGTTAACCATGTGAACCCTGTTAACTCACCTAATGGCACATCTTCCGACATGGACGATGAAATCCCATTCTAATGAAAGTGCCTAAAATTCAAGTTGAGTTGAGGGATGGGCAGTTACTGCCTGTTTCTCAACATGACTCCGAGCGTTTAAACGAGTGCAAATCGGGACAGCTTTTTAACCTGTCAGTGACCGGGACAAGATCAAACCCGCACCACAACCTGTATTGGTCAACTTTAAAAACCGCGTGTGAAAGCACTGGTATGTGGCCGACAGCCCAGCACTTACACCATGAACTGAAATTGGTTTGCGGCTATTACAAGACCACCATATCGCCGCTCACGTCCAGCATCGTGCGCCATGTGGACAGCACAGAGTTTAGCGCCATGACACAGGCAGAGTTTATGACATATTTTGAACTCGCCATGAGTAAATTAGCAGAGGCTGTTGGATATGACCCACTGCACGGTAGGTAAATAACAAACTTGAAAAAAATCCAATTCAAAACTACCTTCACTATTTAGACAAACAGAGGGTCTTTACTTATATTTGTTGGCAGCTGGTGCCAACTGAGGATTAAATGGAATTAGTGTGGTCTAACCCAAAGCCTAGCAAGGCCAAGAAAGACCCGAAGTTTTTGCAGATGCTTCGGGAAAAGGATTGCTGTATTTGCACGGCATTTGACTTGCCGCAAATGTCACCGACTCAAGCGCACCACGTTATTCACGATAGGTTCAGTAGATCGAAAACCGCTGATCGAATGGCGATCCCACTATGTGAGGGACACCATCAGGGATTATGGGACAACAGTAAAATTGCCATTCACCAAAGTCCGAAAGAATGGCGCGATCTTTATGGGCCAGATTACTCCTATTCCCAAGAGATAGATATATAAAGCACCGGGCCTCTGTCGGGGTGACAGAACACCTTTTTAGCTTTGACGCTGTGAACTTGCTTATCATCCAATATAACGCCCTGCGGCCCTGATATGCCGTCTAAAGCGGCCTTCAATATGTTGTCTAAGTCTGGCTTTGTCGTGTGCCGAAATGCGTCAAACTCAGCGGCGATCTTTTTAGTATTCGACCAGCTTTTCGGAATGTCCATAAAAGCAACCATATCTATATGAACGGGCCTGTTGGTTGCTTCCAGCCGTTCTCGCTGCATAGCGGCCCACACAGCGGCCTTTATGCGCTTTTCATACTCTCTAGTCTTCTGAGGCGTGTAAACGTGACCAAATCGGCTCATGCGCGGTCTGGCCTTGCCTTGGGGTTGTCCCTCTACCTCAATTTCAACACGATACATGAGGCATTGATAGTTTTTTTAAAAAAAGTTGTAAATCCCCCTTGCAATAGTGTAAAAACCAATTTACATTGTATGTATAGAAACAATCAACGCTCGGGGAGGGCATCGACATGATCGAGTTTACAGTTTCAACATTCAACGGTTTGACCATCAAAGGTATCGGATACACAATTTCCGAAGCCAAAGCCCAAGCTCGCCAAAAGTGTGATGCGATGGGAACATTGCCAAAGCACATTGTGAGCATTTTGGAAATCTAATCAACACGGGGAGCTTCGGCTCCCCACCAAACTTGAAAAAAATCCAGTTGTAAAAGGAAAAGAAAATGGAAACTCAAAAACTCAAAGTGCTTAATCATCTCAGAACACACAAAAACGGCATAACCTCGTGGGAGGCGATAACCAATTATCATGTTACGCGGCTTGCCGCTTACATTGGCTTCTTGAAGGAGGATGGACACACAATTGAAGCTGTCAGGGAACAGCATAACAATAAATCTTATGCTCGTTATTTTTTGATTTCGGAGGCTAAACAATGACCGATTATAAAGAAAACCTAATCAGTATCTGCAACAGATTAATCAAAGAAAAGGAGTAATGGTTATGGATTGGGAAATTGTTGGAGAAGTTTTATTCATCACGGGTTTATTTGCATTGGTGCTATTTCTGTAAATAAACGCTTGCAACATTGTAAATAGCGCAATACAAAAGTGCGTATAGGATAACAGGAGCAGATCATGAATTATTACTCAATAAAAACCGCAGTTGAAATTAAAGGCATCGAGTTAGACATTGAGGTTTATTACGAAGCCTCAAAGGGAATTGGATGGGCAGATGATCCCGGTGAGATCGAAAGCGAAATCACAAGCATCTGCCGCCCCGGCAAAACCGATCCAGTTTCTAAACGCTTGAGCAATGAAATTCTAAAGCAATATCACTGCACGTTAATTGAGTATATTGATGAAGACTTTGCGGAGCGGGGTTATTAAAATGAACGTAAAGCTCAAAGAAAGCGATATAGGGATCATGATAAGATGCGCCGAAAATGGGTTGGATCAAACCCAAACGGCAGATGTATTAAATGTTTCCCCAGCAACAATCAGCCGCAACGCAAGGCGGTTTGGAATAAAATTTAAAACTGTAAAGGATAAGACTTGTGACAAATGCGGAGTTGATAATTGCGTGTGCAAGACAGCAGAAACTGTTGGAGTTGATGATAGAGAAGTCCAAAAAAGCGAACAGACACAACTTGAAGCAGCAATTAGAAGAAATCCTCGCGCTTGGGCAGTTGATAAAAAGAAACATCGAAAAGAACTCGCAATAGCCGCAATTCAAAAAGAAACACGAAAAGAGGTCATTGATGAGATTGTTTGGGGCTGGCATGTTTTAGAGTTTGAACTTGAAATGGCAAAGCTGGGAAAACGCCCAGCACTCCCAATGCAAATAAAAACACCTAACAAACAGCAAATGCAAAAAGAAAAAGCTCGATTGCTTAAAATATCAGAAGATCGCAGGCACCACATTATTAGCTTCTTTGAAATCGGCAAAGACTACACAGTTCCAGAACTTAAAAACATGATGGGCGACGATAACATGGGCATGAATGCTTCTGTTATTAGCGGATTGATGAATGGCCTTGTGCAAATGGGTAGGTTGAAAAAATACCGATTGGAATATCAAAAAAACAAACCAGATTATTGGTTGTATTACTTGCCCAATCAAACACCAAAGGAGCGCACTCATGACTGAACGGGATATTGAAAAGATTTTGGACGATGCGTTTCGCAAAGTGTTTGGAGATAAATCGTAATGGATGACAAGGAAGTGGAGCGCATGATTAACGCAGCCGGTCTGATTGGAGCTATTATTGGCTTCGTTAGCGGCGCTGGCCTGATGGCTATGGTGGGGATTATATTCTAGTGGGGAAGCGGAGCTCATTTGACCGCATCCCCCGCGATTACTATCCAACCCCTGTTGAGGCAGTTGCGCCGCTCATTGCGCACCTGCCTTACTTTTTTACATATGCAGAGCCTTGCGCTGGCGATGGTAGGCTTATCCAGCACATAACAAATTTGACTGATTGTGGCGGCCAGTGCAACTATGCCGCCGACATCGAACCAAAAGCCGACAACATCCGCAGAGCAAACGCGCTAGACATAAAGGCAAGCGTTGGCAAGTCAGTTGACTTTTGCATCACCAATCCTCCTTGGGATAGGAAAACTCTGCACCCGCTGATTGAGTCATGGATGTGTGTATGCCCCACTTGGCTTTTGTTTGATGCTGATTGGATGCACACAAAACAATCCTCAACCCTGATTACATATTGCTCAAAGATTGTGAGCGTTGGCAGGGTGAAGTGGATTGAAGGAAGCAAGAACACTGGCAAAGATAACTGCGCTTGGTATCTGTTCGACATAAATAAAAAACCAGATTTACCAACGGCTTTCTATGGCAGATTAATCGTGTGAGTGGCCGTTGATATTTAAAAGTTGGCGCTTTTTTGGTAGCAACGTCATCCTAGGTAAACAACCGCCCCGCTTGGAAAAGGGCAATTTATGTTGTGATGATAGCCACCCACTAGAGATTTATAGCAGCGCACGAAATGACTTCAAGTTTTTTTGCGCATCTTCTCTCCAGATCCAGCGGCAATGCGCTTTTTCTTTGCGTGAATGTTTGCATATAATCCTTGCTTAGGCATCTGCCATCTCCAATGCTGTTTCTAGCGTTTCCTTGTTGCGGCGCGTCCAGCCTTTGCCAAAGGTCTCAAAAGTTTTTAGCCGCTCATAAAACCTTTGCCGCGTGTGATACACTGCCTCTATAATTTCCTTGGGGTCTTTGTCAGCCACTGCCTGCAACGTCATAGGCCCGATAGCCCCGTCTTGCTTCGCCCCAACGGCACGTTGAATAGCCTTGGCTGGCCTGCCGCTGCCGGAATTAACAGCCCAATCGAACGCGCACCAATCCAAACCGCTGCCTAGATCGTCACCGCGAATTTTATCCCAATAGTTTTTCTTGTATATCGGGGCCACATCGTCCGGTGTTAGGTCGCGCATTTCCTGCTCAGTGCTTTCCCGTCCAATCCACTTGTCATAAACAGCCTTGGTCACACCGAGGTTGGTCATCCCCCCCGGATCTTTCGGGTGATTTACAAACCCGCCTTCGTGCTTGAGAAGCATTCTTAAACAGTATCCGAAGTTCTCTTTCATTTCATGTTACCCTTCATATCTAAATGGTCTCGACCAATATACTTTAGATCATTCTCAATCAAAGCAACTCTTTGCTGCAACGCCGTAACCTTCCCAATGGAGTTAGCTAAGTTAGCTAGTTCATCCCAGACCTCATCAAGGTCATCGAAAGCGTATTCGATTTCCATTGCATTGTCTTGGACATCACGCTTAAGGTTGATGTTGTCCTCAATCGCCATGCGAGAGCCGATCTGACTCACTGTCTCTTCAAGGCTGGCAATCGTAGCCGCCTGCTGGCTTACCCACCACACACCCGCAGCAAGCTGGACAGCCATCGCGGCCACAAGGGCTACAGGTAACTTTAAGTTTTCCATCACTTCCTCTTAAACAAAGCCTGCGCACCCCGGACACCGAAGCTCGCGCTTATTGCAATACCTAACGAATAAAAATACCAATCCGGCGCTTTGGAAAGCTGCTCAAAGCCACGGTCAACCCATCCCTCTGCACCGGGTATGAAAGCCAAAATAAGCGGGATTGACAGAACGATTACGAACCACTCGTCTTTCCAGCTAGATTTTGCACCTTCTGCCATGATGCGTTCCCAATCGGCAACGCTAGTATGCTCTGAAAGCATAATTTTCGCTTTGGCTTCAGCTTCAGTGAGCTTGAGCTTTGCATCCGCTGCCTGTTTGGTAGTCTTTGCGTCAAGCCAACCCCCCGCAAGGTTAGCTATTGGACCGATCAGAGCTTGAAGCATTTTTACTCTCCATTGCGTTAAAACCGAAATAAGCAGCAGCGATACCAGACGCCCCGATAACATAAACCGCCGCTATGTCGGCCAATAAACCCGCAGCAGTCTCTAAGCCCCACAGAGAGGCCGCTAGAATGACGAAAGGGTATAAAACCATCCCAGATAAGGAAAACCACGTCATGCGCCTCTGTGCGTCTCTCTTGGCGTCTGAGTCCTCCATGCGGCGGCGGCGGTCTTCCAGCATGATCTCGTGCTCTATAGGATCAATCTCTCCATTGCCGTTTAGATCAAATTCATTTGGCATCTTTTAAACTCCTAGCGTAAGCAATCGCGTAGTGCTTGTGGTGCGTAATAATAACAACTTTTTCATCTTTGTCATATACAACGTAATTGCCTTTTTTATTCTGGTATAACCTCAAAACAATACACCGTAGTCTGGCTTGTGGTTATCAAGACCTTTGCATCTTCTAGGGCTTCTGCGCACTCATCTTCAGTAGTAAACTGATTGAGTTGATAATGCTCAATGTTGTTGTTTATAACTTGAAACCAAACTAAAAACCACATTACCACTTGCCCTGATAGCGCCCAAGATAATAAAATCCTGTCACGATCCCCGCACCAGCAATAACGAATATAATAGTGCCAAGGGTGAAATTGATAGCATTGTCGATCATCTCTTGTTTCTTGTAAGCCTCTTCCTTGCGAATGCGGCGCATCTCACCTTCTATTTGAAGCACCTCCTCCCACGCAGATGGCCCGTAAGTCCATGATATATGGTCTTTTATTTCCTTTCTCATGGCTTCCATTTTCTTTTTCTGGGCGAAGATTTCTATA
>Ga0315321_10000367_pt1 | contig 32607 bp, 24 predicted proteins | sample M180m21515metaG_FD_203464 | JGI IMG/M metagenome (GOLD analysis project Ga0315321, IMG submission 203464) | Ammonia-oxidizing marine archaeal communities from Monterey Bay, California, United States - M1 80m 21515 | ecosystem: Environmental > Aquatic > Marine > Intertidal zone | place: USA... | reverse complement strand
GAGACTTTAATGGACTTGGTACGCCTTGAAAATAACGTATTGGACGTAGGCATAAGAATAAGTCTAATTCTTGTCGTAGCGCAACATTGATAGAGCGGATGCCTCCGCCTATAGGTGTCGTTAAAGGACCTTTAATGGAAACCACATATTCTTTTGCAGCACGCAGCGTCTCATCTGGCAACCAAATATCTTTGCCATATACACGTGTAGCTTTCTCGCCGGCATAGATTTCCATCCAAGAGATCTTACGTTTACTACCATAAGCCACATTTACAGCAGAATTTACTACTTTCTGCATAACAGGGGTAATATCTATACCAATGCCATCGCCCTCAATATATGGAATAATCGGGCGGTCAGGCACATTTAAAGAAGAATTTTTATTAACACTTATTTTCTCACCTTCTACTGGTTCCTTAATGTGCTGATACATAGGCTTGTGGTCCCCCAAATAATTAAATTTTTAAAGTTATAGTTACAAATAGAATGTATTATTCTACCTGTGTTTTAGAAAAAGGCACTTATGTACTTAATAATAGAACTGTCTGATATAACATGATTTGGAAACCTAACGTAACTGTAGCGGCAGTTATTTGCAAAGATGATAGATACTTATTAGTTGAAGAGCAAACTATAAACGGGCTACTCTTCAATCAACCTGCTGGTCACTTAGAACCAAATGAGTCAATACTCCAAGGCGTGATCCGAGAAACACTAGAAGAAACGGGTTACACTTTCACTCCACAATGGTTATTAGGTATCTATAGATGGCACTCACCTGTCAATGACACAACTTATTTGCGTTTCACATTTTTAGGTACAGCAATCTGCCATGACCATAATCGGAAATTAGACAAAGGTATAGTACGTGCGGCATGGTTCCATACAAACGAGATATATGAGCTCGCACACCGGCACCGGAGCCCCATGGTAATTAAATGTATCGAAGATCATTTGGCGGGAAAACGGTATCCCCTAGAACTTCTCACTTACTACGATTGAAATGATGAAAAAAAAACGTGTCGTTATAGGTATGTCTGGAGGGGTGGATTCATCCGTTGCGGCACTCCTACTTAAGCAACAGGGATATGATGTTGTAGGTCTGTTCATGAAGAACTGGGAGGATGATGATACTGACGAATATTGTTCATCTAAACGGGACCTTATCGATGCCGCATCAGTTTCTGATGTTATAGGAATACCTTTGGAAGCGGTAAATTTTTCTGCTGAGTATAAGGAAAAAGTATTCAGCAAGTTTTTAGAAGAATACAAGCTGGGACAAACACCAAATCCTGATGTTCTATGCAATGCAGAAATAAAATTTAAGGCATTTCTTGATCATGCATTTGAACTTGGCGCAGATTTTATTGCGACCGGGCACTATGCACAAATTAGAAAATTTAATGGCATGTGCCAACTGCTTAAGGGTGAAGATGGAACAAAAGATCAGAGCTATTTCCTCTACCGACTTAACCAAAGACAATTAACCAATACTCTGTTCCCTATCGGACATCTCTATAAGAGTGATGTGCGCAAGATTGCCCAAGACTTTAATTTACCTAACTACTCTAAAAAAGATAGCACGGGTATCTGTTTTATTGGCGAGCGCCCATTTAGAGAGTTTCTGAGCCGTTATCTACCACATGAACCAGGAGAGATACGAACTCAAGAAGGAACAATTATTGGTGAGCATATAGGTCTAATGTATTACACCATTGGTCAGCGGCAGGGGTTAGGAATAGGCGGGACAAAAGGCGGCCTTGATGAACCATGGTTTGTCCTAGAAAAAGTCATGACTAATAACACATTGATTGTAGTACAAGGACACGACCACCCTAAATTATTTCAGCCCAAACTTTCTGCTTCAGATCTCACTTGGGTAAGTGGCAAGGCCCCACATTGTGGCTGGGTTTATTCTGCAAAAACTCGCTATCGTCAAACCGATGCGCCCTGCTCTATTGAAGAAATTAGCAAGGCTAAATGTAAAATAGAATTTGCACAGCCTCAATGGGCTGTAACACCCGGACAGTCAGTAGTGGTCTATGAAAGTAAGGTGTGCTTAGGAGGGGGAGTAATCACAAAATAAAGAAGCCAAAATAAGTGATACTCAAATACAAATACGTTATATTTTTAATATTTTATTCCTTCGGTGCAGTTTCTATGAATGAGGCCCTCTCCTCAAGAGTATCAACTAAACGAACTAAATTAGGAAACATGCGCCACTTCATTTCAGGAAAACGAAAAGATAAATAGCCAAGAGTACAACCTAATGCAACATCGGCTAAAGTATAGACGTTACCTTCACACCATTTTTTGTCACCTAGATCTCGAGCCGCAACTTCAAGCCCTAGCATAGCTTTTTTCTGTTGGCGTGAAATCCATTCCGTACTTTGTAAAGATTCTGGCCTCTTGCGCTCCAAAAAAATAGTGGTAGCTGCATCGCTTATACCATCTGCCAAAGCCTCCCAACGTTTCACCATACTGCGCTCTCTATTAAACTCGGGCATCAGTCGCGAAACCGGATTAGCACTATCTAAATAATCAACGATCACTCTTGAATCATATAATGTAGTGCCATCATCCATAATCAATATTGGCACTTTACCTAGGGGATTGTGCTCAGCCACGCGAGTATCTGACTCCCATGGTATATCTACATCAAAGTCATAGACAATCCGTTTTTCCGATAAAACAATTCGTACTTTACGTACAAATGGGCTGGTAAGTGATCCAACAAGCTTCATAATTTCCCAAATAACGTTCCAATAAAGGCACGCAGTATATCAACTTTCTCCACCTTACAGCAGATCCACAGGAATATTCTCATTTATGTTAAAATATATGTCAATCAGATTGATAATCTTATGACCACTCTCTCTCCTCTTACAGCCCTTTCTCCCCTTGACGGACGCTACCACAGTAAGCTTGCAGCTTTACGGCCATATTTTAGTGAATTTGCACTAATTCATTACCGTGTCCAAGTAGAGATTGAGTGGTTCAAAGCACTGAGCTATGAACCTACGATTACAGAAATCTTACCATTTTCTACTGATACCATTGCCCAACTTGAAAAATTAGTAACAGACTTCTCTGAGTCTGACGGAGAATCAATTAAATCTATTGAATCCCGCACTAATCACGATGTTAAAGCAATTGAATACTGGCTAAGAGAACGCACTGAAAAGAACGAAGAAATTTATAAAGCTGCTGAGTTCATTCACTTTTCCTGCACCTCAGAAGATATTAATAACCTTTCCCACGGTTTAATGATAATGCAAAGCCGGAACCGTGTGATGCTACCTGCCTTGAGTCACATAATTAAAACCCTTGTTCGCATGGCCCATCAGCTAGCAGATACATCTATGCTAGCCCGTACTCATGGCCAGCCTGCAACCCCGACAACCTTAGGGAAGGAACTCGCGGTTTTTGCACACCGTTTACAGAATGGATATGACGATCTTGCCGCAGTTCCGATACTAGGAAAGATTAATGGTGCGGTTGGTAATTACAATGCACATCTTGCAGCATATCCAAATGTAAATTGGGAAGGGTTCTCGCAATCTTTCGTTGAAGAACTAGGGCTAGAGTTCAATCCCTATACTACTCAAATCGAATCACATGATGCTATTGCTAGAATATGTGACGCTTATGCCCGTATAAATACTATTCTGCTCGACCTTGACCGTGATATATGGGGATATATTTCATTAGGATATTTCAAGCAAAAAATTAAAGAATCTGAGGTTGGTTCATCAACAATGCCGCACAAAGTGAATCCTATCGATTTTGAAAATTCAGAGGGGAACCTAGGAATTGCTAATGCATTACTCAGACACTTAAGTAACAAGCTACCTGTATCACGCTGGCAACGGGATCTAACAGACTCAACTGTACTTCGTAATATGGGTGTCGCGTTAGGGCACACCCTATTATCTTATGAATCCTGTAGTAAAGGACTAAGCAAGCTGGAGGCTAATCCAGATCAGCTATCTAAAGACCTAAAGGATTCTTGGGCAATCCTAGCCGAGCCAATCCAAACAGTAATGCGTCGCTACGGATTACCTAACCCTTATGAGCAGCTAAAAGAGCTAACTAGGGGAAAGGAAAGTATCTCTAAAGAAACAATACGTAAGTTCATTAATGGCCTTGCGATTCCTGATAAAGAAAAAGAACGATTACATAATCTAACTCCTCAGAACTACATTGGTAAAGCTACAGAGTTAGCCCGAAATGTTGGGGAATAAAATAAGACCACTTGCTTACTACTAGCCTGCTTCCTGCAGTGTAAATACATATCCCGTTAACACCTCAACCAAACAGCTAAGTCAGTGAAAGCAGAGCAACAAAAATATAAATAATTCTTCTCCTGTATTGAAATTAAAAAATTCACCCCAATTTCTCTCCAACAGCAATCAGGAGAAAAATATTTATGAAAAACTCGGATGACCCAAAATCAAATAAGTCAAAAATGACTAAAAATGAAACTAGTGCAGAAGAAACAACTGAGCATAGTAATAAGGAGTCACCAGTAGAAGTTATGCCCAGCTTGGAAGAGCTGCTAAAAAAATCAGAGCTTGAGGCCACTGAGCATCACGATGCTTGGTTACGCGCTAAGGCAGACTCAGAAAATATACGAAAAAGAGCTCAAACTGATATCGCTAACGCACACAAGTATGCTATTGAGAATTTTTCTACTGAATTATTGACGGTAATGGACAGTTTAGAAGCTGCTTTAGCTGTTGAGAATGCTACAGTAGAAAATTTTAAGAATGGAATGGAACTCACTCTCAAGCAACTTACTTCTGCTTTTGAAAAATCTAACATTAAAGTCATTAATCCAGATGGAGAGAAATTTGACCCTCATCAGCACCAAGCCATGAGCACAGTTGACTCTGATCTTTCCCCAAATACTGTAGTACATGTAATGCAAAAAGGCTATGTATTAAATGACCGAATAATCCGACCAGCGCTTGTAACTGTCTCAAAAAATAAAGACACTTGAAATAGCTATCTGAGGCCCCACTTATATCTTTATAGATATATGGCATTAACCCTAAAAGGACTAAATTATGGCAAAAATTATAGGTATTGATCTTGGCACTACCAACTCTTGTGTATCTGTCATGGAGAATGGAAAGCCCAAAGTTATTGAAAATTCTGAGGGAACTCGCACCACCCCTTCTATCGTAGCTTATTCTGAAGACGGCGAGATTCTAGTAGGCGCTTCTGCTAAACGCCAGGCTGTCACAAACCCAAAAAATACGATATTTGCTGCAAAAAGATTAATTGGGCGTCGTTTTGATGAGGAGATGGTGCAAAAGGATATAAAAATGGTTCCTTACAGCATCATTAAAGCCAAAAACAATGATGCATGGATAAAAGTTCGTGATAAAAAATTAGCTCCTCCTGAAATATCAGCAGAGGTCCTAAAGAAAATGAAGAAAACTGCCGAAGACTATCTAGGCGAAACTTTAACCGAGGCAGTTATAACTGTTCCTGCTTATTTTAATGACTCACAGCGTCAAGCTACTAAAGATGCGGGGCGTATTGCTGGACTAGAAGTAAAACGTATTATAAATGAACCAACTGCAGCAGCTCTTGCTTTTGGTATGGACAAAAAAGAAGGCGACAGAAAAGTTGCTGTTTATGATCTTGGAGGTGGTACCTTTGATATCTCAATTATTGAAATTGCAGAAATTGATGGCGAACACCAATTTGAAGTATTGGCAACTAATGGCGACACCTTCCTTGGCGGGGAAGATTTTGATCTGCGTATAATTGAGCACCTTGTTGCTGAGTTTAAAAAAGAAAGCGGCATTGACTTAAAGAAAGACATGATTGCTTTACAGCGCCTTAAAGATGCAGCAGAGAAAGCTAAAATTGAACTGTCTTCAAGTCAACAGACCGAGGTCAACTTGCCTTATATCACGGCAGACTCTTCAGGACCTAAGCATTTAGTAGTCAAAATAACTCGCTCCAAATTAGAAAGTTTGGTTGAAAAACTAATAGAAAGAACAGCTGAACCATGCCGTATCGCCATGAAAGATGCAGGCATAGATGGCATCGACGATATTATTATTGTTGGGGGACAGTCGCGCATGCCCAAGGTTCAAGAAAAAGTTAAGGCCATTTTTGGGAAAGAGGCACGTAAAGATGTTAATCCAGATGAAGCAGTTGCACTAGGCGCTGCCATTCAGGGTGGCGTTTTGCAAGGTGATGTTAAAGACGTACTACTATTAGATGTTACGCCCCTGTCTCTAGGTATTGAAACTATGGGTGGCGTAATGACTAAGCTTATCCAAAAAAATACAACTATTCCGACCAAGGCACAACAAGTATTTTCGACTGCTGAAGATAATCAGCCTGCAGTAACTATCCATGTATTGCAAGGTGAACGGGAAATGGCCTCCGGGAACAAAAAATTAGGGGAATTTAACCTGACTGACATTCCTCCCGCACCAAGAGGAATGCCTCAAATTGAAGTTGCATTTGATATTGATGCTAATGGGATCCTGCACGTATCAGCAAAAGACAAAGCAACTGGAAAAGAAAATAAGATTAAAATCCAAGCCAGTTCAGGGCTATCAGATGAGGAAGTAGAAAGCATGGTAAAAGATGCCGAATCTCATGCTGAGGAGGATAAAAAAGCACTAGAACTTGTCACAGCCCGCAATCAATGTGATGCGCTTATTCACTCCGTGAATAAAACTTTAGCAGAGCATGGAGAAAAACTTGAAGGAGATGAAAAATCTACAATCGAAGCTGCGCTGAAAGAAGCTGAGGAGGCATTAAAGTCAGATGACAAGGATGCCATTGATGCAAAAACTCAGGCGTTAGCTGAAGCTTCCCAGAAACTCACAGAAAAAATGATGGCGCAGGAACAAGCCCAACAGCAGGACCAATCAGGTAGCGAAACCCCGCCGCCAAATAATGATGGCAACGAAGGCCAAAAAAAAGGTGACGTAGTTGATGCTGAATTTGAGGAAGTAAAAGATAAAAAATAAGTAAATACTGGAGCCATTTAAACGCAGAAGCGCGGGAAAATAAGATTGTAATTCTCCTGCGTACTCTGCGTTTTTTGACATTTTCCAGAAAACTATCTTTATTTATTTTGTATAAATTAGCCGCTCTCAACGTAATAAAGTATCAGGCAATATTAATCTTGCTATAAAAAGTGGAAATATTTATATGAGTAAGCGTGACTACTATGATGTATTAGGTGTTAGCCGTAACGCCGGGGATGATGAAATTAAAAAAGTCTATCGTAAGCTTGCGATGGAACATCATCCGGACCGTAACCCAGACAACCCTAAATCAGAAGAACGCTTTAAAGAGGCTAAAGAAGCATACGAAATACTCTCGGATCCAAATAAACGGTCAGCCTATGACCAACAAGGACATGCTGGAGTAGATCCAAGTATGGGAGGAGGTAACCCTCATGGTTTCTCTTCGGATACTTTTGGTGACGTTTTTGGTGATATTTTTGGTGGCCAAGGCACACAATCCAACTCCTATCGTGGCGCAGATTTACGCTACAACATGGAAATTACACTAGAGCAAGCAGCTCGTGGTACCGAAACGAAAATACGGGTTCCTACAATGGCATCCTGTGATGCTTGCCATGGTAGCGGAGCAAAACAAGGCACCTCTCCTTCTACCTGTCCTACCTGTAACGGTCATGGCCAGGTAAGAATGCAACAAGGATTTTTTTCAATCCAGCAAACCTGCCCAAAATGTCATGGTAGTGGAAAATTTATATCAAACCCTTGTGGAAAATGTTTTGGCGAAGGGCGAATCAAACAACACAAAACTTTATCCGTAAAAATTCCTGCTGGTGTAGACGATGGAGATCGTATCCGCTTAAGTGGAGAGGGTGAAGCTGGGATTAAGGGTAGCCCATCAGGGGACCTATATGTTGTAGTTAATCTCTTAGCACATTCTGTTTTTCAACGTGATAATAATGATTTACATTGTGAAATGCCAATTAGCTTCACTACAGCTGCATTAGGAGGAGAACTACAAGTCCCTACAATTGATGGCTATGCAAAAATTAAAGTTCCGGCTGAAACTCAAAGTGGGAAAATTCTTCGTTTGCGTGGAAAAGGAATTAAAGGTATTCGCAGCCACACACATGGTGACTTAATGTGCCATTTAATGGTAGAAACCCCAGTTAAATTAGCAGCACGCCAGAAAGAGCTACTTCATGAGCTCGAAGCATTAAATCAGAAAGACAGTTCTCGCCATAGTCCCCGCACAAGGTCTTGGGTAAATAAGGTTCGTGAATTTTTCACTGAATAAGAAACTTCCCACTTATCTACTATTAATTTCACCAGACCTTACCAATTTCCATGTATTAATTTTTCTGCCCAAAACAGACCGGAAACAGTTTTACTATCTGTGATCCTGCCTGTCCTAACCCACTCGATCGCCTCAGCAAAAGGTAATGTAAATATTTCTATATTCTCTCCATCATCAGGACAGGCACCACGGAGATCAAGGCCCTCAGCTAGGAAATATATTTGCTTCTCATTGGAATAACCAATACATGGATACAGCGTAGTTATGCAACGCCATTCTGATGCTATATAACCAGTTTCTTCTAACAGTTCACGTTTTGCACTTGCTAACGGATTCTCATTATTATCTATTTTTCCAGCAGGTAATTCATAGAAATTCTGGCGCAAAGGATAACGATGTTGACGCTCTAGCACCAAGTCACCATTAGCAAGAAGTGGAATAATTACAACACCTCCAGGGTGGGTCACATATTCTCGGACAGATAGTGTACCGTCTGGCATTACTACTTTGTCTTGGTGCATATGAAGAAAATCTCCTTCATACACACATTGGTTACTAAGCTTTTTTTCGGTAAGACTGCGAATATTTTTAGCCATAAAATTCTATTATTAATTGAGATAATTCTTTATTTTAACAAGTATTAATTACATACTATATTTAATAGAAAGGTTCATAAAAAATAATTAATCTATATATTACGTGTATATAGCTTCTAAATAACGACTCATAAAACTTATCACAAGACCTAATTTCTATTTTTATGTATATTAAAAATCGTAATATAAATGCTAATGTTAATTAAAATTAAATTGCACTCCTCCCCTTTCCAATATAGCTAATCACAATTAAAATATGATCTAATAAAATTAAACATTCTTCCCTAAGGAAAACAGTATGTCCTCAACTAACAAAGTATTTATCAGCTTCGCCCTTAGAGATACTGACCTTCGTGACACCCTCATAGAACAGGTGAATAATGAAAACACACCTTATAAACTAGAGTATTTGGCCACAAAAGCTTCCTGGGATCCGTCCTGGAAAGAAGAATGTCGATCAAAAGTCGCAGATTGTGACGGTGTAATTGCCCTAGTTACAAATCAGATTATAAGAGCTGATGGCCAACAGTGGGAGATAGAATGTGCCTATAAGGAAAGAGTGCCAGTTCTTTTACTAGAAGGAAAATCTGAGAAACTAGGTAAGGGATTCCCAGCTATTCTTGATGATAAGGATTTTCTAGACTGGACCTTACCAAACATCATGGCATTTCTAAACAGACTACAAAAATAATCTAAATAATTCGGTCATCTATAGACCCATAGTTAGTAATAATTATCTTGACTAGCCGGTATGGCGTAAAATTCACGCCTAATATATTTTAATAATCAATAAATTACAATTTATTTTTATTGAATATTAAATCTATCGCCATTACACACAACTACCCCCCATATATAGTTCTATGTAGTTTTTATGTGATCTATTAGCTCACTTGCTAGAGTGTGCTAAATATTAATGTAGAGTAAGCTTGTACATTCTATCGAGAGCTATACTAAAAATATTGGAATTAATAAGTGAAAAAGATTTCTCTTAATTCTCAAATTCTTATCGGCTCGCTTTCCGGCATCCTTTTAGGTGCTGTACTTTCGACGTTGGATAAAGAATCTGCAACATCACAAGTTAGCCTATATATTGCCGAATTACTTGGAATGTTATTCGTCGACTTATTAAAGATGGTTATGATTCCATTAGTTTTCACTTCTATTGCAGTGGGAGTAGCTAACTTACGTACACATAATAAAATACATCGTGTCTGGAAGACGACATTAGGGTATTTTTTCTTGACTGCTATCGTAGCAATTACCTTAGGACTGACAGCTGCCAATCTACTTAAACCTGGGAAAGGGCTGCATTTACCTATGTTCCAGGACGCCATGGAAAATTTTCAGGCACATGAAATGACCCTACCTGAATTTTTTACTCAATTTTTACACTCCTTGTTTCAGAATCCTGTTGCAGCTATGGCTGAGGCCAACATAATTGCTGTCGTGATTTTTGCATTATTAATGGGCATTGCTTTAGTGATAGGAGGCGAAAGATTTCAGAATATCCGTATATTCCTACAAGAATTATTAGAATTAGTTCTGATGTTAGTCGGCTGGATTATGAAACTGGCGCCACTCTGCATCATGGCGCTATTGATAAAGCTAGTGGTGACACAAGATTTTTCTTTGCTAATGATTCTAATAAAATTTATCAGTTTAGTAATAGGCACGATCTTATTACATGCTCTAGTAGTGCTACCTATAATTCTTTACCTAGTCACTGGTATGACCCCAATTAAATTCTGGCGTGGCGCACGCGAGGCACTTATAACAGCTTTTGCTACTAGTTCAAGCTCAGCAACCTTACCAATTACTCTACAGTGTGCTGAACAAAACCTTCATGTAAAACGTAATATTGCTGGTTTTGTTCTCCCTCTTGGGGCTACAGTGAACATGGATGGCACGGCGTTATATGAAGCTGCAGCTGCATTATTCATTGCAAATCTGGTAGGAGTTGATCTTAATCTCATGCAACAAATGATCGTGTTTTTCACAGCCATGCTTGCAGCTATGGGCGCACCTGGGATCCCAAGCGCAGGAATGGTAACCATGCTTTTAGTCTTACAGTCTGTAGGCCTACCAGTTGAAGCTATTGCTATTCTTCTTCCCATCGACCGACTACTTGATGCCTTCCGTACCTCAGTGAATGTTGAAGGAGATATGATAGGTAGCCTAGTGGTACAAAAAGTAGTTGAGAGTGATACTAATCAGAACTAGCATTTAGAAGGCATTATTTTTACTATTATTCACCACACCACCCACTAATTTTCTTCTATTATTTAACAGATTAGTAAATATGTGCGACATATTGTCGCGCGACCATATGTCACTTCCTTACACCTGATTATTTGTCTATATTCCTACCTCAGCTTATATAGCTAATAAAGGCAATTAATATGAATAGGACTCTTAATTTTGCGCTCATATTTATGTTGGGCATGTATCTGTCACCACATGTGATTGCGAAGTCCACCACAAAAAATGAGAGTGGTCACCACCACTCTAAATCAAAAAAGCACAAACGAACATTTGCAGTTGGTGTTACGTATGATGCGAATGGAATCCTATGGCTGGCAAAAATAAAAGACAAGAAACTTTTGGTTTCTAATTCCAATGATAATGGGGAGACTTTTTCCATTCCTGTAGTAGTCACGCCTGAAGCTGAAAATATTTATGCTGATGGTGAAAATCGCCCTAAACTGGCTGTTGCAGAGGATGGCACAATACTTCTTACTTGGTCTAAAAAACAATCTAAAAAATATTCCGGAGATATTAGATTCTCTCGTTCCACAGACTCCGGAAAAACATTTTCCTTACCTATTACCCTAAATGATGATGGTCTAATCACAGGCCACCGTTTTGATTCATTGACAATTAATGAGAAAGGAAGAGTAATAATTTCCTGGCTGGATGCTCGAGATCGCGATGCAGCAAGAAATAAGAATGAAAAATTCACCGGGATTTCAATCTATACCGCCCAATCAAATGATAATGGTGCAAGCTTTGATATCAATCAAAAATTTCACGAGCATGTTTGCGAGTGCTGCAGAATGCCTACGGTCTGGACAACAGATGGACCGGTAGTTTTCTGGCGTAATATATTTGGTGAAAATACACGAGACTTTGCTATTTCTAACTTGGACAAGGGAGGAATACGCCGAGTTACAGATGATGATTGGCAGGTTGATGGATGCCCCCACCATGGGGGAGATATTGCACTTGGCGCAGAAGAACGATTACATTTAGTCTGGTTTACACTCGGCAAGACTCGCCAAGGGCTGTTTTACAAACATATCCAGGGTGAGCAGGAATCTTCCCCGATATCCATTGGAGACTCTACGGCCCAAGCCAGCCACCCATCGATAGCGGCATCGGGTAAAAAAGTTCTTGTCACATGGCGGGAATTTGATGGGCATAATATTACCGCAAACAGCATGTTCTCTAATGATGGTGGCATTACATGGAGTAATCAGCAACAACTTGCTGATTCAAATGGTTCCGCAGATTACCCCGTTCCCCTTATCAATAATGAGCAACAGATGCAGGTCGTATGGAATACCGAAACTGAAGGTTTGCGTATTCTAGCTGTGAATAATGACCACAACCTTCAAGCAACAGTATTACGTTGGTATTCGAACTTAAAGAATAAATTAATTAATTAGGCTCTCATAATTTCTATGCTTTCTTCTTTAAAGGAATATCCAGCAGATTGACTTTTCTAGCCCGCAAATTGACTTCTTCTAGCCAGCTAATTTACATCGACATACGCAAGGTTTTACAAAATATATTTAATTAACATAAGGACTACGTATCATCATGAGATTTCTGATTTTTTCTTTCTTCTTCACTCTATTATCCAATTCCTGGGCAACAGAAAACATAGATCAGTCTGTAGATTCTAGCTCAAGAGACAATTTTCTTGCGCGATTGCTACAGCTAGATAAGAAAGCTACTGGAGAAAACCCAGCTCCCTTAATGATTGCTGATGCAGGAGGGACTAGTCTGACTATAAAAGGAAAGAATAAAGGAATTTCATCTAAAGAACTCACTAAAAATGATAAAAAATCAGTAGCAAATAAGAAGGTTGCAACCGTATTTAAGGAAATGGTTGTCACTGATGAATTTGAGGCGGACTCACATTACGCGTCACCCTCTACTCGCTTAACGCGTAAAGAGATCGAGCTCCAGAATACCCAAACGACTGAAGAAGTACTTAAGTTTCAACCTAGCTTACAAATCCGTCAGCGTTACGTCGGGGACCCAAACGGGGTACTAGGTATACGGGGTGCTGACATGTTTGCTACAGCCCGTAACATGGTTTATGCAGATGGACTTCCAATACATAACCATCTACAGGGAACATGGAATGGGGCCCCGCGCTGGTCACTAGTTGGGCCAAATGAGATTGATAAAGTGGATGTGGTATATGGTCCTTTCTCAGCAGAATACAGTAGTAATTCTATCGGGGGCGTGGTGAATCTTAAAACTCGTATGCCCCGTAAACGAGAGATGTATGTTGAAAGTAGCTTATTCGTTCAACCCTACAAAAAATATGGCAGCAAATCAACACTTATAGGAAACCGCCAATATGTTTCCGCTGGCGACCGATTCTTTGACAAAATTTCAGTATTTGCAGCCTATAATCGTTTAGAGGCAGAAGGCCAGCCCCAGTCATATCATATCGACACTAGTACGTCAGCAGGAACTGTAGGAGGAAGCGATCTTACGGGTGGGATTCATGAAACTAGTTCGCGGGGACAAGAAAGTGTTATTTTCGGTGATTCAGGGCCTGAAAAAGTTACAACTGATTTAATGAAATTTAAGCTGGGCTATGATATCAATCACAGCCTAAAGGCAATCTTTACCGCTGCCTATGAAAACCGAGTACGAAGTGCAAGGAACCCAAAGAATTACCTGCGAGATTCGAGCGGGAACAAAGTTTTTGGAAGTGGTACTTATTCAACAGGGGGAAGAACTTTTAGTGTTGATAAGAAGTGGGGTTTCAGTAAGTTCGGGATCAGTGAAGACAAACGCCAGACACTGCAACTGGGATTAAACCTTCAGGGAGCCCTAACTGACGATATAACTCACAAATTGATAGGTCATAATTGGTTTATTGACACAACAACTAGTCACTTCAATGTGCTAAAAGATAGAAGAGCTAAGTCTAAATTTAATCCATATGATTCCAGTACTAATAATACGGGTACGGTTGATGATTACAGAAGATTTAGCTGGTTTAACCATGACATTAAGCTAAGTAATCAAAAACTCTTTGGTTTTAAAGAATTAGGCTTTACTGGCGGATATCACTTTGACGAATATAAGATGAAATATAGGCAATACAACTTAACTGATTATGCAAATATGGTCAGAGGGACAGAAAAAACTAACAAACACAATAAAGGACAAACTAGGACCCATGCATTCTTTGCTCAGGGCGCTTACCGTTTTGCGCCCGGATGGGATATAACAGCAGGCATACGTCAAGAATTCTGGCAAGCGAGTAATGGGGTAGTGGAAAATCAAATGTTAGCAAGCCGCAAGATGAGCCCCACTACTCCAAAATTCTCTATAGGTTATCAACCTAATCAATGGAAATTTCGTTATTCATGGGCCCGAACTCATCGATTTCCTACAATTTCTGAGTTATTCCAGACATTATCGTCAGGAACTCACGTCCAGATGGCTAATGCAAACCTTAGAGCTGAAAATGGGATGCATCATAATTTTATGATTGAATATGGGATCCCTAAAGGATACTTACGAGTTAATATATTCCGTGATGACATTAAGAATGCCATTAATAGAGTAAGAACACTTGATGCTGGGTTCTCGACAACTGCAACTCAGAATATAGGGACAACCAGCACTACAGGGGTAGAGTTTATTTATAATCAGAAGAGGATAGCAAGAACACCAATTGATTTTATGCTTAACTTCACTTGGATGGATGCAAAAATAGAAGATGGACCCATGGTTACGGATAGTACATTTGGTAACTACAGCCTTAAGAATAAAAAAATTATTCGCCTTCCCCACTACAGACTGAATTTTTTCACAACCTATCACATTACCCAGGCCTGGGATTTCAATGTTGGTGGGCGTTTCACGTCAGATTCCTTTAATGATCTTGATAATGGGGATAAAGGGAAACAACATGTATTTGGCGCCCAGAGTGACTTCTTCTTCTTAGATCTTAAAACAAATTATCGCCACAAATTTAAGAATGGGATAAAAAGCAGGTGGTCAGCTGGCATTACTAATGTTAATAACATGCAGGCTTATGTACACCATCCCTATCCGCAACGTACATTCCTAGTTGAAGCTGCTTTTGCTTTTTAATCTATATGCATTACCACAAATTCTATCGAAAAATAGGACCCCAAATTTAAACTTTAAATATATTCCCTACTATAGGTAGTAGGGAATATATTCCCATAATGAATGCTAGAATACATATATGATTCCCTATAGAGTAGGATTCTATTTTTGATACTTGAATAGCTCACACCAGTAAAATTTGATTAATCTTTATGATTTTCGGCTTTTGGTCTAACTGGATTAAACAGTTTTCTTAAATCTCAGTTATATTCTTTTAATATTTAAAATAATAGACTTATATAAGATAGAGCAGCCCAAGCAAAAAAAAGACCTGGCACCTATGGATAATAATCCCCAGACTAAAATAACTACACATGCAAAGCGGAACATATGGATCATATTGCTCTGCCTTCTAGCTATTATAGTAATTTTCACCACCTCATTTTGGTATAACCAAGAAATAGCAATAGCCGCAGGACCTGCAGGGTCACAAAAAATTCAAATTGTAAGCGCTATAGTTAAAAAACATGATGTTCCGATAAAACTTACCGCTAACGGTACAGTTATCTCTCAACAAACAGTGGAAGTCCGACCCCAACTTAGTGCCATAGTTAAAACTGTACATATCAAGGAAGGTCAATTTGTTCAGAAGGGCGACAAATTATTCACACTTGATGCGCGTACAGAAAGCGCAAATCTAAATAAAGCAGAAGCACAACTTGCTAGATCTAATGCAGATTTTGAAAATGCCATACGAAACCTTAAGCGCCAAAAGAAACTATTTGAGCAAAAATTTATTTCACAAGCTGCTCTTGATACAGCACAGAAAGATTTTGACAGCTTAAAAGGAAAGCTTGATTTTGATAAGGCCTTTGTTCAGGAGAGTCGTGTAGCGCATGGCTTTACAACAATCACTGCTCCTATTTCAGGACGAACCGGATCGATTCCAGTGCATCCCGGTAGCTTGGTACAGCCTAATATAGCAATTCCTGGAAGCGTGACACAGCCTCGCAGTGCTGTCTTAGTTAGTATCACGCAGATTAATCCAATTAATATAAGATTCACATTACCAGAACGTAAATTGTCAATATTACAACAAGCGCTTGCTAAAGGAGATGTAACTGTCAACACAGAACTGGATGCTGCCGGAGAGACATTAATAGAAGGACGATTAATATTTATTGATAATGCGGTAGATACACAAAGTGGAAGTATATTAATTAAAGCAGAATTTCCTAACCAGAATAAAAAGCTCTGGCCAGGTATGTTTGTTACTGTAGTGTTGACTCCTGAAGTAATCATTGATGCGCTCACAGTCCCGGTACAAGCAGTGCAAACCGGACCAGAGAATAAATTTCTGTACGTAATTGGAAAAGATAACAAAGTAGAGCAAAAGACAATAATAGTACGTTTAGTTCAGGATGGGATTGCTGTAGTAGAAGGAGCTACACCGGGTACAAAAATTGTCGTAGAGGGTGGGCAGAATCTAAGGCCAGGCAGCACCGTGATAGAAACACAATCACCAAAATATGAGACCAAATCTAGTAATAATGTAATAAATAGTTATACCGATAACTACATCTTTAATAAGATGCTGGGATAATAGAAAAATAATGAATCTCTCAGAGTTATGTATTCGTCGACCGGTTATGACGGTGCTATTATCAGCCTCAGCCATTATTGCTGGGATTATTGCATACAGTAACTTACCTATTGCTGCATTACCAAGTTACGACTCCCCTACCATTTCTGTCAGAGCATCACTTCCAGGCGCCAGCCCTGAGATCATGGCCTCATCGGTTGCTACAAAGCTGGAACGAGAATTTGCCATAATCTCTGGACTTGAGGTAATCAGCTCAATTAGCACACTAAGTAATACTAGGATTACGCTAGAGTTTGAGCAAGATCGAGACATTGATAATGCTTCTATTGATGTGCAGGCAGCTCTATTACGGGCGCAAAAAACACTGCCGATTGAAATGACCTCTCCACCTTCCTATCGCAAGATCAATCCAGCCGAGTCATCTATTCTTTATCTTGCTTTATCATCACCTTCAATGTCACTTTCGAAGCTAAATGACTTTGCTGAGAATTTTGTTTCTCCGGCCATTTCCAATCTTCCTGGTGTTGCACAAATTGGCATCTATGGACAAAAAAAATATGCTGTGCGCGTGCAGGTCAATCCCAATGCACTAGCTGCACGTAATTTGAGTATGGATGATATTGCTACGGCACTAAATAATGCAAACCCTAATTCACCAATCGGTACTCTAGATGGGCCACGCCAATCACTCACTATTCAGGCAAACCGGCAGCTTAGTAATGCGGATGATTTCTCAAATATAGTTGTGGCCATATCCCCTGTTGGCGGCCCAGTTAGGCTCTCCGATGTAGCAAATGTTATGGATAGCATAGAGTCTGTTAGGACAGCTAGCTGGACCAACAATGATCGCTCTATCACACTCGCTGTTAAACGGTTACCAGGGGGCAATACTGTTGAAACTGTTAATGCCATTAGGGCGTCGCTGCCAGGTCTTATTGCACAAATGCCACAATCAGTTGACCTAAAAATTACTGGCGACTACTCAACTTCAATTAGGGATGCTATTCATGATGCCCAATTGACGCTATTAATTACTATTGCTTTAGTTGTACTGATAATTTTCTTGTTCCTACGAAAAGCCACAGCCACCATTATTCCGGTTCTTTCGTTACCAATTTCATTATTAAGCGCAACTGCCTTAATGTATATTTTTGATTACAGTCTGGATAATATTTCATTACTTGCTATAACCCTTGCGGTTGGTCTAGTGGTAGATGATTCCATTGTTGTGTTAGAAAACATCGTCCGTCATATTGAAAAGGGAGAATCTCCATTACAAGCAGCAATACAAGGATCTAAAGAAGTAAGTTTCACCATTATTTCAATTTCACTTTCGCTAGTAGCTGTATTTATTCCCATTTTCTTTATGCCAGGTGTAATTGGATTACTCTTCCATGAATTTGCTGCAGTAGTAGGAATTGCGGTATTAATGTCAGCTGTAGTGTCACTAACTATAATCCCGATGATGGCTAGCCGCTACCTTAATCAACAAGATTCAGAGTATAAAAGCATGCAATTAACGGGATGGTTTGCAAAAGGCTTTAATAAAATATTGTCCCTGTATGAACACACCCTTGATTGGGCTTTGTTCCATAAAAGAGTCACTCTGGGTGTGGCAATCGCTACATTTTTTGCAACAGGAGCATTGTTTGTCGTGCTCCCAAAAGGCTTCTTTCCTGAAGAAGATATTGGAAGAATCAGGGTATCTGTAGAAACAGTTGAAGACATATCTTTTCCTGCTATGTCGAAACTATTACAACAAACAAATCAGATGATGCTATCTCACCCCGCTGTTAAAACTATAGTTTCATACGCTGACGATACCAACAATGCAACACTGTATATCCAACTTAAACCGCTTGGTGAACGTCAGCCTATGGAAAGAATCCTAGAGGATTTACGTAATAAAGTTCAGGTTATACCGGGAATTAAGGTCTATCTAAATCCCCTGCAGAATCTTCGATTAGGGGGACGTCGCAGTAAGAGTCGATATCAATACGTTATGCGTAGCGTACATACCGAGAATTTAAATGAGGCCGCTACAGGAATCATGTCTCTTATGGTGAAGGACAAGGATATATTTCGTGATGTAACTAGTGATGCTCAGTTAAAGGGCTTGCAAGCCCGTATGAATATTAATCGTGACAAAGCCAACCTATTAGGTGTCGAAATTGCTGATATCCGCTCGGCATTATATAGCGCTTTCGGTGAGCGTCAGGTATCAACAATTTACACATCAAGTAATAGTTATCAAGTTATCATGCAGGTCGCAGATGAACATCGTATAGATGAAAGCAATCTTGGCAAGATATATGTTCGTAGCAAAAATGACTCATTAGTTCCGTTATCAACCGTTGCGTCCGTAGAGCGTGAAGCAGGGCCAATTTCAATCAATCATGCCGGACAATTAGAGGCACAAACAATTTCATTTAACCTAGTAGCTGGCGCCTCACTTGGTGAAGCCACCAATCAAATAGAGCTATTTAAAAATGAACTTAATATACCGGCAGGCATACTAACAAGCTACGCTGGAGATGCTGCTGCATTCCAGTCTTCGCAGACAAGCCAAATATTTTTAATTGTTGCCGCACTTTTAGTTATATATGTATTACTGGGCGTATTATATGAAAGTTATATTCACCCAATAACAATTCTTTCTGGTCTGCCTTCAGCAGCTGTGGGTGCATTAGCAATGCTGTGGATATTTAATATGGAACTTTCAATAATTGCCATGATTGGCATACTGATGCTTATAGGTATAGTCAAAAAAAATGCAATTATGATGATTGATTTTGCTCTTGATGCACAACGTAACAGTAACATGCAGCCATACGAAGCAATACGGACTGCTTGTTTATTGCGATTTAGACCAATTATGATGACCACATTAGTGGCCCTAATGGGAGCAATTCCTATTGCAATAGGCTTAGGTGCAGGCGCTGAACTCAGGCAACCACTGGGACTTGCTGTAGTTGGAGGGCTAATTTTCTCACAGTTAATTACACTCTTTATTACACCAGTAATTTATCTTTATCTAGATCGATTTTCTAAAAGCAGTCCTATTCAATAACTCTTTCTTCATTTATTGGAAAATATTAATAACCCCATCTAATCCAACATGATTAATTGCGTATGTTGCATTCTCTTGGACAATAGGCTTCGCATGATAAGCTATGCTTACTCCTGCTTCTGCAAACATCGATAAATCATTAGCGCCATCACCTATAGCTATTAGATTTTCCTTCCTAAAACCGAGTTCATTACAAATTTTATTAAGTGCCCAACCTTTTCCCTTCGCTCCAAAGACTTCACCTAACAACCTACCGGTTAGCCTACCGTTTACAGTCTCAAGTGTATTAGCGAAAGTGTAGTCTAATCCTAATCTATCTTTTAATTTGTCGGTGAAGAAAGTAAATCCTCCTGAAATAAGCATGGTTTTAATTCCGGCAACTTTCAACTTCTTTAACATCTTTTCTGCACCTGGATTAAATATCAGCCTTTCATCGTAAACTCTCTGAAGAACACTATGCTCCAACCCTTTAAGTAGAGCTACACGCTGAATAAGACCTTCAGAGAAATCAATTTCACCATACATTGCTTTTTCTGTAATCTCAGCTACTTGTTTCCTCATACCATGAATATCAGCAATCTCATCTATCGTTTCAATACCGACAAGAGTGGAGTCCATGTCCATGGCTATCAAACGAAACTGATTAAGACTTTTACGTTCATCTACAAATGCAAAATCAAGCTCTGCCTCTAGGCAAAACGGTGATATTCGGTCCCGTTGACTAGCATCAATAAGACGAAATGCATTCCCATTTATACGTTCAATTTTACTGGCGCCAGAGAGCTTTGCGAGCTGCCTTAGATCGCTTGTCTCAATCTCAATTCCTTGGATAATTAAATCCATACCGTATATCCTCTCAGCATTAATATGCTATTTTTGATTTCACTAAATAACTATAAAAAAATGAGTTTTAATTGGTTTCTGATCAGCTCAATTCTTTAATTACACTATTTATTTTTACTACGCGTTCGGGAATCCCATCAATTTTTACTTTAACTCTCAGGCAGTCAGGACCAGCAAAGCTGTATTCAGAGTTAGCTTGAACAAGACTAATAATTTTTTCTGCGTCAACCTTAGGATTGGCAATAAATTGCACCAATATACTTTCAGCAGTAGCATCTATGCGTGATACTCCTAAAGGCCTTGCTGCAATACGCAGTCGATGACATTCCAGTAATGTTCTTACCGGATCAGGGAAAACTCCGAAACGATCAACAAGCTCCTTATACATATCATCGAGCTGGTCACTACTCTCACAGTTTGCCATTCTTTTATATAAAACTAAGCGTTCATGTATGTCATGACAGTAATGATCTGGAAGCAATGAAGGCGCATGCAAATTTATCTCTGTAGTAACGCCTAATGGATTCTGCATATCTGGCTCATTTCCTTCTTTTAAAGATTTTATAGCAGTATCTAAGAGGGTGCTGTATAGATTAAATCCAATTTCAGACATCTCTCCACTCTGAGACTCCCCAAGAACCTCACCTGCACCACGGATCTCTAGATCATGCATGGCCAAATAATACCCCACACCTAATCCTTCCATTGTCTGGATCGCATCAATACGCTTTTTAGCTTTTGTATTTAAAGATTCATCTTCAGGTACGAGTAAATATGCATAGGCCTGATGATGCGAACGACCAACACGCCCACGGAGTTGGTGCAACTGTGCAAGACCAAATTTATCTGCGCGATCGATGATAATTGTATTGGCACTTGGAATATCAATCCCAGTCTCAATAATTGTAGTACAAAGGAGCATATTAAATTGCTGCCTATAAAAATTCCTCATCACATGCTCAAGATCGCGTTCACGCATTTGTCCATGAGCAATTTCAATACTTACTTCAGGCAATAACCGTTTTAGATTATTGTATGTAGACTGAATCGTATCAACAGAGTTATGTAAATAATAAATCTGCCCGCCCCGCTTTATTTCCCGCAAACATGCTTCCCGAATAATACCTTTAGAGTAACGATTAACAAAAGTTTTGATGGCAAGCCGTCGCTGTGGTGCTGTATTAATTACAGAAAAATCACGAAGTCCTTCTAATGACATAGAAAGTGTACGAGGAATAGGTGTGGCAGTTAGCGTTAATATATCCACCTCAGATTTTAGCTGTTTAAGCTGATCCTTCTGTCGCACACCAAAACGATGCTCCTCGTCTATAATAACCAGCCCTAGATTTTTGAACTTGATATTTTTTTGAATTAATTTGTGAGTTCCAATAACGATATCTACTCTGCCCTCAGCCAATCCCTCTACTACCTTGGTCTGCTCTTTAACTGAACGAAAACGTGACATCTCTGCAATTACCACTGGCCATTGATCAGCAATTAAGCCAAACCGGTCAGAAAAATTCTGGAAATGCTGTTCTGCAAGTAAAGTCGTAGGCACTAGTACAGCCACCTGTTTTCCATTTGAAGCAGCGACAAAGGCGGCTCTTAATGCTACTTCTGTTTTACCAAAACCGACATCACCACAAACCAATCGGTCCATTGGTTTATCTGAATTTAGGTCTTGAATTACAGCGTTAATGGCAGAAGCCTGATCAGGTGTTTCTTCAAAACCGAAACCCTCAGAAAAAGCCTCGTAATCATGTTGAATAATTCCAAATTTATAACCTACTCGATTTGCACGTTGCGCATATAAATTTAGTAGTTCAGCAGCAGTATCACGAATCTGCTTAATTGCTTTAGACTTAGCCTTATCCCATTGACCGCTACCAAGTTTGTGTAAAGGAGCAGACTCTGGCGCTGCTCCACTATATCGACTGATAAGGTGTAGCTGTGAGACCGGAACATAAAGTTTATCTCCCCTAGCGTACTCAAGTAAGAGAAACTCGCTCAGTTGCTTAGCATTACCATCTCCCAGGTCCATATTCACTAAACCTGAATAATGGCCTATTCCATGTTGTTCATGTACTACAGGATCTCCAATCTTTACTTCGGACAAATCACGGAATATTGTATCCGTTACTGATGCTGCATTTTTCGAGTCGCGCTCACGCCTTTTATAAAGATGTATAGCATAAAGCTCACTTTCAGTAATAAGAGCAAAAGATTCTTCGTTAAGAATAAATCCCTTATGTAATGAAGACACACAAAGCATAAAGGGTTCTATACTTTCTAAAAATTGAATATAGTCATCACAAATTATAGGAAATAAATCATACTGCTTCAAATGATCAACAATCAGTTCACGTCTTCCTAGGCTTTCTACTAGAAGCAATACGCGCTTACCAGCTGACGTAAATTCATCTACAAATATTGCCAATTTTTCTACAGGGTTAGTGGCGCGTCGGTCAATCTGTACGGGTGGAAGAAAGCTAGTAAGCCCCTTAATTCCTGACTTAGATTCTTTCGATTTCGGTTGAATCTTAATTCTTGAATATGGCGCAAGGGTCCTGAAAAAATCTTCAGAAGTAAGAAATAAATCCTCTGGAGGAATAAGAGGACGACCAGAATCCCCTCGCAATAACTTATAACGAGATAAGGTATCACACCAGAAATTTTCTATCTCTAAATGAATATCGTGATGCAGACATAACAACATAGATTCTGGGAGATAATCAAATAACGTTGCCGTCTGCTCAAAAAATAATGGGAGATAATATTCAATCCCTGCTGGGAGGATTCCTTTACCAATATCTTTATAAATAAGGCACTTTGTTGGATCTCCCTCAAATCTCTCACGAAAATTTCCCCGGAAACATGCACGGCCATCCTCATTAAACGGAAACTCACGTGCCGGTAATAACCGAACCTCATCTACCGGATAAATACTTCTTTGTGTATCCACATCAAATGTTTTAATAGTCTCTATTTCTTTATCCATTCTATCTACACGATAAGGCAAAGAACTGCCCATCGGGAATAGGTCAATTAGCCCACCACGCACACTGTATTCTCCTGGCGAAATTACCTGAGATACATGGGCATAACCTGCTAATGTCATCTGACTAAGAAATAATTCCAACTCGAATACTTCTCCACGCTTAATAAAAAATGTATATGCAGCAAGATACTCACGTGGTGACATGCGATAGAGCGCTGTGGTTACAGGAACAATCAATACATCACAGGAACTCTTCATAACTTGATAAAGAGTAGCAAGTCGTTCTGAGATTAGATCGTGATGGGGAGAAAGATTATCGTAAGGAAGTGTTTCCCAATCTGGCAACAGATGCACCTTCAAGCCAGGTGAGAAAAAAGGAATTTCTTCTAACAATCTTTGAGCTTCTAACGCGCTGGAAGCAATGATGACAATAGGCCTTTCCTGTTGCGCTATTTTTGCAAGGATACAGGCATCTCCAGACCCATCAAAATTAGAATAATTAGAAATTGAACCTAATTTGGGAGGCTTAAATTTAAATTTCATCTAAACCCGTACTAAAATTATTGTTAAAACCAAAAAACTAATATCTTCGTTAAATTTAATCATTATATGTAAATTTCCTAACCAGGTTAATTACCAGTTTATGTATGAATTTTTGAGCAAGATATAAGGAAATACTCTTAATCTATATGGATTCTAGATACTTCTTTATGCTGGGACCCAATGTTCTAATATAAGTTGCAAACTGTCATTACCGCCGTATTTATTTATATTAAGGCGATAAACAGCATTTATCGTTTCAGGAAGAGGGTTCTCATGAAAGAACAACATCGATTCATAAAGCTGACCTAATTTTTGTTCATCATCATCTAAATAAAATTTTCTCAGTTTCAATTTAAGGTGCTTCCCCCCTACCACATACTGATTTTCCACTCTGAAGTGAGCATTAAATGTAGGGTATGGAAAACCTTGTCCCCACACTTTCTCTGCGAAATTATGAGCTAAATCTAGATTCATCTCTGATTCATGTAAATCACCATCTGTTTCAATAATGCGTAAGAGATCTCCGGAGGAGAGTAAATCTTTTGCTGTTTTCTCAAAAGCATTCTGGAATTTATCAAGATTATTTAGTTGTATAGTCAACCCTGCTGCTGCTGCATGACCACCGAATTTTAATAATAATCCGGGATTACGTTTTGAGACTATATCTAAGGCATCTCGAAGATGAAATCCGGGAATAGACCTTCCTGAACCTTTTATTTCATCAACGTCTCCAGGAGCAAATATCATTACAGGCCTGTGTAATTTATCTTTAATACGAGATGCGAGAATTCCGATTACCCCCTGGTGCCAACAAGAGTCAAATAAAACTATGCTATTTGGAATCTGATCTTTCTGACTTAAATCTGGGGAAATAAGGATTTTCTCTATCAGAATTTCCGCACTACTTTTCATATCAGTTTCTATTTCTCGGCGCTGATGATTAAGTGCATCAAGCTGCTGAGAAAGCTTCATGGCATGTGACTCGTTATCAGTAATAAGGCACTCAATACCCAGTGACATATCATTAAGTCTTCCTGCTGCATTTAACCTTGGCCCCAACATGAATCCTAGATCATCAGTTGATACCTGCCTAAAATCTCTTCGTACTACATGAAGTAAAGTATTTATGCCCACACAACCGCGCCCACTTCGAATACGATACAGTCCCTGTTGCACTAAAATACGGTTATTCATATCTAGCTTTACAACATCAGCAACAGTGCCTAACGCTACCAGGTCAAGTAATCTGGCAAGGTTAGGTTCCTTCTCTGAAGCAAACGTTCCACGCGAACGAAATTCAGCACGTAAAGCAAGCATCAGATAAAACATCACACCAACGCCCGCTATATTCTTACTTGGAAAATTACAGTCTGGTTGATTTGGGTTCACTATGGAAGTTGCATCTGGCAAACTATCTCCAGCCAAATGATGGTCTGTAATAAGCACTTGTATACCAAGGCGGTTAGCCTCTTCTACGCCTTCTATACTAGCGATTCCATTATCTACTGTAATGAGTATATCGGGCCTATTTCCATCAGTTGGATTAGCAGCTAATTGCACGATCTCTGGGGTCAAACCATAACCATGCTCAAAACGATTTGGCACCAGATAATTCACAACTGCACCAAATTCTCTCAATGCACGTATTCCTACTGCACATGCAGTTGCCCCATCTGAATCGTAATCCGCCACTATCAGTAAACGTTTTTTTTCAGTTATTGCATCCGCAAGGATTGCGGCCATTATCAAGATATTTTTAAGGTGCCAAAATGGAATCAGCTGAGACAGATCTTCTGTAATCTGCTTAGGCTCATCAATTCCTCTGGCAGCATAAACACGAGCTAAAGCAGGATGAATTCCATTCCCAACTAATAATTTTAAGGCATCAGAAGTATAACTTCGGGTAACGATATTTGTCATTCGGAAAACAAGCTTAATTTCTATTCTTTAAAAATATCATCCAAAAACAGAAGTATTGGAATATTTATACAATATCCCTCTTTGAGAGAGGATCCTATATCCATATTATATAAGATATTGAAAATCGCCAGAATATATTAAACTGAAAACAATCAGTTAACATATGTTGAAAACGATTTTCCCATTCGCCAAAATTTATAAAGATTATTCTTTGTTATAGAGAAATTTATAGCTTCGCCTTTATTTATGGTGGTTATGGTTACCTGATTAATAATATTATTCTTTAGCATATTAAGTGCTGGCTCGAACCATTCTTTTTCCAATTCCTTAAGGCTCTCACGCCAACCATAGGCGTCTCCATATTCAGATTTTCCATGCAAAGAATCCAAAAAAACAAGGTGTCTGCCAGGTTCATTCTGCTGCTGCAATGAACCAAGGCTTACTGGAAGTTCCGTATGATTTGCACCACAAGCCCTCGCCAAAGAACGAGGAAAAACATCATTACTCCACACATGAGTATAAGGCGAAGTTACAAATTTAGGTATAACCCCACCTCCCCATAACCAGATGCCATTTATTGCCAAATCTCCACGTTGTTCACGAGCCTGGTTTAGAGGATGCTCATACAATAACATTTGAATTTCATTAAGGATTCCTTTCCAGAACATCCCTTCAGTGCCATATGGAAAATGTTCGTTGATATTCTTTGCGGCAGTTTCACTTAGCAAATGAGTCTGAATAATGGGGGTGGTCTGCATATATAGATACCAACGGTCAGCAGATAACGGCAATAATGATATTAATTTTCGCCTGTTATCCATTTCACACGAGGGAGAAAGGCCATCCTCAGCAAAATGTTTGTTAATGACCTCAACAAATTGACAGGCCTCTTCTAATGAAATGCTGAAAGTACGACTATCAGCCAATAGCACCTGCTCATGTTCAACCCGTAAATGTACTGGGTCGGCTCGTAACCAATAACCATCACCTATTTCTATATCTCCTACTTTATCTGCTAGTAATGTCAGCGGTGCTACCGGTATATCCTGTTGCTTTTCTACACCAAAGGCTTTACATAGCCAATCTTCTACTCCCTGCGATTCATCTTTAGTTTGTATACTTTTTGTAAAAAGAATCTCGATAGCAGGTAATGATAAGTCCTGGTAGATCTCATGAAACGTAGAGTCTGGCCAAAACAAATTTGGAATAAAAAGATGTAAATTCATTTAGAGATACCACTAACAAAATTTTAATTTGAACAGATAAAAAATATCTATAAAGTACTTTTAATTTTCATAGCACTTAAATAAGCCTAATACTGTTCAGCACACTACTTAACCCCCTGCAACAGTCATTTTTTTGACTAGTAATGAACCACTCTGTTTAGAACCATGCACCACTACGTCGCTCCCAATTTCCGAGATGCCTCCTAACATATCTTTTAAGTTGCCCGCTATAGTAATCTCTTCGACCGGATAGCAAATTTCACCACCTTCTACCCAATAACCTGCTGCACCACGAGAATAGTCACCTGTAACCGGATTAACTCCTTGGCCAAGAAGCTCAGTCACCAATAATCCCTTGCCCATTTTTTTTAGTATGTCAGAAAATTCTAAGGGCTTGCTGTTACTTATAGTTATGTTATGGTTCCCACCAGCATTTCCAGAGGTACACAGCCCAAGCTTACGTGCTGAGTAACTACCAAGGAAATAACCTTGTACTATTCCATCGTCGATAATTTTACGCTCTTGTGTTGAAACTCCTTCGTTATCAAATATACTACTAGCTAGTCCTTTTTTTATATGGGGTAACTCATGAATCTGTATATCTGGAGAGAATATTTTTTTACCAATACTATCCAATAAGAAAGATGACTTACGGTAAAGACTAGCACCACTTAGAGCACTAATAAAATGACCTACTAATCCTGATGCGACAGGAGCTTCAAATAAAACGGGGACCTCACAAGTAGCTAATTTCTTTGCTCCCAAACGTGCCGCACTCCTCATTCCTGCTCTTTTACCAACATACTCAGCTGATTCTAAATCATTTGCATCTCTTGCTACACTATACCAATAGTCACGCTGCATAGCGTCATTCTGACCGGCAATTACTGCACAGCTAATACTATGACGGGAGGTTGGGTACCCACCTATGAACCCAGAACTATTTGCATAAATAAATTGTGACTCACTTAGCGAAATACAAGCCCCCTCAGAATTACTTATACGCTTATCAGCTCCGAAGGCATTATCCTCACAGGTCTGGCCAAGCTGTATTGCCTCATCTATTGATAAATTCCACGGATGATATAGATCAAGATCTGGGAATTTCTGTGCCAATAAATTAGTATCTGCTAATCCAGCACAATCGTCCTCAGCTGTATGCTTAGCTATAGAAAGTGCAGCAGCCACAGCATCATTCACAGCCTGTTTAGAGAAGTCAGAGGTGCTAGCATGTCCTCGCTTCTGCCCTATATAAACTGTCACTGATAACCCTTTGTCACGGTTATATTCAATAGTCTCTACCTCACTCTTGCGTACGGTAACATTCTGGCCAAATCCTTCCGAAATATCAGTTTCGCAGCTACTTGCTCCACCTTTTTTTGCAGAGCACAAAATATCATCTGCTATCTGCTTTAAAGTATCGGCCTGGTAAGAGAAACTTGGAGAGGACATAATAAATATCGCCTATGAATATAATTAAAAGAAAGGAAATTTCGTCAAAAAATAGATAATAATGCCATTCTCATACCCTAAAATTTATTTCTGGTAAGTCCAAATGGGATTTAAATCTAAAGAACGCTATGATAGCAGCTTCTGAATCTCATAATGGTAAGTTCACATGGGATTTAACTCTAAAAAACGATATGATAGCAGCTTATTAATCCCATAATTAACAGGTAGTAATCATGCAAAGTACTCAGACTAATGATCTGGAACACGATACTACGACCAGTAAAACCCGCGTTAAACAAGAGATGCACGCTTTACAGAAGATTGGTGAGCGATTAATCGAGCTCAATTCCAATCAGCTGAAAGAATGCCTTTTACCAGATACATTATTTGAAGCAATAATTGAGGCCAAACAAATACGCAAAAATGGAGCGCGCCGGCGTCAAATACAATATATTGGAAAGTTGATGCGTGAGGTGGATATAAGCCGGATTAAAGAAAAAATGTCTACCTGGGATGGTATCTCTAAAGAACATACTGCATGGATACACCAAATAGAGCGCTGGAGAAAAAGCCTGCTTGAGGACAAAGATTCTTTTTCTGAATTTGCAGGACTACACCCGAATGCTAATTTACAACGAATAAGAACCCTTATAAGAAATACTCATAAAGAAGCAATATCTGGTAAGCCACCTAAAAGTTTTCGCGCCTTATTTCATGAGTTACAACTGAGTATTCCAGTAACTAACGAGCAGAAAGATGTGGTTATAGAATAAATAATCAAAATTAATTAATATTTTCAATATAGGCATAGCCTTAGTCTATCCATCACAAACCTACTACCCATCTTTTATTATTATATATATGAACAATATACCCACCGATATATTACCCAGTATCGTAATTAAAACTGGAGATCAGCCAACTCACTCTATTATATGGATGCACGGTCTTGGTTCAGATGGAAACGACCTTATCCCCATTGTAGAAAAACTTAATTTGCAATCTGATTTACATGCCCGCTTCGTATTTCCTCATGCCCCGTTGCAGCCGGTTAGTATTAATAACGGAGCAGTGATACCTGCATGGTATGACATATCAGGTCAAATTTTGAATAGTGATGAAGATGTCTCTGGAATAAACATTTCACAATCTGCGGTAGAAAAATTGATCAGCAGAGAAAAACAAAACGGTATCAAGTCAGAAAATATTGTACTGGCAGGATTCTCCCAAGGAGGAGCAATAGCACTTCATACTGGTCTACGCTACTCTGATAAACTTGCTGGAATCCTGGTCCTGTCAAGTTATCTGCCGTTGGCAGATATGCTTGTGACTGACGCCCATCACTCTAATTCATCCACCCAAATTTTTATGGCACATGGTCATAAAGACACTGTTATATCTCCAGATATGGCCTTATCATCAAAGCAGAAGTTACTTGAATTAGGCTATAGTGTTAATTGGAATATGTATCAGATGGAACATTCAGTTTGTAAGGACGAAATTGCTGATATAAGTGAATGGCTAAAAAAGATACTAGTGTAACTAGCACTATATTTATATAATTTTAATTATTTTCAGAGAAACTTCACTTAGATGGGTCCGTGACAAACCCAATTCGTATCAGCCCAGCTTTAGAAGCGATGGACATGACCCGAGCAACATGATCATAAGGAACCTGGCCATCTGCACGTATATGTAACTCTGTAGTCGGGTCCTGTATTAATATCTCAGAAAAACGTGTCGCTAGTTGCACTAGTGCTATTGGCTCGCCATTCAAAAAAAGGCTTTTATCACCTTTAATTCCAAGCTCGACATGCTCTGGCTTTGTAATATTTGGGCTACTAGAAGCTTTAGGCAGATCAACCTTAACTGAATGTGTAAGTAATGGTGCGGTAATTATGAAAATTACCAATAGAACCAACATTACATCTACCAATGGCACGACATTAATCTCAGCCATTGGCGCCTGGCTTCCGTTTCTATCCATGCTACCAAATGCCATTACTTGTCCCCTTCAGCTGTAGATACAACACGTAATGGACGTATTTCACCTGCTGAGCTATTAGTTTTAGCTCCAACTGCGATTAATGCAAAAAGATCATGAGCAAATGAATCCAACCGTGCCAACCATATACGGTTACGACGTACAAATGCGTTATATGCCAAGACTGCCGGAATCGCTACGGCTAACCCCAATGCCGTCATAATAAGCGCCTCTCCTACTGGCCCAGCCACTTTATCTAACGTACCCTGACCAGAAAGGCCAATCTGCACCAGTGCATGATAGATACCCCACACTGTCCCAAATAAACCTATATATGGTGCTGCAGAACCAGCTGAGGCAATAATTGTCAGTCCATTTTCTACTCGAGTAGTCTCTTGGTCAATACCGTCTCGCAATACACGAGTTATAAATTCACTTGCCCCACCTGCTGCCTCAAGCTTCTGCAGACCATGCTTTTCTGAATCTTCTGCAGCATGCAGTGCTAACTGAGCGAGTTTTGCAAAAGCATTATTAGATGAGTCACTACTTAAAGTGGTGCTAACCTCTTCTAGTGAATCAGCATTCCAAAAACGTTTCAGAAAAACCTCTGTGCGCCTTCCTTCTAAAAAATTAGCAATACTTTTAGTAAGAATAAGATACCAACTTGCCACAGAGAGCGAAAGCAACAATACAAGTACGCTGATTCCAACACCATCAATTTGGTTAAGAAAATTAGAATAACCTAGTCCATGTTCCATGATATTAATGCCCTTGTAATACAAAGTTAAAAGGTTGTAATGCAATAGCCCTTACAGGCTGTCCGTTACGTATAGCTGGATTGCAACGCCAAGTCTTAACTACAGCCAACGCTGCATCATCAAGGCGTTTGTAACTACTACTTTCAATTACACTGGCCGTGCTCACGTGACCATTTTTATTCAACTCCACCCGTAACACTAATTTACCTTCCTCACCAAGCCGCCTTGAAAGTGGCGGATAAGATGGTGGAGATAATTCCGGACACGTAACAGACAGTTCGGTTAACAGAGTGACGGGAGCAGTTGGCGCCGATACTCGTGCTGGCTCCGATACCGATGTTTCTGCCATTTCAACCGGAGGAGGTTGCGGTTTAATCACTTCTTCTTCAGATAAAAGAGAATCTTCCGGTATAAGCTGCTTCGGTTGAGGCTTCTCTACTAATTTAGGCTTCGGCTTCGGCTTCGGCTTCGGCTTCGGCTTCGGCTTTGGCTTTGGCCTAGGCTTCGGCTCAAGCTTAGGCTTAGGCTTAGGCTTAATTTTAGGCTTTGAAGGAAGTAGTGGCGAGTCGACTTTATGTACCTCTTCTACTTTCGGCATTGTTATAAAATTAACGAGAATCTTAGAAAGCTTCACAGGTGGAGGAATAAGCCGTTGATTCCATAGCACATAAAATAGCGCACCGTGAAATGCCAATACAAACAGCATACCTGGCAGAAAAGCGGGGTTGTACTTAACTACCATGCTTAATGCCGCTTTGCTTCTAACTCGTTATTGCGATCTAGCCAGCTTTCAACAAATTTCTGATCAACTAAGCCTGTCTTAACAGTACGTTTATGCGCAAGGTCATAAAAATGAGTTCGTGGCACCTCACCATACCAACGCTTATCTACCTCAAAACGTAAACGTTCTGGTACAGAGCTTGCAAAGACCCATTGCTCTGCCACATTAATTCCATAACTTTTTACTCTGGAAATAAGCTGAGGTA
>Ga0315321_10000366_pt1 | contig 32621 bp, 27 predicted proteins | sample M180m21515metaG_FD_203464 | JGI IMG/M metagenome (GOLD analysis project Ga0315321, IMG submission 203464) | Ammonia-oxidizing marine archaeal communities from Monterey Bay, California, United States - M1 80m 21515 | ecosystem: Environmental > Aquatic > Marine > Intertidal zone | place: USA... | reverse complement strand
TATTGCAGGACCGAAAACTGATTGGAGTGGTTAGTAGGAAATTCAATTGTTCCGGTTTGGTTCCTGGAGGGTTGACAGGAAGGACCTCTTGGCATGCTGATACTTTCTTCAAGCGACTTCACTGAAAAATCATTATTCAACGCTTTGAAATGCACTTCAGGATGAGCTTCGAAGGCATTCGCTTTGAGATTTGGCTGAATCTGCAGGAGTTGACCGAGTTCCAGTATTTTTCCCAAAATATCCCAGGATTGCGTTGAAATCGCTTTTCCTGATGCTGCCGGAATGAGGCGGTAGGCTTCGTTGTAAAACGTATCTTCTAACGCCTCCCGCTATGGCGTGGAAAATAATCGTGAACGAATTCCCCTGCCAAAAAATGACGAGCCCCTTAGTCTTGCAACCGGGTACCTACCCTTTTCGACTAGAAGCCGATTGGCAGATCGATCCGCATCTTAGCATTTTTTAGTCCAGCGGAAGCCTATATTGCAAGAAGCTGACAAACCTCGAAAGCAGCCCCTGCCCTGCCTGAAGTCACCACCTCGCACGACCGTCAAAGACACGAAAGAAATGCTTCACTGAATTATTTTACAGTAGCACAACTAAACTCAAACCGAGCATCATAGCTGCAGGCAAGGATCGTTTCAACGGGTCGCTTACTTTAATGTGCATCACGATAGCCCCGACCATCAAGAGCGTCATCCCGAGGGCTGCAGGACGAACGAAGGAAGGCAGGGCAATACCAATGAGCAGCATCGTTGCAAACGTGATTTTGAAAAATCCGACGACGTACATTCCCGTAGGAGGAAGACCATAGGCCGCAAACTCTTCTTTCATGTTTTGCGCAGTGCCGCCCCGCCAGCTCGTCGCTTTTCCAAAGCGCAACAACCAGACATTGTAAATGCCTAAAGCGATAGTTACTTGAACGATAATTTCGATGTATGTCATGCCGATGTCCCTTGTCTTAGTATTAGTCGATTCTTGATAAGAAGGTGCTCGCGAGATATGTGTTGAGCAGAAAATAGAAAAAAGCAGGTGCAGATTTCAGTACACCATCTTTGATGATTACGCGCACAATAAATCCCCCGAGCAACAGTAACGAGAGACCGCTTGCTGCCAACAATCCAATAAGGGGCTCATAGAAACCGACTATGAGACCGAGTCCACCGAAAAATTCCAATACCCCCACCATCACGCGAAACTGCGGCAAGCCATAGCGCTCAAATTCAAGAGCCATGTAGCGCGAACACCAACAAGAGAACCCGTATGCGGATAATGTAAAACTGCTGAAGAGCACGAGAATATTAAAAATCGTCATATTTTATTACATCGCAGTCGTTTGGCCTGATCCTGAATCTTATCTTTCTTTTCTTCAGAGAGTCGGTTGAGGTTTCGCAGTTGCATCGCCATGCGATTGTTCTTTTTGAGCGAGTTTTCGTGCCTCATCAAAAAGTCCCAATAGAGTGTTGTAAAGGGGCAAGCATTCTCTCCGACGGATTCGGCTGGATTGTATTGGCAGCCCGAGCAGTAGTTACTCATGCGTTGGATATACTTCCCAGTCGCCACATAAGGCTTGGATGCCGTCACTCCCCCATCTCCATATTGCGACATGCCTAAAGTATTGGGCAGCTCAACCCATTCGACGGCGTCGACATAGACTGCCAGATACCACGCATGTATCTCCTTTGGGTTAATTCCATACATCAGGGAAAACAACCCCGTCACCATTAAACGCTGAATGTGGTGCGCATAGCCATACTTCATTGTTTGCGTAATGCAATCGTTCATGCAGCGCATCGATGTCTCTCCTGTCCAATAAAAGTCAGGCAAGGCTTCTTGCGCGCTTAACGCATTGCGGTCTAAATACTCAGGCATATACAGCCAATAAATACCTCGAACATATTCGCGCCATCCCAGAATTTGCCGTATAAATCCTTCAACCGACTCTATCGGAGCTTTCCCGTCTCGATAGGCTTTCTCCGCAGCTTTGATGACTTCACGCGGATTGAGCAATTTTAAATTTAAAGAAGACGAGATAAGCGAATGATTTAAAAAAGGCTCAGCTGTCCACATTGCATCTTGATGTTTTCCGAAGTTAGGCAAGCAGTCTTTAATAAAGTCTTCTAACGCTTGCAATGCCTCCTTGCGAGTCACCGGCCAGTTAAAGTTCTCCAGATCGCCTGGGTGATCCTCAAAGCTCTCATTAACGATTTTTATAACCGTTTTTGTAATGTCGTCTGGTTTAAAACTCCGGCGCTGTGGCACCAGCTCCGGCCCCTGCTTGCCAAAACTCTGCCGATTACTTGAATCGAAATTCCATTCGCCTCCTACTGGTTTACCATCTTCAATGAGCACTTTATAGCGCTTGCGTATCTCGCGATAAAAGAACTCCATCCGCAGTTGCTTACGGCCTTCAGCATGGGTTTCGAAATCTTGATGCGACGCTAAGAAATGGTCATCTTCTAAGAGTTCGAAATCGATTTTGTTTTTCTTACAAACGCTTGATATTGTTTTTAATAGACGGTGCTCACCAGGCTCAATGTATTTGATCGTTTCCGGTTTATACTTTTCAAGAGATGCATCGAGCTGCTTATCAAGCTCGCCCTTGTTTTCTTTACTGCCGAGTTCAGTGTAGAGAACCGGGTAGCCTTTTTCTAAAAGCGCTTCACGGAAGTGACGCATGGCAGAAACAAACAGCGTCGTTCTAATCTTACTCGACCATACATACGTTGATTCACCCGCGACCTCCGCCATCCAGATGACATCTTTTGCAGGGTCTAAACCGCGGAGGGCAACAGACTCCATGTCCAGCTGATCGCCTAGCACGATCACAAGAGTTCTAATTTTTTCAGGAAGGGCCGCGTTCATGAAATCGATACTTCTAATTTTAGTCCATCTATCCAACGCTTAGGCCAGGCATTCATGCCGTGGGCTTGACCGAGAAGAGCTCCAAGCACTGCCCCACGATAGGCATTGTCGCCGCCGGCCATCGTGTTTTCAATGAGTGCCTGCTCTGGCTGTCCTCCATACTTGAGTAAAAGATAAATGATGGCAGGCACTGCGGATTGGACATAGCATACAGTCCCAATACGCCGTTTTAAGACGTCCCCCGTGGGCATCGAAATCCATTTTTTCCAGTTTCCTTTGAGCAGAGGAGAGCATTGGCTTTTTATTAATTGCTCCGCTGCATCTTGCACTAGCATACCCGCGTGTAGAGATTCATAGAGCTTAAGGACAACCTTTGCCGCGTCTTCCATCACCGGACCCTTGTGAGTAAGACGCATGCGCTCAAGCGCACGCCGTTTCCCCGTTTCAATATCCTCGTCATAATATGCAAGCAAAGGAAACAGACAGGCCAAGCCCCCAATATGCTTCTCAACGACACTACAATTCTTGGGAGCTAGACCTTGAGCATAACGCATGAAAAAACCCCGATGACTCTCTTCTAGATAGGTATCTTTATGCATCCCCGGAGTCGTCATAAATTTAATATAACGCTCCAGGTAATCATCAGCATCCCAACCTCCATTAGTCACAAGAGATAAGTATTGAAGCTGGCATAGCTTTTGATTGACGGTATTCTCTCCCGCTTCTAAAAACTGATGATAGTGCACATGATGGCGCCCCCAGTATTTTGCTTGATCATGTAAAATCTCACCACGGCTATTGAGCGCCTTATAGCTGGATCTCCATAGGATACTCTCTGGATGCGCTGCCTTCGGAACCATGTAGTCTCGAATCGTTCCAAAATCTTTTTCAATATTCAATGGGTCGTAATACCAATGTACAGGCATCGCCAATGCATCTCCAATAAAGAGTCCATAAAGGGTAGCTTGAGCTTTGTCACTAAGAGTATCGAAATGTATCATTGTAATTTTGCAGGGACTTTATTCACGCAGCCTGCTTCTAATATCCTAAGACAGTACTGCGGTCCGGAGTATTTCAAGCATATGCGAGCGTCACAAGCAATGCCCCTATTCCGCATTCGCAATAGCCTCCGCAACCATCCGCCCGGAAGCCATCGCAGCTTGCAATGAACTCGCATAACGATGATCGCCACATATCCAAAGTCCTTGCTTGTTTTTCAAAGACGCCTTGCCAAATAATAAATCACCTGGCCGCTGTCGGGGAAGCGCGTTAGGCACTTCATAATTTTTTAAAAACGTGAACGCATCCGCATCTCGCCCAAACCAAGATCGCAGCTCATCTTCAAGCGTTGAGATTGCGACGCTTCTGTCGGTCGAGACGCAAAGCAGCGCTCGCCCGTCTGGAGAATAGCTGGTATTAATATCGCTCGGCACTGATAGATTAGTGATACTTCCCTTCCCGCTGCTATTCAGCACAATCAACTTTCCAGGCGCAGGACTTGACGGAGCACTGAAGTAATAGCACTGAGCGCTGTTCCAATCACGATCTTCAACATCGCCATTTGTCAGTACCGCCGCTTGTGACATGTCAGTCGCCACGACGACATGCTTGGCACACACGATATCGCCACCGCTCAAAGTGACCGAATAGCGATCTAGCGCTTTGACGCGTTCATTCAACTGTACAGTGGTAGTCTCGAGCTGCTGAACCATCTGCGCCGGGATACTTTGCATGCCGCCCTTGGGAAGGGCTGCATCGCCTTGACTAAACATTTTGAAAACAAATTCAAACATACGGCTGGTCGTTCCCAATTCACTTTCCAAAAAGATACCCGCGTAAAAAGGCTTAAAAAACTGCTCAATCATTGAATCTGAAAACTCTCGCGCTTTTAAATAATCCAATGTCGTGCTCTCATCCGCTTCATAGATGGCCGAAACGCTTTTCTTTGAGAGCGTATTTTTAAGTGCACCCACTCTTAGCTTATCGCCTAAAGAGCCAACCGGGCTCAGTGCAGCTTGTAACAGTTTGGCTGGGCGGCGCATCGGGTCCACTAGTGTTTTGAACCGATTGGTCTCACCCGCCCAAATCAACGCTCCCGGTTCATAAGAGCCAAGCTTCAGCGCCTCATAATCCAAGATGGATTGGCACTCGCTATAAGAGGTCAGTAGGACTTGAAAACCATGATCCAGAGTAAAGCCATCCACACTGTCAGTCTTCAATCTACCCCCGACTCTTTCACTTGCCTCAAGCATTAGGACGTTGAGCGCTTTCTTTTCTAGCTCAATAGCGCAACGCAGCCCCGCAACTCCTGCTCCTACAATTATGACATCATACTTGTTCATGCAGGAACCAGCGTTAACGGTATTTTGAAATTAGCAAATCGCATATTGATCCAAAGCAATTACGTTGTTTTTCAATGAGATGCTTGTATTGCATGAGAACCTGGCAAATCTTGAATTATGGACGATCAAAAAAACAAAAAGGTCATGGCCGTAATCGGTGCAAATGGTGGCATCGGCTCTACTTTGGCACACTCATTGATAGCTTCTGGACACACAGTTGCCCTTGGGGTACAGGATGCTGCTCAATGTGATGTAAAGGGCGGTAAGGTCTTTGCCGTAGACGCGACATCATGGGAGTCGGTTGACGCGTTTTTAAATGACATCGAAACTGAGCTCGGCCCAGTCTATGGCGTCGCCTTGTGCGTTGGATCTATCCTCTTAAAGCCCGCTCACCTCACGCGCGAACACGATTTCGATCAAGTGATTAACATGAACTTGAAAAGCGCGTTTGCGGTCGTGCGCTCAGCCAGTAAACGCATGCTTAAGACTGGTGGCTCCATAGTCCTCGTGTCTTCAAGCGCAGCACGACGAGGCATCCCCAATCATGAAGCCATTGCTGCTGCCAAGGCAGGAGTTATCGGACTGACGGTCTCTGCCGCTGCAACCTATGCGAGCTATGGCATCCGTGTAAATTGCGTAGCTCCTGGCCTGACACGGACGAAAATGGCTGCACCCATCACCGGTAATGAAATGTCCCTCAAAGCCTCGACCGCCATGCATCCCCTTGGACGCATCGGGGAGCCCGAAGATGTCGCCGGCGCCATCGAATGGTTTCTCAACCCTAAATCAAATTGGGTCACTGGCCAAGTGCTAGGCGTTGATGGCGGCCTAGCTGATTTAATAAAACGGTAACATACAGAGGCTTTGTTTGCGAAGCCCGCTTTCAACATCTTAAAGCCACACGAGAATCTGTCTTGCGCCAAACGCTCGCAGGCACCCCCCAGGAAAATATGTCGCTCATCTCCATCGCGCACCTCCTCGCAACCCTCACGATGACAGGCATCATTTGGTTCGTGCAGATTGTGCATTACCCGCTCTTTCAAAAAGTCGGTATCAATCATTTTATCGATTACGAAACAGCGCACGCAAAACTGACAGGCTTAGTCGTTGTGCCGCTTATGACAATCGAAGCCATTACCGCACTCCTCCTCTGCATTCTTTACTGGAACGCGCCCGCAAGCGCACTCTACGCAACTGGACTCGCCCTTGTGGTGATCCTTTGGCTTTACACCTTTTTCTTTATGGTTCCAATTCACAAAGTGCTCAGTGGTGGCTATAATTCTACCGCCATAAAACGCCTCACGTGCCTCAACTGGCTACGTACTCTGCTATGGTCAATCAGATCCGCGGGTACCCTCTGGCTCTTAGTCTCCCACGGCTGAGCACTATGCATTCGAGGATTAGTTTCACTCTCAAGGCCAGGAATCTCTTCAACTCCCCAGGAAAACTTATCTCAAAATCAGCAGCAGTTTCGCCGACTTAAGTACTTGTGCAAAATCGATCTTCACCATGATAGGATACATCATGAAAAACAGACAAACAGCTATAGAAATCGATACTTTATATATAGAAAAATTACTCAGAGTTGTCGCAACGCTCTGAGCAACTTTTCCCGGAATAATTCTACCAGTAATTCAAAGCAGTAGCCATACAGTTAAATAGTTCTTAAATATTGATAATTTTTTCAGATATACTGACTAAATCTTCCTAATGACTATTTCACAACGAGCCTAGCGTCGAGCTCACCTATACGGTTTGACCGTATTGGGTAAAACCTATAAACCTCACGCCTTCCATGGACTCACCCTCATAACGCCATTTTCAACCAAAACGCCTCCCCTTATCGAAGCGAGCGAATAAAAAATACGAGAGACTCCACATCCTCATCTTTCAAAATGCCACTATAGGACGGCATTCCAGCCTCCTCTCCATCGTAGCCTTTCGTGATAACCGCCGTCGGATCCAAAATGGATGTCCTCAAATACTCTTCATCCACTTTGATCGTCGATCCATCCTGCAAGGTCCGCTTGCTTTTGAATGCCTTAAACCAGGTCGGTCCACTGCGCCCCTCCGTAGTTCCGTCGGTCGAGTGACAGCCCACGCAGCCCATTTGAGCATACAATTCCTGCCCCCGCGCAATCGATACGATAGACTGTTCCGCAAGCGCTTCTCGCGGCATGGGATCTGCCGCAAAGAGTTTTTTGAAATTTACATTCTGGAATCCGTGTTTCGAAAGCCTATCGTACTTAATCTCGTTCACCGTGAAATATACCGGCGTCCATTTTCCAAACAGATTGTACTGAACTTCCAATTGCATCGTTTCACGCACACCATCGATAGCCAAAAAAATGGATCTACGATCCTCCGACAACAAAACCGAATGCACAAACCAAGAGTCAACTCCCGGAGTTCCATCACTTCTGTATTGAGCCGATCCGTAATCCTTGGTCCGAACGTATTCCCAGCTGCTTGCTTGATAGTTGGCCGGATTCAACGCTTTTTCGGGATCAAGTTTTTCGGAAAAAGTCAGTCTCACGCCATCGCGTACAACCTCAACGCTCTCAGGAGCGCCATCCAATTTATCTAAGACACGCAGTCGACACAATCCCTCTAATCGTTTCGCAATCGAATCCCAAATCTGAAATCCTACGAAATAAGGACGACCATCAGACGGATTCGTCGCACCCTTCAACAAAGGAGTTTCGAACTCAACCGCCAACTGCGTACCCGCTGTTTGAATCATCCTGCTCGTTTCCGGAGCATAAATTCGAAAGATACTGGGCTTCTTGTATTCGATATAAAGAATCGAATCCGTCAAAGTGCCCATCCTCTCGTCCGTCACCCATATTTGCTCGATACCCGACTGAGCAATTCGGTGAGGTATCCACAAAGCAGGCGACTGAATATCCGTCTCCGCAGTCGGAGCTCCAGGCCGGTAACCCAAAAAACTATCCGGCCGCACAATATGAAACGGTGTCGAAGGAACCCAATTCCCCTGCTGGTCGCTCGCGGTAATCAAATCCTTGGTCGGATGCCCTGAAATGTAACCATTTCTCATTCCATAGGCGAAAAAGCTAACATCCTTTCCGTCCGCTGAAATCGACAGGGCTCGCCCGCTATGCGGAGAATCCGCAGTATTCTGCTGCCCTCCTTTGGAAATAACGAAGCTACCATCAGGCCGAAGGGCCAAGCTTAATGGATAATCACGCGTATCCGCACTCTGGGTGAAACGGTTGCTGAACATCTCGTAGAAATCCGTTTCCCCATCCGAGTCGCGATCCACCAAGCGCGTAACGCCCAAACGACTGAAGACAAAGAGCTCTTCCCCGCGAAGCTTCAATGACTGAGGTTCATTGAATCCAGCAGCAATTCGCCTCCATATCACCGAGTCATCCATACTCCCCAATCCCGACACGCGATAAATGTCGCCATCGAAGGTTAAAACAAATGCATCCCCATTCGGTAAAAAATCGATCGAAACCGGTCGGATTCGACGTTCCCAAGGATTTGGATACGGGATCACCGCTTCATCAACCGCATAGGATCCTTGCGGTTTGCCCATCTCGATTATCGACAGCGCTGCATCAGGCCAGTGAGCTGCCGTTTTCGCAACAGCTCCATAAGCGGCGGTACCGCCAATAAATCGGCTACTTAGCGTCACTACGCCTTCCCCTATCACGTAATCCAGCACCAAAGCACTCAATCCTTCGAACTCGTAAACCGAGTAACGATTCTTCAATAGATCCAAACCACTCTTTCGAGAATAACCTTTCGGATCACTTTTGCCGAAATCATTAGCAATAAGACCGACCTGCCCTTTCACTCCTTCGAGCCTAACCGAACGGGTCACTACGATTTCTCCTTCAACCAAATGAGCCTCGAAGCGCTCCCTAGCCTCGCCACCAAACAAGGTGTACCTCAACTCCGCTGCATCGCCTAGGTCCTCGATGCCCAACCATTCTCCAACCGACGGCTCCAACGGACCTCTGCCCAACTCGTTTTCATCGACCCATTTTGAACGTGGATCCTCAAAGGAATAGTCTCCAGCACGCTGCCAGCCCGGATACAAACCAGTAGCGAACGCTATCTCGCCAATAGGCTTAGGCAGATCCTTTTGCCCGCCACCCATCTTCTTCAGCGGTTCGTCATAGGAAAGCATCGCCAACCCTCTCGGCGTGATGAAACCACCCTTCCAAATGCCCGCAACGCGAAGCAACTCCGTGTCGAAACATACATAAACGTCGTGATCCAATGGCAGGATCACCGCCCGCGGTACCAAATTTTCCTCAGTCCCCTCCGGAGCCAACCCCCGCATATCCACCGTCGCCTCGATAAACGGGAAATCGCTATCCAGGAATTCCGTGTATAGCGGCTTTCCACCTCGTTCAACATAAAGCGAGGCGCAAAACCCAGTCTCCAGGAATAGACAAACCGCTATCTTTAAAATTGTTCTGATCATTTTCCTCTATCTACCTTCAAGCAATAAACTCTTGGACTTTAAAAAATATCATCGCGGACCCGAACGATCGATATTCCATGCTTCGTTCGACTCTCCTGGCGTTTCGCCTCGAAACACATCGCCCTTCACCACGCGCTCTCCGCTTTCCCGACCAAACTCATCCACCGAGATTCTCTCCGGAACGCTATCGCCTGTTTCCGTCCGCCACCGCATTAGCAATTTCGCCAGCTGATTCTGAATCTTCGAATATTCCGGATCGCCCGCCAAATTCTTCAACTGATGCGGGTCCTTGGTCACATCGTAAAGCTCAACCTTCGGACGAGGCGCCAAGAAGACATCTTGCTGGGCGGAGTTCAAAGATCCCGCATCCCGAGCTTTCACCAAATCCCCATGGGAAACTGAGCGCACAGAATCTGCCGGTCCTTGCCAAGCCAACTCGGGTCGATCGTTTTCGAGGTAAAGAAATCCCTTCGCTCGAATGCTCCGGCCTAGCGCTTCATAATCATGCCAGTTGTGTTCGGAAAACGCAAACCGGCGCGGCGTAGCGGATCGAACTTTGAAAATTGGCGACAAACTAAGCCCCTGAAAAGTCGGACCAGGTTTGCCCCCAGCAGCTTCGATAACCGTAGGTGCCAGGTCGATCACGCTCACCAAACTCGAGCTATCCCCAGGCGACCGAATTCCATCTGGCCAATGAGCCACCAACGCAGTTTTCATCCCAGAATCGTGGAGACGCGTTTTCGCCCGGGGAAACGGACGACCGTTATCCGCCAATACGAAAATAAGCGTATTCTCAAGGGCATTCTGCCTTTCAAGCTCTTTCACCACCTGACCTATGTGATAATCGAATCGCGTGATTTCATTGTAATAAAATGCAAGATCCTCGCGCGTCCCTGATGTATCGATGAGAAAAGGAGGCACAACCACATCCTCAGGGCGCGTCTTTGGGCCATACTCCGAAAGCTCCCACTGATCATCCCAACTGCGATGCGCATCAATAGAAGCAAACCAAAAAAAGAACGGCTTATCGGTCGGTCGGTCGCGAGTCAAAGCCACCCAATTCGCCTCGCCTCCTCGGCTGGCCCCTTTTTCCGTACTGCGGCCATTGTCAATATGATCAAATGGAGCCACATCCTTCGGTTGAACCCGCTTCATGTGGTTCTTGCCCGACAAAGCAGTATAATAGCCTAGCTCTCTTAACTCCTCAGGCAACCACGGCAAACGATCCGCGATAGGCAAATGAAGCTCAGCAGCCTTGCCATTATTGTGAGGGTAACGCCCGGTTACAATGCTAGCTCGGCTCGGACTACAGCTGCTCGCAGTTAAGTAGGCGTTCGTAAAGCGAATCCCCTTCTCAGCCAACGCATCAATATTCGGAGTCCGCGCACCGTTATTTCCATAACACCCATAATCGTTCCAACTCACGTCGTCCGCGATAAAAAAAATCACGTTGGGAGCCTTTCCAAAGACCGAACTAAAAATCGCCGTCAAGCCGAAGGCACACAGGGTAAAGAAAACGCTTCTCATAAGTGATTCAGAAAAAAACCAGGAGCTAGCCTCCTGCAATCAAAATGACCGACAACCGTTTAGATAAGGTTGCCCATTCCTGGCAGGGATGCGCTGCCCTGAATCCAACTGGCTGGCTAGATTCGGTGTGCGCACCGGCCCAAGCCACTAAGATTGACTTCTAATAGCGGCTGCTGAACGTTTGCACCAAGAGCATCGAGGCGGTGCATGAACCCTTTCCTGAACGGCACTTCTGATCGGTCGATAGATTCTTAGACCTCGGGCAATAATCGTAGAGCAGAATTCACTGTTTCGTACTACTTGACCGTCGAAGTACGCGGTGTCCATGCCGCCGAAGAGCAACGCCTAACGCACTCGCCAACCGCGCTAGTCTGACGGGTCCTCGGCAAGATTATCGGGCGCTCTATAAGGGTAGATACCAGGTAGTCCCTGAACACGTTCGAAGCCTGAGCTAGATTCTCTCTGGCATCGACCATTTGCCTGTAGCAAATACAGAGACCAAGTAGTTTCCCTTGGCTGCTATTCGAACTCTATCAAATCGACTACCGAGGTTTCGGAAGACCCTGCTCCGGAAGAATCAACCACCCACTTTCAAGCCAATCATGCCCCAGACTACAGTAATTACTATATTTTCATCAACTACGAAATCACTCCTACAATGAATCGCTATATGAGAATTTGGTTAAACTCCCAACTACTTTCGATTCAAACGGACATCCATCCAGACAGCCAAAGCCAATACAATGCCTCGGGTGATGAATTTGATCTCAGGCGGCGCTGAAATAAGCGTGAGCCCATTCAGCAAGCTCGCCATTATCAAAGCTCCAGCCATGACGCCCATTACCGTACCGCGACCACCTTTCAGGCTAACCCCACCAATCACACAAGCTGCGATCGCATCGAGCTCCATCAAATCGCCGACCGATGTTGTAGAGGATCCAGCATAGGAGGTTTGCAGAAAACCGGTCAGCGCGACAAGCCCACCCGCAATCGAAAATGCCATAATTGTCGTCCGATGTACCGGAACTCCTGATACCATAGCTGCATCCTCGTTGCCGCCAATTGCGTATAAATAACGTCCAAACGCCATGTGCTGCGTCAGCACGTAAATCCCTACTGCGGTAGCTCCTAGGATAACTCCCGACAAAGGCACGCCACGATACATGTTCAAAACCGTCACGGCGATGAACAGCCCGATCGTCTTCATCATGAATTTGTAGAACGCCGTTTCCGGCTCTTCTACTTCGAAATGATGCCGCTTCCGGCTCGCCCGACCTTTCAACGTGGCCCAACCGATTGCCATTGTTACTCCTACCGCGAGTAAATAACCATAGGTCGATGGCAAATAATACGTAGTGAGAACCGAATACAAATTACTTTCGCCACCAAGGTTCACAGGCACCGTAGACGTATTGATGACCTTCCAAAAAACGCCTTTAAAGACCAGCAATCCGCCCAAAGTAATAATAAACGCAGGAATACGCTGCGATACGATCACCGCCCCCATACACGTCCAAACAACGATACCCGCGATTAGCGATACGAACATTGCCGCTGGAGCCGGCCACCCATACAAGGTAGTCAGCACAGCCGCCATCCCGCCAAACAAACCAATTCCACTTCCAATCGCCAAATCAATGTGTCCGCATACGATAATCAAAAGCACCCCTAGAGCAGCCACCGCCGTAGTCGACATCTCGATCGACAGCATGGACAGGTTTCGAGCGCCAAGATAGCTCGGCGAAATAATGGCGAAAAATGCCCAAATCGCGACGATAGCGATGAAGAGTGAAAAGTCTCTGAGGGATAGTTGTTTATTCATGGGTTTCTCCAGAATTCCTATTTTCAGAAGCGCTGATTGCCGCAGCCAGCAGCGTTTCCTGGCTAAAGTCTTCGCGATCGAATTCGCCGCCGACGGCACCCTCCGACAGCATAATGATTCGATCGCTCAGCCCCATCAATTCGGGCATTTCACTGGAAACGATTACGATTGCCTTACCTTGAGACTTGAGAGCGTTCACGAGCTCGTATACTTCGAGCTTCGCCCCGACATCGATGCCGCGAGTCGGTTCATCGAGAAAAATAACATCCGGTTCGCAGAGCAGGGCTTTGCCAATGACAATCTTCTGCTGATTGCCTCCCGATAGCGTGCTGGTAACCGTTTCCAAACTAGGCGCCTTAACCTGTAATTGTTTGGCGATGGCTTCGTTGCGGCTGACCTCCTGATTGACATCAACCAATCCGTTGGATGCCGTAATTTCAGTCAGCGACGACAAGCTCAAATTAAATCCATTACTCTGCTCGAGAACCAAGCCATAGCGCTTTCGATCTTCGGTCACCATGACCAGCCCTTTTTCGATAGCGCTTTGCGGCGTGCGCGGCGCGAATGCTTCGCCTTTGAACATCACTTCTCCCGAAGAACGTTTTCCAAATGCTCCAATAACATTCATAAGCAATTCCGAACGACCTGCCCCCATCAAACCTCCGAATCCCAGGACTTCGCCCCGAGCTACTTGAAACGACACATCGCGAACGACCTTCTGCCCTTCGTCGCTTTCAACTGAAACATTGCGCGCCTCGAGAAGGCATTCTCCGCGATCCGCTTTAACATATGGAAAAAGATCGTCGATCTCTCGGCCTACCATATGTCGAATCACTTCGGCCTTCGAACTCTCCGATGCCTGGAGCGTTGCAATGGTTTTCCCATCGCGCAGAACCGTGATGCGATCGCTAATCGCAAACACTTCATCTAACTTGTGCGTAATGTAAATACAAGCGATGCCACGGGCCTTAATCTCACGAATCATCTTCAACAAGATATCCACTTCCCGTTCGGTCAATGCCGCAGTTGGCTCATCCAAAATGAGAATATGCGACTCCTTTTTCAGCGCTTTGACAATCTCTACAAGCTGTTGCTTGCCTATGCCCAAATTACCCACCCGTTCAGCCGGATCAATATCGATTCCGAAATGATCGAGCAACGCCGCAGCGTCTTTGTACATCTTATCCCAATCGACGAACCCAAAACGCGTTGGCTCATGACCAAGATATATATTCTCCGCCACAGTCATCTCGTCAACCAATGCCAACTCTTGATATATAACTGCCAAGCCAACTGTCTCCGCATCGGCAATGCCACTAAAACGAGCCTCGGTATCGTCCACGAAAAACGAACCTTCGTAAGTACCGAAATTCCAAATACCGGAAAGCGTCTTGATCAAAGTCGACTTGCCCGCCCCATTTTCGCCGCATAGCGAGTGAACTTCGCCGCGACGCAAATCGAAACTCACGTCTGCTAGCGCTTTCACCCCCGGAAAGCTTTTAGTGATCCCCTCCGCTTTGAGTACTAAATCCAAGGACATGCTTGCCTAGCGCGGTGGACGTTGATTTTCGGGAATGACTTTATAGACGTCCTCATAAGAGTGAAATCCATCGGCGATGACCGTCTCCATCATATTTTCCTTCGTAACGTTCATAATGGGCGCCATCGCCATCGGAACTGTCATCAATCCATTATCGACGCCGCCCTGCACGATCACCGATTTTCCTTTAGCTAATTTGACCGCCATTTCTGCTGCCATTGTCGCGAGCTCCGGAATCGGTTTGTAAACCGTCTGAGCCTGAGTTCCTGCAACAATACGCTGGCAAGCCACCAAATCGGCGTCCTGACCAGTCACGAGAATCTTCCGGGCCAGTCCCTCTTCCTCCAAAGCTTTTACCGCCCCGCTTGAAAGCACGTCGGCTGAAGCGAGAATTCCATGAAAATCTTTCCCGTGTTGAGTGATCGCAGCATTCACGATTCGTTTGGCATTTGTGCCCTCCCAATTATCGCACCAATCTTCATGGATGATTTCGATCTTCCCAGCCTCGACTAAAGGCATCAACACCTGGTCCTGTCCTTCCTTGAAAAGGAACGCATTGTTATCGGTCTTCGATCCGAACAAACGCACGATCTTCGGATTCTTCACATCCTTCAATGCATCCGCGAGATAGGTAGCTTGCAAGACGCCGACCTTCACGTTATCAAATGTTACATACAGATCGATTTTGTCCGTTCCGGTGATCAAACGATCATAGCTAATGGTCGGGATTCCAGCTTCGTGCGCAATTTCAACTCCCTTCGCCATGGCGGCTCCATCATGCGGAACGATCACCATAACATCCACCTCTTGCGTCACCAGACCTTGAATATCCTGGATCTGCTTAGCATCGTCGCTATTGGCGACTTGTATCACCACCTCCGCTCCGAGCTCGGCCGCTCGTTTCTTGAGACTATCGCGATCTTTATGCCAGCGAGCTCCGCGAACTTCATCCATTGAGAAACCAATCCGGATTTTCCCCTCGCCAGCCGCAGACTCGTTTCCAGTGGAACCGCTCTTCGATAAGAGCAATCCGAGCGATACGCTCATAATTAAACACACTATCAATAAACCAATTCGCAGTTTCATAAGGACTAGAAATCAAACGGGATACACTCAGCGACCAATAATGCTCACAATCGTTAAAAACGGCACATTGTCGAGTTCCAACCGAAGATCAAGCGTGTTCCCCATAGGTCCTAAAACGCTAACCGCGGCGTCTCGGGCCACCATAATAAAATTCAGCAAAGTCAATCCTACCCCGCGGACTCGATATTTGCGCCAAACCGTCCCCTCAGTGACAGTTCTAACAAATGAACCAAGCCACAAAAAAGCCGGGCGCCGCGCTACCCAGCTGAAAATATTACTTTTGCCTCAATCAACTACCCTGAAAGAAACTCTTCCTTATAATCGTAATCACTTTCCAAATACTTATTAGCATCCCGGTCATTCGTCGCGCGCATTTTCTTGGCATTGTGCTTGATATTCTTGCCTGCGTTGATCGCAACCAGGCTCTAAGAGAGCAGTTTCAATGAAATCCGTTCCGTAGCTGAGATCTGACCCCGATTTCTCACCAGCATTGATCGCATCGGTGAAATCCTTGAACGGTCCACCTTTTACGCGACTAAGCGTTTTAGGGGCAGAGCCTTGCTCGACTTCAATTCTTGGAAGAAATTGTCAGGATAAACGCGGATCGACGAACTGTAGGTATCCGTCCAAATCGTTACCTTGCTGCCGATGATAAAGTTCCGCTATAATATTTCTTTTTCCGATCGTTTCGTCCAATCTCTCGACGCTATTTGGATAATCCAACTACAGGGAATGAATAATTGGCAAACCATACCCTTTTTTCCCATTCTAACCTAGATCCCATTCTTTAAGTCTATGAAACACGGAATCACTCTCGGAATCCTTATCTGCGCCCACAATTGCTCAGCTATAGCTGCAAACTGGACTTCATGGCGCGGCGAAACCCAAAACGGCACATCCGATTCAGCCGTACCCGCCTCCTTCTCGGAAGACAAGAACCTCGCCTGGAAAGCTGAACTACCCGGTCGCGGTTGTTCGACGCCGATCGTTTGGGGAAACAGAATCTTCGTCACAACTGAGATCGATCAACTCGATGGCATTATTGCATTCGACTGGTCCGGGAAAGAACTATGGCGAGAAACTCTCGGCCAAATCCGACCCGGGCGCGGTAAACGCGTTGGCAGTGGAGCAAACTCTTCCCCTATCACTGACGGCAAACGTCTCTTCGTTTATTTTAAATCCGGCAACTTCGCAGCCTTCTCTCTCAAAGGAATGCTCTTATGGAAAACCAATCTCAATGAACGCTACGGCGAAGACAAATTGTGGTGGGACCAGGGAACCTCGCCCGTCTTCGCCGGCGGCAACATCGTAATCCCCGTCATGCAAACCGAAGGCGATTCGTATTTGGTTTCCTTCGACAAAGATAGCGGAAAAGAAATCTGGAAAACACCTCGCAATTACGAAACCGCTCCTGAATCGGGCGATGCCTACACGAGCCCTCATGTTCTAAAGATTGATGGCGTCGAAACGATCATCTGCTGGGGCTCCAACTATTTAACCGGCCACGATGCCAAAACCGGCACGCTTCTCTGGGAGGTCGATGGGTTCAATCCGGAAGAGAAAAAAAACTGGCGCGTCATCGCATCAGCCACCATCACCGATAACGTCGCAGTCGTTCCCTACGCACGAGGCCATACTCTGGCTGGAATCGATCTAGAATCGAGAGGGAAAGCTAAACGATGGCTTTGGAAACACGACAACATCGGCACGGACGCCGCTACGCCAATTACGAAAGACGGCAAGGTCTACGTATTGAAAGATGCTGGAATCGGGCGCGGTAAAGTGACCTGTATAGAGGCCCGCTCTGGCAACACGCTTTGGGAATCAATGCTACCGAGATCCGCCAAGATTTTCTACGCTTCTCCAATCCTAGCGGGAGACTCGCTCGTCATTCCACGAGAAGATGGCGTTGTTTTCACCGCAAAAGTCACTCCGAACGGACTGACCGATATCGTAGAAAGTTTCCTATTTGAAACGATTATCGCTTCTCCAGTTGCCGTAAACGACAAGCTTCTCCTCCGAAGCGATCAGCACCTTTTCTGCTTCGAGAATTAAACCCGTCGGACGGCGCTTGCGCATACGTTTCAGTTTAACTGAGAATTACCTAAAACCACGCCGCTCCGCCACGTAGCTACGCGAGGGACTCGCGTGTATCCTCCAATTGGCCTTACAAAAGAAATCCCTCGTTCAGCCCCCAGCTAATTACTCGCCCCAGAAGATATCTTCATTCACGACATCGCCGTGCACATCGTGATGCCTGAGAGCAATGCGCGGTTTACCGTTTTGACGATCGACCGATACGCTAAGAAAACCGCCTTTAATTCGAAGAAACTGATGCTCACCCGTGCGTAGTGACATTTTGAATCCACTCGCGTGCATATCGGATCCGGCGCCGCAAGAATACTCTCGAGCCCCCGTTTTATCATCAACGGTAACATACTGCCAATGGCGATCTCCGTTGATCATATAGGCGTTCTTCTGCTTGCCCATGTAATCGCGAATTTCCTGGCCTTCATCGGCGAAGATCGTATTCGAGTGGTTATCCTTCTTGTTTACGCGATCCGGACCTACAACGGGGTCCGGATTGATCAGTATACGAAAGGCCGCATCCGATTCGGAAAACGTTTTAAAGAACCACGCTTTCTGAGTTTTTCCCCAAATGGTTTTATCCGGACCATTGGGAGCATCGTTTCGGCTTCGGTAGTCCCGCCCCTCCATCATCCAAACCTGTAAATCCTTACCCCAGCGAATCGTCCGAAACGGTAAGTCGCCCATTGGAAAATTGTCATTGAAAATCTCAATTCCTCGGTCCCAGGTTATTTCGCCGTATGTATCGCCTGGAGAACAATCATTTCTCAACAAGTCATGATCGTCCTTCATGAAATACGTTGGTACCTGCCGATAAAAATCGCGAAAATTCGGCAGACCGAAAATTCGATTCCATTTGTAGTGGGCCAGCGCTTCCGTCTTCGCATAAGGGCCAGGCTTATCGTAGTATTCTATATCGCCCGCATGAACCATAAAGTCTGGGTCTACCGAGTGTAAAATCGATGGATACACGCGATGGCCATTCACCAAATCGTCTCGACGCGGAAAATCCTGACAAGTCACAACGGCGAAACTAACCGCCTCAGCCTTCTTCGCTAAAGGAGCCGTCTTAAGCTTACCGCGAATTTCGTTTGCAGGTTTCGAAGTTCCCGGAGCTCTCGTTTCCACTTTCAAATCGTACTCGGTCCACGGCAACAAACCTTCTAGCTGAACCGCTGTCGTAAAATTACGCCTAGGGTCCACAGCAACCCAATCCAAGACTACCTTGTCGCTCGCTTTCGCTTTTGGCCAATAACTGATTCTAGCCTCCCCCGCCGCTCCCACAGCGCTATATTCCATATCGGAAAGCGATTTTCCTTCCGGAACGGACTCCGCTTTCAGACTCCACGCTTCGCCTTTTAAATTGTAGGTCGCGTCGCGAGTTAGGCGAATCCATACGATTGCCGAATGCTGATCGACTTCGCCGATCTTAATTCCATTTGCCAAAAAAGGACCTTTAGCCGCTTGAAGGCATGCGGCACTTGCCACGACAATTAGGGATATAAAAAAAAGAAGGGGTGTTTTCATAATTGTTTTTCGAACTGAATAGAAAGTTAGGACATTCAAAGGTTATTATTTTGAAAACGTCATTCCTCATTCCGTGAGACGATTCCAGAGCAAAGGCAGTATTCAATCCGTGAACAACCGATTCAAAAGCGAACTCAATCGATTGCTAGGAGTTCCCCCAGACCTGGATTGCATCATCGAAATACAAGCATCGGATTTCGCGAGACGTTCATCGACGATCTCCACAGAGACGCGCTTGGAACCCGAACGCTCCGAAGCCGAGATCGCCTCGAAACGAAGCGGCAATCCGCTGGCCGAAAATGCAATACGCCAACCCGCATGATCCGCAGGCAAAATATCGTTGACCATCAATTCAGAATTCACTCGAAGAAGGTCCGGGATGCCATTATCCCAAATCGTCACCAAAACAGCCGTTCGCTCCATCGCGAAGTATTCCACCACACTGCGCGTTTCTCCACTTCGTAGCGATTGCAGGAGGGCCCACACATTCGTCCCCACAATGTTCATACCATTGTAGGCCTGGTGATCATTAGGCGTATCGAATCGCTGGCTATCGTACCAGTTTTGAAACTGCGGCCCGAGCCACATTCCTATCTCGAAATGCAAGTGGGCCCGTTCACGAGGAATCGTGTAACTCGCCGACCTCCCCATCGTCGCAATCGTTTCGCCACCCCGAACCGAAACTCCTGCCGAAATCCTATCTGGCATAGCGCTCAAATGCGCGTAAAGCGTCACCATGCCAGGCATCCATTGTGGATGCTCCACCACGATGTACCGACCATAGCTGCTCTCGCCAGGACTGCGATTAACGTAACGAACTACCCCGTCATCAAACGCGTAGATACTATCCGTCGCTTCGCCGCGGCGATCCTTATTGAGAGCCTTCAAGTCAATGCCTTCGTGAAACCGGCTTCCGCCATTGCGGACGCATCCCCAAAGAGCAGATTCCAATCGGCCCGACACGGTCGGTTGCGCAAAATGCGAGAGTCCTCGCTCCTTCACGAACGCATCATTCGGGGTCGGCCAAAAATGTTCGCCAATTCTACTCGCCCCATTCGCTCCCCCAAGAATCACCCCAATGGCAATCCCGCTAACCGCTAATTTTTTTCTGAACCTCAATGCTCGTATCTTTCAAATTCTTCGCCAGTTCAGGCAACTCGCCATCCGGCACTTCAACGAAAACGTAAATCACTCCATTCGAAACTGGACGGTCGATCCTTCTCAAACCGAGCGCCTTGCCATTCACTAATAAGACAAGTCGCTTGCCCTGGTTATTCGCACTAGTCTGGTAAAAGGCTCTCGATGCCTGATGGCTCAAGGTAAACTGAAGACAAAGCCCCAGATCGAGCTCCACAACACCAACATCTAAAAAATCATACTCCGTCAGCATCGCTTGAGGATTCACCTGAATTCGTGCCCCGCTAATCGGCATCGAAACCACCGTGCCATCATGCTCGACCTCCACTACAAAACGACCCAACATCATCTCATCGGCACTAAATCCGCTGGTCGTATTGCAACCTGACAAGAAAAATCCCGCGCTTGCCATTATGATGGCAAGAAAAGCCTGCAACCCACCGAGCCTTTTACCTCGCGCATTGCTTACAACGTCTGGATCCCTCGGCATCATTTCATTCTTAAGCCAAGCCACCCGTTGCGGCGCAAGCGCTAAAGATTTTCATCCAGCAGTTTATTACTACATCAATTCCACTCCAATCGCATCCGCGACCATGCGCCCTTCATCCGTTAGCCGGATTCTATTTCCCTCGCGAATCAGTTTTCCGTCCGCATTCAGTTGGCTTAAAATAGGCCCCTGTTTTTCAGTCACTCCCCTACCGAAACGCGACTCCAAGGCTTCCAGGTCTACGCCATCATTCATACGTAAACCAAAAATCAAGCAGTCCTCCAACAATAACTCCGGCGTCAATTCCGACTCGTCTACCCGACCTGAATCCGGCCCGCCGCGAGCTTCAAGCCATCTTTCTAGATCCGGGACATTCGAATAGCGACGACCCCGAAACTGGCTCGCTCCCGAGGGTCCGAGTCCAATCCATTGATCCATCCGCCACGTATTGACATTGTGCACGCACCGCTTGCCTTGACGGGCGTAATTCGAAACTTCGTACTGCTCGTAGCCCAATTGCTCCATCACCTCCCAACTCGTCCGATACAGACGCGATTCCATATCCTGGTCGATACTCAGCTTACCCTCCGATAGCTGAACAAACATAGCCGTATCCTCCTCGAACGTCAGACAATAGGTCGATAAATGATCCGGTTCCAGTGTTGCCGCCGCACGAATATCCGTCTTCAAACGCTTCTCGTCCTGACCAGGAATCGCGAAAATCAAATCCAAGTTCACCGAATCAAAATCAAAACCGCGAATCAAATCATAGGCTTTGAGGACCTGCTTGCGGCTGTGCTGCCGACCCAGTTTGTCGAGCAAACCATCGTCAAAGCTTTGGACCCCCATCGAAATGCGCGTAACACCCCGCTCTTTCAACACCTTCAATTTGTCCGCCTTAACTGTTGATGGCGCCATCTCCACCGACCATTCCGATTTCGGCTGACCGAAGCGATCCACAACAACATCGCACAGTCGATTCAAATCTTCCGCTTTCAGAAGTCCCGGCGTTCCGCCGCCCCAAAAGCACGTATCGATGCCCTGATCCACGGAAATCGCTTCCGCTTCGCTCCGCATCCCATCAATGTAACGACGGATCCCATCCCGATCGCTTTGAACCTGATAAAAGGCACAAAAGTCGCACGCAGTCGCGCAAAACGGCACATGAACATACAATCCTAAGCTCTCACCCCACCATTTAGGCTGGAATTCCTTCCCCAAATCGTTTTTTTTCCCCTCAACGGTTGCCTTTAAATTACCTTGCATGAACTATTTCCTTCACTGACAGCCTTTTATTTGATTGTAATTCAAGACCTAATTTAGTCAACGATTCTATATCATGGATACTTCCGCGTCCAAGTCCACCCAGAGAAACTGGTTACTTTGCCTACTAGCGCCACTCGCGTTACTTCTTTCAGGCTGCAATATTAACGTCACCGATTTGACGCCTTCAGTTATGAGGGCTAATCCGTCGAACGTTTACACGATCACCGCCCAAATCGCAGTAAAGAACTCGGCGATAATCAAGGAGACCCTCCGACCCGAGGTTATCATCGACGGCAAAGCTCACCCGATGAGCCAAGCCCCCGGCTCTGGCAAGCTCTACGAATACGATTTCCCTATGCCAGTCGGTCGCTCCGATGCGACCTACTACATTATCGTTCAATACGAAAAGAAGACCGAAAATGGTAGAGCTCTCAAGGAGGTCGTCACCGAACTTAATAACTTTTCGATCGAGAACCGCTACTCGGTCGAGCTCGAAGTAGACCGAGCTCCTGTTGGGACACGCGTCGCCGTCCTTGGCCGCGGCTTCACAAGAGAAGATAAGATCATGATCGGCGACAGGCCTGCTGCGACTCGCTTCGACAGCTCCACTTCACTTTCCTTCTACGTCCCTTCGCTTCCGGAAGGTCGTGGCTACCCCGTTAAAGTTCTGGGCATCGCCGGCGAGATTTACGCCGGATCGCTCCGAGTCGACACCTCTACGGTTCGTGCCAGCCTTCGTCCGTCATCTATTGCCCAAGGACAAAGCACCACTCTAACCTTAACGATTCCTGAACCAGCGCCTCCAGGCGGTTTGCAAGTCCAAGTGACCACCGATATCCCACAAAGCATCATCATGGATCGTATTTCAATTCAAGCCGGCCAACGCTCAGCAAGCACACCCGTCCGAGGCGGATCGCCCGGTCAAGGTAGTTTGTTTGTCGAAATCACAGGATACTCCGAGGTTGTCATACCGATCACCGTCAACTAATCCAGTAACCCTCTCAACATCGCGAAGAAACTCAGTTCTCCAACCAACGAAAAAGCCCAGATTTCTTCAGCACTTCTTTTTTACAATTTTCGGTTTCAAAATACCGAATAAGGGTTAAGTGTCCCGCTAAGCCGACACAAGTCAACTTGAAGGAACTAAGAAGAGATTTAGCCACAAAGAGGGACAAGGACTTATTTCGAGTTTACACTTTTCAAATAACGGTAATCCAAAGTGGACCATTCTGGAATTAAACGAATTTCCTTTGGCCCTTTTTCTTAGTATCTTCGTGCCTCTTTATTCTAGAATCATCCGAAGGCAGTCAAGCAGACTATCCTGACGCGTCAGACGAGGACGGAATAGCCCGTTCCTAAACCTCCAAAACCAAATTGTCGTAAGCGAGGTTCACGCCTACCGGCAACTGTGCATCTACAACCGAATGCTGGATCTCATGCGTCATATGAATCAAATACGTTTGCTTAGCTCCGATTCGTTTCGTCGCTGCAACCGCTTCATCGATACTCATATGCGAGCGATGCGGTTTTTTTCGCAGAGCATCCAAAACCACAATATCCGATCCTTTAGCCAATACAACGGCTTCATCGCTTACCGAATCGCAATCGGTAAAATAAGCCAGTTTTTTACCGGAACTCGCTTCTTCGAGAACCACGCCCAGCGTATCAAAGCTTCCATGACTTTGCCTCGCCGAACGGATAACCCCACTTGAAACGTCCAAACTCGCCGGCATCCGCTGCGGCAAAAAAGCGGGATACCCAGGCACCTTAGGACGTTTGCCAATAGCATAGCCGAAAATGCTTCGCATTCGTGACTCTCCTTCTTCGTTTGTATAAACCGGCAAAGCTTCGCCCTTTCTCAAATCGCAATAGCGGCGCATATCATCCATTCCCAATATATGGTCCGAGTGCCCATGGGTCAGGACGACCAAATCAACCTTCGGAATCGAATGTCGCAGCGCTTGTATCCGAAACTCTGGGGCTGCATCGATTTGAATATTCAAGTCACCCATCTCGACATGAACATGCGTCCGAAAGCGCGTATCCCGCGGATCCCCGGAAACACACGTTTCGCAAGAGCAGCCAATCACAGGTACTCCCTGCGAAGTCCCAGTCCCTAAAAAGTAAAGCTTCACTGCCTCAGCACCCTATCCAACTTGAAACCAGAAGGAATCCCAAAAAACAGAAATAATTCGAGATTAAACGAACGGGGAACGCGTCCCAGCCAGACTCCCACTGCTAGCCCCCAAGGCCGCTCGAAACACCCACTATTCCGCACAACCGATTCACCAAAAAGTGTAAGATTTTCACGAAAAACGTCAGTTTCACTTACCTTTTAGGAGTGCTGGCTTCCTAGGGTTGGTAGCGATCCGCCGTCGATTCGCTAAGTAGTCCACCACGTATAGTATTACACTTTTGGAGTCACGCTTACCAGCTTGGCTCCTTTTTTTGTGGAGCGCACTACCGCTTCAAGCGTCAACCTGAACGGCAGGCGATCACGACGCAGGGCAAGTATAGGGTCGATGCCCGTTAATTGCGGAACGGGGCTTTGAAGGCACGTTTTCGGCCTTCAAATCGCCTCGGCTGTAATCGCTAACTGTGTTTCGGGAAGGGGTCTATCAGCTGTTGATAGGAAATTCAATTGTTCCGGTTTGATTCGGAGGGGTAGGGTCGGGATTACAAAGCGATCTGGGGGAAAATCTAGAGTACGGGATCAATCTTCCGCCTTCAACGCTGGGAATCAACTCAAGAACCACAGATGACGCCTAAGGGGAATCAATGCGGTGAGGTCCTGTGCACGTATTGGTTAGATATGAATACTAGAACCATCCACCTTGATTCAGAAACAAGAGAAGCAAGTCCGGGAATGCGGCAGGACAAAATGATGGCCCGAGTTTGGGCTATTCTGGCCTTTGCTAAACGGATCGACGGATCCCCGCAACAGATACTGACTACGCTTACCGAGGAATTGACCGAGGAGCAAATGAGACAGTCCGTTCACACATTGGGTGAATCTATCTAAAGCATCCAGAAATGCTTAATGGAAGTAAATAACGTAATGACCAATGGCATACGCTCAGGGAACCTGGTCGAACTTGCCGCCCTTCCCTCGATTACATTCTTTGCAGGAAAAAACTAGGACTATTTGAGTGCTTTGCGTTTAATGATCGAGTAATTCGACACCCATTGAGTCACCTGATTTTTTAGGAGGAAAAAATGGATACAATTGCAGTTCCTGGTTTACATCACTGCCCCCGCATGCTTGTTGTGACGGTTATCGCTTAATCGGCTTATTGAATGCGGTAACTAGTAATGAGATATATTTCACCATCCAATCAATCATCTCAGGGCAGGTTTCTTTATTATAGTTTTCAAAACTATCGTATCAACAACGAGCTTGATTGAACAATGTCCAACGGGCTTTGTCAGATTCCCAAACCCGTTACGAACCATGCCATTCAATTGCGAACTTCACACTGTCTTTCCTCAATCCTCTTTCGCCAGCCTGAAATTGAAAAGTGGAACATTGTTTTTTGCCACCCTACTGGCTGCCGCAGTTTCCTTGTCTCGAGCAAATGCTCAGCCGGACAGCATCTATTTCAACGGAAAGATACTGAAGGTGGACGCGGCATTCACGGTCGCCGAGGCGGTATCAGTCGAAGGGGGGCGTATCTCAGCCGTCGGCAAGAGCGCGGATCTGCTGGCAAAAGCCGGAGCGAGCACGCGGAAAATTGATCTCGAGGGAAGGACGGTCATTCCCGGTCTTATCGACAATCATTTGCACTATCTACGCGGTGCTTCCCGATGGCGTTTTGAGGCGCGGATAGATGGGGTTATTTCCCGTGAGGCCGCACTCCGGATCATCGCCGATAAGGCGAAAGAGGTCGGGCCGGGAAATTGGGTTTTTGTTTTGGGGGGATGGAGTGAACAGCAATTTGCCGACAAGCCTGGCGGTTTTACGCAGGATGAGCTCGATAGTGCTGCGCCGGACAATCCCGTGTTCATTCAAAAATCATACAGTCGTGCTTACATGAACTCACTAGCGTCAAGCAAGCTGCCTCGGGCCGGGGGTAACGGAAATCTTTCGCGGGGAAGCTCCGGGAGCTCTGCGAGTAGCGCTCGCGGCGAATCCTCCGGCAGATCGCGAAGTTCTTCCAGTGCCCGCACGACTATCAACGCCGCGATACGGTTCATTCCCCAACGAACAGAGATCGAAAGAGTGGAGGACATTACCTATTTCAATGCCGATCTCAACCGTCTGGGCCTGACTACCGTTTACGACGTGGGCCGGATTACGGACGGCAACTTCGATCCCGTCATCCAGCTGGCGAAGGAGAACCGACTATCCGTGCGGGTCTATCATGCGCTCCGTTACCGAGCTTACGGCAGAACGGATGTGCCCGACGCGATCAGCGCCATCCGCGCTGCCAAACCCGTCGACAACGACGATTGGTTCGGCGTGATCGGCATCGGTGAACACACCTACGGACCGATGCACGACAGCGCCATGGGTTCGACAATTTTTGGCCGACACGTTTGGAGTCAGTTCGAGCAATTGGCGGCGGCCGCGGCCAAGAACGGTTGGCACATCCATGAACACGCTATGCAGGATTCGACGGCGGCGGGCATCCTCGATATCGCCGAACGACTCAATCCGGCACATCCCATGAAAGAACTACGCTGGACCATCGCCCATTGCGACCTGATTTCAGAGGCAACGATAAAACGCGCACAGGAACTGGGACTGACGCTTGCCGTTCACAACAAGACAGCCAAGCCGGCTGTGGAGGGTCGCGATTCACCGCCTGTCGCCGCGATGCAGAAGAGCGGCATCGTCTGGGGATTGGGCTCCGACGGCACGGTTGTCGCCACGATTAATCCGTTTCATGCGCTTTGGTGGGTCACTAGCGGCAAGGTATTCCCCAACCGGACGTCAATTCGTAAACCAGTTTCTCGTGCAGCGGCCCTCACGGCCCATACCCGCAGCAATGCCTATTTGATGTTCAAAGAAAAGGATTTGGGGAGTATCGAAGTCGGCAAACTCGCGGATATGGTCGTCCTCGATCGCGACTATTTGACAGTGCCAGTTGATGAAATTCGCGACATAAAGCCCGTAATGACCATCGTCGGTGGCAGATTGGTCTACCTTGCCCAATAGCGAAACACTCTTCGGTTCTGCATCGCTTTAAGGAGTCCCCGAAACAAGCTCCAAAGCTGCCCTGCTCGGAGCGAGTCTTCTAAGATTGGCAGCCATTCGCCCCAGGGTGAGCCGCAACTAGATTTAAAAACCCCTTCCGTAATCAATTTCTGGAGTCACGCTTAAATGCGTGGCTCGTTTTTGTACCTTCAGGCACGTACCGGACACCTTTCAGTCGATCCCCGAGACACCTCCACCCGCGTACTCCATCTCGCATGAAGTCAGTCTAGGATCTTTCCAAGGAGAAGGAGCGAACGGCTTACCTGGAATCTGCGTGCAGTTAGCTGTGTTCTGTCGGGCTTCCTCTTCGGTCTCTCCGCAGAACCGCATTTGATCATCGTCCTTGCGTCTTTTCCAAATTGAATGTGAGGGATCGAGCTTCTTGAGGAGGTATGTCTTGGGCATGAGGAAGAGATTAGCGCATTGGTGCGGACAAGCACAGTCCTACCCGCGCGCGTCGTATCCCAATTCCTCCTTCAAACATTTCGAATTGCCAGAAACGAGAAGGTATTCGCGTCAGGATCTCTAAGTGCACTGAGAGGCAGCTTTAGGCACATATTTTGGTAGGAATTTGGAAGGCACGGGAGGGGGTCAGACAGAAGCTGGAAAATGAATTGGAATTCAAAACTACCCCCAGAAAAAATTTTCCCTCAATAGACTTCTGAAGCTTGGAACCCTTATCCCAGTCTCCGCCTTGCAGCAGTTAGCACAACTACCCCAACTCCAAGAAGCGCTGCTGTGGAGCCAATGCTCACGCCAATTAAATCAGGCATTTAACCTCCGTCGGAGACAGATAACGATGTCTCACCTTGTCTAATTGGGAACGGCTGATCTTCAGTCTAAATAGAATTTACTAGAAACGTAATCGCGAACAGAGCAAGTAGCTTACCAATTACCGTAATACACACTACCTAAAGCTACAATACTTGAGCAATGGCGATCTGACAAACCTTGAAGCTGCAATCGCTGGGCTTTAATAGCTCTGGATTTTCCTCACCTACTTCTTCAGGTGATGTAATAGAAAATCTACATCGCTGCTGAACTTTGGCGCTGATCCCGGATACTTGAGAACGGCCTCCACGCCCGATTGGAGAAGCCTTTTCTCCAAGGCCAAACCAAAATTGACATGGTGGATAATCCAGCCCCTCAAGCGTTTCAGATTATTTGGCATTTCTGAGGACGGAGCCATACCGTAGCTCATGAACGTCGGAGGGTCTCCTTCACCTATGTGATTAATTATCGAAATCTCATTAAGTATGGCTCTTTCCTCGACCTTGGAATATCCATCGGAGCGACGTCCGCTGTGAAATTCCAACCTGTATCCGGGTATGTTGTCTACCCACCAATCAAAATCCAAAGTGGATTGAGCACCATTTAGGGCAACGGCCTTTAGCTTTGTCGACTCGCGTTTGACCGGATCGTCGTTTTGGGGATCAGCTAGGTCGTCTCCCCAAGCGAGATAGGCAACCAGCTGAGCTCCTGCCGAACCGCCGGTGGCTGCGATTCTCGATTTATCCAGCCCCCAATCGTCCGCCTTACTCCTGATAAACTGCAATGCGCTTACCACATCCTCATGCGGCGCAGGGAAATAAGCGTGCTTCAAGAAACGGTACTCCACAGATGCAAAGTGAATATTCGCGTCTAAATAACGCTGAATTTTGGCATAGGAAACTTTGTCATGAGACCCCCCCGTAAAGCCGCCGCCATGTATGTATACGACCAAGGGAGCTGGCTCGTCGACCTTTGCCTGCCAGAAATCAAGTATTTGGTTAGCGTGACCTCCATAGGCCACATTCTCAAACGTAGCTTTAGGGCCAGTTTTTTCAACCTGGGCTGCGAGAGCCGTCGCAAGCAATAGTGGAAGAAAAGAAGAGAGAATTGAACCCAATGAAGAAACTTGTCGGTGCATACAGATTCCCAATACCCATGCTCTGTCTAGGGCAAACAAATAGAGCCAGTGGCTCGTTCAAACGAGATCACTGATCATGTTTTAACACTCGGGCGAAGAAAGCTTCCCTCATTGGTTCCGTGAGGTCGAAATTTTGCCTAAAGGTCCCATGGCCCGTGCCATCGCCAAAAAGCACATAATTGACGTCTTCGGCACCTACCCCGCGCAAAGCCTGAACAAAGGTATCCGAATGATAAACACCAACAGTACGGTCAGACTCCTCATGGAAAAGCAACATGGGAGGGCTCTCGGCCGAGACGTAAGTTATCGGCGAGATACTTTTGCTTTGCGATTCAAGTTGACTAGGTTCCGGTGCCCTGTCGCTCATGGGTATGAGAAAACTGGTAGGCGTCGCGCTTGCAACAACAGCCTGAACGGTGCTGGAGTAATCGCTGTAAGGACCATTACCCTCCATGCCAGCTTGCGGCGGGCAGATGCCAAGCATTACAGAAAGGTGAGCTCCAGCTGAATTACCAGTGGCACCAATGCGATTCGGATCTATGTTGTATTTCTCCGCGTTAGCCCTTAACCATCGAACGGCGTTTTTCACATCCGCGATGCAATGGTCTATTCGCCATCGTTCCCTGGTCGTCAGCCGGTAGTTGGTAGTGATGCACACATACCCCTTTTCAGCATAGCTCAGCGTAGGATTTAAAAAACCGGAAGCACGCTTATCACCATTTTGCCAACCACCGCCATGGATGAATACAATCGCCGGTCTCGGCTCATCCCCGAGCTCGCTCGGCATTGCAAGATCGAGCTTCCACCGGTCGTGGCCTTCTCGATAAACAAGATTCGGAATGAAGGTGACGCCATTGGGAACGCGTTGCTGCACCTCTTCATCGGACGGAATAGCTCGGCGTTGCCTATTCTGTTGAGAAAACAGGGATGAGCTAAGAAGAAGCAAGCAAACCAGAAGGCGGAAAACGAGGGATATCATTGCGGACTTTTTAACCAGGAGAATGATTAAGTTAGAAGCCTAAAATATCAGCTAAGGTGTTAAAATGCTCTCGTCGAAAAATTGCCTCGTATGGATTCGGCTTGCGCGACGAGCGGTATTACACTCGGCGTGTGTGAAGCAGATCATATGCCCAACAAAGGTAACGTACTAATCAACCACGGTGGCCTGACCGAAGATGAAAATGAGAATTTAACCGTTTGGATTCATAAGCACAAGGGAATCCGCATCGCCAAAGTGACGCACAAAACACCGGCCGATAAGGTCTTCGAGCTCATAATCAGCTATGAACGGCCGGGTGTGTGGCTCAGTTTTCAAGTGGAGAGAATACCCAGTCTCTATACGTTATAAAACTTTGAGTAGATTGAGAGACTTAGCGATCGGGATAGAGAGCCGGCAATCGTTCACCCCGATAAATTGCCCAACCTAATCCGGTATCTTGCAGACGCATATCCCAAACAACTTCCGAGGGAGTCTTATGAGTAACTACTAACAAACGAGCCCAGCGTTGTGTATCTGGTGCACGTCCAGCATTCTTACCTTCCAGGTCGGACTCCTGCCCGCCAATGGTAATTAGGATATTATCAGTCTTCGGTTGCCAGTCTACGTCGCCTTCACCTCTCTTTATCACGTATCAAGGGACCTAGTATACATGGGCTATTACTGATTCAGCTCGAACCTAAAGAAGTACGGAGCCTCTTGCTTCGGAACGGCTATTTCCACTTTGCCAATTTCTTCCCATACGGAAAGGTCTTCAGTACGCATCAAGCTCCAGTCCAGGGTTAGGCTATCCTTGTCTAGCTCTATCAGGTTTTGGCCGAAACTGAAGTAGATCGCTTCTTGGCTGGCGAATAAGCCGACGGTGGATGGGTCGAGCATTATGGCTTGTGTAGCCGTGCTAATTTTCTATTTTACTTCATTCAGTAACCTTATAGACCTCCGCCAACTCCATCGCCACCGATTATCATATTGTTGCCAATTATTGGCTCGGATCAATTCCAAAAGAAGTACGTGGTGTCTATGAATGTCTAGGCTAGAGAGGGGGCACCCCTGAAACTAAACACCCCCTCGCAAAGAGCAGGTCGAATGGGCTTTATCGATCCCATCGAAACCCCATGAGGATCTTATTTTTTTAGGGGTTTATTGATGTATAATCATATCCTCAGGCTTCACTGACAAGACCCCCGCCCCCCGTTCTAGGATAGAGGTCGTACCTCACCTTTTGACTGAGTTTAATCGCAAATATGCCTCCCTTAATAGAAGGTGAACGATCCCGAACTTTGGTGAGCTGTGTATTACCTAGTGTATTACTTTCATGATTTAAACACTATACGTATACGTAATCCACTAAACAATAACAAGTTAAGTAGTGGCGGAGAGAGCGGGATTCGAACCCGCGGTACGGTGTGACCCGTACGACGATTTAGCAAATCACTGATTATAAGCAACTTAAGTATTCAAAGTCGATGCAAGTCCCCACAACTCAGCGCAATACGTAAGGAGTAACAAGATCCCGATAAAGCGGGTTATTCTCACTTTGGGCTAGTTTATCGCCTACTTAAGCAAGAATTGAGCAACTCTCTATTAGGATGCCTGTGAGATCGCCACACGTTGCGAACTCAAAACCTATGCCTTACGATTGGCTCGAAATCGTTCTGACCTCATAGGCATACCACAAGCCGCACTCAAGCTTTAGACTTTAGGTGTAAGCACTTTGCAGATACGAACGAAAATGGGGAGAAAGTCGCAAGCGAAACGGGAAAAGGTCGGTCAATCGCTCTAATCTATTCGAAAAGCGATTGAAAACCTCTCTTTTTGGCCGGTCGCTTCTATGAATTTGAATTAAGTTTCGGTGGCAATTGCATCAGTGCCTGCACGAAGAGGATGAGAGGTAAACAAGTGCAATAACGCTTCAAAGTTGCGTGCCCGTTTCAGCGTCCCCGTAATCACATTTTTGACGCTATTTTGGGTGTTTCTGGTGCATTCTTAAGATTTCCACATGTTTCATTAGTCATTGACTGTTATATATTTGAAACACTCTGAATGATTCAGAAACACTAAAACCACGCTTGAAATGCAAGAGGTCGGCGGTTCGAGTCCCCCCCTGGGCACCAAAGAAGGCCGTATTATGCGGTCTTTTTTTGTGACTAGTGGGGACGAGAACGAAGTTCGACGAAGCGACATAAGGAGCGAAGAAGGGATAACGCGAAGCGTTAGTCCGAAGGACTTGAACCGTTCCAGGTTCAATCCAATCCCCCCTGGGCACCAATTCATATCGCAAGTAGCTATTTATTAGCTACTTGCGAATGAAGTGAAATAATTCATACAGATCCCACACAAACCAGAATCCAAACTCAGTCTGGGCAACACGACCA
>Ga0315321_10000361_pt1 | contig 32852 bp, 24 predicted proteins | sample M180m21515metaG_FD_203464 | JGI IMG/M metagenome (GOLD analysis project Ga0315321, IMG submission 203464) | Ammonia-oxidizing marine archaeal communities from Monterey Bay, California, United States - M1 80m 21515 | ecosystem: Environmental > Aquatic > Marine > Intertidal zone | place: USA... | reverse complement strand
CTGATCTGTGCGCCCGGGGCGGTGAATGGAAACCACCCTGTTCAGCGAGCGATGGAAACAACGCTCAAGGGGTGTGCGATCTGATCGGCAACGTGCGCGAGTGGACACTCGATGGCTATCGATATCAAGTCTACGAAAGCCAGGTCGCTGAGGGGCTACCACTCAATGACCCGTTCATTCCCTTTGAAGAGGGAATGGCGAGCACATTACGAGGTGACTTCGGCCCCGCTTATATCCGGGCTAATGGGCGCAGAGCCAGCTCGAGCATCGGCTTTCGCTGTGCTCAGCCGATGCCCTAAGCTCATCGTCATACTGCCCTTTAGTCTCTCGTATGCCCATCAAACTGAACGTATTTGTACTCGACCGGGTTGCCGTTGATGCCTCGCCGAGGCGGTGCGATCCAGTTGGCAAACTGACCCGGCTCCGTGACTTGGACCATGACGCTTTTCACGTAGCTGCGGTCTTCGTCTGAGCCTAGCCATTCACTTTGACTCGCTGCAAAGGTCGCTTCGTCAATCAACTCACCAGCGGGGTTGAAGAAGTGACCTGCATACTCGCCCTGGTGTCGATGAAACTTGCGGTCAGGGAGCGTGAACTCAAAAGCCAAGCCGGCTTTCTTGCAGGTGCGATTCCACGACCTCAAAGCGGTCTCACAGTCAGCGATGTACTCGTCGCGTAGGACCTCGTTCATCGCATTGCGCAAGGGCACCTCTTCGGTGGCGACTGCGCCATCTCGAACCACGCTCATCATCTTTGAGCCCTCAAGCCCGACGTGGTCATCCCAGCGACGCTGCTCTTGGAACCGCCCCTTCAAGCTGTTGGCGAAGAAGGTCGCGCCGTTGCTCGAGACCTCAGACCCGAACAGGTCAAGGCTCAAGCTGTACCAGCGGTTGATGTAGCGTTGGATGATTCCAAGCGGGATGGCGCCATCGTTGGTCACGTCGTAATCGATATCACCCTTCATCAGCTCACAGCTGCGCTGAATCACGCGCTCAACGCCCGTTTGCCCCACGAACAGATGATGCGCCTCTTCGGTCAGCATAAAGCGAGTGGTCGCTGCCAGCGGCGTAAAGGCGCTCTCGGCCAGCGCACCGAGCTGATATTTCCCGTCTCGATCAGTGAACATCGCGAAACAAAAGAAGCTCAACCAGTCGTCGATCGGCTCGTTGAACACGTTGAGGATACGCGGCTTGTCTGGGTTCCCCGAGCGACGCTCGAGCAGCTCTTCGGCTTCTTCGCGACCATCGCGACCGAAATAAGAATGCAGCAGGTAGACCATTGCCCAGAGGTGACGGCCTTCCTCAACGTTGATCTGAAACAGGTTGCGTAAGTCGTAGAGCGAAGGAGCGGTCTTACCCAGTAAGCGCTGCTGCTCGACGGAAGCAGGCTCGGTGTCCGCTTGCGTCACCACAATCCGCCTCAGGGCGTTGCGGTACTCACCCGGAACCTGATCCCAAGCGTTCTTACCGTAGTGATCGCCAAAGCCGATTTTGCGGTCTTCTTCGGTGGGATTCAAGAAGATGCCCCAGCGGTAGTCAGGCATTTTGACATAGTCAAAGTGCGCCCAGCCGGACTTCTCAACGCTCACCGCTGTACGCAGGTAGATGCTGTCCTCTTGGAACCCCTCGGGACCCATGGTCCGCCACCAGTCGATGTAGTTGGGTAGCCAGCGCTCAAGAGCGCGCTGCAGGCGGCGGTCTGAGGAGAGACCGACGTTGTTGGGAATACGTGCTTGGTAATCAACAGAGGTGGCGACCATCAGGTTCTTCTCCAGTCAAATTGGGGGGTAGTCGGTTCGCCGAAGCTCTGAAGAGCTCCCGTTTCACCAACCGCATTGGGGCGTTGAAAGATCCAGTTTTGCCAAGCCGATAAGCGACCAAAAACTTTGGTCTCCACCGTCTCAGCGCCTGCGAAACGTAAGTTCGCTTCCATGCCGGTGAGGGCGTCGGGCGATAGACTCGCTCGCTCTTCAATCGCAGGACGTACTTCATCGGGGTAGTCGATATCATCGAGCGCAAAGGTCACCAGGCCGGCGTCCTCCGCTTCGCTTCCGTAATACCGACCCAGGCCTGCAGCCATCGCTTCACCTGCCTCCGGGTCGTGTAAAAAGCGCGAGCCGATCCGGGTCAAACCGTTCGACATCAAGAGGCTGCCGTTTGATAGCGCCCCGATCGCCACACCATTTTCGCCTTCTTCATCCTCTAAGAGGTAGCTTCGATCCGCCGCAAGACCGAGCTCGAGAAGGCTGCCAGCGAAGCAACTACCCTCTTCCATCAGCGCATAAAATGAGCGAGCGGTCAGGTCCAGCCGACGCAACACAAAACCCATGTACAAGACGGTCTCTTTGACGAACCAGTCCGCTTCTTTGAGCTCGGCTAGTTTGGCGTCCATCGCCAAAGAGGAGTCTATATCCCCCGAGGTCTTCAGCATTACGGTGCCGACTTCGATGTGATTGAAGCGCAGGAAAAGCAGCGCCTCGTTCAGTTCTCGATAAGCCTTAAGCGCCCAGAACTGATCACCTTGAGCGAGGATGTCCGAGGCGGTTAGAGCGCTGATTTGTTCGGCCGACTCTTTAGGAGAGCGCATGGTTAGAGTCGCCAGGCGTTGGTCGGCTTCGAATTCGAGGTCGACGTGCTCGAAATGATAGCCCGTATCGGTTGCGTCGAAGCTGAGCTGGGTGAGCGAGATACCTTGTTCCGAGCCCGCCGCTGAACCCGCTGCGGCTTGTGCTCGCTCTTGGATCCTGCTCTCGAACTGTGACAGCGGGACCGCTTCATCAACAAGGCGCCAAGACTGTGCTCGTTTACCACGGACACCATCAGCCAGCGTCGAGAACACATCAGCGTGGTCTCGCCTGACCTTGCGCTTGTCCACCACACGGGTCAGCCCGCCAGTCCCTGGGAGCACACCCAGGAGAGGAACCTCAGGCAGGCTCACTGCGGATCGGCCGTCGTCTGCGAGGAGGATCTCGTTTGCGCAGGCTGCCAGCTCGTAGCCGCCTCCCGCGCACACACCACGGACCGCAGCGATCCAGTGTTGTCCAGAGTGTTTCTGAGCATCTTCAATGGCGAATCGGGTCTCGTTAGTGAACTTGCAAAAGTTGACTTTGAAGTGATGAGCCGACGAGCGCAGCATCAAGATGTTGGCGCCAGCGCACCACACCTTTTCGTCATCTGCTCGCAGCACCACCGCTTTCACTCCGGGGTGCTCAAAGCGCAGGCGCATCAAAAGATCGGCAAGCTCGATATCGACCCCGAGGTCATACGAGTTGAGTTTGAGTTCGTAGCCCTCATTGAGCGGACGCTCCGGATTGACCCCCATGGTGACCGTAGCGATCGCGCCGTCGACGTCTAGGGTCCAATGGTTGTAGGTGCTCGGGTGGCGCTGAAAAGTAACCGACATACCGGGTTCACTCCTTTGAGGATAAGTTGATGTTGCTCGACACCGAACCAACCATCAAGCATTATGCAGCGCATTCAAAATCTGCATAGTGAGCATTATAGTGCATAGCCGAATGGATATCGACACGCTTGGTTTGCGCGTTCGTCGTTTACGTCAAGAGCGGGGCTGGTCGGTTCTTGCGCTAGCGGCCAGCGCTTCGTTGTCGTCTCGTTACATCACCGAGGTTGAAGCTGGTCGGGCGAACCCAAGCCTTAAAGCCCTCGACCAACTCGCAGAGGCATTTGGTCTGACCTTAGTCCAGCTTTTACCTAAAGTTCGCGCCGCCGGACCTCGTCAGCGGATCGAGCGCTTGCTGGAGCGTCGCTCCTTTGATGAGCTTAGCGTCCTCGCACGTGAGCTGGAGCTTCGGTTTGAGCAGCGCCAGCGACGTGTGATCACCTTACTCGGGATTCGAGGTGCCGGTAAAAGCACTCTGGGTCGAGAGCTCGCAGAGCGCTTAGCGATGCCTTTTGTCGAGCTTGATGACCTGGTCGCTGCTCAGGCTGGTTTACCGCTCGCAGAGCTCATCTCACTGTACGGAGAGAGTTATTACCGCCAGATCGAGCTGCGCTGTTTGGGCGATATTTTAGCCCAAGACAAACCCTTGGTGGTGGCGACTGGTGGTGGCGTCGTTGAGAACTTACAAAGCTTTGATTTACTGCTGCGCTGCGCTCTGAACGTTTATTTAAGCGCAGAAGCCGAGACCTTGTGGGCGCGGGTGCTCGACCAAGGAGACCGGCGCCCCATGGCGGGAAGAGACACCGCTCTGGCTCAGCTGCGATTGCTGATCGTTCGACGCGAGCACTTGTACGCTAAAGCGCAGCTACGCGCAGAGACCGACGGCAGGATTCCGTCTCGTCTAGTGTCGAATTTGGTCGAAGATATTCAGTTGCTGCGCGCTGATCACGCACAGCTTCGTCAGGGTTCTTAGATCCAGTTTAGCTCAAACGGTGCTATTGGTTGCGTAGCTCAGAGCGAAGGAGGTCACTTGCTTTAAAGTGGACCGTCTTGCGCGCCTCGATATGCACTGGTTTACCGCCGCCTTTGGTGAGATTGAAGCCGTAGCTTATGCGGGGTTTTTGAGTGCGTACCTGAAACGTACCAAAGCCATTGATTCGCACAGTGCTTCCGTCGCCGCCTTGGATCATTCCATCGGCTAAGCCCTTAAACACTGCGTCGACCACGTCGCCAGCTAAGCGCTGGCTAACTTTCCCTTCGAGTTCATCCGTAACAAAGCGAATTAGATCGGTTTTGTTCATCGCTTTCTCCTGTCCTTTCGTTAATGAACAATTAGTTGTCTAACTGAAGAAATGTCTTTTGACGATATTGAGAAAGTCACGAGCGAAGCTTTCCATCTCAGCGCGCAGCACTCGAATCCGACTTAAGAAGTAATTATAAGCAATTACAGCCGGGATCGCAGCGCCAAGGCCTGCTGCGGTAACCACGAGTGCCTCGCTGATTCCGGGCGCGACCGTCGCGAGATTCGCCGACCCTTGCATGCCAATATCTTGGAAGGCGCGAATAATTCCGATGACCGTTCCAAAAAGACCAATAAAGGGTGCGGCCGAGGCCGTCGTGGCCAGAAAGCTGGTGAGTCGCTCGAGCTCGGTTCGCTCCGCTAGGGCTGCTCTTTGAAGCGCTCGCTCGATGTTTTCAAAGCTACCGAGCTCGACCGCAAAACTACCATTTGCTTCGCCGCCAGCGCGTCCAAGTTCACGATAACCCGCAATGAAGAGTTGGGCGACCGGGGAGCGATCTAGAGACTGGCTCTGCTGATAGACCACCTCGAGGTCGCTGGCGTTCCAAAAGCAGTCCAAAAACGTTCGGGTCTGGCGCTCTGCTATCCGGAGATGGTTGTATTTGAGTGCGATGATACCCCAGCAAGCGATCGACATAGCGACCAAACTGAGCATAACCAAGATGCCCACCGTACCGCTGTGTGCGATCATGGCGCCCCAATCCATTGAGGCTTTGGCGGGTGCGGCGATGAAGGGTGCAAACACCTTGAATCTCCTTGGATTAGTCGATGCGCAGCAACCCGTCTTTGGGCAGGATGTCAACCGGTGAAACGCGCACTCGATATAGGGATCATGACTCTTTGCTTGGTATGCGGGGCAATCTTTCTTTTGCGCAATGCCGAGGCCAAGACTCTTTTTCCCGCCTCGAGTTCGCTTGTGGCGCCGACTTGGACCCAGGGCTTATTGCAGCGCCCTGAGATGATGCAGACGACGGGCGCTGTCTTCTTATGCCCGACTCATTGCAAAGCAGCGAACGATTGGCCGACCACAAGCGATCCGACTGAGTGGCTCAAATCCGTTGATCAGGGCGCAGCGAAGTCAGGCGCCGGCGATCGACCTGACGCACCGTCTCTGATTCATCACGAGGGTCGCTGGATTATCTTATGGGGCGAACGCAGCGACCGTCTCGAGGTGGTCGTGCAAGGCCAAGGGGCTGGAGTGTGGCCGCGCAGTCGGTTTGAAGAGCTTTATGGAGCCGCGTGGTGGGGTCCCCTTAAATGACCTATCTGTTCGCTGCCCTTTGCGCCTTGCCACTAGCCTTGAGCCACGATCTTGGCGGGCCGCTTGGTTTGGTCGCATTGGCACCTATTATGGCGCTGTCGAGGCGGGTGGATAATCCCTTCGCTCATGGCTTTATCTGTGGCTTTGTTGAGGTGGCTGCGACGATGTGGGGTGCGTCGAGCTATACCCTCTTAATCCCGGCAACTTTGGGAATTCAAGCGGGCTTGGCTCGAGGGTGTTTGGCGTGGGCGATTGCCAAGCAGCGTGGTCCTATTTTGCCTGTTTCGGTGCTGGTTCTAGGTCAGGGTCTGCGCGCTACATCGGTCCTCACATTGCCCTTGTCATGCGGTCATGATTTAGCCGCTGTTCCATGGCTCGGTTGGCCGGCAGCGTTTGGTGGTGGTGCGCTTTTGACCGCCCTGTGCGGTCTAACAGCGTACGCTTTGAGTCACCCTAAATCGCGTCGCGCAGTCGCACTATACTTAGGTGTTCTCATCATCGTCAGCGGATTGCATGAGGCGTTGCGCCCCCGCCAAGGGCCGGCGATCGAGCTGCGCGCAAGCATCGTTCAAGGGGGGCTGCCGAACTGGGTCTACCGTCAGGCCTCCGTCGATCCCAAGGCGGACGCTCTGATTCGCTCTCGTTATCTGGATGTGGCAGCGAATGAGCCGCTCGATCGATTGGTTATTTTACCCGAAACGGCGGTGCGGGATCGCTGGGGTAGCGGCTCCATGACCGCTGCGTTTCGAGCGATGCACGAGCGAGGACTGAACCTCGTCGCCGGGGTTAATCACCACTTTGATGGCGCCCTACGCAATTCGGCAATGGTCTGGTTAGCCGGCGTCTCTGAGCCCGTTTTTCAAACCAAGCAAACGGTCGTTCCGGTGGTCGAGCGTGATTTTGAGGCGATGGCCGATCAGTTAGCAGAATTGCCGCAAGGCGGACGCGTGCAGATCTGTATTGAATCAGTCTACCCTCGCTACAGTGACCCCAAAGCGAGTTGGCTTTTGGTGCTCACGAATGACGCGGGCGTTGGCCGCAGCGCGCCGCGACGCGCCTTTGAGCGCGAGAGTCGATTACGCGCCATTGAGACTGGGAGGAGTCTGCTTCGGGCTGGTCAAGATGGGCTGAGTTACGCCTTGTCGCCGCATGGTCAAATCATCGCAGCCATTGAGCCCTACAGGGCAGGAGTTTTGCGCATCGAGAAGATTCCGGGGCCGGTTTGGTCCTTGCGCGGAGCCGTTGGCGATTGGGTGTTCTGGCTTTGCTGGCCGATCGCCGGTTGGGCTTGGTTTAGCCGATCAAGCGGTCGTGAAGAGACCTCGTCAGCGCTCTGACGTCGCGTTCGTTATCGATGCGAGCATGAAGCCCGTTTGGGGTCGCCCACCATGATTGACAGCCGGCAACCAGCTCAAGAAACGCACTCAGGATTGACGGCTCGTTGAGCAGGTCTTCACCCACTGCGCTGACGGTTTGACAGGGGTCTCCAGCGGGCTCGCCATGGAGATTTTCTGTACTGATCAAGACGCCGTCACTGCCCGCATGAACGATGCATCCGCGCCACGCATCTAAAGGCTCTCCTGGCGCGATGAGTCGCCTTTTGGAGCTGCTCGTGACCGCTGCGACTCCACCGAGCCCGGCAGCTCCAACCAGCGTCCCTTGGTCATCACTTCCGGTCTTTCGAGCGCGGAACGCTATGCCCGCTCGTCTCGCCCAAGCGACCGCATCGGCGTGCAGCACCTTGGCGCCGTTACGCGCTAAAGTCTCGAGACTGCCAAAACTGATTCGATCGAGCAGTTGCGCCTCGCTGATGAGGCGCGGGTCGGCGCTAAACACACCTTCAACGTCCGAGTAAATTTCGCAGTGGTCGGCATCGAGCGCCGCGGCGAGCGCGAGCGCTGTGGTGTCCGAGCCGCCGCGTCCTAGGGTCGTGATCTCCCGAGTGTAACTCATGCCTTGGAAACCCGCGACGATGACCACTTTGCCGCGCTGCAGTTCATCGGCGACTCGTACGGGTCGGACATCGATGATGCGGGCGTCGGTGTGGACATCGTTGGTAATGATCCCGCATTGGGATCCGGTAAAGCTGATCGCTTCGACCCCGCGATCCGCAATCGCCATACTCAGCAGCGCCATCGTCACCCGTTCGCCTGTTGACAAGAGCATATCAAGCTCGCGCCGCTTAGGTTGTTCCGAGATTTGACCAGCTAGGCTGATTAACGCGTCGGTTGAGCCGCCCATCGCCGAGACGACGACAACGAGTTTGTTGCCTTCATGAACACGCGCTACGATGGCATCGGCGACGCGTTGTAGCGCCGCCGGATCAGCGAGAGACGAGCCGCCATATTTCTGGACCACGGTCGCGTCGCTGGGCTCGAAGGGGTTTGGGGTACTCATGTTTAAGTCCATTTTCGGCACCTTGGATAAGCCAAAAGGCGCCGCCCCGCTACCGTTAGGGCTTGTCGATTTAATTGTGCTCAATGCGGTCGTTCAAGCTGCATCGATCGGTTATCTTTCGGCCTTGTTTCGTCGCGACGTGTTTTCGCCGCTGCAAGGGATCACGACTCGCCTCGCTTATCCTGTGATCACCGACCTGGTCGCGCTGACTGTTCTCGGTTTTTTTGCGATCGCCTTGACGACCTTGAAATCGGCTCCAGAGGGTACCCGACTCGATCGCGCAATGGCTGCAGGGGCTCCGCTTTGGCTTGGTTACGCTCTGGGACTGGTTTGGTTGAGGGTGGGCTTTGTGTTGGCGAATTTACCGCCGACAAGCGAGGCGCTAGCGCCGGTGCGCTGGCTCTTTGATTATCTGCCTGCCTATCGGGGGGTGACCGAGTTGTCCCGCTGGCATCCCAACCATTGGCCTTGGGCTTTGGTGTTCGTCTGTGTCTGCGGGGTTTTAGGTTGGCTTTACGCACGCCGTAGCGAAGAGTCGCCGCAGCGGCTGCACAGGGTCTTTCGTGTGAGTTTGATCGTGGCTGTTTGTGTCTCGGTCCCGGCCGGCACTAGAGCCTATTCAAGTTGGCGCCCTGCGGTCGCTGGTGACACGCTGGCAGGTCGGTTGATTGCCACGCCGCAAATCGACGCTTTAGACTGGCAACCTGAAGGCCTGCGTGGCCGCATCACCTTGGTTGAGTTTTGGACGACTTGGTGCGGTGCCTGCAAACGCCTTTTGCCCAAGCTAAATGCGCTGAAAAACACGATTCCTAGCCCCGCATTTGAGGTGCTCTTGGTCAACGTCGAAGGGCGCGGGGATCCACAGCCTGAACTCGTGAATAAAGTCCGAAAATACAAAGCTCAAAGAGCGCCTGATTTGCCTGTGCTCATCGACCCTGGCGCATGGTCCGACGCGGTCGGTATCACGGTCTATCCGACCATGGCTTTGATCGGGGGGGATGGCCGGCTGCTGAACCTTTGGTCGGGCACGCCCAACATGGGCGATGTCGAAGCCTCGATTCGAAGCGCTCTTGAGGCTCAATCGGGTCTTTGACACGGCCCTTCGGCTGCGGCAACGTGCGGCCTTGCGTAGCAAGGAAAGAATCTCATGCCGGCACACCAACTCATTGAGCGCATCCCTGCGATCCCGGAAGGGGTCGCTTGGAGAGTCTACGATGGTGAGGTCTTGGTGGTGACGAGCGACGATGCGAAGGTTCGTACGCTCAGCCTGGTGGGAAGTTACGCGTTTGAACGTTTTGATGGTCAGGCTACTCTGAAAACTGTAGCAGCGGCGATCACTGAAGAGTTTGATGTGACGGAAGAAACTGCTCTGGGTGACCTAATGGTGTTTGCAGAAGACCTGCACAGCCGTGGGCTCATCACATGGGCGGACTGAAGGAGAAACGCATGCTTCGGCTTGCTCCCATTCGCGCTTTTGCTGGCGCTGTAGTACTCGGCACTCTTAGTTTTGGCGGTTGCGCCTGCGAAGAGACGCCATCCAATATTGTCGGTTTAGCCTTTGTGGCACCCAATCCCGGTGCGCGCATCCAGCTCAGCGATGATACCGACCCGAACACCAGCAATGTCCAAGTGACCATCAAGCTCCGAGCGGTGGGTTTGAACGCTGCTGACGCTGACGGAAAAGTCACCTTGACCAACAAGAGCGATGTCGATTCGGCCGCTGTCGAGGTGCCTTTGCAGGGCAATGGGACGACCAAGGTCGCTGTATTTGACGCCTTTACGCTGGTCAGCGGGGCGAACGAACTTGAGGCCGTTTTGAGCCATAGCTTTGGCGCCTCGGTGACCACCACAGCGAACTTCTCGGTGGTCGCACCGGGTGGTCCGTCTTGTCGGTTTGCGCAGGCACCGAATGGTCCAGCGCTTTCGGCGGGCGTGACGCTGAGCGATGATCTCGACGTGATCAACGCCGGCTTCCAGACGCACATCGGCGTCAACTGCGACGGCGAAGGCGTCGTCGATGGTTTGACGGTTGGCTTGAATGTCCAAGGCGCTGCTGCGGCTTTGTCGGGTACGCTCTCGGGCGGCTCAGTCGTCTTCAACAACGTCAGCCTACCTGAGGGTAGCGCTCGTTTGACGACCTACGTTTTGATCAACCAAGATCAAGCAGGCACCGCATCGCTGGACCTGAATGTTGACACCGGCCGCTGCGATGTCTCGGTGACCTCGCCAGCTAATGGGACCCCGATCCTCGCAGCTAATGATGCCGACCCAAGCACTCCGGACGTCGCTGACGTTGACGTCGTAGTGACTTCGACGCGTTGTGGTTCGGGCTCGACCGTGACCATTCCTGTCGGCGCTGACCCGGTGACCGGAACGATCGGCGACGATGGCAGCGCGACGCTTCGGATCGTCTTGCCTCAAAGCGCCAACAACAATGACTTGCAGAACTTCACCGCAGTCGTGTCCGACCAGTCGGCGTCCCGTAATCAGGGCTCCTCGCTGCGTCAGGTCCACTTGGTTGACACGGTGGCTCCTGGGCTTGAAGTGGTCGGTATCGCCGCAGATGGAACCACGGTTTTGACCGCGGCGGACGACCAAGATGCGAACCCTTTGGACGACCTGACCTATCGCCTGCAGGTTCGTGCGACCAACTATGCTGATGTTGACTTGGTGTTTGCACGAGTCGGCGACGACGAAGCCGGAGCGGTCTCGGCGGCACCGAGCGAACTGGGCGTCGCGACGCTGGATGTTCGACTGCCTGCGGGAGCGCAAACGCTGACCGTGTACGCCACGGATGCAGCCGGCAATCAAACCTCTGTGGTTCGACAAGTCGAAGTCGACATCACCGTTCCGGTGGTGACGTTGGTACAACCCGCTCAGTCGGGCGCTGTCCTTGCGAACGCAGATGCTGACCCCGACACCGAGGGTTTCCAGCTCGACTGTTACGTCTCGATTGCAAACTTTTCGACGATCTCTGGTTTGGATCCCCGCGTCTTTTGTGAACTGCAGACCCTTGATGACCAAGGCAATGCGACCGGTCCTTGGGTTGCGAGCGCTTTGGCGGTCCCAGCGGCGCAAGACGGCGACGTGGGTGTTGGTGGCGTGCGTTTGACCTTGCCCGATGGGCAGTGGGGCATCCGTGCTGGCGCGGTGACGCGTGGTGGTTCGGGTAACAGCGCTCAGCCTTCTGCACCGCTCAACCTCAACGTCGACGGTACGGCGCCGACGATTACCTTTGCGAACCCTTCCAATGGTGCAGTGATCTCTGCGGGTAACTCCAGCATTGAGCTGGCCATCAGCGACGCTGAAGAAGGGCAAGCTGTGTCGATCAGCGTCAACGGTGGTCCTGCGCTGGATCCAGCACCCACAGTTGATGCCAATGGTCGCGCTTTGGTTGAGAACGTCATCTGGGCTGATCGAGACGGTGACTACACTCTGACCGCAGATGTCTCGGATCAAGCGGGCAATCCCGCTGCGCAAGCGTCGATCAGCGTCACGGTCGATGGGACCTCGCCGGGTGTGACCTTGTTTGGGCTTGATGGCAGCGCAGAGGGTAGCGTGCGCGATATCGTTGCGGACGGTGCACTCAACGCCACGCAGAACCTCGCGCTGGACTGGGGCGCTGACGTCGGTAACGGCTTCCAATATGGTTTCCGCGTGGTGGTGGTGAATGAGCCTGTAGGTCAAGCGGTGACCCTTCGCCTCAACGGTGGCTTGATCAATGGAGCGACGGTTGACTCGAACGGCGCGACGGTCGCTAACTTTAGCAACAACAACTTAGGGTTTACCCTGCTTGAGGGTGATAATGGGATCTCCGCTACGGTCACCGACCGAGCGGGGAATACGACCACCGTAAACGCTGTCGTGACGGTGACGACGGGACAACCATTCGTGCGGATTTTGTCCCCTGCTGATGGGTCTCAAACCAACTCGAACCAGGTGGCTGTAACCGCCTCGAGCAACGCAGCCGATGGCGCAGCGTGTTCGCTGGTGGCTCGCCTCGGCGGTCAAGCTGATGTGACGGCAAGCGCCAACGCCGGTGGTGATGGAGCGATTGATTTTGGTGCGCTTGAGCTCGCTGCTGAGGGCGCTTGGGTGCTGACCGCTACTTGTCCCTTTGACGGTCGTGACCCGGTCAACTCGGCTTCGGCGACGGTTACGATTGACCAGACAGCGCCTGTCTTGACCTTTACCGGGCTTCCTCAGGTGGGCGGTGAGAACGTCTTTACCGCGGCGGACGCTCCGGACTCGACGCAGGGTAATCGCTATCGACGTGATATCGTGGTTTCAGCGGCTGCAAATGGCGCGTGCACAGTGGCTGGCGTTAACCCAGCGGCGTCGCTCAGCGTGACCGGCGGCGGCGTGGACGTGGCGAATGTTGCTCGCTCGAGCTTCACCGCAGGTAATGACTGCAGCTTTACCTTCTCGAACGTGGCTCTAGCCGATGAGGTCAACGACCCGAACAGCTCAGTCACCCTCGCGGTGGCTAGCTCAGATGTGGCGGGTAACGCAGGCAGCGCAAACGCTGCGATTTTGGTGGACCGAGTTGGTCCGACCTTGACGGTGACCGATCCGGTCAACAATGCACAGCTCGGTACTGAGGATGACTCAAATCAGTTCCTCCCGGGTTTGCAGTATGATGTCGAGGTCTCGTCGACAGGAGCCGCAGACGGCAGCCAGATCTCGCTGCTCGTCGATGATCAAGTCGTAAGCTCCACGGCGGCGGCGCAGGGCGTCACTTTTGTTGGCGTATCGCTTGCCGATGGTCAGCGCCGACTCAGCGCAACGGCTGTCGACACGGTCGGCAACACAGGGGCGAGCGCTACGAACAACGTCGAGGTCGATGCGACCGCACCGACGATTGACATCTTCAACCCGGGCGCGGGCCAGCTCTTTGGCATCAACGAAGACACCAACGGTCAACTTGCGGGCTTCCAGGTCGTGGTCCGCATGGGCGTCCAAGGCGTCGATCTAGGGACCGTGGTACAAATCTTAGACAGCAACGACCAGGTTCTCGGCTCAGGCCAGCTGGCGGCGGCGACGCTCGAGATCCCCAACATCGAAGTTCCTGAAGGGACCCACACTCTGACCGCCCGCGTGGATGATGGCATCAACTCGGCGACGGACACTGTGACCGTGACGGTTGATCTGACTCGCCCCACCATCTCTGATTGCACGTGGGTCGGCGATGACGGCGCGCAGCAAGCTGGTCTCTTGGTCTTTAACAAATCCGAAGATGCAGACGCTAACGCGGCAGGGTGGCAAGGCAGCTGCACCGCTACGGTCGCCGGTCAGGCAGAGAACGCAACGGTGACGATGCTGACCAACAATCCCGCACCGGACACCGCTTCGGGTACGGGTGGTATTACCGATGGGACCGCCACGGTCGCCGGCTCCTTGGGCGATGGCGATCATACGGTGACACTGAGTGTTGTCGATGCAGCGGGCAATACGAATGAGCCCGGCGCAGGTATGGTCGTTCGTGTCGACGTGACGCCGCCGACCTCGACGATTACATCCCCGGCTAATGGCTCGAGCTTGCTCGCCGCTGCGGACAGCGATCCGCAGAATGATGGCATGCAGACGACGATTTCGGTCAGCACAGACGCTGAAGAAGGCACCACCGTCAGCATTCGAAATGGCGACGCTGAGCTCGCCACTGCGACCGTCGCGAACGGGGCAGCGAGCGCGGCGGTGACCTTGCCTGAGGGTGCGGTCTCTTTGACGGCGGTAGCCACCGACGAAGCGGGCAATGCCACCACCAGTTCGGCGGTCGCAGTGACCGTGGATTCGATCGCACCCGTCATCGCAGTCACCAGCCCGGCGGCGAACGCAGCCTTTGGTGACGACAACGACGCCGATGAGGGTTTGATCGGTTTTCAAACGGAGATTACTGTCACGACTGGTCAGGTCGAAAACGGGCAACAAGTGACTGTTCGAAGCACAGTTGGTGGTGAGCGCTGCAGCGAGACAACGTCCGGCGCTCCGTTAACGATGCGCTGTACGTTGCTTGAGGGCGAACAAACGCTTACGGCTGTGGTTTCCGACACGAGCGGGAATGAAACCACGAGCACTGGCGTGCCGATCACTTTGAGCCTCGTGGCGCCAACGCTGCTGTTTACCACTCCAGATTCGAACCCAGCAAATCTTAATGCGGCCGACGATGCGGATAACGGAACCCCCGACCTACAGTACAGTTTTGTCCTGTCCTCCGATGCAGTCGGTCAAACGGTGACCTTGAGCGAAGGTGGTAACGACCTAGGTACTGGTATTGTCGCCAACGGCGCGGCAACTATTGGTCCGCTCACATTGACAGAGGGGACACACAACCTTCGAGCAACGGTGACTCAAGATGGCAATACGACCAATGCCGATTTGACCGTGGTGGTGGACGTGACGGCACCGACGATTACGATGACCAGTCCCGCTGCTAGCCCTGCGATCTATACGGTTGCAGATGATCAACAAGGCGGCGCGCCGCTCAATACGTCGTTTGCGTTTAACATCAGCGGCGCGATTGGCGGGACGCTGTCAGGCGTCAGTGACCAGACGGCGACGATCGGGACCGTAGCGATCAACGCAGACGGCGCAGCGACGATCACCGGCGCGACGCTAAACAGTGGCTTGGTCCACGAGATCACCTTTACCGTCACGGACGCTGCGGGCAACACGGCTGAAGCGCTGCTTAGCGCAACGGTTGATGTGGTCGCACCGAACGCCATGTCGATTAGCGGCGCGGTTCAAGACAAACGGACCGGCACGGTTCGCCTGACTTGGAATGAGCCGGGCGACGACGCCGACACCGGCACCATCACTGGATATCAGGTTCGCCACAGCGGTAACACGATCACAGCGGGCAATTTTGAGAGCGCAACTCAAGCCTCTGAGGCGATGGTTCCGCAGGCGGCAGGTGCGGCCTTCGAGGTCGATATAGCCGGTGTTTCGTTCGATGACCCGAGCGTCTCGATCGCTGCTCGAGCTGTTGATGATGTCGGTAACTTAGGGGCGATTGAGAACAGCTCGATTATCTCGGTCAACACCGAGCTCACGGAAGCCGAGTTTCAACCCGCAGGTACGAGCGCCAAATGGGGTTGGGACATCTGCAGCGGTGACTTTAATAACGACGGCTTTGATGACGTGGTCGTGACCGATCGCGATTACGTCAGCAACGGCGTGACCGTCGGCGCTGTCTTTATCTACTACGGTCAAGCGAACGCTGCGAACCTCACACCGACGCTTTTGACCGGAACGGTCTCAGGCGGTCGCTTTGGTAATTTCTGCACCACCGCCGACTTCAACGAAGATAACTTTGACGAGCTGATCGTCTCGACGGTGAGCAACACAGATGGCGGCAAAGCCTACATCTTCAACGGGAGCGCTCAGGGTGTTGCGCTGACGCCGACGACCACGGTTCAAGGCGCTGTAGGCGCAACCGGCTACTTTGGCTACTCGGTCTCGGCTCAAGGGTCCGTCCTTGGCGACGGCACCGTCGATTTGGCTGTGTCTGCGCCTTTGTTAGACGGTCAAACCGGAACGACCTACTTCTTTGATGGTGATGACATCGCTGCGGGCGGTACGGTAGCTCAAGCCGATGCGGTGGCTAGCTTCGTTGGAGGAGCGGGTTCACGTGCGGGGCTCGTGGTTATTTCAGGGCATGACTTTGTTGGCGATGCCGCAGGTGATGTGGTCCTGGGTGCGCCTTATCTCAACTCTCGAGCTGGTGGTGTTTATGTCATCACCGGGAATGAAGGCGGCGGCTTGAGTGGTGCGTACACGACGGCATCGAATAACGTCGTGACCATCGCTGGAGCGCAGCAAACCACAGGTCAGATGGGCTTTCGAGTGGCAGTGGGTAATGTGGTCGGGACGAACAAGAAGGATCTGATTGTCAACCACGGGACCACCCAAGGGACGTATTGGTGGTATATCTACGAAGGGGCAAACACCCTGAGCACCGACGCCACCGTCACGCTGCCTATTCCTGGCACGACGCCGAGATTTAAATATGCGAACCAGCAGAGCTCATGCGATATTAACGGTGATGGTTATGACGATTTGATTCTTGGTGCTGAGACACGCGCCTACGTGTACTTTGGTCATCAAAACGGTGCGGACTTCAACTTGAGTTCGGATCGTGAGTATGATCTGGGATCCGGGTGGGGCTTAGGTGTTTGCGCCGACGCTAATGGCGATAGCGCCATTGATTTAGCAGTTGTACGGACGGTGTCGGGTGGGTCCTGGCGCCTCCGGTATTGAGGGGATTAGAATGAAGAAGACTCAAGAGAAAAAAGCAACGCAAGACCAAAGGCGCAAAGCCTATCAGCCGCCTCGGGTGCGGGATGAGAAGCGTTTGGTTCAAGATGCGCTTGCAAGCTTCTAGAGGCTAGTATTTTTGGCATTAGCCTTCTGCTTGGGTCCAGCAAATCTGGAACTTGAGCTGCGCGGTTATGAGCCAGAGACCGAAGCGCTCGCGCAGCGCTTTTTCGAGCGATTTAAAAATCTTCCGACTCGTGATCACTGGCGCGGGGTCTTGGTCGCTACGGGGGTCTCGGCTCCGCATCTAGGGGGCTGCACCTTAGAACTCGGTCCCGTCTCGCCGAGCGGAGTACTTGAATACCCTGAGCTCCCTGGGCGCCCGCTTCGACATGGAGCGCCGCGGTCCATTCTTCATGGCGTCATGGCGCTCACAGCTCACTTTTTACGTCGGCGAAGTGAGCGTTTGCTGCACGCTGCAGGACGACACTTGCCCGGCTACGGGGCGGTCGTTGCGATCGGCGCTTCGGGCGCTGGTAAAAGTACACTGACCTCAGCCTTGGGTGGTCGCGAAATGGGTGATGAGGGCATCGTGTTGGGATGGCGAGAAGGTACGCTGTACGCTCAGCCCTGTCTGGTTCCCGGTGAGCGCTTGCCTGAATTTTGGGACGCCGAACCCCTCGCTGCGCTTCTGATTCCAGCGCGTGCGGATCAAACTACCGTCACACGCTTACATGGGCACGAGGCATTGATCGCCGCGGCTAACGCCACGGTTCGTCTGCGCGGCGATGATCTTTTTGATGACTTAGATTGGACCCATAGCGCGCTCAAGCAGGTGCCTGTTTTTCGTGTTGGGTGGTCTCTAACTCAATCACCGATTGAGGAACTCAAGCGAGCACTTGATGCGGTCGGCTGATCTAACCCTTGCGCTCTTGAGCAACGATCAGCAGGCGACCTTGCGTGTCCAAGGGCGTTCGATGTGGCCGGTCCTCGTCGCCGGTGACCACGTCGTGATCGAACCGCGCAAGGAGTACAAGGTCGGTGATCTAGTCGCCTTTGATAATGGGCGTGAATCTTTAGTCGTGCATCGGCTCATCGCCTGCCGTGATGGGCTTTGCAGAACTCGAGGTGACTATTTGGTCCAAGCCGATCCTTGGCTTGATCGCCAGCAACTAGTCGGAGTCGTCGTCGACGTAAAGAGGGGTTGGACGAGTGCGTTGTATCATAAGATTTTCGCGCCACTGTGGATGGCTTCGATTCATAAACGACTGCGGAGGCGCCGCGCAGAGAACCGCACATGGGCGCTCTCGGGGCGGGTGACGTACCTCCTTTATCGAACTGTTCTTAGACCATTTTCGCCCTCGGTCCGAATCGTTCTCGCTGCGCCGAGTGAGCCGCGAGAGGTTCAACTTCCAGATGGGCTAACCCTTAAATCGGGCTATCTTAACGAGTTGTATGATCAGCTTGTTGAGAGTGGTCTCGAATTGCCCAAGCACTATAATGATTCAACCTACGGTATGGTTGCTTTTGATGGCTTGAGCGAAGTCGCCTGTGCGTGGAGCAGTCAAGTTGATGATCAGTATGCGACCCTTCATGACAGCTATGTTCTTGCGCAGTACAGAGGGCGTGGTTTGGCGAAGTTGTTGGCTGATTGTATGTTTGACTACCGATCGACTAACGCGACCATGCTGGTCTCTGTTCAACACCACAACGCAGCCTCCTTAGCCAAGAACAAGCGAGCGGGGTTTCAGGAGATTGGGCGGGAGTACCGATTACGGCTTTGGCCAACCCAGAAGGTCTGGACTAAGCTGTCGTCCAAAACGGGCTGTGAACACCTAGTGGATGCTTGGCTGCGAAACGGCGAAGCTAGAGTTCGTCGCTAAGTCCGACAGCTTCACTTTGTTGAGGGGCTTTGGCTCGCGCTTTGGGCACAGTCCCTGCGATAAAGGGGACGCGGACGCCTTTGCCGAGATCGCCTGACTTTGGGTTGATGTCTGCGAACTCGACGCCTTTGGGTACCTTGAAGCGCCCTGGCTCCAAATCAGCGATCGCTCGCTTGGTGTAGTCTCGCCAGATCGGCGCCGCCGTTCGGCCACCGGTCTCTGATCGTCCCAAGGGGCGCTCATTGTGGTCAAAGCCCACCCAGACGCCGCTAACGAGGCGCGGGGTGTAGCCGACAAACCAGGCGTCGTAGCTGTCGTTTGTGGTGCCTGTCTTTCCAGCGACCGGGACACCGTCGATGCGCGCTCGGGTCGCCGTCCCGCGATCGACGACCTGTTTGAGCAGGTAGGTCATCACGTAGGCGAGCGCAGGTGAGATGGTGGGCTCTGCTAAACCATCGACCTCGCGCACCAGCCGATCCATTCGGTCGGCTCGGCTCGCCCAGACGTCACGATAATCAGCCTCGTCGCGCAGCACGTTGCCTTGAGCATCGGTGATACGGGTGATGAAGCGAGAGCGCGGCGTGCGGCCTTGGCGAGCGAACAAACTGTAGACCTGGATCAACTCCCAAGGGATCACGCAGTGGCTGCCCAGGGCGATGGAGGCGTCGACGTGCAGTTTTTGTTTGATGCCGAGCGTCCCTGCCCACTCGACCACCTTTTTAGCGCCGACTCGCTCGAACAAATCGATGGTCGGTAAGTTCATCGAGCGCATCAGCGCGGTCCGTAAAGGTACGTCCATGCTGTAGCTTGAGTCGTAATTGTTTGGCTTCCAGCGCACGCCAGTGTCCCAGTCATGGCGCACAATGGGTGTATCGCTAAGGAGCGTTGCTGGGGTGATCACCTCGATCGGCGCGCCCCTGCGAATCCGCCCACCCATCTCTAAACCGGCGGAATAGATGATCGGTTTAAATGATGACCCTGGCTGGCGGCAGGCTTGAAAGGCGCGATTAAACTGGCTGCGATCAAAGTCATAACCGCCGACCATAGCGACCACATAGTCCGTCTCAATATCCTGACTGACCAGCGCCGCTTCAGCCATGGGATCCTGGATGACTCGAGCTACCACTTTCCCTTTCTCATCGCGCAGAACGACGCGCAATAAGTCGCCCGGGTTAAGCACTTTTCTCATGTCGCTCGGGTAGTCGGACTTCGACAGCGCGTTGCGACGCGCAGTGCGCATCCAGCGATGTTCTTTGAGCAGTAAAGGGAAGCGCTCTGTACCCACTAAAACGCTGGCAAACCGGCGCGTCACGCGCTCGACGACGGCGACGTATTCTTCGTCGACGGTGGCTTTGCCGCCCTTGAGTTTGGTCTCTTGAAAGGCGCGCGCCGAAGCCTCGATTTGCTCTGGTGGGACGCGGTCGATCGGGCCCCAATAGCCCATCCGGCGATCGAGCCGGTCAAGTCCGCCTTGAAGGGCATCACGCGCCGCACGCTGACGCGACACATCAATGGTCGTTTCGATGAGCCAGCCACCCTTTTTGAGCACGATATCCTCACCAAACTCTTGCACCAAATCTCGCCGCACATGCTCGGTGAAATAGGGCGCCACATCGGAAAATAGGTTCTCTTTGCTCTGGACGTTCTTCTCTGCTTGTTCCGCTTTAGCAGCCTTCATCTCGTCGACCGAGATGTACCCCTCTTCGACCATCCGGCGCAGTACATAGGCCTGCTTGGTCTTCGCAGCCTTTGGGTTCTTGATCGGCGAGAACCGAGATGGCGCGGGCGGAAGACCGGCGAGAAGGCTCATCTCCCCCAAGGTTAAGTCTTCGATATTCTTGGCGAAGTAGCTCTCGGCTGCGGCTTGGACACCGTACACTCCTGCCCCGAGATAGATCTCGTTGAGGTAGAGATATAAAATGTCTTCTTTGCTCAGCGTGTACTCGAGCCGGCGCGCCAAAATCGCCTCTCGAATCTTACGACCTAAGCCGCGCTCGGTCCCCTTGGCGTACCCAATTTTACGGACCAACATCTGCTTGGCGAGCTGTTGGGTAATGGTCGAGGCGCCCTGACGCACGCGTCCGGCTCGCAGATTGACCAAGGCCGCTCGAAGCACCCCTTTGGGATCGATTCCATCGTGCTCAAAGAAGCCGGTGTCTTCGGCAGACAAAAACGCTTGAATCAGCTGTCTTGGGATGCGCCGATAGGGCACGACAATTCGCCGCTGTTCGGCAAATTCGCCAATGATCGCTCCATCAGCGGCGACAAAACGAGTGATCGCAGGGGGGTCGTATTGTTGGGCGTTTTCAATCGCCGGCAATCCTTCACGGTAGGTCTGATAAAGACCCAAGGCGAACATGCCGCCGGCGAGCGCCAGCGCAGGAATCAGCGCGACGAGGCCGCGTATGCCTAGCCCAACAAAGCGCATCGCCTAACGAAGCCCAGCGTCGCGCTCAAAAGCCGCAATGCCGCTCTGAGTGAGCGGGTGATTGAGTAGTTTTTGGATCACCGCCATCGGGATGGTGCACACATCAGCGCCAAGCAAAGCGGCTTGTTTGACGTGCTCAGGGCTACGGATCGATGCGGCGAGGATCTCGGTCTCGAATCCGTAATTGTCAAAGATGATCCTGAGCTCTTCAATCAACCCCATTCCCGATGAGCAGATATCATCCAAACGACCTAAGAATGGGCTGACGAACCGAGCCCCGGCGCGTGCGCACAGCAGGGCTTGGACGGGTTGGAAAATAAGCGTCATGTTGACATCGATACCCTGGTCGGAGAGCGCTTTACAGGCTTTCAGACCAGCCTCGTTGGTCGGCAGCTTGACCACCACATTGTCAGCGATCTTTGCGAGCTCAAGCCCCTCGGCGATAAAGGTTTCCGCATCGGGACCTAGCGCCTCAGCGCTGACTGGACCGGGCACCAAGCGACAGATCGTTTCGATCGCTTCTTGGCGAGGTAAGCCGGCGCGTTTGATCAAGGTCGGGTTGGTGGTCACGCCATCGAGAAGGCCCAGATCAGCAGCCTGGCGAATCTCAGCAGCGTCCGCTGTATCGATAAAGAATTTCACGTTGAGTCTCTCCGTAGATGGCAGACGCCTCGGCGCCGAGTAGTCATTCGATTCAGATGCCTCGAAGAAGCACCAAAGGTTTGGGATAGCGAGTATTAATACGAGCCGCTTCATCTGCAAAGTCGGCGGCGACAAACTGTTCGTAGCTCGACCACGAGCAAAGCGTCTGCGGGTCGCTGACTCGGTCCACAAAGAGCATGCCTTCAAGGTGGTCGAGTTCGTGTTGCAGCGTACCGGCTGTCAGCCCTTCGGCCTGGAGCAAGATAGGTTCACCGTTAGGGTCAAGGGCGCGGACCTCGACTCGTGCAGAGCGCTTGACCCGGCCGCGCAGATTGGGAACCGATAAACATCCCTCAATCACTGAGATACGTTCATCGCCGATGACGGTGAGTTCAGGGTTGATCAGGACCGTCAAAGGTATGGTGGGTTTGTAGGGGTAGCGCGGGTTGTCGTTGACCTCGATAATGCAGACCTGTTGGGCGACGCCAATTTGAGGAGCGGCGATCCCGGCGCCGTTTCGGGCGCGCATGGTCTCAATCAAATCCTCGATTAAACTCGATAATTCAGCGGATCCAAAGTGTGCCTTTGGGACCGGCAGGCAAGGCGCCCTAAGGCGCGGGTCACCGAGTTCGAGCACCGTATGTAGCGTCAAAGATCCAACCCTATAGCTTCGCCGATATGGCTAAGGCCATCACGCTGCAAAGAGCGGTCCAGTTCACGCGCTATACGCACAGCGAGTAAGGGTCCTTGATAAATGATTGCGCTGTAGATCTGAACCGCACAAGCGCCCAGTCGGATGCGCCGATAAGCTTCTTCGCCGCTATCGATTCCGCCCACTGAGATCAGCGGAACTCGGCGCTCAAGCCGTCGAGCGAGCAGCTCGGTGACCGTCCGCGCCCTGACTTGCAGCGGCGCACCACTCAAGCCGCCTGCTCCGATCGCATCGATCGCACTGTGGCTTAGACTCAACCCTGTTCGGGCGATCGTGGTGTTGGTGGCGATCAAGGCGTCGAGCTGGGTTTCAACCGCAAGGTCTGCGATCGCGTGAAGGTCGTCATCGGCGAGGTCTGGCGCAACCTTGAGCGCTAAGGGCACCGGTCGCTCGAGCTGGGCGATCGCCGACTGAACGCCCGTGATGAGTGGTCTGAGGGCGTCGAGCTGTTGGAGGTCACGCAAGCCGGGGGTGTTCGGGCTCGATACGTTGATCACCAAGTAATCAACATGGGGACCAAGCGCGGCGACGCTTTGGCAATAATCAGCCAGCGCCTCTTCGTTTGGCGTGATCTTCGACTTGCCGATATTACCACCAAGCGGACAGGGTAGATTGTAGCGTGAGAGTGTCTTTTGGGCGGCTTGACAGCCGGGGTTGTTAAATCCGAACCGGTTGATGATGGCGTGATCTGCGCGGACTCGAAACAGCCGAGGCTTTGGGTTCCCGGGCTGCCCATGTGCGGTGATCGTTCCGATTTCGATGGCGCCAAAACCAAAACCGGCGAAGCCTGCAGCCGCTCGACCGTCTTTGTCCAAGCCCGCAGCGAGTCCGATCGGATGAGCCCAACGTCCACCGAGAAGGTCTTGTTCAAGACGTTTGCAGTTGGGCAACAAGAGCGGCCGTAAAATGGAACTAAACGGCGCCAGAACGCGGGCAATGAACACACCAAGGTGGTGCGCTTGCTCGGCCGAGAACAGAAATAAAATAGGTCGAATGAGGGCGTACACGCTCAGACTTTCTTAGCGCAGGCAGCTGGCTCGCTTGTCGCCATAACGCATCCGGTAGGGGACATAGATCATACAACTCGATTGATGGCAGACCTCTTGGCAAACCTCATAACTTTTAGTGTGCGGCACCGCGGGCGCTTCGCCGGTTTGGGTATCGACGACTCGGTCATACGCTTGTTTACGATCAGAGCGCTCATCTGCGCTGTGTAGACCCGTGATCAAACCCTCAGGAACGCCCTTCGCCCAGATGCCTTGGCTTTGTTTTTGCGCTTGCTTTTGAAGCGCTAAGACCGCCTCATCGCCTGGTCCTTTGATCGAGAAGACATGAGCTAAGCCTTTGGAGATCAGCTCCCTTTCGAGCCCCGGACAGTCCACCAGTAAACGTCCGTAGCCGCCGCCACCCGGTTGCGTTGTGCAGACCCAGCCCTTAGCTGAAGCCGCGACCCCAGCAGCCTTGGCGAGCTGATACAGTTCGGCGTAGGTCCAATCACCCCAGCGGTGAACCGGACCATAAGATTCAAGGGCATTAAAGCCTGCCAGCCGAGCATTTTTTCTTTTACCGGTCAGCGTGCGCAAGCTGAAGGTGTCTCCATCACCCCAGCGCACGTTGCTGATGTTGCCATCGAGCAGGATCTGATTTGGCCCAGGCACGGGCTTCAGAGGCTTCTTCGGCGCTGTGCTGAGGGGTATATCAGCATCAACGTCGAGGCTTTTAGGCGTCGTCGAACACGCGCAAATCAGCGCGCTACTGGCCACAACCAAGACCGCGAATCGCATAGGAGCCTCCCCTCAAATCGGCGGCAACCTTGCGCGACCTTCGTCGGTTTGAAAAGCGTACGCAGTGAAGGAGGCAAAGACCATGGATGAAGAGTTGCGAATGCAGGTTGAATCCTGGCTCGCTGGAGACCCCGATCCGATCGATCGAGCGGAGCTGGAATCAGCCCTCAAAGAGGGCGATTCCGACCTTCTGCGCGCACGATTTTCCGGACGCCTGAGCTTTGGCACAGCGGGTCTGCGGGGCCCCATAGGCGCCGGCCCCGCTGCGATGAATACAGCGGTTATTCGTCAGACCTGTCATGGGCTCGCTGATGTTTTGCAGGCCTCTACGCAGGAGCTTGAGCGCGGTGTGGTGATCGGTTTTGATGCTCGACATCGCTCAAAGCAGTTTGCCGATGAATCGGCGGCCGTCCTCAGGGCGCGTGGGGTGGCCGTTTATCTTTGGGATCAACCCACGCCTACTCCAGCCACCTCATTCTGGGTTCGTCGACTCGGCGCACTGGCCGGCATTCAAGTGACCGCATCGCATAACCCACCGCAAGATAATGGCTTTAAGGTGTACTGGGATCACGCCGCTCAGATCACCCCGCCCATCGACGGTCAGATCGCTCAAGCTATTGAGCATCATTCGCTGTCGAGAGCCTCTGACCTCGGCGTTTTATCTGCCGATCAAGCAGGACCCAAGCTTGAAGGGCTAGGTCACGCTGAACTGAGCACCTATTGGCAAGCTGTCGAGGATGAGACGCCGAGCGTCAGCGCTGCGAGCACGCCCCTGCGGATTGTCTACTCGGCGATGCATGGGGTCGGCGGTGAGTCGGTAGTGACCCTCCTTGAGCGAGCAGGCTTTGAGCTGCATTGCGTCCCTGAACAGCATCAGCCCGATGGAACCTTTCCAACCGTCGCCTTCCCGAACCCCGAAGAGGACGGCGCGATGGATTTAGCGATGGCACTCGCCGTAAAGGTTGGCGCCGACTTGGTGCTTGCTAATGACCCAGACGCCGACCGCTTAGCCGTTGCGCTGCCCTGCGAAGAGGGGTTTGCGTTGCTCAATGGCAATCAGATCGGCTTGGTCCTCGGCGATCACTGCCTCAGCGCGTATCAGGGTCCCCCGGCGGTCTTTGCTGCATCGATTGTATCGTCTCAGGCGCTGTCTGCCTTGGTCACGGCGCGCGGCCACACCTACGCCTCTGCGCTGACCGGGTTTAAGTGGATCATGGCCGAGCGCCGCCGGCGCCCCGATCAGCCCTTTGCCTTTGGTTACGAAGAGGCGCTCGGTTACTGCGTCGGCGAGACGGTCGCCGACAAAGATGGGGTCAGCGCCGCGTTAGCCTTTGCGCATCGCGCACGGGCGCTTAAAGCGGAGGGTCAGAGCATCGCTTCACGATTGAATCAAATCCATCATGAGATCGGTGCTTTTGCCTCGGGTCAATGGGTTCAGCGCTTCGAGGGGGTCGACGCCGCAGAGTCGATGAAAAAGGCGGTCGATCGGGTTCGCTTTGGGGCGCCTGAAGGGCTCGCAGGGTTGAGTTTGCGCAGCCGACACGACTTTAGTGAGGGCGCCCCATGGGCTAAAGAGTTGCGCGCGAACTTGATCGCGCTGAACTATGGCAGCGCCGAAGAGGGGCTACGCGTTTTGGTTCGTCCATCCGGAACCGAGCCAAAAGTTAAGACTTATTTCGAATATCGCAGCGCTCAGGGCGTTGATCAGTCAGTGGAAGCGCTCAACGCCTCGATGCAGGCATGGCGGCAAGCCTTGGAGAGATCATGAACAGTTTGGTACTCGCTGCAGCCGTATTTATCATCGACGGTGAAGTGAACGTGACGGATTTTAAGAAGAGCAAGTCGGTCCAGCGTGCGGCGGCGCAATTCCTTCAAGATGCGCCGCCCCAATTCAAAGGCTTTATCGAAGAGATTGGTTTTCGACCGATGCGCGACCTTGACCATATCAAGTTTCGCATGACGCAGCCGATCAACCCCGACAAGCCGGGCGAGCCCTTGGTCACCCTCAAAGGTCGATTCAAGCCCAAACGTATCCACAGTTCGTGGGCAAAAAACCAAGACAAAACCGCTATCAAGCAGCTCAAGATCGCCGGCAAGACGGCGTACGCAGGCAACATCAACTCGCCGATGTTTGCGCTTGAATCGTCGCGTGTGATCCAGGCCGGCTATCGGCCGATGGTCGAGCAGGCTCTTAAAGGGACGCTGCCGCCGCTTAGGGCTTTGCCACCTTTTTTGCGCGACTCGAAAGCGTGGCTTCGTTTTCGCAGCACATCGCAAGCGCGTAAGCTGATCCTAAAACAGCAAGAGGCGTCCCCTCTAGCCGAGATTCATGAGATCCAGGTTAAGGGCTGGCTCAAAGCTGACAAGCTGCACGCTAAGATGCGTATTCGCGCCCGAAGTCCTGAAGCGGCGAGCGGCATTCAGATGATGGTGAGTTTAGGCTTACTGAATTCGAACCATCCCTCGTCCATGAAGCTCGGCCGAGCCATGAAGTTTCGGGTTCAAGGGAGCACCTTGAGCATCGATTTTAAGATGAAGCTCAACGAGTTGACGGCGCTGCGCCCCCCTCCAGCGCCTGCGCCTGGTCGAGGTGGACCGAAGATCATTACGGTCGAGCCGAAAAACGACAAACGCAAACTCCAGAAGCGACCCTCTGCTCCCCCGCCTACTCAGTTTGGGCCACAAGGGGGAGGATTTCGTCCGCCAACTCGTCAACCTTGACCGCTCCAAATCCATGAATTGCTAACAGCTCTTGGCGACTCATAGGGCGGTTGCTGGCGACGTGCTTGAGGCTTCGGTCGCTGGCGATCCGATAAGCCGGCACGCCGCGTGCTTGCGCGAGCTCAGCGCGCCATGCCTTGAGCGTCTCAAAGAGTTGCTGGTCGCGATTCCCCAGCGTAGTTTTCGGGGTGCTTTTTTGAGCTGGCGCCGCCGTGACCACCAAGGCGGGTGGGGCTTGGGCGTCTAGGCTCACCACTCCAAGCTCGATCACGGGGTATCCGTTTTGCTGCCCTGCTTGCACCAGTTTATGGTGCTCAAGTTGATCAATGAGCTGCATGATTCCCTTTTCTCCATAGCGCCGAAGCCGGCCGTGCAGCTGGAGTTGATGGTGTTTCCATTTTCGAATGCGTTCCGCTTTTGAGCCCGCCAAGATCGCAGCGATATGACTTCGCCCGAAGCGTCCACGCAGTCCGCTGACCAGCTCAAGAACCGCTTCAGCGATCTGCAAGGCTTCCTGGTCGGGTAGGGTGTCTAGCGCTCCAGAGCACACATCACAGGACACGCCGCATCGACCATTGCCCGCAAGCTGCTGCCCGAAATGTTTACTGATTTGTTGATGCCGACAAGCTGGTGTGCGCGCAAAGTCGACCATCGACCACAAGGCGCGCTCGAGCGATTGTCGACGCTCATCGCTTGGGTTTTCTTCGTCGATAAAAAACTGAGCGGTTCGGATGTCCTGACCGCTGTGCAGCAAGATGCAGTCTGCGGGCTCTCCATCTCGCCCGGCGCGACCTGATTCTTGGACGTAGGCTTCGAGTGAGCCGGGCATGGCGGCATGAATGACAAAGCGAACATCGGGTCGGTCGATCCCCATCCCAAAGGCTACGGTCGCAAAAACTACATCGAGCTGGTCGTGAGTAAATGCGTTGAGCGTCTGTTTTTTACGCGCAGCGGCTAGACCGGCATGAAAAGCTGCGCATCGGTGCCCTTTGGCTTTGAACCAGTCGGCGAGCTCTTCGGTGTCCTTGCGCTTGCGGCAGTAGACAATCCCGCATTGACCGCGTCGGGCTTCGATCAAGTCACTGAGTTGGCGGCGTCGGTCGTGGCGAGCCAGACAGCTGAGCTTGAGGTTGGCTCGATGCACCGGAGCCATCACCTGTACTGGGTCTTTGAGCCTTAACTGCGCAGCGATGTCTTGAGCCACTTGGGGCGTCGCCGTTGCCGTCAGCGCCATCCGCGGCGCGTCGAGACGCTCGAGGAGGTCGGCGAGTTGGCGGTATTCCGGACGAAAGTCGTGACCCCATGATGAGATGCAGTGGGCTTCATCGACGGCGATCAATGCCGGAGGGCGGAGCATCAGATCACTCATGAGTCTGCTGTGCGCAAGCCGCTCTGGGGACGTGTAGAGGAGGCTGATGTGACCTGCTTGATAGTCGCGCACGATGGTGGCTTGGTGCTGGGGTGATAAATCAGAATGAAGCGCTGCCGCCGAGACCGCCTGACGCGCCGACTGTACCTGGTCCTCCATCAGCGCGATCAAAGGACTCACGATCAGCGTGGGTCCGTGACCCACCAGCGGTGGCAGCTGAAAGCAGATCGACTTACCACCGCCTGTGGGCAGGATGACCAAGCTGTCTTTTCCGGCGAGCGCCGACTCGATCGCCTGACGTTGAGGTGCTCTAAGGGCATCATACCCCCAACCCCACTTGAGTTTCTCGTTGAGCGCATCGGTCACGTGTTGGTTCCTGATCCAAGTTCGGTACCAGCGCATCTTAACGACCGGTCTGACACCGAGGCTTAGAAGGCCTTGCACAGGCATCTGCGGCGTGGTCAACGCCTGCGGTTTCAATCTCTTGTGAGTGCTTTTCGATGAGCGAACAAGCGGCGGCCCACCGCCCTTATCCCGAACTGACCTGGCAGGCGCTGATCTTTGGCGCGCTGCTCGGTGTGATCATGACCTCTGCCTTTGTCTACGTCGGGCTCAAGCTCGGGTTTGGCCTGGGTGGCTCGACGGTCGCCGCTATTCTCGGCTTTGTGGTGCTGCGCGCGCTGGGTACCGGAACGATCATTGAGAACAACGTCGCGCAAACGATCGCCTCGGCGATTAACGTGTCGAGTTCAGGCGTCATCTTTACCCTGCCCGCGCTGCTGCTGCTCGGTGAAGACTTCAGCTGGGCGGCGATGATTCTCTCGGCAACCGCCGGGTCGTTCATGGGCGTGGTGCTGATCATTCCCTTGCGCAAACAGATGCTTGAGTTTGATCGCTTGCGTTTCCCCTCTGGGATGGCGGTGGCTTCGATCCTTCGAAGCGCCGGCGGCGGCAAAAATAAAGCGCTCTTACTCGGTATCGGCGCTGCGATCAGCGGCTCCGTCTTGGTGTTGATCGAAGAGGTGAACGTGTTGCCTCCGAGCCTCGCCGTAGGCGATTGGCTCGGCATACCCGCTTATACCGGGACGGCGCTGTCGCTCTCGATCATGAACATCGGCGCAGGGTTGCTCTCAGGACGAGGGGGCTTACCCTTTGTCTTTGGCGGCGTACTGGCCTGGTGGATCATTGCACCCGCTGCGGTCTCGTCGGGTTGGATTCCGCCCGAAATTACAGGCGATAAAATCTGGGGCGAGCTCTATTTCGAGATGCTGCGCCCTACCGGTATTGGCATTCTAATCGGCGGTGCGCTCGCTGGCGTGGTCGCAGCCTTTCCAGCGATCAGCGCCGCCGTGAAAACCTTGAGCAGCGCCGCCAAGCTGAGCGGCAAGGGCGGCGCGGAAGAGCTCAGCGCCAAGACTCTTGGCTTTGGTCTAAGCGGCGCCGTCTTGCTCTTGTACTGCGCTTCAGCGCTCATCGTCGGTCCGATGCTCGCTTTTCCTGTGGCGTTGGTCGGCGCGTTATGGCTCGCCCTTGCGGGAATGATCGTCGCACAGGCGACGGGGATGACCGACATCTCGCCGCTGTCGGGGATGGCGCTGATCGGCGTGACCTTGATGCTTGCGATTACCGGTGGTCAGGTCGCCGCTGCGGTCTTGGTGGGGGTCGCCGTTTGTGTCGGCATCGGCCAGTGCGCTGATATGATGCAGGATCTCAAGACCGGGCACTTAGTCGGCGGGATCCCGAGGCGTCAGCAGTTGGCGCAGATCTTTACCGGTTGGCTCGGTCCGATGGTCGCAGTCGGTACGGTTTATATCCTGTGGCACCGCTTTGGCGTGGACGCTAACGGGGTTCAAATTCCTGGGTTTGGCCCTGAGAGCGCAGCCTGTGTGAACAAGGCATCAGATTGTCTGAGCGCGCCGCAGGCGGGCGCCTTGCAAGGGATGATTGAAGGCGTCGTTGGCGGCAACGCGCCGGTCGATAAGTATTTGGGGGGCGGCCTCCTAGGCTTGGCGCTAGGCGCGCTCCCCACCGCCGGTATTGGCGTGCTGGTCGGGCTCGCCATGTACCTGCCTTTTGAGATCACCTTAGGTTATGGCGTCGGGTGCCTGTCGGGTTGGTTCCTTGAAGCCAAAAAGGGGCGCGCCTTCTTTAGTGAAAAGGTGGTGCCCTTAGCCGCAGGCTTTATTGTGGGTGAAGCTCTGACTGCGCTGGTTTTGACCGGCATCACGATGATTGCGGGATAAGCCATGCAGATGATCATTCAATTCGCATTGTTAGGTTTAGGTATTGGGCTGTCGGGCTACTCCGCAGCGCGTCCGGTTGAGGCGGCTAGTCAAAGCGGTCGCATCTCTGTTTGGCTCAGCCAAAGCGGTCTGCTCTTCTTTATCGGTATCGCTCTGATCATCGCTGCGGCGGTGCTCATGCGGCGTCAGGCTGCGGCCTTGGCTCAATCGCCTTTAGAGGCGGCGGCGTCAGACCCTTCAGAGCTGCTCGCTGCGCTCAAAGAGGGCGCGGCGGAGGTGCTTGATGGCTTGCGCCAAGACGAGCCAAGGACTCAGCCGATCTGCGATCGGATCGACGGCTTACGCGATGGCCCGATCCAGGCTCTTGTTGAGTGCAAGGACTCGATGGTCGCACGTCACGGGATGCTCGCTTATGCGCAGTTTATCTCTGAGGTCAGCGCCGGGGAGCGGAATTTGAACCGCGCTTGGTCCACGTTAGTGGATGGGTACCCGGCTGAGGCGCTGAGCGCCGCCGAGCGAGCGAACGAGCGCCTGCGCAGCCTAGAACTGCCAACCAGCTAGTTCGCTACGAGCTTGTGGAATACCATCACTCAGGTTAGGCGCCGAGCCCGCCTGCGGAGGGCTGACTCATGTGCGGAATCGTGGGGATCGCCGGTATCGAACCGGTCAATACGCGGATCTATGACACCCTGACCGTCTTACAGCATCGTGGACAGGATGCTGCGGGCATCGCAACGACCGAGGGTGGGCAGGTCTTTCTCCGGAAAGACAACGGCATGGTCAAAGACGTCTTTAAGACGCGCGACATGCAAGAGCTGTCGGGCCACCTCGGGATTGGTCACGTCCGTTATCCCACTGCGGGGACCTCGAGCACCTACGAGGCGCAGCCGCTTTATGTGAACTCGCCCTATGGCATCGTCTTGAGCCACAACGGTAACCTGACCAACGCAGCGACTCTTAAAGAGGAGCTTTTTGCGCTCGACCGTCGCCACCTCAACACGCGCTCGGATTCGGAAGTCTTGTTGAACGTGCTCGCTCATGAGCTGAGCAAGCAGCTGATCGATACGCTCAAGCCTGAGCACCTCTTTGCTGCGCTTGAGTCAGTGCATCGGCGCTGTGAAGGTGCCTACGCAACGGTCGCGATGATCCCCGGGTTTGGTTTGATCGCTTTTCGTGACGAGCATGGCATTCGGCCGCTTTGTTATGGCTTTCGAGAGACCGACAAGGGGCGAGAGTTTATGGTCGCCTCGGAGTCGGTGGCGATTGAGGCTTCGGGGTTCACCTTTGAGGCGGACGTGCCACCCGGTGGAGCGGTCATTTTCGATGTGCGCGACCGCAGCTTGCACACGCATCAAGCAGCGAGCGCTAAGCAACACACTCCCTGTCTTTTCGAGTACGTTTATTTGGCGCGACCCGACTCGATCATCGATGGCGTCTCCGTCTACAAAAGCCGCTTGCGAATGGGCGACTACTTAGCCGCTAAGATTTTGCGCGAGCGCCCGGACCATCAAATAGATGTGGTGATCCCGGTACCAGACACCAGCCGAACGGCTGCGATTCAGGTCGCCTATCATATCGGCGCTAAGTTTCGTGAAGGCTTCATCAAGAACCGCTACATTGGCCGAACCTTTATCATGCCCGGGCAAGCGGTGCGGAAGAAGTCGGTGCGGCAAAAACTCAACCCGATCGCGCTCGAATTTCGCGGCAAAAACGTCTTGCTGGTCGACGACTCGATCGTGCGCGGCACGACCTGCAGCGAAATTATCAGAATGGCTCGAGAGGCGGGCGCCAAAACGGTCTCTTTTGCTTCGGCATCGCCGGCCGTTCGATACCCCAATGTGTACGGTATCGACATGCCAGCGGCTCAAGAGTTGATCGCGCACAGTCGCACGACTGAGCAGATCCAGCAGATCATCGGCGCCGATTGGTTGATCTACCAAGACTTAGAAGACCTTCGCACCGCAGCTCAAGAGGGTAACCCTGAGATTACGAGCTATGAAGACTGTGTCTTCTCGGGGCGCTACGTCACGGGCGGCGTCAGCGAGGCCTACCTCGACGATCTCGAAGCCGTTCGTAACGATCAGAGCAAGTCGAGCTGACGCTTAGGGTGCTTCCCACAGGTGGGGCCGCTCGTTGAACCAAGCACAGAACCGCTCAATACCCTGAGCGATCGGTACGCTCGGTCGGTAATTGATCTCGGCCTGAGCTCGCCGAATGTCGGCGTTGGTGTGGCTGACATCGCCCGGTTGACGAGGCAAAGCCTCGATCTTCGCCTCGACGCCTAGCGTCGTCGCCAAGAGCTCAATCAGGTCGCTTAATGAAATTCGATCGGACTCACCTAGGTTGTACACTCGGCAACCGCCGAGGTGATCTAGGGCGCCAAGAACGCCGGTCACGATGTCATCAATATAGGTGTAATCACGGCTTGTTGAGCCGTCACCAAACCGAGGAATTGCCCGA
>Ga0315321_10000359_pt1 | contig 32977 bp, 27 predicted proteins | sample M180m21515metaG_FD_203464 | JGI IMG/M metagenome (GOLD analysis project Ga0315321, IMG submission 203464) | Ammonia-oxidizing marine archaeal communities from Monterey Bay, California, United States - M1 80m 21515 | ecosystem: Environmental > Aquatic > Marine > Intertidal zone | place: USA... | reverse complement strand
TGATCGAATTCGAGATTTACTTTCGATTGGTGTAGATTTCGAAAAAGAAGGTGATGAGTTTCATCTTGTGAAAGAAGGTGGTCATTCAACTCGTAGAATTTTACACGCTAAAGATGCGACAGGGGCAGAGATAGAACGTGCCCTTACCAGTGCTGTTGATTCAAGTGATAATATCAGTTTACGCCCACACACACTAGGTGTAGATCTAATTCAGAGGACTCATGGCAATCCAAATGATGGCATAAAGGGGATTTGGTGTCTCGATTTAGGCACCGGAAATATGGAAGCAATATCTGCAGATGCTGTACTAATCGCTACCGGAGGGTGTGGCCAACTGTGGGAGAGAACTACCAATCCTTCTGTTGCTAGTGGAGATGGTTTGGCGATGGCAGTTCGAGCGGGAGCAGCCAGCAAGGATATGGCGTTCTTTCAATTTCATCCGACGGCTTTGATGTCCATGAATAATAAGCCATTTTTGATTACAGAAGCACTTAGAGGAGAAGGAGGAGTTCTTCTAGATACAAGAGGTTTGAATAAATATAGAGCGGGCGGCTTAGAGCCTGAAATGTATTCATTTACACTAGATTCATCACCAGAAGGTAGCCTCGCTACAAGAGATGTTGTAGCGCGGGCTTGTGATCAAAGAATGAAAGTGACCGGTGCTGATAATGTGTGGCTAATAACAGACCATCTCGACAAAGAGAAATTGCACAATAATTTCCCAAATATCGAATCCAAATTAAATGAATATGGATTGTCACTAGGGGTCGATCCATTACCCGTTGCTCCAGCAGCACACTACATGGTTGGCGGTCTATCAGTAGATATCGATGGAAAGGTATTGATGGATGATGGAAAAGAAATTCCAGGGTTGTATGGTATTGGAGAGGTCGCTTGTACGGGGATGCACGGCGCTAATCGGCTTGCATCAAACAGTTTACTGGAAGCGGTGGTTTTTGCAAACCGGGCAGCGGATCATTTTATCTCGGAATCAACTAGTAATCTCGAGCAGGTGCCGTTATGGAGAGCAGAAGGAATGACGAAATTGGAGGAACACGCACCCCTAGTCAGAGATCTGGAAACACTGAGAAAAACAATGACTGATGACGTAGGTATTGTTCGAAGTTTTAGCCGCCTTCAACGCGCTAAACGAATGCTTGAATTGCTTTCGATAGAAGTTGATCTCATTTGGAGGAAAAGTTTGCCTTCACGAGAATTGGTAGAATTGAGAAATCTAATACTTGTGGCATCACATATTACTGACGATGCGATTAATCGAACTGAAAACCGTGGACTACACTACAACAAAGATCTCATCTGAGTGCCTTTATTTGTGAAAGAAGCATTCCATTAAGAGGTGTTGGAATCCCGAGTTTTTCTCCACGAGAAACGACTTGCCCACATAGCATATCGATTTCAGTCTCTCTTCCCTCTTTGACATCTGCCAGCATTGAACAAATATTGTCAGCAGTAGAATCGAGAACCGAATGAAGTTCTGATAATAATTGATGGTTATCATCAATTGAAATCCCAAGTGCTCGAGCGATATTTGCCGCTTCTATCAACGTTGACTCCGCTTGAGAAAGTAATGGCTCTTGACGCAATTCACCATTTTTCACCCCACATATAGCAGCTAAAGGATTGATTGCAACATTAAGCAATAATTTATTCCATAAAATAGAGGATACATCTTCCGCATATGATGCATTGAGACAAGACAATGTTTGTTCAAATTCCTTCCCCTTAGATCCGCCTACTACCAAACTACCCTGTCCGATCCATTCGATACAACCAGGGCTAATTCGGGTGACTGCATTTGTTGTCACCCCCACTGCTGCGTTTTCAAACACATGCTGCTCTAGAATTTCTAAATTTCCAAGGCCGTTTTGTAAAGAGAGTACTGGACCATTTGTCAATACAGAGGCTAATTCTGCAAGACGATTTGTGTCTTTTGATTTGCTTGTAATAATGACTTGGTCACAAGTATTTTTCAGAGAGGGATGGATTCCTGCTTCATCTAGACTTACAGTCCAATCATTTGAATCTATATTCAATTCAGGATGACCTTTGACTACTAAACCTGAAATCGCAAGCATTGCGCCATGTTCTCCACGTGCGTGTACAAGAACATCATATCCAGAAACTACCAATTTTGCTGCGATTAGGCTACCGATTGCACCAGCGCCCAATACTGCGACCCTCATACTCATACCTCATGATTAGCTAGGTGTAAAATTACTTCATCGTCATTTAATTCGAACCATGAAAATGAAATCCCAGTTTCTGGAGCAATTGCTGAAACTGTTGTAATTAGTCCAGGACCCAAATAAATATCATTAGAAATGTTCCATTGAGGGCCATTTCCATCAAATTCAATATTCAAAGAGATATTTTGTGAGGTTGGATTTTCGACTATAAATTGGCCGTCAGTAATTTCGACTGTGCCAAGCCAATGTTGAGTTCTTCTTTCTCCTTCTCCAACAATTAGAGGTGGACCGTTGATGACAGAGTAATTCATTGGCGCAAGACTCTGTTCACAATCTACGATATTTGAACCAACTGGAGCAAAAAGCCTGATCGAATCATTTGAATTGGTTAATTGATTTATTCCTAATGGCACGATTGATAGATTCCATTTACGAGTTCCGTTTTCGGATTGAAGTGGTGGAGAAGGAGTTCCTAGATCGAGGCAGTTCCCCTCATGATTAAGTGCCAAAATCGATTGACTAAACATCAAATTGTCAGTTGTCAAATCTACTCCTTCACTCGGGATTGTAACAACATATTCGTTGTTGTATCCTGCCTTGTAAGGAACTTCTCCAAGATAGAAAGTATGTCCATAAAGCCAAGTCATATCATCCCCCGAAAGACTATCTATGCATATTTCTGATTGCCCTTTTTCCACTGTAATGTTACCAGTTGCATTTACTTCATCCCAATTCGAGTATGCTGACAAGGGAGGCAAGTTTATTGATTCCTCTTTACCAACATGCAACTCAATACACGCCCTAGGGTCATCTAAATCTCCATTAAATTGCCACTCACCAACCGGATAATTAGTTTGATCTGGAATCACATTGTGAATGAGTAGTTCATCACCAATATTCCAAATAAATTCAAGTGCGGTTGAATTCCAACTCTCGTTCCATGCAAAGTTGAATTGCATTTTGACTTCTTCACTCGGATTTACGGTTCCATAACAACCAGGACCGCTCGTCCCGTCAGTCCAACTGTCTCCCGGGACGTTATTAGTTCCAGAATCACAATCCGGAAAGTCCAGTGAGATGTTGTTGCCAAATAAACCACCGTGCAAGTTTATAATCCAGTCTTGTGCAATAAGTGAGGGGTTGCTTACAACTATTGTTTGATTGAACCACCCATCTTCAATTACCAAATTTTGTTCGTCCACACTCCAAGAAAGGTCTTGATCCCAATCTTCGATTTCATAGAATGGTATTTGAGATGGCAAGGCAAACATAAATGCCATGAATAAAATCATTCCAATCCGCCTATGATCGCTATCTGGCAAACCCTTGAAATCATCTAGAACGATTGGTAAGCGCGGGTCACTTCCTTTAGTGATAAGCAAAGATGCACAAAGGGCAACAACCGGCACCCATAGGCTCCACTCTGAAAAGGCCCCGAACAGGAATGCAAACAGAAGTACTACCAGCAATAGCATAACTTGTGTTGAGCCGGATCTAGCTTCAGGAATACCCATCCTTGCAATTAGAATTCTACCGCCGGGGAATGTAGGAATTGGAAGGAGTGCAATCCATCCAAAAAAGGTCAGTGTCAGCCCTGCACGGGTAAATGGGTGCGCCCAGGCTGATTTAAGAATCATTGAATCTCCTTCAATATTCAATCCAAGTAAATTGACCAATAAAGGCAATTCAATGCCGAATGGTGCAGCGGTTAAGGGTACTACATCAGGAGTTAAATTTAGGCCAACAAATGCTAGAATCATTCCAAAAATAATCATTACTAAAGGAACAGATAGGGCTGAATTTCCCATTGAACTACGGTCTGGCCACAACCTGGCGTCGCTGCGAGGTAGTGATGCAAAGCCAATGATTCCAAATGGCCACCAAATAATTCCGGGACCAGGCAGAGGGAACAAGTGAGGGAGATGCACTCCGCTTCTAGCGGCAATTGTTTTCTGAGTAAATGATGCAATTACGAGTACTGCAAAAATAGGCAAGGTATAGCCCAGTAGTGCATCTAGAGAGGCATTTTCTACAAACCAGCCACCCGACGGCCTACCAGAACTCATCCATTTTTCGCCAGCATAAACAGTAGTCAAAAGTGAAATCATCCACATTGATAGAATGAAACGGGGAGAAGGCCACTGATTTTTTGGATCAGGGATTAGTTGTAAAATCCAAGGGTCATCAGGATAAAGACGGGCGCTATAACCCAATGCTTTCAGGTGTTGGTTAATCGTTTCAAGAACGACATGCATGTCTTCATCTTCTTTTTCTGAGACCAAGAACGTGGGGGTTCTTCCACCTATATCCTCTAAAACATAGCAATATCTGGAAAGTATCCTATGAAATAACTCACGCTGATTCCATGAACCTTTGTGAGCGGGGATTACTTCATCTTCAGGCATAGAATAACACTCCCGTTGAACTTGGGGGCACATCCGACCTCAATGAATGAATCGGGTGGTTAAATCACTTGTTTTTGAAGCGCTTCAAACGGAATGTTTCTTCGCGCTCCATTTCTTCAAGACGAAGTTGGATGAATACACGTGCTTCTTCAAGTTCAGGAATGACCTTGAATTCAAGTGCATTAACACGCCTCTTAGTAGCTTCAATTTCCGCAAGTAGACGCTTTAGCGTTGCTTCCATCTCGGCTGCTTTTACCATTCTTTCAATCAAATTTCCAAATGAGTCAGCTGCTTCATCGATATATGGCGATGATCCTGTGAAACCAATTGCTCTCTCGCCAAATTCTTGCTTCAGATTAGTACCTGAAACTGAAGGAACGACAACACCCATGATGTTTCGACGTTCAACTTCCACTTCCGGAGAAGCAGAATTTGCAATTGCTGCAGAACGAACCTTTAGTCCACCTTCAATCGCATTAGCCAAGTCAATACGTTGCTTTGCTAGACGATATGTAGCGGTAAGTTCTCTCTTAGCCTCAATCATTTCAGCCAATAATTTACGGAATTCATGAAAAAGACCGTCACGTTTCATCTTGAGAAGTTTATACCCATTTTTGGTTTGCTTAATGCGACCCTTGAGTTTGATAAGTTCGCTGCGTGTTGGTTTTATGTCAAGTGCCATAAATTTCAACTCCTATTTTTTGATATAGAATACTCACTTTCGGTTGTCAGGATGATACTTATCAATCCATTTTTGGTCAAGACGAACTAGGTATTTGGTATCGATACCAGCCATCAAAGTCCAACACAAGTCAAGTGTTTCTCCAATAGAACGATCTTCATAACGTGACTGTCGAAGGAATTTATCTTCGAAAACGCCTGAGAACTCTAGTAGTTGCTTGTCACGCTCATTAAGTGCATCTTCACCAACAATTGCGACTAGGCCACGTAATTCACGGCCTTGTGCATATGCAGCATACATCTGATCAGAAACCGACTTGTGGTCTTCACGAGTGGTCTTTTCTCCAATACACGAACCCATTAGACGGGAAAGTGATGGTAGAACGTTGATTGGTGGGTAGATACCTGCTTGGTGTAATTCACGAGAGATAACAATCTGCCCTTCAGTAATATATCCTGACAGATCAGGAATCGGGTGGGTAATATCGTCACCAGGCATGGTTAGAATTGGGAATTGGGTGATAGAACCCTTCTTTCCTTTAACCAAACCTGCACGCTCGTAGAGCATTGCCAAGTCAGTGTACATGTAACCTGGATATCCACGACGTCCTGGAACTTCTTCACGAGCGGCACCAATTTGACGTAGTGCATCACAGTAGTTTGTCATGTCAGTGTAGATAACCAGTACGTGGTAATCCTTTTCGAATGCAAGGTATTCTGCAGCAGTTAGTGCAAGACGTGGTGTAATAATACGCTCAACAGCAGGGTCATCCGCTAGGTTAACGAATAGTACCGCACTTTCTAGCGCACCTGTTCTCTCTAAATCAGCACGGAAGAAATTGTATTCTTCAGCAGTGATACCCATCGCACAGAATACTACAATAAATTCTTCATCTGAAGCGGTTAACTTTGCTTGACGAGCAATCTGAAGTGCAATATCATTGTGTGGTAGACCTGATGCTGAGAAAATCGGCAACTTCTGTCCACGAACCAATGAGGTACAACAGTCGATAGCAGAGATTCCAGTTTGAATGAAATCGTGTGGACTACGTCGGCTGTATGGGTTGATCGCTGCACCAATAATGTCAGAGGTTTCTTCGGCTACAATATCTGGGCCGCCGTCACGTGGACGACCTGCACCATCTAGAATACGTCCGATTAGATCTGTTGAAACCGGGAGTTTGAAAACATCTCCCATGAAGGTTACACCAGATTCTCTATCGATTTTTGCAGTTCCTTCAAACACTTGTACGATAACTAAATCGTCAGATGTATCGAGTACTTGTCCGTTCTTAATTGTCCCATTGGATAATCGTAGTGATACGATTTCACCAAAAGCAACAGGTTCTGTCTTATTCAAGAAAACTAGAGGTCCCTTGACGTCTGTAATTGTTCTGTATTCTTTTCCAGTCATGATTAATCCCCCTCAGTTCTCCTCTACCGTAGCGGCTATTTCTTCGAGCATAGTTTTCACCATGTCGTCGATAGTATCGATGTATCCTTTGTTCAAACGACCACGCATTAGGTCTGAACGTGAAGGGACGTTTACTACATCCCCTAGTTGAGCTCCAGATGCCATTGCAGATTTTGCAGATTCTTGGAAGGCAAGGATTGCCTTTGCCATCTTATATTGCAAGTGAATATCACAATATGCATCTACATCATGGAATCCATTTTGCTGTAGGAAATATTCTCGTATCATACGAGCGACTTCCAAAGTCAACTGCTGGTCTACAGGAAGTGCATCGGAACCAACTAGTTGTACAATTTCTTGCAACTCGGATTCAATCTGTAATAGTCCAGATAGTTCAATACGGATTTCAGGGAAATCCTGAGCAATGTTATCTCTGAACCATTGATCGAGACTTTGCGGGTACAGTGAATATGAATTCAACCAGTTAATCGCAGGGAAGTGGCGTTGACGAGCAAGACCAGCATCCAGACCCCAGAATACCTTAACGATACGAAGTGTACCTTGTGATACAGGTTCTGAAATATCTCCACCAGGTGGCGATACAGCACCAATAACTGTAATTGAACCGTCTTCCCCATTCAGTGTCTCAACTCTTCCAGCACGCTCGTAAAACTCAGCGATACGAGTTGATAGGTAAGCAGGGTATCCTTCTTCACCAGGCATTTCTTCAAGACGAGAGGAAATCTCACGCATTGCTTCAGCCCAACGAGATGTCGAGTCTGCCATAAGAGCAACATCGTAACCCATGTCACGGTAGTACTCTGCAATTGTAATTCCTGTGTAAACAGATGCTTCACGAGCAGCTACAGGCATGTTTGAAGTGTTTGCAATCATTACTGTTCTTTCCATCAGTGGCTTTCCAGTGTTAGGATCGATTAGATGAGGGAATTCATCCAATACTTCAGTCATCTCATTTCCACGCTCTCCACAACCGATGTAAACAACGAGTTGTGCGTCGGAATACTTTGCTAGAGATTGTTGTGTGACAGTCTTACCAGAACCGAATGGTCCTGGAATTCCTGCTGCGCCACCCTTTGCCAATGGGAAAAGGAAATCAAGAATACGCATTCCAGTTACAAGAGGAATAACTGGTGGGTATTTTTGTTGGTAAGGTCGTGGAGTTCGAACAGGCCATTCTTGCATCATCTGCATTTCACTTCCATCTTCGAAGGTACAGATGGTTTGTGTGACATTGAAATCTCCTGATTCGATAGACTTGACGGTACCGCCTTGTCCTGGTACAACCATAATCTTGTGAACGATTGTATCGGTTTCTTGAACGTGTCCAACGACTTGTCCTCCAACTACTGTGTCTCCAACAGAGACTTGTGGCTCAAAGGTCCAAATCTTCTCTAGGTCGAATGCATCAGCATCTACACCACGAGTAAGGAAAACACCCATCTCTTTCTCAAGAGTTGGAAGTGGTCTCTGAATACCGTCATAGATTTGTGTTAGCAAACCAGGTCCAAGAGAAACAGAAAGAGTCTCTCCTGTGTTCACTACAACTTCTCCAGGGCGTATTCCAGATGTATCTTCATACACTTGAATAACAGCCTTGTCGCCGTGTAATTCAATCACTTCACCCATCAGGCCTTCCGTTCCAACACGGACAACATCGTACATTGCCGCTTTCATGTCAATGGCGGTAACCACTGGCCCTGAAATACGGTAAATCAATCCTTCATTCTTCATATTTTATTCCTCCATTATTTTTTGGAAATCATTTCCACAAGTCGACTCCTATTGCCTTACGAATTGTTTCTCGCAAAGCGGTGTCCTCCTCAGTACCTATACCAAGAACGGTTGGAGTGACACTTTCAGAAAGTCTATCGCGAAGACGTTCTGGTAGGGAGGACAGAACCGCAGAGTCGACTACCACGATTCCCACACCCTTTGTTGTGAGTAAATTCCTGAAGACTTTGGAGGTTTCCTCCTCTCCTTCAGGGTTGTATAGAGTACTAATTCCAGCGAGCTGGAATCCGAGTGTGAATTCGGGGCTACCTACTACTGCGATTTCCATTCATACCACCTCAGATTACGTGTGCCTCAAGCACCTCAGTTGCTAGTCCGGCCATACGGCCCCTGACTATGAAGCGTAGATCTTCAATTTCCTGAACCTTTGCAGATACATAGTGTATTACTGGAAGGGCTGATATCGGGTGAAGATAACTCATGCGTTTCATCTGGGAAATCTCTCGGTTACGCAACCAGGTAACAAGAGGATCCAGGGTTCTCTCCTCATCAGAGGTTGTGACCACTTCTTGGAATCCATCAGAATCGAAGTTGTTAGACTGTCTTAGTACATCGAGAAGCCCGTCTCTGCTATTAGCAACTTGACTGAAGCTTCTCTCTTTGATTAGGCGGCCACCTGAGATGAGCGCCCGTGTGATCTCCTCGCTAGACAAGCCAAATGCGTGTCCTTCGAGTACATTGATAATATTACGGTGATCAATTTCACCTGCCAAATGATTGCGTAATATACGCACATCTGGTGCACCTCCTTGAAGCATACTCATCGAGTTCTTGAAGTAATGGCGATCAAGAGCGTCTTCGTAAGCTTGTAATCCTTCATCCTCACTAATAGCAATCAGCGTTTTTCCAAATGGAAGTCGGCGCATTTGCTCAACTGCGTCACGAAGAGTGCTTGATTCTTCGATAATTCGCAACCATGGTGTGTTGACCTCACTTTCTTCAGGAAGAATTGAGTGAGAGACCTTCTTGACACTAACTTCGTTTAGAACAGCACGAAGAACTACCTTCGCGTTATGGTAACGGAAACGTCCAGTATAAATCTCAACTAGATTGCGAACCTTTCCATTACATAGGCCCAATATATTGGACAATTCTGCTTGTAAATTGTGTGTAAGTGCGGCCTCGACCAGATCTCCGCCAGTAAAATGACCAGCGTATAGGTCGATCTCAGTCCTATAACCACTATCCGCCACTGCGACGGTTAGTTGATCAGGGGACTGTTGGATGAGCTGACGTAGGCGTGTACGGTCCATTAGACTCGCTTTGCGAGCCTTAGCACGTGCAGCCACGTAAGCGGTATTGTTTCCAAGGATTGTCATACTCTTCGACTCCGTAGGTTTGTTCATCCGAATAGTGTTTCGTTAACAGTAGCTCTCTGCTCAATCCATGCATTGTCCAACAATGTGTCAAAGCGTAAATCAAATGAGAGTGTTCCATCTTCAGCTTCTAGTACGAAACCACCCAAGCCATCGATTTCTTCACCAATGGAGTATCCCTTAGCGGAATCCTCTAGAGCTGCGCGATCGATTGCTGTTGGGCGTAAAACCATCTTACCTTCTCCAAGTTCTCCCGCTTTCTTAACGAGATTCTTGAGCAAACTTGCACGACCGGCAAGGCTTGCATTACCCAACATTTCACGAGCACTTGCTAATGTAGCATCGAGCTCAACACGTCGGGCGACGAGAATTTCTTTCTGATTAGCTTGGCGAGCAGATGCGACCACTTCGCGAGCGATTTGGTCAGCTTCTTTGGTCGCCTTGCCCGATGCATCTCCTTCGATAGAATTTGCACGAGCATTAGCCTCAGCTAGGATGGTCTTCGCTTCGCTCTTAGCTGCCTTAATGGTAGCTTTAGCTTCCGCTTCTGCTGAAGCGGAAATGTCCTTTGCGAGTTGTTCTAGCGTCATATTTTCACCTCCGGCATAACCACCGAGAATATTATTCTCGGCGATAGCCAGTATTGCTCATAGGAACAATGGTAGTGCACCTAGAATCACAATAGATTCAGGCAATGCGGTAAAGATCAGAGCTGGTCCAAACTTGGAACCATCTTCAGCTAGCATACCGACAGCGGCGCTGCCAATGCTTCCCTGAGAGATACCAGCACCAAGACCTGCTAGTCCTAGTGCGATACCCGATCCCATGTATTTACCCCATCCGTCATAGTCGCCAGCAGCTAGCACACCTGGTGCTAACATGGTGATTCCCATGAGTACGATTAGTGCTCTTAGGCTCATTTTCACGATATTTGTGTTCATATTTTTTTCCTCCTTTTTTTGTCCAATTGGGACCATGATATCAGTGACCCTCTACGTGTAGAGAACGGCCACCTAGTGGTGTAAACTCTTGTCCAGAGCCGTCGTGGAACTTACCCATCCACTCAACAAAGTGTAGACGGACAGCGTGGATGCTCGGTGATAGCAATCCAAGTGCAAGTGCGAAAACCTGGACTCCAATCCAGATAAGTAAACAAAATACTGCGACAAGATAATCGCCGGAAGATAAAGCATCAGCCATTCCATGGAATCCCATTTCATTACCTACTTCTGCAATCTTTACTCCAGCAACACCGACTGCCATTACTCTGAGGTAAGAGAGGGTGTTTGCAAGCAGACCGAATGTCTCGATTGGCCCCATTATGATTCCTCCAAGCCATCCGAATCCTTCGTAAACTGCGAGGCCGTAGATTAGACAAATTACGCCCACTACAACCATTATTGACCAAACAGAACCTTGGAAGGTTCCATACCTTTCATCGGTAATGAATCTTAGAATATGGGCGGAACCACCAATTAGAATTAGTAGCCAAGAGCCTTTCTCGAAGAATGCTGCAACTGGACCATGTGCCCTGTATACATTGATGAATCCGATAATGAATCCAAGAAGTAAGTGAGCGCAACCCAAGTATATTGACAACAAGATGTAATCTTGTAGAGCGCCGCCTGCGCGGTGGAATGGAAGATAAGTGTGGGATAGTCCGAATAATTCCTCAAATACAGTTCCTGTTAGTGTGTGGTGTGTCGCATTGTAAAGAGACTCATAGAATGATGCAAAGGGAGCCCAATCTTCAATGATAAAACCGAATGCTTCAGCGGTCAATACGCCAACTACGAAGGTTGCAATACCCATATTCATCAGAATGCGTGCACCGATAGCTCCGACTGGGTCATGGCCCATTTTTGACTTCAAGAACATTGCAAGCATCATGATTACAAGTCCGTATCCTGCATCACCTAGAATCAATCCGTAGAAGATTGGGAAAGTGAATGCTATCATGCTAGTAGGATCGATTGTCCCATACTTTGGACGACCTACTAGATTGGTTAGAAGAGATGCGTGGCGTGTAGCCGCTATGGTATCATATTCAACTGGAGGATATTCGACTTCATGGTGGTCATCATGTCCGTGGCCATGATCTTCGACGAACTTTTCAATCTTCAAGTGAGAAGATACTTTCGAAAGTACACGACTGGCCTCATCCGCATGAGAGGTCGGCACCCAAGCTTCCAAAGCATATGCGTGAGTGCTGGTTGCACACAGTGTATGACCTGTTAGAATTTCACTTTCCCTCTCAAGGTGTTCTTGTACTGCAATTAACATTCTTTGGTTATTTGTGACCCAAGTCTGCATCTTGGAATCGCATTTAGAAATTGTTTTATTTGAAATCTCAATATCTTTTACTGCACCAGCCAGTAATTTGGAAGGCTTTCCTTTGCCACTAGGGATCTGAATTGATTTTGCCCCTAGTTCCCCCATTGCCATTTGTACTTCAGCAGCTTCTTTGCCTTCACAGGCAACAGCAATTACATTTCCAGCTATATGCATCTCTATTCGATCTTTTAATTCACCAAATATCTGTTTAGCCTTGTTTGCTTTAGGAGTCTCACCGACATATACGTCGATTGAAGAGATTTCAGTCATCAATTCAAGAGGGATATTTAGGGGGGCGATGGTCTCGAGAATCGAGACTCTCTCTTCAAGACGGGTGATTTCAGCAACAGCATCATTCTTTTTGGTGATGATTTCAGAGATACTGTCGACCTTATCGGAAAAGTTTCCAGAAATCGCTTGCTTGACGGCCTTAGAAGAAACCGGGCCGTCTTTGTTAGCACAATTTAGTACAGATTTAGCAGCGCGAACCTTTGCAAGCAAAGTCGAGACACCGTCTGCATCTGGGTGCGGGGTGCCGACTGATATTCCATCGGTATCTCCGGAATAAGGAGTGATGTGCACATTACCAAGATTAGCGCACAAACGTAGAACTTCGTCTAGTTCGCCATGCGAACCTGCCATTGTAAGGCGAGACATCTCTACAGCACTAAGCATCAATAACACCTCAGTTTGACATAAGAGAATCGATTACAAGTTGAACAGCTGCTGTGCGGCGATCACCGGCAGAGGATTGAATTTCTCCAACTGCTGTAGCGCCTTCTGCGTGCACAACTTTTGCTTCTTTTCCAGCCTTGTTACGTGCTGAATCAAGAGTCTTAACTGTAGAACTTACTGCGCCATCCTGCGCGTTTTGAATAATTTCTGTTGCTTCTTTACGAGCATCTGCAAGAATCTTTGTTGCCTTCTCCTTGGAAACAGAAATCGTTGTATCTGCTGATTCTTCTGCATTTTTTATGCTTTGAAGTACATCCGCCATACCCATAGTTACCACCTTAGTATCCCGCCCGACTAATATCGGGTTCATAACCCTCTTGGTTGTGAATTAGACAGTCTTTGACTAACCCAATTGGAAATCCCACCAAATGGTCATATCCGAAGTTCATGCCGAACAACCATGCCGGACCGCTCCAGTACCGGGGGTTTTGATCCCTCTGGAATTGACGAAGAGGCGTGGACTGAACTGGAACGACAGTTGGAAGCAACTATTCCTGTATATGATCGTGTGAACCGAATTATGACTCTTGGGTTCGACAAAGGTATGAGAAAGCATGTGCGTAATCATGCACAATCAGGGATGAAAATTCTTGAAGTCGGTTGCGGACCGGGGTCCTTTTCCGTAGATTTAATTGGCATGGATTTGACATGTCTTGACCCAAGTGTAGAGATGCTCAAAGTATGTCGTAAGCGGGTCGATGCCATTCGTGCCGAACGGGGTGAAACCCCCGCTAAATATGTCGAAGCTGTTGCCGAAGAAATACCTCTACCCGACAATACCTTTGACAGAGTGTTCTGTTTATTTTCATTTAGAGATTTCAAAGATAAAAAGAAGGGTCTTTCTGAAATATACCGAGTTCTAAAACCAGGAGGTCAATTGGTCATATGTGATGCGGGTAAAGCAAACTGGTTACATGGAATCTTTGGTAGAATATACATGGCAACATTTGTACAATTAGTTGCTCGAATTGTAACCAAAGACCCGAACCACCCATGGAAATGGCTTGCAAGAACATATACACATTATGGAACCCATTCATACTACAAGAGCATGATGAAAGATGTGGGATTTTCCAACGTTAAAGCACGGTTACTATTTCCCGGAATGTCTAGTCGGTTCAAAGCGATTAAGCCTGAGTGAATGTCGTTTAGTGATGCCTTTTTCGGCACCCGGCGCCCAAGAGATTATAAAATAATTACAATGAGAAGAATCTATGGGAGAGAACGTTTCCAAAGACACCCCGATTACTCTGATCAGTCTTGTTGATATTGATCGGTACTATGGCGACGGTGATACTCTAGTCAAAGCCCTCGATAATATTTCATTGCAAATCAAACAGGGTGAAATTGTAGCCCTCCTTGGCCCATCTGGTTCTGGAAAAACAACTTTGCTAAATCTAATTGCAGCATTAGACATTCCAACTGCGGGAACATATGATTTCCAAGGGGAACAAGTACCCCTCGGTAAAGTTGAGAGTATGACTTCGTTTCGAAGAGATAATGTTGGATATATTTTCCAATTTTTTAATCTATTAGCCGACCTTACCGCGCTAGAGAATGTTCTCTTAGTGCAAGACTTATCTGGCTCCCGGGATAGAGACAAAGCGATTGGTTTACTAAATTCAGTTGGTCTTGAAGGATTGGGTGACCGATTTCCGTCTCAAATGTCGGGTGGACAAAGACAACGGGTCGCAATCGCCCGAGCTTTAGCAAAAAGCCCACGTTTGATATTGGGTGATGAATTAACTGGGAATTTAGATTCCGAAACAAGTACAATTGTAATGGAAGCTTTAATCAAAACCTGTAAAAATGAAGGAATGACAACTATCTTTGTAACTCACGATCAATCATTGACCCGATTCGCCACCCGCATAATCCACCTAGATAGTGGAAAAATAGTCAAGGATGAGTCCGGAGGAATTAGCAACATGGCGACTACAGCAAAAATGGCTGCTGAAGATATGATTGGAGATACGATTGGTGGAGTCAAAAAGGTCGCATCAAAGGTAAAGGATTTCGTACATTCGATAGTGGAGTGAGCCCTTTGAATAATCTGCTTTTGAAGCGACTAAGGCGCAGTTTAATGCGGACTAAACTTAGGATTTTTACTGTTGTATTATTGATTACTTTGTCGGTATATGCAGGTGTTGTTTTTTCTGAGCACAGTCGAAATGCAGAATTGGTTTACGATGACTTTTACACTGAAACTAATCTAGCTGATTTAATTGTAACAACATACGATATAGAGAGTAAAGAAAACCTTACTATTGCTTGCGACTCTATCGAAAATGTCGATTGTGAGTCTAGTCTTGTTCTTACAGGGCAGTCAAATTACACATTTGCCAGTGGTGAACAAAAATGGTTGAAATCAACATTCTATGGCATGGGTGAAGGCGATGTAACCGGTATTTGGAGTTATGAAGGCAGCACTTCGCCCCAAACTGGCGAAATTGTAATCGATGCACATTTTGCCAATAATGATTCTGTAATGATGTCAATTGGCGACAGTATTGATCTGATTGTTGGTGAAGGCGAAATACATACACTAGAAGTTGTAGGAATTGCTTACAGCCCTCTAGAATTATTTTATGCAGAACCTGGTGTGATTTTTCCACAAGAATCGACATATGTAGTTGGATACCTCGATGTTGAATACCTCGCACTAATATCTGGTAATCAGCCCGATTCAAGAAATACATTAAACATCGATTTGGAAGGAACTCCTGACTTTGATTTTTCAAACACAGAAATTAATGAAGGAGAGGAATTAGATGATTTGAAAATAATAATTTCAGATTCTCTTAATCAGTCCGGAACACCCGGAATAGTACTTGACAGAGGAGATTTACGAAGTCCCGAATTATTGAGATTAGACCAGCAAGGCCTAGAAAAAACATCTCCGTTTATTCTGGTAGTATTACTATTCATCAGCGGATTGGTAATCGCAATTTCACTTGACCGATTAATCAAAACACAATCACGGGAAATCGCAGTTATGCGTACGGTGGGAGCATCCAGTAAAGATGTGATGCTGGGCTATCTATTAGTGCCACTAGTCGTTGGAATACCGGGAGTTGTAATGGGAATCTTACTTGGGATTTCATCGATTGGCTCAGAGGCTTTTACTAAATTTTATTTTGGATTCCTTGGAGTCCCTGTGGTAGAAATTCGACATCATCCCGATTTATTATTCACTCTGGGTGGTTCCGCTTTGGCTGTGATTTTCTTATTCGGGATTAGACCCGCTTGGAAAGCAGCTAAAATCCAGCCCCTAGAGATCTTGGGTCAGGGCGATGAGCGTACCCCCAACCGTTTTATTTCGTACATAACTTCGAAGATGTCACCCGGTATAGGACTGGGTTTACGTTCCACATTTAGAAAGCCGACTAGGCTACTAGTGACTCTTGTAGCACTCTCTCTCGCCATGGTTATTCTGGGTGGAACAATGATGTTTATGGCAGGATTTACTGATGCATTCAATGAGTCTACAGATAAGCAAGAAAATTGGGAATATCAATTTTCAATGCCTTCATCTAGTGAAGGAAATGTAAGTAACTGGGCAATCGGAAACACAACATCATTCGAACTTACTCTCACTTCAAGTTCATTAGTTGCAGGCACAAATAAGGAAATAATTCTCAAAGGATTAGATGTGATTTCCGATGAAGATGATGCAATGCATCGATTAAATTTGCTTGAAGGTGATTTACCTGATAAGAATAAAACACCACCTGAAGTAATCCTCGACGAAGGTTCTGCAGAGTTAGAAGATTACTCTGTAGGAGATACAATTATTATCGATTTCCAAGGTACTAAGCACGAATTGAAGATTTCAGGAATCGCTCGTGAATTATCCCGCTCGATTTATTTCCACCGCGCTGATTTGATTCCAATCGTTGGGGAAGAAGCAAATGGGGCATACCTCATTCTATCCCCTGAAGGTGATTTGGAAGAGATTCGCGCTTCAACATACTCAATTGTTGAAAAAGCGGTAATGGTAGAAGGTTTCAAAGAAATCCTAAAGCAACAGGAAGCGATGATGCAAACTACATACGCAATTGGGGGATTACTTGCCATTGCAATACTGTTCAATACATTGTTGATCAATCTTTCAGAGAGGGATTCAGAATTAGCAACTCTCCGAGTATTAGGTGCTAGCCGGAGTCGGCTTGCCGTCATATTGACTGTCGAGCATACATTCATTGGTTTACTGGGAGGCATCGCAGGTGCTGCTACTAGCGTTGCATATTATTCATCGATGGCTGCTTTAATGTCTACTTGGGCATTCCATTTGCCAGTTGTGATAAATTACACTGTTATGTTCCAAGTTATTGGATTTGTTTTGGTCGCAGCTTTACTGACAACCCCTGTTGGAATTTGGCGAATTGGAAAAATGGATCTCCTAGAAGTTGTTGCAAGACACGAACGTTAACTCAATATTCTAATTCAATAATTGCCATTTGGTTAATTTTAGCCTTCCCAGTATTACAAGCTACACATGAACTTAGTGTCCTTGTTTTACCTTGGCCTGGTTGTACAAAATTCTGCTATAACAGCAAAATTTCATCTCATTACCATCTCTCATCAAGCGATACGCTCGACTGTCTCTGGAGTGATTCCTTCTTCAGGAGTAACTCTGTAAACTAGAATTGAAAGGTTCTCTGGAGCATTTCTAAATTTAGATACTATCATTGAAGTTTCGAAATCAGAACCGACTGTTCGAACCTTGAAATCACATACCATGTCAGCAATAGCTGCCATTTCTTGTTTAATCGCAGGAGTAATTGTGTCATTTGAAACAGTGATAAATAATATTCCACGATTCAATTGGGTATGTGCTTGCATCATTCTTAGCATTGCAATCACACGATTAGGATCTTCTCTTTGCATAAAGAAATCAAGAGAATCTACAACTGCTCTAAAATATGGATTAAGTGACATGATTTCATTTGTCATTTCAGTTAAGAAATCTTGCGTATCATCATCTACGAACCGAGTCTGAGCGAGTCTTTGAATATCTGGGAGTTTGAATCCTTCCAAACGGTAACGGCTAGCCAGTAATTCTTTTTCAAGAACCCTAGCGTTATACTCTTCCCCGAGTGTTCGTACACCAATATCGATAGGCCAACTGTATTTTTTGAAAACGCGAGCAATCTCAAGTTGGCTTTCATTGGTAGAAATTAGAATTGTATTATCTGGTTCTTCAGCAGGAGATGTGAATTGCTTAGCAAACAGCTCAGAACCTGCGCCTACATCTGTAAAACCAATTACCAAAAAGCCGCGAGGGACTCCTCCGTGCATTGCATTATCGAACTTTGGTACGCCAAAACTACCTACGCTACCGAAAAAGTTCTCATCTTCTTTATCGAATTTAATCTGTTCAGCCATGATAAATCATCTCCTTAATGGATAACCACCTGGCCACGATCGATTAAATCGGTGCAATATAGATCAAGATTTGAAAGAACCATTGGTGGTACTTGGTCTGGAACATTCAAGATAACAGACAAAACCTCTCTTTGACGGAAGGTATTGATGAATGTGTGTAGATATTCTGCAAGCATGCGTTCCTCATTGTAAATCGCAAGAGCATTTACAGAATCAATCACCACGAAGTTACGCTCCGAATTTGATATTCTTAATGTGTAAAGTGTCTTGAGTAAGACACTTTCAAGCATAATTGGGCTATCGACAAATGTAATATTCGCATAAGGAACATCTGTTCCACCGAGGGTTCCAGATGAAACTAAATCGACGAATTGGATACCTGATACATCAACACCAATCGCTTCGAATGCTTCGATAATCTCAACTGCTCCACGTGTTGCACAAATATACACACCACTCATTTCAAACATCTGCATTAGAGGAATTATTGTAGATGCTGTAACCATGAAAGCATTGGAATTGCCACAACGGACCTGTATCGATGAGTTAAGACTGACTTCAGTCAACTGCTCGGCGATTCTTTGATCTAATTCAAACATAATCACGACCCCCATCTGCTGGTCTTATCACTAACAGCTCCCCATTTCAGCATAGGGGTTAGCATTACTCCAAGAGGGGTCAATTCAATCGCGTGCTTAGCACGGCTATGTGATGTTCCACGCATTTTGACAACTTGTAAGAATCTAAGCAGATGGCCCATCCTCTCAACATCTCCCATGACAATAATACCGTCAGCGATTGCTTCTTCTACACCAAAAGAAGACCAGTGTGCGTTTTCAGTAGCCGAAGTAATCTCTGAAATTAGAATAGTTGTACAACCTAGAGTTGCAAGTTTCTTACCCAGAGTGAAAAGAAAATCACGAATCAATTGTTCACTCTTAATTTTGTAACACAGAGTAGTTACAGAATCTATTACCAATCGTGTAACACCGATTGTGTTGACAATGTCAACTATCGCTTTGATTAGAGCGTGAACATCGTCTAAATCGAAAGATGCTTTGTCTAAACCAAGCCATGAATACAGTACATCCATGTCGAAGACGTTGATTAGGCCGTTATCGATCATGTTCATGTCAAAGAAAGCATATTGCCTAATATTCTCTAACAATTTGACACTTGGTTCGGTTGCGGTAAAGTGTGCACATGCCTCTCCAGCAAGAGCACCCCTAACTAAGAACTCCATTGCGAAAGTAGTCTTTCCAGAACCACATGTTCCTGCAGCCAGAACCGTAGACCCGTAAGGTATTCCACCCCTTAGAATCTCATCCATCCCATGTATACCGGTGATACAACGGTCACGGCTGTAGACTGCTGCTGGCTCCATGGGTAACAGTCGAGCCACACCTTCACACTAAATGAACGATACGCCAAAATCATTCAAACTTCGCCCGGAGTTGGCGATTGTGAAACGTTCCAAGATGATGCTTGGGCCGGAGGGCCACCATTCCATACAATTGTGTTATTCGAAAGCAGAGCTGTTGTTGGGAACCATTCTATTTTGCAAATTTGATTGCCTACGCCTTCATCTTCTTCTGCAAATAACATTCGTAAGCGTCCAGAATTATCATCAAGGCCACTAATTGATCCAACGCCCAAGAATCCACTTATCCCCAAATCATAGACCACGGATGCGTTTCCAACGATTTGGCTTGCTGGGTCTCCACTAAACAATGCGATTTCACCACCTGGTATCATTCCTGACTTATACAGATAATCTGAAGAACCACTGCTGCTACTTCTCTCAAAGGACCAACCCTTCAATGAAAGAGCGAAACCATTTTGATTTTCAACTTCTATCCATTCTGGGCCACCATCTGCAGGGCGGGGTGAAATTTCGGTTATGCGCAGGACCTTTGGAGTCTTTCCACCATCATGCACTTCTAAGCTGACTGAGATCACATCTATGCCGCTAATGAATGTGCGGCTTGCGACAGAGGAAGTGCTGGCTGTTGAGCGGTCGGACCCACCTTCAAAGATTACCTGTCCATCCCTGGAAGAGTTTGATGATGATTCGATTTGGATGAGTAATCTTACTTGCAAATTAGAAGCTAGTCCAAGACCACTCGTCATGGCTTCAATACTAACATTAGACAATGCATTGACCCGATCAATATCAAGCACTCCGTTACTTATTATCCCTGGCTGAAGCACTCCATCATACAAATTAGTGGCTGGTATTTGATGCCAATCATTCGTTGCATTAGTTTGATCACGTACTCCATCCACATAGGGGACAAACCAACCCTCGCCATTTGTAAGTCGGTCTAAGCCATCGACTGCGGAGCGATCCACTAAATCGGTATAAGGGTCATTGCTACCCAATTCTAATTGAGCGAGAGACATGAAAGCAGTCAATATCATCAAGAATAGAGTGAATGCTGATAAGAACTCAACAACAGCAACTACCGCTTCATCACCCACCACGGGAGATTTACGAGAGCATTTACCCCGCTGCATAATTATCGGGGAGCAGAGGAGAGTCAAGAGGGTGTCGCCCGTATCCGAGAATAAGTTGACAATAGTGACAATACCGCTATTACTCACCGATTGATATTTGAGGGACGGATGTTAGGGCAACATGATGTCCAGCGCGTATGCTGAATCTGGTACTGCCTCAAAAGGGAGGGGGATTAGTTTAGCAGTGCTATTGGTGTTGTCAACATTGGGAGGTGTTTTACTAGCCCCTAGCGTCTCCGCCACAGTCAGTGGAGATTACGAAATAACCGCATCTATTTCACCGCGTCCAGGCGATTTCATGACGGCCTGGGACCCAATTACTCTAGAAGTTCTAGTTACTAATTCGGGTTTCTTTTACAATTCAGAAGCACGAACTATTGAGTGGTTTGTTTGTGAAGGAACAAAGGATGTAAACACTTGCTTCAATGAAAGAGAAGATTCAGGATCCGGCTCGATTGAGCCAATTGCAATTGGACAAAATATCACTTATACATTCCTTACATACTTCAGTTCTGATGGCGATGAAGGGCCCTATACACTAGTATATAGATTCGCAGACTCGGATACTAATACTTCAAATGACGTTGGAATCTATAACTTTAATTTAGCGCAACAGTTAGTAGATGTCTCTATTGATGAGCAAGACCCAATCAGCCAACTAAGTGGCCTAGCTAATTACAATGGTGAGTTCATTCTCAACACGGATACCGATTACAATATGAGTGTCGGAGGAATTGTATCTTCATGCCCATCATGTGAATTAGTCGCAGGAATAGGATGGGAATTGATTGATGCCCAAGGCAATGCAGTGGCAAATTCTTCAATTCCTTATACAAATTTGCCGTCATGGGGCCAAACCACTTTCTCAAGAGACATGCCGTCTCTTAATTTCGACACAGAGGGGCGATATACGCTGTCTTATGGTCTAATGAATTCTAATAGTTCTACATCAGGAGATATGAATTCATACAATGATCTCCAAAGTGTAGAAGTTGTATTTGATGATACGGTGGACTTGCAAATTACTTCCATGTACCCTCTTAATGCCCCTGAATCTTCACAGTATTTTTATGGCGACGATAGTGTTTCTGTAACTATTACAAATCTAGGCAACCATACTGTTGTTGAGCCTTTAGTGAGATTCTCAGTAATGGATTTAGATGAAACTATTGAATCCGAAGAAGACTGTAACCCTGCAATGATTTCTCCAGGCCAATACGAAAGGTGTGTTTTTGACTTAAACAAATTGGGAGATAAAAAACTCAAGGTATTTGTCAGTGAGGCACTTAATGAAGGCTATGATGCAAAACCGGCTGACAATGTTTTGAATGTTGTTTCCGAAGTCATTGCTGGTGAACTTAACCCACTTATTGAACAAAGTAACTTCTATGGATCATACAAGACCGCAGATAACATAACATTCTCAGCACGAACAATGGCTACTGCTGCTGGGCCGTTGACATATTCTTGGTGGCTAGCTGGTTTGATACCACTTGGCTCGGGACAAGATTTGGAGATACCTGCAAGTAATATTGGCCTAGGCGACCATTTCATCACATTGAGAGCGGTCGATGCTCTCGGGACAATGGAATCTGCAACTACTGAAATAACTGTGTTCAATAGTACCGACATTGGAGTCGGAGATTGGCTAAATGGCTCTGCGATTACCAGAACCCATGCAAAGGGTGAATCAATGTACGATTATCCCCTCTCAGGAGTAAATTATGGCTCAGGTGAAAATTTAGAGGCGTTACTACGGTTTTCCATAGATGTTGTACCAACAACTGAAGAACTCGATGCAGGTATGGACTGGATGGAGTTTGATATTAACATCTCAACCTTGCTTCCAGATAACGTTCCAAGATCATCAATAGCAATTCACCAATTATATGGATTCGATCAGTTAGATTGGGATCCACTAGATGGAGAAAATAGTTTTGAATTAATTGATAATGATACTATTAGAATCCATATTATAGAAAACATGGATCTATTACTTGTTGGAGAATTACCACCTCCTGAAATCGAATCGGGTCAACCGATATTGACACTTCTACCCGATGGTGAAATGCAAATAGATTGGAATCCGACCGGGGATTTAACAAATCCATATTTCGGAGGATGGAATATTTATCGGGTAACTAGCCCAATCACTGCATCTGCATATTTCCCAGATCCTAATGAGATTACAAGTGAGTTTGTATGGAATGGGTTGATGCAAGACTCCCTTTCTGCGAGTCTAGAAGGCTCAGCAAACAGTTGGACTGATGAACGCCAACTAGAAACAGGAATTTGTGCTTCCTATGCAATTATTCCAACCGATAGAGCGGGTAATCCTGAGCACTTGAAAGCAAAGGTCTCGTTAGCAGATGGATCCCCTGGGCTGACATGTGGCGATTCAATCGACCCTTCAGCTGAAATTAGTGGATTTAAGTCAACTACTTCTTACAATAATGATACTGCGTGTTTCGACTTATTCAAGGATTGGAACCGGTGTTATGAGATCGAATTATCGTGGACATGGCCTGATAATGAACTCGAGGGGAATCTTTCTTGGAATCTTTACAGAATTGAACAAAGGCCACAAGATATTGATTTGCGATATATTGATCCAATAATTACCAACTTGACCAATGTCCCCGGTGAAAAAGGCACATTGACTCAATATGGTACTGAATTCAATGGAATAATGCCATACAGAACCTACTACTACATCTTTGCACCAGTCGATAGTGTAGGGAACGAGTACACTATAGTAGAATATCCATCAGATAATGTGGAACGAGTGTATGTAGAGGACCAATACTGGGTTTACAATGAATACCGTATACCAGAGCCGCCAGAGCCGCCAGAACCACCTTATGGAATCGAATGGTTAGGTGATCTCGAGGATTACATGCAAAACGAAATTTTCCAAATCGCAGGAATGGTGATGCTGCTAACGGTTATGATAAATTTCATTGGTTTACCTCTTGTTCTAAAGAGGCGTAAGAAAATGTCGAGAGTCCTAGCAAGACGTGCTGCAAATAAGGCACCTGATTTAGATGATGAGTTCGAAGATTTCTTCAACTGATTTAGTCAACCGTCTGCTTTATCTCAAATAGTCAAGTGGGGCGAATGCTTGCGGCGATCGCATAGCCTGGCCATTGCGTCGGATTGCTAATCCGATGGGTCTACCCACGGGGGTTCGAATCCCCCTCGCCGCGCTTCGAAATAACGCCACCACGTAGGCTATTCAGCATTCAGGACCTTACGCTTTTCACTTGCTGAGTTTTTCCAATTGACCATTACTCGGTTAACAAATGGAATCAATACCGCAAACCCGGTTGTCCAGTACCAAACTTGACTCGACGGAACAGCAACAACGTAGACAAAAGCGATGAACATCCATGCAAGATAACCTAGAGAGCGCATGAAAGATGCGAATGCTAAGGGCATACGACCATTAGAATCAAGCTCTTCGTTAGGATTGATTTTCCAAACAGATATTGAATACCAAATTGTGATTCCTGTTGCTAAGACTGCCCATGCTACCGGCAAACCAGAATCTGGCCAATAAAGAGGTACTGCGCCCAGACATAGAAGTAAAATACAATAAAATTTAGACTCTAAAAGTGTTCTTTTTGGTCCTTTTACATCAGGCATCATTGGAACTCCAACCTTGCCATATTCTCCACTACGGTAGAGTGCTAAAGCCCAAAAGTGAGGTGGCGTCCATAAGAAAATTAGCATGAATAACATCCATGGAATTGGTGATGCCAGGTCAAACGGGTTATTGTTGTCGGGAATACTAGTTGATGCTGCAGCAACAATCCACCCAATTAGCGGGGGTGTTGAACCTGCTATTCCCCCGATCACAATATTTTGCGGAGTTCGTCTCTTGAGCCAAATAGTGTAAATGAATACATAGAAAATTACTGAAAACAGGGACCAAAATGCTGCTTTCCAATGAAATAACAGGAAGATAGCACTCCCGCCGACTGCCGTAATTATTCCGAAAATTAAAGCATGTGTGGGAGAAATCCAGCCATTAGGAATCGGTCTAGTTCGCGTACGTGACATTTCTATGTCAATATCTCGATCATAGACCATATTGATTGCATTAGATCCACCTGCGGCTAATGTTCCCCCCAGGATAGTAAACAAACAAGCTTCTAGGGTCTCCATCCAAGTCCTATCGCCAACTAAAACTTCACTTCTGACCAAAAGGTCATGAGCGATAATAGCACAAATCGCTGTAATTTGAAGTAAAATAACAACTCGCAGTTTCATCAACTGCAGATATATTTTCAGAAGACTGGGTGTTTCACTCATCCTCTTCACCTTCATTGCTTAATTGCAGCAGCAGTAATCCGATTGATATGCTGAAGAAACTAGCTACCCCAATTAAGAGGTGCAATAATGACAGACTTTCAGGGAAATCTCCCATTTTAGCAAACACGACATACATGCCGCCCACTACTACATTCATCAGCCAAAATCCGGTTGCTAAATCCAGGCACCTTGAATAACCATAATGCGCACCTGTATCCCTTGTACTTTCATGGTTTTTCATACCACCCAAGATCAAGGCAATACCAACAACTCCCGCCCCTAAACGATGAACCATTTGAACAAGTATTCCACTTGCATCAAGGCTAGGGAATATATCGCCTTGACATTTTGGCCAGCCATCAGGGAAGCCAACAGAACATCCTTGGTTCCCATTTTCTGATGAAGAGACCCAAGCACCAAGAATCAATAACAAAAATATGGCCCCTGTAAGTATCATTAAACGTTTTAATTCAGATTCTTTAAATTGTGAAGGGGCCGATAACATCGGCCATTTTGCGCCTTCAATTTGACGCATTTTGAAATATTGCCACAATAAAATGAAGACAAAAATTGATGCAAGTCCGAGATGTAAAGCAACAGACCAATCTGCATTATCGAATTTAACTGTAACAGCCCCTGCAATCCCCTGAACCGTTAGCAAAATACCGGTGAAGAAGGAAACCTTAACCAATGTGTCTCCATAAATTTCTTTTCGCTTCCAGATTAGCAGGAAGTTAATCAGAACAGGTATGGCCATTATACTAGCTAACAATCTATGAATCCATTCAATGAAAATTTCAAACGTAGAATAGCGTTTATCTTCACCTCGGCTATCAAATTCTCCAGTTTCATTGTACCATTCACCTTGATCTTCCTCGGAAATATCAAATCCCCATGTGCCAAAACATTGAGGCCAATCCGGACAAGATTCGCCTGCATCATAGATACGAATAGTTCCGCCTACAGTAATAATTAGAATTGCCATTATTGCAACAGCAAGAGGTAACGTGGAGGGGCGTCGGAGCCATTCGGATACCATCATGTTGCGGGGGTCGTAGGCTCCCTTTTAACAAACCGGACTTCATGGGCTGGCTGATGAGGACTACGCTCCTAGCCTGCTTATTCGGGGCCATCATGATTTTCTCTAGCTATTCTGGCGCTCATGGAGAAGATGGTATGCATTCGGAGGGCTATATTGTAGATGCGGTTGTTATTGATTTAAAGTGTAATGAAAATCAGACATGCATCTCTCAGCCGAGCAACATCGTCGAATATTTTGGAGCCGATTGGTGCGACGAATGCCCTGAAGTTGAGCAACAATTACGTGATTTTTCGAATCAATCTGCTTTGATTATTAGTCATCGTCCATCATCTAGTGATGATTTTTGGCTACAGGCCTCCAGAGACAGATGGCTTGATGTTTACGGATTATGGGGTTTTCCTACACTTACTATTGACGGACATTATATCCTAGCAGGACCTACGCAATCACGGGAATTGAATACACTAGTTTCCGATTCAGTTTCAAACTATAGTGGAATCTCAAACCTAACACTGGATGGTAATAATCTAACCCTGTCTGGTAATTTTGAGGGGCTCGTTATCGACGCTTGGACTGTCAATTCTACGGACAATCTGACTAATATGGCGATAAATCATACCAACTTAAGTGAAAGTAATATTGTCGATATTGATGGTGATAAAATAGTGGTTATCGTATCGCAACCAGGATTCATTAAATTGGAATCAGGGTCATCAATGCCTGCAAACGATTACACCCCCGATGGAGATTTAGAACAACTTGGTGAAAATAGGAGCCAAGTAAAGGGTTCCACTATCATCATAATCACTGTTTTATTGATGATGATTACACTACCTGCAACATTCCAATTAGTGCAAGTTATAAGGTCAAAACCGATACTTGAAGAAGAATAACCAGATTCGGGTAAGGGCGCAGGGTTCAATAACAGGGCGCTGGTCGCAAACCTCGCACGTAATGTGCATGAGGTGTCAAGAATGGTCAAACCAATCCGCCCGCATACCCGCTTTGAAAGAGCTAGAATCATTGGTGCTCGTGCCCTCCAGATCGGAATGGGCGCACCATTAAATGCTCCAGAAGATGTCCTACGTGAGGCTTTTAAGGAAGAATTAATTTCACTTTATGGATTAGAAGAAGCATCGGTTCGCTTCGTACTAGACCCGCTAAAGATTGCAATGTATGAGTACGATAACGAACTCATTCCAATCGACACAGACCCTCATAATTGAGGCTCGGACATCAATTGTCTACTGCGTAACCGTAGAAGTTTGAATTAACTGGGTCTGCGATAGCATCGCGCTTGACCAGCATGGTTCTCACGGCCCATAGGTCTGTGAAAATACGGTATTTCAGAGTCATATCGAGATAATCAACACCGCTGGAGCCTCCAGTTCCCATTCGCCTACCGATCATTCGCTCAACCATTCTTGCATGGTGTGAACGGAATAGAAGCATTGCTTGCTCTAAATCAACAACTGTATCAACAAGTCTCCTTGGCCAAGAAAGTAAAGGTAATTCCCTATATGACTCAATATACAACAGACCTGCTCTTGCAGGATTTACAATGCCATCAGGGAGTAAGAAATCTCTTGCACCAACAATCCCGGATTCTATTCTAGGACGGATAGACTCTTCAGTTCCATGCCCAATTTTTACCATGTGAGCAATCACCGACTCGCCGTGCTCCTCCATCGAAGAGAGGTGGCCGTCGACAAAATTTCGCAGTGTATCCATGTCGCCAGATATACCATTAACTGGAGTTCTTGCTAACCAGAGAGACAGTACATCATTGAGAGAGGGTAATTCATCGATACGATTCATATTAGCCATAACTGAGTCGCTTAGCTTACCTTCAGAGTGTAATTTTCTATTATGTGCCATCGGATCCATTCCACCAATACGTTGCTCTGATTTCAAACCTAATAGCATCTCTAAAGTTCGCATCTGCCAACTTTCGAAGCCTGAAGAAGTTCCTAGACGGTCGCGGAATGCTAGGAAATCTTGTGGTGCAAGGGTTTCCATTACTTTCCATTGTGATGCTAGCAACCTAAAGATCTCCGAACATCTTTCTAGATGGCTAACTACCACCGGTATTTGTTTTTCATCAACATCAGGGACATTCATCAAATGTAGTGCTTCTTCCAACTCTCGGTTTATCTGTTTGAACCATAATTCGAAGGCCTGGTGAGTGACTATGAAATGCATTTCATGGTTCGATGGTGCTGGATTATAACCTTCAGGGCCAGATTGGAGGGAGAGTAATTCATCTAATTGGAGAAAGTTGCCATATGTCATACGACTGCCCGGTATTTCACTGCTCATGAGTAGCCCACAGGGGGCAGGGCTTGAAACCTTGACGGAGAAAAAAACAACGATGGTGGATGATTATTTCGCGTTTAAACAATTTTTTTATTAGGCTATTTGCGTAATAGTCATTAATGAAACATGGAAGCCGTCGACATGGGCGTAGACTTAGGACTGTTGCGAAACTGGCTTGAATCCTATGACTCTGAGCATATTACAATTGGTGTAGTTGCCTCTCACTCATCTTTACAAATTCTTCATGGCGCCCGCCAAGAAGGTTTCAAAACACTAGGTATTGCAGTTGGCGAGAACCGTAGGCGTTTCTATTCGGCATTCCCTGGAGCGGAACCAGATGAATGGTTGATGCTAGATAATTATAGAGAAATGCTTGATCATGCAGAATGGTTTAGAGAACGCAATGTGATTATCATTCCACACGGCTCATTGGTAGAGTATCTCGGAAGTTCAAATTTCAAAAATTTAGAAGTACCTACTTTTGGTAATCGTGGAATACTGCACTGGGAAAGTAGCAGAGAATTACAAAGAAGGTGGCTTGAGGCTGGCGGCTGTTCAATTCCCAAGGTAATCGATGACCCACATGACATAGACGGACCTGTTATTGTCAAATATGCCGGAGCCAAGGGTGGTGAAGGATATTTTATTGCGAGAGATTATCGTGATTTTAAGCGAAATGTAAACCTTGATGAAGAATTTACAATTCAAGAATACGTACTAGGATGCAGGTATTATCTTCACTTTTTCTTTGACCCTACTTCCGAGGATGGTTTCCAAGTTCAAGGACGTGGAAGTAAAGCCGGCAAGAATCTTGGTCGACTTGAACTAATGAGCATGGACCGGAGAGATGAATCAAATGTTGATGAATTTTACAAACTCGGAAGCCTCCGTGATTTACGTGAAATGAATTTAGAGCCATCGTTTGTTGTAACTGGTAATCAACCGGTAGTGATCAGAGAAAGTCTACTTCCTCGAGCGTTTGAAATGGCAGAGGGAACTGTAGCGGCGTCATTTGAATTAGAAGAAAATGCAAGAGGGATGATTGGTGCTTTCTGTTTAGAAACCATTGTCAACGATAAACTAGAATTCAGAGTCTTTGAAATTAGTGCACGTATTGTCGCAGGTTCGAACCCTTTCGTTGGTGGCTCACCGTATAGTGACATCAATGAACCATTTATGTCAACAGGAAGAAGAATTGCGCGTTCAATAAAGAATGCAATTAGAGATGGTTGCTTAGAAAACATTCTTTCCTAATTATCTTCGAGATCATAGTTTCTAGCACCTTCTCTCGATAGGCGTTGGTTCACATCTTCAACCACCGATCTAGTAGCATCGTCTATGCCTTGAATCTCTAAGTGGGGAGTTTCAACGACCGGTTCTGCTGTTCCATCCCACTCGCCGCTTTCAAGAGCGGCCAACTTCGCTTTAGCTTCAGCGGCTTTTTCTGCTCTTTTTTCAGGTTCCTCAATAGTGAACTCTGAAATTAGCATAATCGAATCACCAGCAGAAATTAAACCTTCGAATTCTTTGATTTCTCCACCTGCATTACAAATGACCTGGAACGCAGTAGGGTCTTTTGAGCGGCGCTTTTTGTGCTTCTTGTAGTGATGGACATAGGCCTTGTAAGTTCCACCAGGTGCCTTTCCTTCAGGCCAGACTACATTCTCAACAGGCTTCTTAGTTTCAGGCCTCACGTTAGCATCAACATCTAATTCGCCACCACATGCAGATTCTCTGTTACCACCGTGAATTCTCTCTCCAGATGGGCAGACTACATGCAAGTCCAGATCATTGTAATTATTCCAAATCAAAGAGATTTGTACATCGGATGATTTCGCACCTTCTCTCTCTAATCTTTCTCTGAGCTCTTTCATTGCAACTTCAGTTGCTTTGATAGACTCAAGTTCATCGGCTTCGTTGGCAACGATTTCAGCAAGTCTTGCTTCTTCTGCCTCTGCGAGTTCTATTTGCCTAGCCGATTCCAGTTCTAATGCGATTCTTTCTTGTTCAGCAATTGCTTCTGTTTCTTCAGCAGCCATTGCAGTTTCCTTTTCATCATCGGTCCTATTATCTCGATTTTCTGGAGCCTCTAAGGTGAATTCACATACCAACATAATTGGATCACCCGTTGACAATTCAGATTCATAGTGAATTATTTCGCCACCTGTATTACAGACCACCCTAAATTTAGTTGGATCTTTAGAACGGCGTTTGTTATGTTTCTTGTAATGGTGGACATATACTTTGTAATCCCCTGGTGGTGCTTTGAAATCAGGCCAAACAATATTTTCAACTGGTTTCTTAGTTTCAGGTCGCACATTAGCATCGACATCTAATTCGCCACCACATTCTGAATTCTTATTGCCACCATGAATTCTTTCTCCTGAAGGACACAATACATGTAAATCCAAATCATTGTAATTATCCCACATTAATGAAACCTGAACTTCAGATGATTTCGCACCTTCTCTATCTAATCTCTCTTCTAATTCTTTGTCGGCTTCTTCGGACGCCATCTGAGCTTCGATTTCGTCCGACTCACGAAGGGCTTCGATTTCTGCAAGACGCTCTTCTTCTGCCTCTGCAAGTTCTCTTTGTCTTTCTGTTTCACGCTCTTCTGAAAGTCTCCTTTCTTCTTCCAAACGCTCTGCTTCACGCTCTTCAGCAAGTTTCCTAGCCTGTTCTAATTCTTCTTCACGCTGAGACTCATACTCTGCTTTGATTCTTGCTTCTTCGGCTTCTGCTTCTGCCAAGATTGCTTTTTCATCTTCAATTAATTTCCTGGCAGCATCTTCAGCCAGAGTTTTTCTTGCTTCTTCCTCGGCCAGCAAAACTGCTCTTTCGTCTCTTCTCTTTGATGCAAGATGCCTTTCTATCTCCGCTAATTTGCGATCAAATTCGTTATGTGCCTTTGAAAAATCAGGACTCCCTCTACGTGTCAAATCTTGGCGGTGGATGGTCATACTTCGACTAGCACGGTCATCACTTCTGACCAACATGAACCAAATTCCAAACAAAAAGGCCCCTCCTAAAAGGGCTATAACTAACCAAGATGCGAAGTCCATGAGTGGGCCTAACATAAACTGGGACTTATTACCATCGGCTATCAATATCGGAGTTAAATATTATTTTTTTAGTAATTTAATCTTAATTTTTGTTTATTTTGATTATTTCGTCTCTAATTAAATTACAAAATAATGAGTCACTTCTTATATGATTGTTCAAAGTTCAATTCATGCGCGAGGTGCAATTGAAGTGGTCACCCGAATCAATATCTAAATCAGAGATTGGACTTATTACAAATGTTGCTACTTCGTATGAAGTTGTAGCACATCTTGAAGTGACGAAAGATGGTGTTCGGCAACTCGTAAAAATTCAATTTAAGGATGGAAAGGGGCATACTGATTTAATGGAGATTCCATTTCTAGTTGTTGAAGGACCAATGACTCCTCACCCACTACCTGCAATTGGGGGTAGTGGCTATATTGTGGTGTGGAATAATCACCCATTATCAGTTGCAGCGATTAATTTTGATAGCCTACATGTCATTCCACCTTATGTAATTGGAGAAAACGGTGTTCAAATCACGATACGTGGCCTGCCCGAAGGCGTTAGTGGGTTCCTAAAGGTCGCCAGAATAATGCTCCCCCCTGACAGTATAAACGTGGTAGATATTGAAGAAATTGAGGATAGTATTTTGAAAATATTAACTCCGAAACAACTTGAAATCTCGACTCTTGCAGTTCGTTCAGGATACTATGAAACTCCAAGAAAAATTAGTAAAAAGGAATTGTCAGAATTATCGAATATTCCTCGTTCTACACTTCAAGAGCATTTGGCTAAAGCTGAAGCCGCATTAGTGGATTGGGCGGTAAAAGCTCATCTCTCTAAGTGAGAAAGTATTGTCAATACACCACCCCTAGCCTGCAAACATGAGAGGGGCTGATTCGCTATTACCAAACGGAAAAGGCGTTTGGATTCCTATTGATCATGGGGTTTCTGATTATCCTGTTAGCGGCCTAGAAAACCTTGAGAATTTGATTGCTAATATCTCTCATGCAGATGCCATTGTTGCACAAAAAGGGGTAGTTTCAAAATACTCTTTAAATGATGTAAATATGGTAGCCCATTTGTCGGTATCAACTAGGCATTCAGGATCGAAGTCGAGCGATAAGGTTCTTGTTGGGAGTGTTGAAGAATCACTCTCTCGTGGAGCCAGTGGAGTTAGTGTTCAAGTTAATCTTGGCAGTTCTAGTGAACCTGAAATGATTGAACGACTAGGAATGATCACCACCGAGGCACATTTTCTTGATTGCCCGGTACTAGGTATGATTTATCCCCGTGGGGAAAATCTCAGTATTATGGATGGTGACGATACGAATGGTGCCGCACATGCTGCAAGGCTGGCATTTGAATTGGGATGCTCTGTGGTAAAGACGATGTGGACCGGCTCTATTGAATCGTTTCGCAAAGTAACCTCAGCTGTTCCAATTCCT
>Ga0315321_10000358_pt1 | contig 33039 bp, 33 predicted proteins | sample M180m21515metaG_FD_203464 | JGI IMG/M metagenome (GOLD analysis project Ga0315321, IMG submission 203464) | Ammonia-oxidizing marine archaeal communities from Monterey Bay, California, United States - M1 80m 21515 | ecosystem: Environmental > Aquatic > Marine > Intertidal zone | place: USA... | reverse complement strand
GTCTGATTCAGTACACGTGCAAGGTAACCATCTAGCCAATCAGTAACGGCAGCGCCAGTAAAAATAATAGCAGCAAATAAATTTTGATCGGAATAAGACAACCACTCCGAAGGAGAATAGAGAATTCCTACAAACAAAGGAATAGCAAGTATCCGCATCCAAGTAAGCAGGTTGGGTAAATTAAGTACCATAAATTAAATCTTCAATTAAACTAGATATAAATAAAAAACAACTGATAAAAATCAATGCAATTCTTTATAGATTTTTTCAGCTAACGTATGACTGATTCCCTCTACTTGCTCCAATTCCGCAATACTTGCGGCCAGTACGCCTTTTAATCCCCCAAACTGTATCAACAGATTTTGACGACGCTTATTACCAACCCCGTCAATCTCAGTTAAATATGATTGTATTCTGGATTTATTACGTCTAGCGCGGTGTCCCTGAATCGCAAAACGGTGAGCCTCATCACGAATTTGCTGAACCAGATGCAAGCCCAAATTATCTTTAGGCAATTGTAGCGGTTTTTTGGTCCCAAAAAAAATCAATTTCTCCAAACCCGGCTTACGCCCTTTACCTTTTGACACTCCAACCAAATTTACAAAATCTAATCCGAGCTCCACCAGCACATCTCTTGCAACTTTAACCTGCCCCTTGCCACCGTCAATAAGAATTAAATCAGGGATTTTACCATCTCCCTCAGTAGCCTTATGGTAGCGTCTTGAAAGAGCATCACGCATAGCAGCATAATCATCCCCTGGTGTAATACCATCAATATTATATCGACGGTACTCATCATTTCGCATTGAAAAATTATCATAGACCACACAGGACGCAACTGTAGCCTCCCCTTGAGTGTGACTTATATCAAAGCATTCAATACGAGTAAGATTTTCAATTCCCAGGATATGCTGTAGTAATTGCAGCCGCTCTTCCTGGTTAATTAGCATACTTAACTGTCGATCCAACCCTTGATAGGCATTTTTTATTGCCATATCAAGCCATACTCGTCGCTCACTCTTTGGATTAACATTGATGCTAACTTTATGCCCAGACTGCTCAGTGAGTGAGATTTGTAGAGCCTCTCTATTAATCTTCTCGCTTACAATAATAAAGGGTGGGATAGCATGTTTTAGATAATGTTGAGATAAAAATGCTTCTAACGCTTCTGATAATTCATAGCCATCTGCATTTTTAGGAAAAAAATTTTTGTCTCCTAAGTGGCGCCCTCCTCTTACCATAGCTAAATTAACGCAAATTTTTCCACCATTAGGTTCCGTAACACATGCCACAACATCCGCATCTAAAGCTTTACCATTATCTACAAACTGCTTCTCTCGAACTCTTCGTAAGGTTTGAATTTGATCTCGAAATAAGGCCGCCGATTCATAATTTAATGCATTAGCGGCGATCTGCATTTTCTGAGCAAGACTTTCAAGCACCTTAGTTTGGTTCCCTTTTAGGAACAATTCGGCATTTTTTATATCCCCAAGATAGGCTTGATCTGTAATCAAATTAACACATGGCCCACTACAACGCCTGATCTGATACAACAGGCATGGACGTGTGCGGTTATTAAACACGCTATCTTCACAAGTTCGAATACGAAATACTTTTTGTAATAGCTGGATACTCTCTCTTACTACTCCTGCATTTGGAAAAGGCCCGAAATATATACTCTGCTTATCAAGTACTCCTCGATGGAAAACAAGCCGAGGAAAAGAATGCTTTGTGAAAACAAGATATGGATATGATTTATCATCCCTAAATAGTATGTTATACCTAGGAGTTAGAGCCTTTATTAAATTATTCTCTAATAGAAGCGCCTCAGATTCAGAGCGTGTAATAGTCGTTTCTATTCCCGTTACTTGGGATACCATTAAATGTGTTCTGGGAGCTAGATTTGTTTTTTGAAAATAGGAGGAAACACGCTTCTTTAAGTTAATTGCCTTACCAACATAAATTACCTGATCAGCCGAATTTAACATACGATAAACACCTGGCTGCGAAGGTAAATTTGAGCAAATAGCTTTGGCATTAAAAACAGAACACGCCGACAAAACAGATACTCCCCTTTAATTACTCTTTCTTTCCCAACAGCTCCCCTCCGACAGCCCAATTCTCGCGAGGTAGTTCATCAAAAGAAATATAAATAGATGATTTTGGTTTAAGTACTACACGCTCGAGTGTGTCAGTGACCTCTGCGGCTATTTGTTTCCTCTGCTCATCGCTAAGAGTTCCTGCAATGCGAATATTTACATATGGCATAATTTTTTATCCTTTAGTTTTTACCCGAAGCGATAAGTTAGTTCTTATTATTTTAAATACCTGCTCAAACATATCTGTAGTCAGGCGTTTAGTCTGCGTATTGTAACGACTACAATGGTAGCTGTCATATAGAGTAAGATTATTTGGTAATTGATGAATAGATCCATGCCCAAAAGGATAGTCTTTAAGCCTCAGTCCTAGCGCCATAATAACGGCCCGATGCGCTACAGTCCCTAAAGCAAGCAGTGCCACTCCCCTGTCTACCAGAAAGCTTGAAATCTCTCCAGAAAGATACCCATTGCAATTTTTAATTTCATTGGAATCTGGTTTATTTTCTGGAGGCAAACATTTGACTGCGTTGGTAATACGGCACCCGATAAGCTCCAATCCATCATTCATTGATATGGATTCCTCACGATTAGAGAATCCATATTTGTATAAAGTTTGATACAACAGAACTCCTGCAAAATCTCCAGTAAATGGCCTGCCAGTCCGGTTCGCCCCATGCATCCCAGGAGCTAATCCAATTATAAGAAGCTTAGGAGAAATATCACCGAAATCTGGGACCGGCCTTGCATGATAATTTGGGTAATTAATTTTTACTTCATTAAGATAATTTACTAACCGCTGACATTTATGACAGTTTATTGAGAATTTATCATGCATAGGACTTTTGCTTACCAAAAACTAGCGGCCAATTAAATAGATAATGGAACTAATAGCGAAGACTCTAATAAAACATCAATTCCCGCTGTCGGCATAATAGCTTTAGCAGGAATATTACTACCTCTACGCCACTTAGCTACTACCCTATGCTTTGATTCACCACTAACTAAAAATATAACCTGCCGGGAACGACTTAAACGTGCCGCACTCATAGATACTCTATGTTCTGGAGCTTTTGGTGCAGCAAATACCGCCAATGTGTCTGGTGAACCGGCCTCACTCCCCCACTCTTGTCCGGGAAATAGGCTTGCCGTATGACCATCTTCACCAAGTCCCAAAAAGGTTAAATCAAATGCTCCAACCGACCTCAAAGTGCTAGCGTATTCATGTGCAGCAAGGCTTGCGCCAAGCCCAACTGGAATTTCATATAATTGATTCCTAGGAATTGGCACATGATCAAGCCAAGCTTCTCCAGCCATTCTTGAATTGAGATTTTGGTCTCTAGCTAATAAACAACGTTCATCGCTGAAATAAATATGCCAAGCTGACCAATTTGTTTGGATGAAGCGTAATTGTTGATAAACCTTACGAGGGGTATCTCCACCGGAGAGTACAAAATGAAATTCACCTCGCTGTCTAATTGATTTAGTTGCATTATCAAGAATTGCATTAAATGCTACTTGATTCAGCTCAGATTGATCATCAACTGCGTTCCATCTATAGCTTACCAAATTATTAGAATTCATTGTATCCATAGATTTTCATATTTTTTGTATTAAATCTATATCTTATCCTTCCACTCACGGACTGCTGCAAATACGCTAACAGGATCCGTTAAAGGCTTGCCAGCGTAATTACTGGCACTACGGATAACCTCTGGCTGGTTACAACGTAGAAATGGATTACAAGCCTTCTCCTTTGCAATAGTTGAAGGTAGGGTAGGCAGATCTGATTTACGTTTTTTCTCTGCTGAGATTTGTAGTTGTGTTATCGCTTGGTTCTCTGGCTCAACTAATCTAGCAAAACTTATATTAGCAAGTGTATATTCATGGCCACAATAAACCACAGTTTCATCGGGCAGTTTTGCCAGTTTATTTAATGAAATATACATTTGTTGCGCAGTTCCTTCGAATAATCTCCCACAACCACATGAAAATAGAGTATCTCCACAAAATAGTAAGTTTGCGCCATAATAAGCAATGTGCCCAGCTGTGTGGCCAGGAATATCAAGGATACTAAGTCTAAGTGATAGCTCGGGCAAGTAGACGCTGTCTCCTTCTTTTAAAGGGTTAGTAACTGTAGAAATTAACTCACTTCCAGGGCCATATACCGGCACTTGAAATTGTTGTAGTAATTTTAGATTACCACCAACGTGGTCAATATGATGATGAGTGTTTAGTATGGCGATAATCTTTAGTTTTTTTTGTTCCAGAAAATCTAATACTGGTTTGGCTTCCCCTGGGTCAACTACAACAGCATGGTATTGATCATGAATGACCCAAATATAATTATCAGTAAATACACTAACTGGAACAATATTAAACATAGTTTTTTAAATGTAATTTAAATTTATTTAAAACAAAAAGGGCCTTGCAAAGAATATAGCAATGCTCTTACCTTATTCGCAATATAAGGACATTATATATGTCAATACAGAATCAACAAGAGTGGCTTAAAACTTGCCTTGGACAATATCTCCTAGAAAGAGAGCATCGCTATTTTGACCAAGAAGTAATGGATATATTTGGCTACAACGCTTTACAAATTGGCTTCTCACAGCATAATTTTCTTCGTACAAGCCGAATGACTTTTCAGTTTTGTGCAGATACGGAGAAAGGGGCTACACTGTTAGCAGGTGCAGATTTTCTACCAATTGAGAGTAACAGTATAGACCTTGTGCTCCTTCCGCACATACTTGAATTTAGCTCAAACCCACATCAAATATTACGAGAAGTGCAGCGCGTATTAGTAGCCGAGGGACAGGTTATTATCTGTGGTTTTAACCCTAGAAGTCTTTGGGGTTCGCGTAAATGGTTCGGCGCCTCAAGGCATAGTTTTCCCTGGGATGGGAATTTCATAGCATTGCCACGTCTAAAAGATTGGTTAACTCTTTTAGATTTTGAGATAACTGCCGGCAAACTATCTTGTTATACGCCACCAATTAATCAAGAAAAATGGTTACGAAGATTTAATTTTATGGAATTTAGTGGGGATCGTTGGTGGCCAATTTCTGGTGGCGTGTATTTTTTACAAGCAATTAAACGAGTTCATGGCATGCATGTTATTAAGCCTGCGTGGAAGGATGTACGAGCATCAAAGCGTAGAATGTCTCCGGTTGCTAATAAGGTAAACGATAACATAGCCAAGAGAAAACCGAGCACATCCTCACGCAAACAATCTATTATGAGAAATAAAAATTGAACAGTACAGATACAAATAATATATCTGATGTAGTGCAAATTTTTACTGATGGCGCCTGTAAAGGAAACCCTGGAATTGGTGGCTGGGGTGCTTTGATGCAATTCAACGGCAAAACACGGAAGCTGTATGGTGGTGAGAAGCTCACAACCAATAATAGGATGGAACTACTTGCTGTGATACGCGCCCTAGAAGCCCTAAAACGCCCATGTAAAATACGTTTACATACAGATTCAACATATGTACAGAAGGGTATTAGCGAATGGATACATTTATGGAAAAAACAAAATTGGCGTACTTCAAATAAAAAAGAAGTAAAAAATAATGATTTATGGAAACAGCTTGATCAATTAGCACAGCCACACCAAATAGAATGGCTATGGGTTCGCGGTCATTCAGGTCACGAAGGTAATGAACAGGCAGATAAACTTGCAAATCAGGGAGCAGAATCAATCATTAATGAATAAGAATAAAGCTCTGGATAAAAATCCATTGCTTATCAAAAAATAATTTTAGCAATTATTTTGACTAATTTCTATAAATTATAGAATCAAGGATTCTTATGAGACAAATTTTTCTTGACACAGAAACTACTGGCCTTGAACCTAAATTAGGTCACCGTATTATTGAAATAGCAGCAGTAGAAATGATTAATAGGACGCTGACAGGACGGCAGTTTCACAACTATATAAACCCAGACAGAAAGGTTGAAGCAGGTGCATTACAAATACACGGACTAACTGACGATTTTCTTCAGGATAAGCAGAAATTTTCTGACATAACCAATGAACTACTTGAGTTCATTGGTGGCGCGGAATTAATTATTCACAATGCGCCTTTTGACGTAGGTTTTCTTAATAATGAATTAGGTTTAGTAAAATTACAGCCATTAGAGAATTATTGTCATGCAATTACCGATACACTAAAGATAGCAAAAGAGTTACACCCCGGAAAGAGAAATAATCTCAATGCTCTGTGTGAACGATATCAAATAAATAATTCCAAGCGTGTTTTACATGGGGCTTTGCTCGATGCAGAATTATTGGCTGAAGTATACCTAGCAATTACACGTGGACAAGAAAGCTTAGTAATGGAAATATCTTTCCCTCAACCTGATATAAAAATTAACCCACAGGATATAGAGCTAATTTCACTGCTAGCTAATACAGAAGAACTGGAATTACATACAGAGCAATTAGAAGCGATAGATCGTGAAAGTAAAAAAACGTGTTTATGGAAGCATATTGAGTCAAGCACGATAAAATAAATGCCGTAGTAAATACCCACTTATTTCATATTAATTATATGGGTTATCCTAATCTTAATACCCTAAAGTCCATATCATAACTTTATAACTCTTAAAGAATAGTTTAGATGCTACAGATTTGGATGTCTTAGTAAATATGACTATAAAAATAAGTGGCACAGCAATCTAACCAATAAATTTCATCACAAAATTTAATAGCACACTATCACTAATTTAACCGCCTAGAAATGCAGCTAGAGTATAAATAATCCAATCTGGGCAACTCATTGAAGAAGAATCACGTAAAATGGAAACCTTTTCAACTAGTGGCAATTTATATTTAATATGATCCGTACTCGTTTCGCTCCCAGTCCCACTGGCTATCTTCATATCGGTGGCGCTCGTACTGCATTATTTTCCTGGGCTTATGCCCGCAGGCATGGCGGTAAATTTATATTAAGAATTGAAGATACAGACCTTGAGCGTTCTACCAAACAATCTACACAGGCAATTCTTGATAGTATGGCTTGGCTAGGGCTTGATTATGATGAAGGGCCTTTTTATCAAATGCAGAGATTAGATCGGTACCATGATGCCGCAGAACAACTGCTACGTTCAGGAAATGCGTACTACTGCTATGCCACCAAAGAAGAATTGGCTATTTTGCGTGACCAGCAGCGTGCTGCTGGTCTCAAGCCAAGATACGATGGTCGCTGGCGTGACTCTAAAAAAACACCGCCAGCTGGGATAAAACCAGTAATACGCTTCAAAAATCCTATGAATGGTGGTGTGGCCTTCAATGATTTAGTAAAAGGCCCTATCATCATAGATAATAGCGAGCTAGATGATCTGGTGTTATTACGTGCTGATGGGGTTCCAACTTATAATTTTGGTGTAGTTTTAGACGACCTTGACATGAACATCAGTCATGTGATTCGTGGTGATGATCATGTTAATAATTCCCCGCGCCAAATAAATATACTTAAAGCACTTGGTGAACCGTTACCACAATATGCGCATGTTCCAACAATATTAGGAACCGATGGAGAACGTCTTTCAAAGCGACATGGAGCAGTATCAGTAATGCAGTACTGTGATGAAGGTTATTTACCTGAAGCTTTAATTAATTATTTAGTGCGACTTGGCTGGTCACATGGCGATGAAGAAATATTCAGCCGAGACCAATTTATTAATTGGTTTGATCTAGCCTCTGTTAATCGCTCGCCGGCAAGGTTTGACTCAGAAAAGTTACGCTGGATCAACCAACATTATCTTAAAACCACTGATGATTCATCCTTAGCCAATCAAGTCAAGCCCTTGCTAGAGAAAAGAGGTTGCAATATTTTAGCCGGACCAGAGTTACAAAAGATAGTAGGCATCTTAAAAGAGAGAGTTATAACTACTAAAGAACTTGCTGATAAATCGGTAAGCTTCTATATGAGAATAGAGCCCACAATGGAAATTAAAGAACAATATTATAACCCTGAAATAAAGCCAGTAATGGAGGGCCTAATATCAAAATTTTCCAGTATTTCTTGGGACCAAAAAACAATTCAGGACGAAATCAAGGGAGCGGCCGCTAGTTATAATATGAAGTTCCCCAAAATAGCAATGCCATTAAGAGTCATGGTAACTGGCGAAACGCAAACACCTTCTATAAATTTGGTGCTGGAGCTACTTGGCAGCAAAGAGACGATTGAGCGCATGCGTAACCAAATAGCAAATTTTCCTACCTAACCTCTGCTTTACTTTGGATCAACGCCTCAGTATAATTTGCCTTCTTTTCCTGGGGGTATAGCTCAGCTGGGAGAGCGCTTGCATGGCATGCAAGAGGTCAGCGGTTCGATCCCGCTTATCTCCACCAAAACTATACATGGATAAGTTATAATATGTATTTTGTCCCCATCGTCTAGAGGCCTAGGACACCACCCTTTCACGGTGGGTACAGGGGTTCGAATCCCCTTGGGGACGCCATTAAAATCAGGTGTCTTATTAGACTGAACAGGCAAGAATAAACACCACAGTCGACTCCTCATATCCTACAACCAAATTGCAACTATCATTTTATTAATCTGGATACTAGCTCGTATGCCTATATTTTATGAGGCACTATAGGGTTTCTATAGATACGACCATTCATTTTTGGCACTTAGCAGACATTCAGATAATTTATTAATTAGCTAAAAAATTATGAGAGTAGTAATAATTAGATATTTACTTGCATATATTTGCATTTATGTGCAACAATGAATATATGGATGCCCTTAAAGTACAAACACTAGCAAATTTTCTTAAGGCGATTGGGGAATTTAATAGACTATCGTTGGTATATAAATTATGCCAATGTAAAACTCCCCAGAATGTCATGTGTCTTTGCGAATGTTGTGACGTTGATGCTTCTGTTGTATCTCGTCATTTAAAAATACTTGCTCAAGAAGGCATCGTAAAATTAGATAAAAAAGGTCGCGAAAGAGTCTATGTACTTGACAGAAAAAACGTAGCTACAAAATTAAGGGATTTTGCCAATCTGATTGAAACTGATATTTGACTTTTAACTAAATAAGGAGAAAAAATGAGTAATAAAAAATGTACTTGTAGTTGTAAAAAAAATGCGCCTTGCTGTCCAAATAATACTTGTAAATGTTGTTCTGAAAAGTGTTGCTGTTAATTGATGAAAAAAAGAATATTTGTTTATCAATAAGTATCTTTTCAACTGACAATAAAGCCAACCCTCTAATAAAACAGATATATTTTATTAGAGGGTTGGCTTTTTATGTTTAGGACAGGCACAATCAGCAAACTGCTGACAAAGCCTGAAATTCCACAGGTGCCCGGCTGCAACAAGGCTAGCACCAAGAACAGTCAACAGTTTTTCCCCAAATTCCCCAGTTGTTTCTTCACCTAATATTACTGCTATAACAAGTAGTAACAGACCTGTGAACCCGAGAATAAGCAACCAGTTGCGTTTATGCTGCTTGTATCCTAGGGTTAATGCAAAAATGCTTACGGGTAGAACAGTTATTATGATTAAAGTATGAAATATTTCATTATCCAGCTGCAAAGCGATCATACTAGGGAGTATTATCAATAGAATAGGAAGTGCCAGACAGTGGATAGCGCAGATCAGTGACAGGCCTATAGCAAATTTATCTGTGACCATTTGTTCTCTTTTCATTAAATCCTATTTCTGTTTTGTTAAGCAATTTTCTATTTAAATCATCTATGACAAGATACAAACCAACTCAAGATCAGCCACCCTATTTTCTTTAATCAGTTTAAGATTGTGTCATTTATACTTACATTAGCCTCACAAATTAAGACTATGGGTAAACTCTTTATTAGCTAATAAGTGCTACCAAAATTTCCACCAATAATCCTTACCAGAATTCCAAGACATGCTATCTGAAGCCTCTTGATTCTTGGAGAAACTTTTCTGCATTACGCGCTTTGCGTCATCCCGCAAATCATACATTCTTAACCCATCATAGGCATCTACCATAATTTCTAACGCATACCGAGTAGCAGGAGTCTGGGGATACTCATTAAGTGTATGTTGCGCGCGATTTATTGCGGCTACATAGGCCCCCCTAGACATATAATAACGTGCAACATAAATCTCTCCCATTGCTACTGTATTAAATAGATAGTTCATACGTTTTATAGAATCAGCTCTATATTGACTATCAGGGAAACGTGTAACTAACTCCTTAAAACTTTGAAACGACTCATTTGAAGCTTTTGGATCTCGCTCGCTCATATTTTGATTTATCCAGTTTTTCATTACATACCCTGCTATTCCTTTTTCATCGTTAAAACTTGCAAGGCCCTTAATATAATATGCATAATCTACACTAGAATGATTTGGATGCAATCTAATAAACCTGTCGGCAGCTATAATTGCTGCTTCCTGATCATCTTCCTTATAATGACAGTAAGCCACATAAAGTTGGGCTTGCTGGGCATAACGGCCATATGGGTAACGAGCTTCCAGGGCTATAAAGAAAGAAATTGCACTTTTCCAATCCTTATCCTCCATATCTTGTTTACCCTGCTCATAAAACTGGGTTACAGTCCAACCTTCGGTATTTTCACCTTTTTTTGTAGTTTTTAACCACCCAAAAGCACAACCTGATAGCTGGAATACCAATAATAAGATTAAACTACGAGAAATTATGGACATAATGGCTTCAATGACAGCTTAAAATGATTCTTTATATTATAACGCTAAATTTCTGCAACCCATGTCAATAGAAGATATTCTTGAATTAGAAATTCCACAGAATTGCGCAGGATTGCGACTTGATCAGGCTCTTGCGCAGCTACTGCCAACACATTCGCGTAATCGGATTCAGACATGGGTCCTTGCAAAGAGAATAACTGTAGACAATCTGCATGTGAACCCAAAAAGAACCGTATGGGGTGGTGAAAATATTAAGATAAGAATGGTAACGTACCACAATGAAATAACGAATATTGCAGAGCCTCTCGAACTTAATATCGTTTATGAAGATCAGGCCATCCTGATCATTAACAAACCGGCAGGGATGGTAGTGCACCCAGGAAATGGGAACTGGCAAGGTACCATGCTAAACGGCTTATTACACTATTCCTCAAAATTGGAAGAGGTGCCACGCGCTGGAATTGTCCACCGTCTTGATAAGAATACAAGCGGGTTATTAGTTGTAGCAAAAACACTCGAAGCACAAACTAATTTAGTTAGGCAACTACAAAATCGTACAATGAAGCGGGATTATGTAGCACTAGTACATGGCCATGTTCAGTTTGACGGCCAAGTAAACGCACCTATTGGCAGGCACCCAATACAACGAGTAAAAATGGCAGTTAACAAGAAGGGTAAGGAAGCGCGTACCTATTACCGGGTAAAAGAAAAAATTAATGGCTACACTCTGATCCAATGTAGCCTTCATACCGGTCGTACTCATCAAATTCGTGTACACATGCTCTCCATTGGACACCCACTTGTGGGTGACCCTACTTATGGCACCAAACCAAAAAAATCCTCTGAAGAAATCAGGAAATTAATTACAGATTTCCCAAGACAAGCATTACATGCAAAATATCTAGAGCTTATTCACCCAGATACTGGTCAGAAAGTAATGTGGGAATCTGAACTGCCAGAAGATTTTGATGAGCTTCTACTAACGCTACGCAAGGCGTCATAAAAAATCACTTTAGAAGTTCCTTATTATTATGAATGATTGGATTACCCCAAATTGGCCTGCCCCACTAAATGTACAAGCATTATTTACTACTCGTAGCGGCGGCATAAACTCAGGCCCATACACAAATTTTAATTTGGGAGACCATGTTGGTGATAAGAAGCATATAGTTCATCAGAATCGCGCCAAGTTACTTAATGCTCTACCAAGTGAACCAAGATGGTTGAATCAAGTACATGGGTCAACACCAATATGGGTAGATAACAACACAAGCCTTCTTAGAGGTGATGCAGCATTAAGCAAGACCCAAAATATAGTCTGCGCAATACTTACTGCTGATTGTTTACCTGTATTTCTATGCGATGAAGCGGGAACAGTAGTAGGCATTGTTCACGCGGGATGGCGTGGCTTGGTAGCTGGAGTAATTGAACAGGCAGTAGCAGAGATGAGAAAAAGTTGCATTCATATTATGGCTTACTTGGGCCCAGCAATAGGTCCAGAGTATTTCGAAATTGGAGAAGAAGTACGACATTCTTTTATCAAACAAGACAAGATATCTACAGCGGCATTTACCCAGTGTAGTGGGCTTAATAGCAAAAAATGGCGCGCAGATATTTTTCTATTAGCACGACAGAGATTAGCAGTAGCAGGTATAACTAAAATTTATAGCCATGAAGAGTGTACTTATAGTAACCCAGATAAATTTTTCTCCTACCGACGCGATGGTGATACAGGAAGAATGGCAGGGTTAATTTGGCTTGAGAAATAACATTCTTAATTCTCCAAATATCTAATATGACAATCTGGTCATCAAGATACTCTCGTGAATTTTTCAGATTAATTGAAAAATAAAATTCCTAAATGCAACTGAGTTGCGCAAAACAGCGTATAATCGCGGATTCTTTTATAGACTGTTGCTATGTCCACTTTCTCTTGGATTATTGCTGCTAGCCTTCTAGGGGGCTCATTAAGTGTAGCGTTTGCTGCGATGCTCACACTGAACACGCGTGCCTCTTGGGTGCAAATGCTGATTTCCTACGCAATTGGGGCACTCCTAGGCGCTGCATTCCTTAATGCACTGCCAGAAGCACTTGAGCTGTCTAAAGATCCAGATGGGGTATCTGCCATTGTGTTATCTGGAATCCTGTTTTTCTTTATTCTAGAAAAACTGGTAATTTGGCGCCACTGCCATTTTGATGAATGTGAGGCCCATGAGCCAACAAATAGCATTAGTATTAATAGCGCTACAAATGATCATGATAGTGGTCGTAGCGGCATGATGGTTATGTTAGGTGACACATTCCATAATTTTGTTGACGGGATACTTATTGCCGCTGCATTTATGGTAGATGTACAACTTGGTATCGTCACATCTATAGCCATTATTGCCCATGAAATCCCTCAAGAGGCCGGCAATTTTCTAATCCTACTTAATTCTGGATACTCCCGGCAGAAGGCGCTGCTACTTAATCTATTATCCAGTATTGCCACACTGATTGGCGGCGTGATGGCTTATTTTATGCTGCAAGACATGAACCACCTTATGCCATCACTTCTAGGGCTAGCAGCGGCCTGCATGATCTATGTGGCAATGTCAGATTTAATACCAGGTTTACATAAACGTCCAAAAATTGGTTCTACTATCCAGCAGGTTGTGCTAATTATTCTTGGAATAGCCTCTATTTGGCTAACTGGTAATTTCTTCGACCACTAAGCAGCATTTGATTTCTTAGAAGATTTCTTAGAAGATTTCTTAGAAAAATTGCCCTTGTAATCACGAACTGCAATTTCCCCATTTAGCGCAGCAAGGAGAATTTTATTTTTTCTTCTTCGTTTTTCACCCACGTACCATGAGAAACTAGTTATAGATCCCAGTACTATTAAAAAAATATTTAACAAGCTAACTCCACTAACAAAAATATCAGTTACCCCTTGAATAAAAGCAAAAACACCTAGCATAACAACTATGATCCAAAATCGATGCCCCCATTTTGATTCCTGGTGCTCGACACACCATTCATCAATACTGTCACGTAATGAAATAAGATCTGCTTCTTTCATCGCAGTTAGCCTATCAGAGAGTGATTGGTTAGCTAATTGAGCTGAAATAAGATCTGCGTCTTTCTGGGCTTTTAAATCCATTAGCGTTGGTGTCCTAATTTAATATAAGGTGGATCTGACTTTACTTGACCCTCTCATATGGGTCAATATATTACATTAGTCGCCTATTCTTTTAGGCCACTATTAAATAAACAATAATATATATCACAACAATTTGTATATATTCTTAGGTGGGCGACATAATACTGCTTGATTACCACGCACAACAATTGGCCTCTGAATGAGGTCTGGATTCTCTACCATTATCTCAATTAATTCATCATCTGATAGGTTCCTAGCAACTAGGTTCATGCTCTGTGCTAACGGCTCATTACTGCGCAACATTTCATTCACTGATAGTCCCTTATCACGTAATTCGCGCAACTGATCACCTGTTAGAGGCACTTCATAATAATTAATACTTTCAAATTCCTCATTACTATCATTAAGAATAGCAAGTGTAGCAATACACTTACTACATGTTGGCTTTTGAAAAATTATAATCTTTTCACTCATTAAAATTCCTCATAAATTAACATTTAATCTCTATTTTACAAATTAAAAATACCTAGCCGGTAAAAATAGAGGAAATAGATAGAAAAAACAACCTCAATAACAGTATTGCTGCTAATAAGTGCCAACATACCAATCTAGACTAGAATATTCATATCACTCAATTATTTATAACAATATCTTAAGGTGATTGCCTGAGAATCACAAGAGTTATCTCCTTGCTTTCTAAGGTTTCCGACGTAGATCATTAAGTCGCCTAAGCCCGAAATGAACAAATGTAAGTCCTGATAAAACGGGCGCAAATAAATTTAAAATCGGTATAAATTGAGCAAGGCCAGTTAACAAACCTAGTCCCCATAGTGACGATTGATTAGCAGAAAAAAGCTCTCTCATTTCCTCATAACTGGCATGCTCGGCCAATGCATCATAACGAAATAAACGCTGATTAAGATATGCTGCTGCAATAAATGGGATTATTACCCCTATACCAACTAACCACAAGGGCATAGTCAGTACCCATATAGCTATAAATACACAAATAGCAAAAAGAGCATTAAGTAAGTTTCCGCCAATGCTACCGCCATTCTTACGTTCAAGCTGAGGATAATCACGTTCAGACACTATATGAATTAACATAGGCATCGCGAATAAAGCCGTAATTACCAGTGCTGTGATAAAAACCAATGGAATAAATAAAATAAAGTGTGCTATAGCTTGTATTGAATTTGCTATCCATTGTGGCTCAATGCCTTCAAACCAGGTTTTAATACCAGCCACTGCAAGAGCGCTTGCAATCCAATCTGAGAAGACCTCCCAGAAAACCACACCTAAAATGAACCAGATAAGAGCTGCTATTACAACTGGCCATAAAACAATCCATAAGATTCGAAATTGGAATAGGTCACAGAATGCTTTTGATAATGCCTCAATCATTAAGTTCATATATTTACCATAATAAGAATGCTGATTATATTCAGCAGGATAGATATTTAATTTTTCTCTAAAAATATTATCATATTTAAAATATATAGAGCGTGTTCAGTTAATTCTGACATTTAAAGCTAATATAGCTAGACGCTAATAATGATAGAACAATATACTGATAGGAATGAAGCATAATATCTTTGCACGCCACCCAGAAAATTTAACAATCGACTGGGCCCAGCGTGTTGTTAACTTAAATTATCCTGGTATTACAGTTCTAAATATATCAACTGTTTCTGTTGATGTCGGAACAACAACAAGAATTCGCGTCCTAGTTGAGCTAGATAAGCCGGAGGTTCTTCCTCAAAGATGGTTCATTAAACTGCCATCGTTAGCCTGGAGAGCCAGGCTAATTACAGCCCTACCTAGGCTTCTTCATACTGAAGTACGCTTCTATAATGAATTAGCTTCAACTATTCCGATCAATGTGCCAGATTTTATAGCAGCACAAAGTAAGTTTGGAGTTGGCGCAACGCTGGTTCTTTCTGATATAGCAGAATCTGGGTCATCTCCAGGCATGCCAAGTGATGCATTAACAGCTATTGAAGCAAGTGATGTTATCAAACAGCTTGCCAAGCTTCATGCTCATTTCTGGAATAAGGTACACAGCAATCAAACTTATCACTGGCTAGCAGGACCGGTACGCCAATTAGAAGATCACTTAGGCACGGCATTATCAGTTCCGTTAATGAAAAGAGGGTTAAATTTAGCCGGAGAACTTGTCCCCTCCACACTACATGCTCCGGCTATTCACTATGCGCGAAATCGCCGCAAAGTAATGCGCTTCCTTTCTGGTTCCCCGAAAACACTCATTCATCATGACTGCCATCCTGGAAATTTATTTTGGAATAAATCTAAACCCGGCCTTCTTGACTGGCAGCTTATTCGTATTGGTGAAGGAATCAGCGATATTTCTTATTTTTTATCTATGGCTGTTAAACCTGAAATTAGACGCTTACATGAAGGCGCCCTCTTAACTCTCTATAAGAATGAATTAATAAAGAACGGGGTTCCTTCATCTGAAGTTATAGACATGCAACAACGATATCGTGCTCACCTTATCTATCCATTTGAAGCAATGATCGTAACTCTAGCTGTTGGTGGAATGATGAATTTAGAACATAATCGTGAGCTCCTGAGGCGTACCATTGTGGCCATAGAAGATCATGATGTCTTTTCTGCCATCCCGATGTAAGATGTAAGAACTAGATAATCGAATCCTACCAGATCACCTTATTGCACCTTAGATTATGAGCATTAATATACTTAACACTCGGCTTGAAGCTATTAACGAGAAATGTGAAAAAAAAATCAAGTTAAAACTCTCTAAATTTTATAATTATTTAGACTCAGATAACCCAGAATTCAATCCCCCGTCTCCTCAGGTTATAGAATCATTATGGTTTGATCTTATAGCTGAAAAAGAACATAAATTTATCAGTGAAATAACATTGATCTTGAGTAATCCTGATGCCTCTTTAAGTATAGAAGATGCATCTAGCATTGAAAAAACAATTAATAATGTTTTCTCTGAAAGTCAGTATCTATTAAGAATGAGGGAGTTTTACAAACAGCTTAATGAGGCGGCCATAGCAAATGAAACAGCTATTAATTCGAGTGACAATAAGATAGATCTAATTGATTCCGCATATCAAGAAGGAGTTTCCAAGGTACTACACAAAGCTAGAAATCAAGTCCTAGCTAAATTGGAGTTTTATAAGAAAAACGATCTTGGCATGATTGAAATATGGAAAAAGTATTCAACGCTAAGCCCACTGGGAGCCATTAGTACTATTCTTTTATTATATTGCACCACATTACTCATTTCCTGGATTATAAAAGGCGATACATTTCAACAATACCTAGAACAATTTGGGTGGTGACTAGGATTAGTTCTGGCGGGGAAAAGCTAGTACTTTACGTACTTAGCCACTCATCAATTTTCTGAAACAATTCATCCTGCAGGCAATATCCTCTATTAAGTACACTGTAACCTGCTGCATTCTGTACTGCTACGGTAGGAAAACTATTTACGCCCCATTGGCGCACCTTGTTAAAATGAATAGAAACTTTATTTTTTGCCTCATCAGACTCAAATACCTGTAAATATGAGTCCATATCAACACCTATTTTACCCGCCAACTGCGCCAATATTATAGGGCTAGTCACATCTTCCTGTTCAACATAAAAACTAAACTGTATTGATTCTAACAATGGAAACACCAAGCTTGGATTTATTAAAGACATAGCCACCACCCCTCGACAAGATGGCTCAGTATCGTATATAAATCCTTCCGGCATTGCCCCCTCAAAAGAGAATGGTTGACCAGTCCTCTCATTTACAGCTTTCCAATGATTCAAGATCTCTGCCCTCTGTTCAGATGCCATTGCTAACTTCCCAGATCGCAATCCACCCATAACTAGTTTAATTTTTAATTTTTTACTGTAATTAAGTCTAATTTCTTTAATTGTAGGCGCGAATCCCCAGCACCAAGAACACATAGGATCAGCAATATACCAAAGGGTTTTTTTGTTCATTAGATGAATTTATTATCTGTTCTAATTAATTCAGATAATAGTTGGTTAATTTACAAAACCAATAAATTTTGAAAGATCAGAATTATACTGCTAAAAAAATACAAATAATAAATTACAGCATATCTATATTACGAGGCACGAGATGCTCTCTTCCGATCATGTTCAGATAAAAAACGCTTCCTTATTCGGATAGTCTTGGGAGTTATTTCAACGAGCTCCTCATCAGAAATAAATTCAATTGCAGATTCTAATGTTAGTTGTATTGGCGGGGTCAAAGTAACAGCCTCATCAGTTCCGGAAGCACGTATGTTGGTTAGCTGCTTTCCCTTGATAGGGTTTACTACCAGATCATTATCACGACTATGAACACCTATTACCATGCCTTTATACAGAGCATCACCAGGAGTAACAAACATACGCCCCCTATCCTGTAGCTTCCACAGTGCAAAGGCCACCGCATCCCCTTGCTCACCAGAAATTAATACGCCATTTCTACGTGCGGGAATATCTGGTCGCGCTGGAGCATATTCATCAAACACATGGCTCATAATACCTGTACCCCGCGTCATAGTCATGAAATCAGACTGAAAACCAATTAAACCACGTGCAGGTATGCGGTAATCAAGCCTTACACGCCCACGCCCATCTGGAACCATATCAAGTAGATCTCCACGGCGCACACCAAGTGCCTCCATAGCCACTCCTTGATTGGCTTCGTCTACATCTATCGTAAGCATCTCAAATGGCTCACACTTAACTCCATTAATTTCACGAAAGACAACGTGTGGGCGTGATACTGCAAGCTCATATCCTTCGCGTCGCATACTTTCAAGCAATATTGTTAGATGTAATTCTCCGCGGCCAGAAACTAAAAAGACATCCGTTTCATTTGTATCTTCAAATCTCATGGCTACATTAGTAAGCAACTCTTTTTCCAACCTTTCTCGTACCTGTCTGCTGGTGACAAATTTACCCTCTTTCCCAGCAAAAGGTGATGTATTTACCTGAAAATTCATAGTTAATGTAGGTTCATCAACCATTCTCATCGGCATTGCTTCAGGCTGATTAATATCCGCCAAAGTAGCACCAATACAAAGATCTTCAATGCCATTAACTAGTACTATATCCCCAACTGTAGCCTCATCTAACTGCACCCGTTCTATACCACGAAATCCTAGCACCTGATTTACTCTAGCCTTCTTCGGAGTACTGTCTCCTGCCAATATCATTACTTCCTGCTTTGGTTTTAGAGTCCCCCGGCTAACGCGACCTATTCCAATACGGCCAACAAAACTTGAATAATCTAACGCACTAATTTGTAACTGAAGAGGCTCACCTACATTACCGACAGGAGCAGGAACATGCTTAAGTACGATATCAAATAATGCACGCATATCGGTTTTTGGTTGATCCAGTTCTAACGTAGCGTGACCATCTAATGCCGAAGCATATATCACGGGAAAATCAAGCTGATCTTCAGTGGCGCCTAGCTTATCAAACAAATCGAATGTAAAGTTCACCACCTTATCTGGGCGGGCACCATCTCGGTCAATCTTATTGATTACAACAATCGGGCGCAAACCTAACTCTAGAGCTTTTTTTGTAACAAAACGAGTTTGTGGCATTGGACCTTCAACTGCATCAACCAACAACAAGACACCATCAACCATTGACAGCACACGCTCTACCTCGCCGCCAAAATCTGCATGCCCCGGTGTGTCCACAATATTAATATGAACTCCTTCGTAATCCACCGCACAATTTTTTGACAGAATAGTAATGCCTCTCTCTCGCTCTATGTCATTAGAGTCCATTACCCGTTCTGCAATATTTTGATGTGCAGCAAAAGATCCAGCCTGATGAAGTAATTTGTCCACCAAGGTAGTTTTGCCATGATCAACATGAGCAATAATGGCTATGTTGCGAATTGGTCGAATCATATTTAATATCTCTGCGTATAAACAGTAAAACCCAGCATTATAGCAGTTCTACAATGAGAAGGCTAACCCAATACCCCTTCTCAAATAAACACATTCATTACTTTGATTCATGTATAATCCGCACATCGAAAAAAATGATCATTCTCTTTTTTTTGTAGTCATCGTTCCTTACCTCTCCTCGATTTTCAAGTACTCCTCGGAAATTGTGCATGTCCTACCATGGTTAGCAGCGATGTTATATATATATGCTAGCAGTACGTATGCGCACAAATTCTTGGTAATCATTTCTTGCTTGTGTATTAATTCTTAATGCTTGTGTATTAATTCTTATTTGAGGAAGCCATAGTGTCATTTGAAAATCTTAATCTACACCCTGATATCCTTAGAGCTATTGTTGACTCAGGCTATACCACACCAACACCAATTCAGAAACAAGCTATTCCAGAACTTCTAGCTGGTCACGATGTAATGGCTTCGGCCCAGACGGGTACTGGAAAAACTGCTGCATTTATGTTGCCTTCACTGCATCGCCTCGCTACTCCTTCCAAAATTAATTGTCGCGGCCCTCGCATACTAGTGTTAACACCAACACGCGAACTTGCACTTCAGGTATCAGAAGCTGCCAACAAATATGGAAAATATATAAACCGCATTAAAGTTGTTAGCATACTTGGCGGCATGCCTTATCCGTTACAAAACAAACTTTTGTCTCAGCCAGTAGATATTCTTGTAGCTACACCGGGTCGGTTAATTGATCATATCCAGCGAGGACGAATAGATTTTGCTAGATTAGAAATGTTAGTTTTAGATGAAGCAGATCGTATGCTTGATATGGGCTTTATTGATGATGTTGAAAAAATTGCCGGATCCATACCAAATAGCCACCAAACCTTACTATTCTCAGCAACTCTAGATAGCTCAATAACAAGAGTTGCGAACCGTCTATTAAAGTCTCCAAAGAGAATCAAAATTGCAACTCAACAAACAAAAATAGATAACATTGAGCAGAGACTACATTATGTAGATGATATGTCGCACAAAAAAAAGCTTCTGGAATATTTATTAAGTGATGCTGATTTAAAGCAGGCCATTGTATTTACCGCTACTAAAAGAGATGCTGATACACTCGCAGACAATCTCTCTGCACAAGGCCATGTAGCTTCTGCATTACATGGGGATATGAATCAAAGAGAGCGAACTCGTACTCTTACCAAACTTCGGAATGGGAGGCTACGAATACTAGTTGCTACAGACGTGGCAGCAAGAGGAATTGATGTTGCTGGAATTACTCATGTAGTAAATTTTGATCTTCCAAAATTTGCAGAGGACTATGTTCATCGTATTGGGCGTACTGGCCGAGCAGGAGCATCTGGAATAGCCGTTTCATTTGCTTCTAATAAAGATGGGGTTCATCTAAAAAAGATTGAGCGGTTCACAGGGCATCGAATAACTTCTCATGCTATTCCTGGCCTAGAACCAAAATATAAGACCCGCCCTAGTGGCAATAGAACATCAAGAACCACTCCCACAATTGCTCGTAAACGTAGTCGTGGTTCTTCATGGTCAGATAATAACAATGGAAGGAATTTCAGCAGTTTCAACAGGAATCGATCTAATGAACAAACCCATTCTCCATCGAATAATACCAACAGTAGAAGTTCTAATGATGTAAATGGAAATCGACACAGCAACCGTAGTTCTTCGTTAGAAAATAACGGCAACAATAGAAATTTTAGCAGTGCAAAAACAGGTAATTACAATAACCACCCTAATTCATGGACGAATAATGGTGTCAACAGGAATACCAGCGATCCTAATGGAAACCAATACAACAAATATAGCAATTCATCAACAGTAGATGGCAATAGAAAAAGATTTAATGACAACAGCACTAATGAGGGTCGCGGCAGAAACCGGACTCGTTCATTTAGTAGTACTAACAAAATAAACTCATACAGACATGGAAATTCTAATGCTAATGTAAAAATAAAATAACTCTACACATACTATAGAAATGTAGCAGTTATAACTTCCCAGCCATCTATTCAGGCTGGTTACGCATAAAATCAGCCGTCTGCTCAAATGCTAGCGCCATACTTTTCCGTAGCTGCATTTCTAATCCAATTTTCTCCATCGCCCTATTCATGCATGATAACCACTGATCACGCTCAGCTATCCCAATAGAAAATGGCAAATGCCGGGAACGTAATCGTGGTTCTCCATATTTCTCAATATATAAAGATGGACCACCAGTCCAGCCGGACAGGAACATAAATAGTTTATCGCGCGAACTATTTAGCTCTTCTGGATGTAATTTTCGTATACCAAAGTAATCTGGATCTTCATCCATAAGGTCATAGAAACAATCGACAAGACGACGTAAAGCAATTTCGCCACCCATTAATTTATACGCTTCTGAGAGATGCACTTGAATATCCTCTTAAATTTTATGTAGAAAGTTATTTTTTATAATGGCCTGCGATTTTGTAAAGTACGTATAATCTGAAAAACTGCCAGCCCTACAAGTAAATGCTTAACTGAATGTCCACTTATCACTTTCCCTAAACTATAAATTTCATGATCTAAAGTTTCTGCAAGCTTAGCAAAGGCATAAAGAATTATTACTACATAGATACCTGCTCCTCCTGTGTATCTTGAAAAAAAATATTTTGAAAATAGAATAATAGCCAGAATAGAATAAAGCTGCACAACAATATAATAATTTAGATTACCCAAGCCAGATTGTTCACTCCAATCCCAATAAATTACACTTCCTGCTCCGAATAAGATCAAAAAGGGCAACAAGATAAAACCAATATTTGTATTAATACGCTCAATCAATACAGTAGAAAGTAACGTTACGATTCCAATCGCGATTGGAAACCTATCCCAAACTAACCGAGCATTATCTGGAGCCAAATGATAGTACGTTGAGGCAAGACTTGCCATAATCACGCTCAAAAATAAAATAAAATAAGGCCATCGCTCTAAAGACCTAATAAAAGTTACTTGTAAAAGAAGTTCTCGTGACCGGATTAACAATATAAGACCAATCAACCCAGGAAAGAAAATGAAGATATTAGAAACAACATTAAGAAAATTCGGGATACCAAAATAAACCCGCTGATCTGCAAATTTATGATAGTCAACTGACTGTGAAATAGGCGGCATGAATATTGGAATTAATACCATGCCTACTGATAAAATTCCAAATACCAAATATTGACTCTGGCACCTCATTAGAATTCCTACAGAAATTGATTATTATCTGATTAAGATGTTGTCTTTAATATATTCGAAACTGCATCTTTTAAGCGCTCTACTAGAATGACTTCAATACCCAGAACCGGATGCTTGGGCTTATTGGCCTTAGGAATAATAGCTTGGGTAAATCCTAGTTTGGCTGCTTCTTTTAGTCTTTCCTGTCCACGCTGTACAGGGCGAACTTCCCCTGCTAATCCCACTTCACCAAATACAATTGTTTTTTTTGGTAATGGTCTATCTTTCAGCGAAGAAACCATAGCAAGCAACACTGCTAAATCTGCACCTGGTTCAGTAATTTTTACTCCCCCTACAGCATTAACAAACACATCCTGATCAAAACATGGAATCCCAACATGGCGGTGTAATACTGCCAGCAGCATTGCAAGTCTATTCTGCTCCAACCCTACACTTAAACGTTTAGGACTTAATGCGTGTGACTTATCAATTAATGCTTGAATTTCAACTAATAACGGGCGAGTCCCCTCTTGGGTCACCATCACACAGGATCCCGGAACTTCCTCTTCATGACGGGCAAGAAATATTGCTGATGGATTGCTTACTTCACGAAGCCCCTTCTCCGTCATTGCAAAAACACCTAGTTCATTTATAGCACCAAACCTATTCTTAAAAGCACGAATCAAGCGAAAGCTAGACTGGGTATCACCTTCAAAGTAAAGTACAGTATCTACCATATGTTCGAGAACACGTGGTCCAGCAAGCGTACCTTCCTTAGTAACATGCCCTACTAAAATAATACAGGTCCCAGTCGCCTTAGCCATTCTCGTTAACTGAGAAGCACACTCACGTACCTGAGCAACAGACCCAGGAGCAGACTGCAACAAATCAGAATAAATTGTCTGAATAGAATCGATTACGGCCACATCAGGCTTATTTGTAGCCAAGACCTCCTGAATTTTTTCGAGTTGTATCTCTGTCAACAAGTGTACATTTTTTGTAACAAGTGATAGTCGCTTAGCACGTAATGCAATTTGGCCCGCTGACTCCTCTCCGCTCACATACAGCACAAGCCGAGAATCAGACAAATAACTAAGTGCTTGCAATAATAAAGTAGACTTCCCTATTCCAGGGTCGCCACCTAGTAAAATTACGCCCCCATCAACTAAACCACCCCCTAACACTCGATCAAACTCTATTATTCCAGTTGAATATCTTGGCTCTTCTCCTACTTTTACTTTCCCAAGGTTTTGTACATTACTAACTTCATTAGCATGAGTGAAACGTGTAGAATTCTTTTCTGCTACAGTCTCCACAAGAGTATTCCATAAATGGCAATGTGGGCATTGGCCCTGCCACTTAAGAGTTTTACCACCACACTCAGTACAAGAATAAATTGATTTTGATTTGGCCATTATAAAAATAATTAATCAGAATTTGGGTGCCAACTTACTATTAAACCCGAGTCAGAAGATCCAGCCTGAAAGGCACAATCAACACCAATGCCTGGTACCCATACAAGATTTTCACCACTAAAAAGCAAGGGCAGTGACTCTCTCTCCCACCGAGGAAGTGATGCCTCCTGAAGCAAATTTTTAAGACTACGACGGGGTCGATTACAGTCTGGGCGCATGCGCTCTCCTCCTAATCGAGAACGGATAATAATTGGCCCTTTTTTTAATTTTTGTAAATTAATTCCTTTCCCTTTCTCACGTATAAATTTAACTGCATCACCTTTATCAGTAATTTCTAACTTTTTTTCACCTTTCCATATGAATTTCCATTCTTTATTTGGAGGTGTGCTTATTTTTCCCACATAAATACTTCCCTTAAAGCAACGGATTTCAGTGTCTCCAAACGTAATATGTAATTTAGCATCTAAACGAGAGGAGAGTAATTGCCGCAGCATATCATCTAGCTTAGCTGTACTAGGAAGCGAGGCTCCACGCTGGGAGAGATCATATCGCAACAGATTTTTAGCACGTGAAAAACTTAAATTTTGTAATTTTTTAATTTGAATCTGATTTAAAACAAGGCAATCTTCACTATCGATCTTTGCGAGGTCATCCAACAGATAACTTGTTTCTGCCATATGCCGGCTAGTGCGTAAAAAAGTGTTGCGATAAGCAGGAAATCTTATTCCTAATAAAGGGAAAACTTTATGCCGCAAATAATTCCTATCAAAAGATACGTTATTATTACTTTCATCTGTAATCCAACTCAATTTATAGTTTTGAGCATAATCCTCAATCTCATTACGGGACACTTCTAGTAACGGTCTGAGTATCTGTGGCCCCAAATTAAAATCTTGTTCACCAATCTTTAATACTTGATTTCTAACTACAGGCATTGCACCCAGTCCTTTAGCACCTGCGCCCCGTAGCATCTGTAACAGCAAAGTTTCAGCCTGATCGTCAAGATGTTGCGCTAGTACTACATAATCTGCTTTGATATTTTTAAACTCTTGATAACGTGCATCGCGAGCGTTAGCCTCTAAACTTGTACCCGATAATTTCCTTATCTTTAGTTTAGCAGTCTCAATCGGAATGCTATCTTTACTGCATAAATCAAAACAAAATTTTTCCCATTCATTCGAATTAGGACTAATGCCATGATTAACGTGGAAGGCTGTAAGTTTAAATTTTAATTTAATAGAAAGGGGAAAAAGAATACTTAGTAAAACGACTGAGTCCAACCCGCCACTTAATCCTAAAACCAAATGATCATCTTTCTGAATCTGTTCGTGTAATATATTTTCAACACGACTAGAAACGTTATTTAGTTGAAGGTCCCTTGAATTTGCCATATTCCATTAGCCGCTTAGACCGCTTCTCTAGTAATTCTGTAGAGGTAACACTTTGTAATTGCTCAAGCGAGCCCTGCAATGAATTCCTTACCAATTCCATGGTTGAAGAATAATCTCGGTGAGCACCACCGAGTGGTTCATCAATAATCTGATCAATGAGCCCCATGGCTTTTAGTCTTGAAGCAGTAATTCCCATAATTTTAGCAGCTTCTTCAGCTTTATCTGCGCTTTTCCATAGTATGGAAGCACAGCCCTCAGGAGAAATTACAGAATATGTTGAATATTGCAACATATTAACTACATCACCTACTGCTACAGCAAGAGCTCCGCCTGAGCCTCCTTCACCAATAATGGTACAAATCACCGGCACTTTCAGTTCCGATAATACAAAAAGATTCCGGCCGATCGCTTCTGATTGTCCCCGCTCCTCTGCTCCAATACCTGGATATGCACCGGGAGTATCAATAAACGTTAGCAATGGTATAGAGAATTTTTCTGCTAGGTGCATAAAACGCAAAGCCTTACGATAACCTTCCGGTTTAGGCATCCCAAAATTACGATAAATTTTTTCTTTGGTATCTCGCCCCTTCTGATGACCAATAACCATAACCGTCTGCCCATTAAAACGAGCTAACCCACCAATAATAGCAGGGTCATCGGCGAAACTCCGATCGCCATGTAACTCTTCAAAATTAGTAAATAGATTCTCTATATAATCCAATGTATAAGGGCGCTGTGGATGCCGCCCGACTTGTGATATCTGCCATGGAGTGAGTTTCTCATATATGTCTTTAAGAAGTGCTCTGCTTTTCTTCTCAAGACGATCAATTTCAGTTGAGATGTCTACATCAGAACCGTCTTGAACAGAATGTAACTCTTCGATCTTTGCTTCGAGATCAGCAATAGGTTGCTCAAATTCCAGAAAAATAGATTTCATAGACCATAAGACATAATTTTGAAGCCATCATGATACATGATTTATGCCTATATCAGCAGTCATGTTTATTTAATCCAATTAAGGTCTTAATAATAGAATCTAGGCTAGCTACATCCTATATAGAAAATGAGGCAGCATCTAATTACTAAGATAATGCCTTATTTCTCGCTGAAATATCACCACTATTCAGGCCTAATAATTTAATTATGTTAATAGAATCTCGGAATTAGACATAAAAACATATAAAATGGCAGCTTTTTTACGCAAGACTTTTGAAAGATAAGGAAGAATTTTGATTAATACTGCCAATATCACCATGCAATTTGGTGCAAAACCATTATTTGAAAATGTTTCAGTCAAATTTGGAGATGCTAATCGTTACGGTCTAATTGGCGCAAACGGCTGTGGAAAATCAACTTTCATGAAAATTCTTGGAGGTGATCTTGATCAAACTTCAGGGAATGTTAATGTTGATATAAACTCCCGCGTGGGAAAACTACGCCAGGACCAATTTGGCTTTGAAGACTGTGTGGTGCTAGATACAGTAATGATGGGCCATGATGAACTTTGGCGTGTAAAGGAAGAGCGCGATGCAATCTACGCAAATCTAGAAGCTGATGAATCAGATTATATGCATGCTGCTGAGCTTGAAACTCGCTTTGGTGAACTTGATGGATATTCAGCAGAGGCTCGTGCCGGAGAATTATTGCTAGGTGTTGGTATTCCATTAACTCAGCACCAGGGGTTAATGAGTGCAGTTGCTCCCGGATTAAAATTAAGAGTGCTACTTGCTCAAGCTTTATTCTCTGATCCAGAAATCTTATTATTGGATGAACCAACAAACAATCTTGATATCAATACTATTCGCTGGCTGGAAGATGTAATCAATGCAAGTAAAAGTACCATTGTAATCATTTCACATGACCGACATTTCCTTAATAGTGTATGCACACATATGGCCGACCTGGATTATGGCGAAATTCGTGTTTATCCGGGCAACTATGATGCCTATATGACTGCCTCTACCCAGGTCAGAGAGCGCATGCTTTCAAACAATGCAAAAAAGAAGTCACAGATTGCTGAATTACAATCATTTGTAAGCCGTTTTTCAGCTAATGCTTCAAAGGCAAGGCAAGCAACAAGCCGCGCCAAGCAAATAGAAAAAATAAAATTAGAAGATGTAAAACTATCCAGCCGCCAGTACCCATACATTCGCTTTGAAGTGGAAGATAAAGATAAATTATATCGATTGGCAGTATCCGTACAAAGTATTAGTAAACATTTCTCTGGCATGGAGAAACCACTATTCAAAAAATTTAGCATTAATATTGAGGCAGGTGAGAAGATTGCAATCATAGGGCCAAATGGTATTGGTAAAACTACACTATTAAGGTCTTTATCTAGTGAACTTAAGCCAGATGAAGGAGAGATCAAATGGGCAGAAAAAGCGCGCCATAGCCATTTTACTCAGGACCATGCCGCAGACTTTGAGGTGAGCGCCTCTCTTACTGAGTGGATGACTCAATGGAGACAAATAACCGATGATGACCAGGCCGTACGTAGCGTATTAGGCAGACTGTTATTCTCAGGTGACGAGGTAGACAAATCAGTCAAAGTAATCTCAGGCGGAGAACAGGGGCGCATGCTATTTGGGAAAATTATGCTACAAAAATCAAATGTATTGCTTATGGATGAACCAACCAACCACCTCGATATGGAATCTATTGAGTCACTTAATTCTGCGTTAGAAAAATACACAGGAACGTTGATCTTTGTTTCTCATGACAGAGAGTTTGTATCTTCATTAGCGACTCGTATCATTGATATGAAACCGGATGGAATCACTGATTTTAAAGGTAGTTATGAAGAGTACTTAGTTGATCAGGGTGTAGAGTAAATGTTCTCATTTTACTGATATTTATACTAATTCTTCTTAAAAAGATTAGTCCTAGGTAGGTAATAATTTCATTTTCATAGGAACTGCTATCCCCCTGCCCTCAGTTTGGCGAGATGCAAGGCCTCCTGGTAATGATGCCAATCAAAATATGGTCCGGGATCTGTTTTCCGTTTCGGTGCAATGTCTGAATGGCCAATGATATCTGCAATTGGATAAACCTTATTTAACTCCATTGTGAGACCAACTAAAGCTGTGTATTGACTATCAGTAAAGGGTGTCGTATCACTACCCTCCATTTCCACACCTATAGAAAAATCATTACAACAGTCCTGCTCTTTCCAGCAAGACTTGCCAGCATGCCAGGCACGCTTCCCACAGGGAACAAACTGGATAATTTCACCACTTCGACGTACAAAAAAATGAGCAGATACTCTTAGGTCACGAATGATTTCATAATAGCTAGCACTTGGATTTAATTGGTTAGTAAACAGATCAATCACACCGTCTCCTTCAAATACATCTGGCGGCATACTGATGTTATGTATTACTAATAAGCTGATTTCATTTCCTGGTGGACGATTATCACAATTTGGTGAGGAAATAAATTGCACATCAGACAAGTAACCTGCTTCATCAAGCTTCATTAGGTGGCCTTTTTACTAGAGAATTAACGTAATTTGATCTAATAAATAAAATAATTTTATTTATTATTTTTTACCTTAAACCGCTTGATTTTATCCCCCGTAGACCGAGAAATATATCAAAATCTATTTAAATAAAATTTATCCTAATTTATATTATAAAATATTGACGACAGCTGAAAATAAAAACGGGAAAATATTATCGGCGACGCTCTTCAAGAAGAAAATAATCAGTTCTATTAAGCAAACTAAATACATTAAATTACTACCAAATATACCTCTAATTGACTTACAAGAACATAATGAACTTTGCAAAAACTCTATATTGGATAACTACAATTATTGCTGTAATTTTTCTTTATGGAGGTTTTGTCTATTTAACTGTGAGTCCGATAGCCCTAGATCAAGAAACACTTGAAAATTGTATGCAATTATTTGGGGAGAAAGAATCTCCTTTTTCTATCCTATGTGGAAAGCAACATGCTGAAATTGTACAACCAATCTGGTTGCACCTATTACCCTACCTACCCGCAGGATTAATTTTAGGGTTTAATAGACTACTTAGCATTAATTTATATATGCCAGCTAACGTCTATCCTAATCGTATTGTCATAGGGCTATTTTGGATAGGTGTAATTGCTGCCATACTCGCAATTACGTTAACGCTCTGGATCTCAGTATATCTTGTTGACAAACCACCCCTATTAATTTTTATACCAATGATTATCTTTTCTGGCTGGCTGTTTTCTCCGATACTATTTCAATATTTACTTGCACCAAGAGAGGCAGTTCGTCATATGAGTGCACTTAGAGTTGGATTAGCTTTAATGTTTATTACACCAATATTATCTGAAAGCTATTATTTCTTAAACTCAACCATTGAAACACTACTAACAAAATCAGTGATGATTAGTTAATTTCCCTGTATCTCAAGAAATTCCTTTCAGATGCAATTCACTAATAAGTATTGTAATAAATATCGCCATATCAAAAGGTATTTACCATAAATTGAATTTTACAACTATATTAGTTCATGGCTTCCAGTTTTTGTCGTAGGTAGGTAATGCAATAAAAGTCCCATCATTCTGCTTGGTTAGTTCCCGCATTAAAATAGCAAATCTATCTGTTGTATATTGAGAAGGAAAACCAACAGCGTGAATCTTAGCTAAGCGCTTTCCATCCTTTTGATCCCTATTCTTCTTTGTAATATCGGCAATGACGCTATCATAAGAACCACCAGTATAATCATCACCAAAGACATAAATGGCAATTGTATGCCCTTGCTTCTTGTATTTCCTCAAGGCGGTTAGTACACCCTCTACAGGGCTGCTATTAGATGCGCTCTGCCATCCTTTAAATAACTTCATCACACTTTTACGTCGAAATGGAACATCGGGAATCCATTTCCCGCTATAACCCGCAAGAATAGCTTTGCCCTGATCATCCAAAATCTGGAACCCTTTTACTTGAGGATGAATAGTTAGGATATTAATTATTTGCTGTGTAACACGATCCCAAATAGCCCTCATGCTGCCAGACGTATCAACTACAAAAATTACATAATCACTATCTACTGGGATGCCACCCACTTCTTCATCACGAGGAGTATTGCTAGTAGAGGGCGAGATTGATACTTTTTTAAAAGTAGACTGAACCAGAGAGAGTCCATCCAAATCACCGATCAGCTCTTTTTCTTCATTTTCTCTTGCACGCAAATTTTCTAAAGAAGCTTGTGCCTCCCTATCTAAATTTCTACTATCTTCTAACTGAATTTCATTCAGTTTTTTTCTCTGGTCAATTTTTTTCGCTAAACTATTTACTTGGATTTTGAGTGCCAATACCTGGTTCAATTGATCCTCAACTTTATCAATATTTAATTTAGGAGCATCTCTATCAGTATGAGAAATTAGCACTAAAAGGACTATAGCGCCGAACCCACAAGTAATAATATCTAGGAATGAAAGGTTAAATATATCAAAATCTTTTTTCTTTATTTTCATGGCCAATTCACCGCAGGACTAATAACTAGACCGCCTGTACTTGCTGCCCAGCTCCAGTATTCATTTACAGCGCTTGGATCACCTTCAATAGGCAATAAAATAACATTGACTTTCACATCAGTAAGACCAGCCTCTTTAACAGTCTGCCTAAATAATTTTACCCGACATTCGCCTGAAATTGATTTAGAGCTTCCAAGTAATGAACTGCACCCAGAAAAAGGATTTAAATGGGAATAATTTGATTCGCCAGTAGTAGGCAATCCATCTGTAATAATATAAATATCAGTAGCGTTAAGTCTGGATACCGCTTGCAATCCTTTATGAAGATTAGTTGCACCAGCTGGAACAATGGAATCTAATTTTTCATAAAAACTATTCAGGGTAGCATCAGTATTAGCGCTAACCCATTCAGATTTACCTAGAGAGTGTATAGAGTCATTAAAAGCAAGTACGCTTAACTGGCTCACTTTAGGAGTCCGCGCAAGAAGCCAGCGGACTATTTTCTTAGTCCGAAGCCATTTTGGCCCCTGTTTCTTATTTTGAATAGAGCTATTCTTTCTTCTAATTATATTTAATAATTTCTCGTCGGTCATTGAAGCACTACTATCGATCAATACTGCAATCCGGCGACCTTCAACTTTTAAACCTATCAAATAATTCTCTTCACCACCTCGGTCATCTTCTAAAAGATCATCTTTGTGCGCTATTGGTCTTGTGGCAATGCTATTCTTCAGGGCAGTTAACTCTCCTCTCTTATTGTTAAGATTAGACTCTTTTTTTGAAAGCCCTTGTTTAATTTCTGCAAGTTTTTCTTTAAGTTTTTTTATCTTCTCGGTCTCAGACTGAGATGTATTGTGAAGTTGATCAAGTGCCTGCTGCAATTCTACCTGCTGCGATTGAAGTAACTGAATCTCTGCAATTAAATTATTAGCCTCAGCATTAGAATCACTCACATCATATTTGACTAGGATAAATACCAACACCATCGCACCAAGTCCACATGACATTATGTCAAGGAATGCGAGATTAAACCCTTCTGATCGACGCCGCCTTTTCACAGATTAATTATTTATTTAATACGAGCAAGTAAATACTGATCACAATAGGATTGGATATCAACGAGCTGTCCATCCTGAAGGCGTTGCAATTGATGGAAAATAAACATGAGAAATATGCTAATTAACAAAGCTACGAGTGTTGAATTGAAAGCCACACCAAGACTATTTGTCATGCCAGCAATATCACCTTCAAGTGCTTTGTCTGCTAAAGAAAGCGCTTCACCAATGCCGCGTACTGTGCCGATAAAACCGATAGATGGTACAGCCCAGATCAGATAACGAATCATCGAATTCTCAGCATCTTGACGAATAGAAAGTGCTTCCACGCAGCTTTCTATGGCATCAGATAAATTCTGTACATTCTTAGTTCCCGCATAACGCCACAAAGTAGTACGTAGTGTCTGTATTAGAGGTGTTGAGCTATGTGCAGCAGAGAGCTCCGCATCAAGTCGTTTAATAACCTCTTCAGCATCAAAGTCTCCTCCTTTTATCTCTTCGACCATATCAACTGTATAAAGGTATTTGCTGCGCAAAATATTGCGGCACTTGTTTAGAATCAAGAAGCTTCCCCAGAGCATCAAAATTATACAGATCTCCTGTTCATAATCTTTGATGACGATTATAAGGT
>Ga0315321_10000357_pt1 | contig 33058 bp, 20 predicted proteins | sample M180m21515metaG_FD_203464 | JGI IMG/M metagenome (GOLD analysis project Ga0315321, IMG submission 203464) | Ammonia-oxidizing marine archaeal communities from Monterey Bay, California, United States - M1 80m 21515 | ecosystem: Environmental > Aquatic > Marine > Intertidal zone | place: USA... | reverse complement strand
AGTGAATACCACGATTCACTCCCCTGTCCCGACGAAAAAATCTCAACATCCTCCGGTGCCTTCACGAACCTCAAGTCTCCCTTTACTAAAAAACCAGCGGCGACAAGAACCGTCAATGAGACAAGAGTGAGACAGACAATCACTGCATTAATTCTGACAGTGCGACGGATACCAATTAACACAATGACAGTGATGCAGACAAGAATTAGGAGCCCTCCCAACACATTGCCGGCATATGATAATCCTTCACCTTGAATCATTGACTGGCCACCTAAAGCGGCCAGATATCCCGACAATCCCAAGGCTGCCGTTGCTGCCGAAGCTGATTTCGCGCAGAGAAACAACCAACCAGCTGCAAAGCCCATTTCAGGAGAAAGCCATCGATAACCGTACTCGTAAGTTCCACCACTTACCGGGTGGACAGCAGCTAATTGAGCGCTGCTTAGGCCGTTGCAAATAGCAACCACACCTGCAATTAAGATTGCCCAGATTATATTTGTGCCGCAAACACCACTCCCAATACCAATGCTGACGAATACGCCTGTCCCTAAAATCGACCCGAGCCCCAACATGACAGCGCCGACTCCGCCGATTCGACGCGGCAATTCTTGTTTTTCAATCATATTGCACGAATTCAGTTATGATTCAATTCAGTTATGAAACAATCCAGAAACAGGGAACGTATCACGAGAAAAACTTCGTTCCCATTTTTTGATTTGTCTATTTTAATTTTCTAATCAGCTTCCGAAAAGTCCAAGCACTGAGAGCCCCATGCCATCCCACCGTGGCAGCCATCCCCGCCCCCTGTCCTGTAGAGTCTCCTCAAAACTGGTTAAACTAGTGCCATGCCCAATTCCCAAGGTTAATTCATGGTCCACCACCTCCCTCAATTAATTCCTTTCGATCAACACAATCGAGACCTCGAATCCAAGGTACATCCGCCAGATTGGAAAAACCCCAACCCCGCCTCCAACTACCATTTGGTGGTAATAGGTGCAGGTACTGCCGGGCTTGTAACCGCCGCCGCAGCTGCAGGACTCGGAGCTCGGGTGGCGTTGATTGAACGCGATTTAATGGGAGGCGATTGCCTCAATGTAGGTTGCGTTCCCTCCAAAAGTCTCATCGCAGCCGCTCGCTTTGCCGCCAGTGGTCAGCACGGTAAAAAGATGGGCTTTGCGAGTTCCGATAATCCACGCATCCACTTTCCAGAAGTCATGGAGAGAATGCGAAAACAACGAGCTCAAATTAGCCCGGTTGATTCAGCAGAGCGTTTCAAGGAATTGGGGGTTGATGTATTTTTTGGACAGGCCAGTTTCGTCAACGATCAAACAATCTCAATTCAATCAGCCAGCCAACCAGGAACAAATTTAAAATTCAAAAAAGCAGTGATCGCATCGGGAGCCCGAGCCAAAATCCCCGAGATTCCAGGACTGGAGCAAGTTGACTTCTTAACCAACGAAACTTTATTCTCCCTTACAGAATTGCCACCTCGACTAGGCGTTATCGGCGGAGGTCCGATCGGTTGTGAGATTGCCCAATGCTTCACAAGATTTGGCAGTGATGTCTCTCTATTTGAACGAGGAGCAAATGTTCTTGGTCGTGAGGACTCGGAAGCAGCCCAGGTTGTACAGAATCAATTTGCAAAAGAGGGCATGAGCGTATTCCTTGAATCGAATGATCTAACCCTTGAAAAAACAGAACACGGCATCTTGGTCCGCGGACTCAAAGGCAAGTCTGGCAAGCCATTTGCAGCAACGGTCGATAAATTATTGATTGCGGTCGGGCGAACACCCAATCTCGAAAATTTAAATCTCGAATCAGCCAACGTAACATGCAATGCCCACGGAATTGTCGTCAATGATTCACTGCAAACCAGCAACCCCAAGGTTTTTGCGGCGGGGGATGTTTGCTCGAAGTATAAATTTACGCATGCTGCGGACTTTCAAGCACGGATTGTGATCCAAAACGCTCTGTTCTCAATCGGCCCTCTCGGCCGGAAAAAAGCAAGCCAACTCCTTATCCCTCGGGCGACCTATACATCGCCCGAGATTGCTCACGTTGGCCTGTACCCCCAAGAAGCGAAAGAACAGTCAATTGAAATTGACACCTTCACCCAATCCTTTGAACATGTCGACCGGGCCATCCTCGAATCCGCTGAAGAAGGGTTTGTCAAAATCCACACGCGAAAAGGCACCGACCAAATTATCGGTGCGACCATCGTCGCGGAGCATGCTGGTGACCTAATTTCAGAGGTATCAGTTGCTATCACCAATAAAATCGGCCTTTCGAAAATCGGGGCAACCATACACCCCTATCCAACCTACGCCGATGCAATTCGAAAACTTGGTGACCAATTTAACAAGACGAAACTAACGCCATTGAATCAGAAAATCTTGAAATGGCTTTTGCGGATCAACGTTGGCAGATAAATCAAGATTTTTTCGAAGCGACCTCCCGCAGAGCACGTTGTATTGGATAGAATTAAGGCTCCGAGTTTAAAACTTCTCGACCTTTGGACGCCAAACCATGCCTCTCAACCGTTTTCGTTATTTTCTATTTTCCTGCCTCACCCTGATGGCTGCGACGCTCGCTGCCCAAGACAAACCGAACGTGATTGTGATCATGGCGGACGACCTCGGGTATGGTGACGTTTCCTGCTACGGCGCTACGGAACTGGAAACCCCTAATATTGATCGCCTCGCCGCCGAAGGCCAGCGATTCACCAGCGGGTATTGCTCAGCTTCGACTTGCACACCTACGCGTTACTCGATGCTAACTGGCAATTACGCGTTCCGTACAAAACGAACTGGAATCGCACCACCAAGTGCCCCAGCGATCATTAAACCAGGCGTCGAAACCGTTGCCTCGCTACTCCAAAAGGCAGGTTACAAAACAGCAGTCATTGGCAAATGGCATTTAGGATTAGGAAAAGAATCTACTAAATCAGATCCGGGTGGTCCCGACTGGAACGGAGAATTAAACCCCGGTCCTCTCGAGATTGGATTTGATCACTGTTTTTTACTTCCCACGACGAATGACCGCGTTCCCCAGGTTTACGTTGAGGATCATCGCGTGCTCAATCTTGATCCGAAGGATCCTCTCTGGGTCGGCAAGAAAAAGCCAAGTCCTGACCACCCAACAGGAATCACTCATCGAAGCACGTTGAAAATGGACTGGTCGCATGGCCACAATGCCACCATACATAACGGCATCAGCCGAATTGGGTTTTACACCGGTGGACACGCTGCTCGCTTTCGGGACGAAGATCTTGCTGATAAATGGGTTGAGAAATCCAATGAATTCATGGAAGCCAACCAGGACAATCCTTTCTTTCTTTTCTTTTCCTCACATGACATCCATGTGCCGCGAATTCCTCACGAGAGGTTTCAAGGAAAAACTGAACTAGGATTCCGAGGAGATGCGATTATCCAACTCGATTGGTGCGTTGGCGAAATCATGAAAACGCTTGATCGCCTGAAACTTACCGATAAAACACTCGTCGTATTCTGCTCCGACAATGGACCAGTCCTGGACGATGGTTACGCAGACGGTGCGATTGAGAAAATTGGTAAACACCGTGCCGGCGGCCCTTTCACTGGAGGAAAATACAGCGTGTACGAGGGAGGTACTCGAACTCCATTTATCACCCGCTGGCCAACTCGAATTAAACCCGGTGTCAGCGATGAAATGGTATGCACAATCGACCTGCCAAGCAGTCTTGCCGCCTTAGCCGGTCAAAAAGTCGAAGATGAAGATTGCGTTGACAGCCATAACGTAATCGATGCCCTTCTGGGAAAACCAGGAGCAACCGGTCGCGACCATCTCGTCCAACAGGACAACGGTGCAAGCGGCACGTATGGCCTCAGAGAAGGAGATTGGAAACTGCAGCGGTACGGTAAAAAGCGAGCGAGAAATATCGTCGTCGAGGCAAAACTAGCCAATACCGCCGTCGACGAATTCCAACTCTTTAATCTCGCAACAGATCCCGGAGAAAAAGAAAATGTGCTGAAAGAGAATCCGGAAGTTGCCGAAAAAATGAAGGCTAAACTTAACCAGATTATCAAGGACGGCAGAAGTCGATAAATAGGTCAATTCCCCTGCCTCTTCGGGCAGGGAGCGAACTACCGAAATAGCCGCCTTCAAAGGCGGCTATTTTTGTGTATCTACTGCACTCTCAGCATCGGATTCATCGGCGACAATAGTTGCCTTGATGACATAATCCATATTGGGAAACTTTTCAAAAATATACTCGTTCCCTCTCTCTTTAATTTCCTCTTCACTTGCATTAATTCCGTACTCTGGATTAATACTTTTGACAACTTCCCAACCGCTTTCAACCTCCGCCAGAGGGGAGTAACCCTCGCCGTCCATATACGAATTTTGAACAAGATTAATGCAGATTTGCGTCCGTCTCGAATCCTCGCCCTTCTTTGCAAACGAAACCACCGCCGCATAATTACTCTCCTTCACAGGCTCATCCGCAATGGGTTTATCCCAATACTTGGTCGCCTCTGGATCCCCACTAATTCCAAATTGAATCATTCCGGGATTCACTTGATGAAACACGACACCATCATAAAACTTACTTTTCACCAATTCGTGCAATCGCTTGGCTCCGAGCGGCGCCCAATCCCGGTGCACTAATAGGACAAAATCCCCGGCAGTAGTTTCGAACTTGACTCGATACTCACCCTCTGTTGCCGCGTCTTCGACTGAAGTCTCTCCTTCTTCCCAATTGATCGTAGGAAGAGTAACGGGCTCAACCACTTCTTCTTTTTCGGTTGGAAAACAACCAACACAGAGGCTAACGATAAATAACAGAGTGCAATATTTTGACATATCAAAACCTATAAATAATTAAAAACTCGATTTGATTGTTGCTTGAATTCTCTTCGAGTCAATCGAAGCCACACAAGAAAGGCTAAATTGGGAAAAACTCACAAACGACTAATGATTCAATTACTATTTCCCGCAAATTTTGCAATCTTCCCGAGGGTTGAGGGCTACCTCGTTAAACGACATTTGCCGTAAATCAAAATGAAGCACGCGCTTCTCAAGTGTCTCGCCAAAACCAGCCAACACTTTAATAGCTTCCAATGCCCCCATGCACGCAACCGTACCCGAAGTCGCCCCGAATACAGGGAACTCCCGCTTCCAATGCTCCGGGACTTCAGGCGTCAAACATCGCAAACATGGTTTCCCCCCGGCAGGAAACGTTGTGATGGTTGCCGAGGTATCGTACATCGCACAATTTACATGCGGCTTACCATGACGAACACAGGCATCGTTCATGGCAAATCGTTCTTGAAACATCGGTGCAGCACCGACACACAAATCCGCTTCTGGAACCCATTTTTCAGCCAGTTCATCATCTAAATTCGCAGCCACAGGGACAATTTCAAGCCGGGGGTTCAACTCCTTCAGACGGCGCTCAATCGTCTCGATCCGCGGCTTGCCAAGCCAGTCATGGGTCATTAATAACTGACGATTTAAATCTGAATGCTTTACATTGCCAGCGTGAGCGATAATCAGCCGGCCAACCCCGGCAGCGGCCAATTCATACGCCACTACACTTCCCAGTCCACCGCACCGTGAAATCAGAACCGAGCTGTTCTTCAATCGACGCTGCCCCTCTTCTCCAAAGCCATCCGTCCAAATTTGCCATTGGTACGTTGCCTGTTCAACTTCAGTCAATGATGGTGCGGGACTCTTGGGAATTTCGTTTTCCATTTTTCAACCAGTAAGGAATGCAATTGCTCTTGAAATGCGTATCTCTTCAAAGAGTTCACGCTGTATTTTTATCACCTGAATCTTCACAACCAACCGACCGCACTTGGCCTTTGTCCAATCGAAAATGAACGGTTCCCAACTCAATCCCCTCTTCAACGTTATGCGTAATATGCAAGACGGTAACCGATTCGGATTGCTGGATCTTTTTCAGCAGTCTCGTCAAATTACTTCGCGTATCATCATCCAATGCACTCAGTGGTTCATCGAGACACAGCAGCCGGGGGCGAAATGATAACGCCCGCGCAAGAGCCACTCTTTGTTTCTCACCGCCTGAAAGCCCGCGCGGATAACGATCTAGGATTTCAGTAATGTCCAAACTCGAAGCAAGTTCCTCCACCCGCTGATTTCGTTCAGCTTGGCTGAACCCGCGAACTTCCATTCCAAATGCAATTTGTCGATGCACTTTCATCGTTGGAAACAAAGAAGAGTCTTGCGGCACGTAGCCAATCTGCCGTTGAGCCGGTGGAGTTCGTGTAATCTCATCGCCGCCGATCCAGATCTTTCCACCTGAAATTGCCCTCAATCCACAGATCGATTCCAGCAATGTTGTCTTACCGCTCCCGGTCGCCCCCATCAAAATCGCGTAGGAATTAAGAGGTATTTCAAAACTGATTTGACTCAATTCGAAATCGCCTTGGCGAAGAAGTAATTGTTGAACTGAGATCATACAATGACTCCTTTTTTTGAACTCCCGCCCAGCGTAAGTAAACGTGTTAAAATGAGAACAACGATTGCTAAGGTCACGAGAATTAGCGACGCTGAAACCGCACCCCTCAGATTTCCAAATTGGAAATTCAGATACACCGTTGTCGAAAGCACTTCTGTCTTCATTCTTGCAGTGCCCGCGAAAATTAATATCGGGCCAAACTCTCCTAATGACCTCGCCCAGGCAAGCGTAAAAGCTGCCACGATACCGCGCCATGCCTGGGGCAAAGCGACCATCGAAAATGCTTGGTAGTGACTCGCGCCGAGGGTTAAGGCAACCCGCTCAGGACGATCGTCGATTTGCTCAAAGGTATTACGCATCGTGCGAACAGCGAACGCTGCAGCAACCGTAAACTGCGCTAAGATCACCGCAGGAATCTCGTAGGTAATTCCACGTATCCCCGTATAGCCAAGCGATGCAAACAACTCTCCAGTCCACTGGTCAAGCAAACGCCCCGCCGGGGTTTGAAACAACACCAACAAACTAATCCCAACCACCAAGGGAGGCAAAACGATCGGAATATCCAAAAGCGTATCAATAAAGTAACGTGCCCAATTAAATAAACGACGACAACCGGAAGACCGTTGCCCTAGCCGTTGTGTCATCGACTCCGAACCTAATCTTGCAAGCAGGAACCCCGTTGGAATCGCAACCCACAAGGAAAGAATCGCCGCAATCGTGCAGGAAATCAAACTGAGCCAAATCGAAAACTGGACGCGTTCGTCGGAAAGCAAGCTCGACATGTCGGACCAATTGGCAAACTGAAAGTCGGCCACCAGCATTGCGATTATCAAAGCGAGATAAAAAACCCCAAAAACCGACATCGTCGTCCAGAATAAACCATCCCATTGAGTTCGCGCCTGACGAATCGATTTTGGTTTGTTTTTTGACATCGGGTTTCAAATGCACCGAGAATGACGTTGAGCAATGAAAACCGAACCGAGCGATCGAAGACCACTACCATCAACACATTACTGCTAATACACATACTGAATAAATCACTTCACACAGTTTCACCGAATTATCATCTTCGGTCAATTAAGATCTCTCGGAAAACACACTCTACGACAAACTCAATGAGGTATCTTGGCAACTGCCAATAATCAGTCCGTCGCGGGATTTAAAAATCCGTTCTTTTTAAACTGCGATTTTATCTCAGCACGATCAAGCCAGTCATAAAGTCTTTGCATGAGGACTGGATTGCGGGTCGACTTGGAAATCGCCCAAGGCTGGGTCGCCACACCGACAGCCTTACCATTGGCAATCGAGTATACGTTCACTGCCTGAAGTGTTTTTGGATCTGCAGCTAGATTCGAACGATATACGAACGCCGCGTCGAGTCCCCCGGCTACCAATTGACTAATTAACGTCGGCCCAACATCCGCTTTAACGACCGCCTGACGTTCGATTGATTGATACAAACTTTCCGTTTCAGTTGCACCATTTACCTGTTTACCATCTGCTCCCGAAATACCACTGAGAAGTTCACGAGTAAGAAACCCAAGTGCCGAAAACTCAGGGTCGCAAATACCAATTCGCAAATTCGAATTCGCTAACGCTTCAGAACTTTGGACTTTTGATGGCGCAGTTTTTGACACCGCTAAAACAATTTCATTTCGGCTAAACTCAACGGGATCGTAAAAATACTCCTCGACCTGTACCAAAAATGATTCGTCACAGGCAAGGTAAGCGTCCGGGAAGAGATTCTCATCTTCAATGCTTTGCATGGCGGCGACGAGTTTCCCACATCCTTCCCAGCGGGGATAAAGATTCACCCCCTCTCGAATTGCAAATTCTCGAATTGCCGTTTCAATCACGGGTGTAAACATCGAACCGCAATAAAGATGAATTTCTGGAACCTGCTCCCAATCATCACCCGCCAAAAAGGAAAATCCATATTTCTCAAACGCTGACTGACCCGTTTGGTTCGCCGTTAGAAATCGTGCAAATTGCAAACTGGCCGTGGGTGACGGAGTCGTCGACACAACTCCTAATGCAATTTCGCTTTTAGTTTGGTCCTGTGCGTCCACCAATGCAGCAATTTTCAGAACTGGCTCAGGTCCAATTTGATTTAACTGACTCACTGTCGTATCCCAAATTACAGCAGCATCAAGACTGCCCGCAACCAGAGCCTGCGCGAGTGTCATCACATTTTCAGCATCCGTGGCTTTACGCTGCTCCAACTGATCAAGAATCTGCAAATCTGAGGCTACTCCTCGCACCAGTTTCCCAACCGCTGCTCGCTCTGAGGCAATCCCAAACTTCACTTCCGGATTCGACAACATCTCTTCCAGGCCGCCGATTGGAATTTCACTTGAAATCGGCACAGCAATTACAGGACGCTGCTCGGCCACCGAAAAACGCTCAGCAATCGCCCCGGCCTGATAGGCTAAATCCAAGAGTCGGTCATCGGCAGTGAGATAGATGTCGGCCCCCCCCAACAACCCCGTCTCGTGCTCCGTCTTTATTTGCCCGGCAAGTTCCCCCGACCCCCCGGTTCGGACGATTTCTACGTTCGTTCCGTATTGAGCATTGTACGCATTTACAATGTCCTCCACGGGTTTTGCGATTCCGGCAGCGCAATAAATCCGAACGGTTTGCCGGCTTGCCTCAAGCAACGCATCTGGCCGCAGTTGAATTGCGAGAACCAGCAACATCAGTATCAACAGTCCGGATGAAACGAAAGCGATCAGCACATTCGAAACTTTCCCAAAACGCTTCGCAAATTTCGATTTCCCAAATCTCGACAATGAAATTTTCAACAGACTGTCGCCTTCAACAAATCAAGATTTTCAATATCAATTACAAAATCAGCAAACGCAGCGGGTTGTGTCTCGTGGGTCGCCATCAGAACAGCTCCTCCATCCTCGGCATATTTTTTTAAAACACTAAAGACCAATTCTGAATTACGACTATCTAAATTTCCCGTCGGCTCATCCGCAATTACCAACGCCGGTTCATGTGCGATCGCTCTGGCTAAAGCGACCCGCTGACGCTGGCCATGGCTTAATTCTCTTGGGTAACTTCGACAGCGATCCCCCAACCCCAGCCGATCAAGCCACTGATTGGCGACTAAGCTACTGACCCCCGTGGCAATCCTTACATTGGCGGTCAAATCTAAGTACGGAACCAGTTCTAGCGTCTGGAATAGGTAGCCGATTGAAACAGCCCTCATCTTGGTTCGCTTAGAGGACGGGAGAGTGAATAAATCAGTCCCTTGAAACCTAATTTCGCCAGTACTTGGTGCGAGCATACCTCCGCAAGCAAGAAGCAAAGTAGTTTTCCCACTTCCACTCGCCCCTTGAACTGCCACGAACTGAGTAGGAGCAATTTCAAAGTTGCATTTTTCGAAAACGTGAACCTTCTGTCCCCGATTCGAAAATATGTGCCCAAGATCATTTACCACGAGCAAAGGTGCTTGCTCACTCATCAGGAATCCCTCCCAATTAAGTCCGCTGGATTCTCACCTGCGGCCCACAAGGCTGGTATACAGCCTCCCAAAACAGCGAGTAAAAATGCGACAGCTCCAATCGCCATCGCCGCAGTCCAATCAAGTGAACTTTTTTGTCCAGTCATGACGAACAACTCATTCGCCTGTTCAACGGACACCAGCATCCCCACGGTAACCCCTAACGCAGCGCCCATCCCAGCGAGTAACAGAGACCGCACTAAAAAGAGCACAACAATGCGGTACCGCCCATAACCAACAGCTTGCAACACACCGATCTCCGACTTCCGACTTAACGAATTTAAAATCGCCAACCCAAGTACCGTGAATCCTAAAAACACCCAAAGAACATTCTGTAGCACTAAAAAGTTTTCGCGGCTAACCGAACGTACATTGAGACGTGCTTCCGCCATTTCTTCTTTTCGAAGAAAAGAAGCCTTATCGGTTATTTTTTCTATCTCATTGTTTAAGATCACAGACGACTGCAGACCCGAGGCTTCACACTGTTCGCTCGTACATTCAATCGCTTCGATACGACTAATTTGCTCGGGCAACTCAAAAATTTCCTGAGCGGACTCCAGATCAATAAATGCAGCAGAGTCTTGCCACGTCCCCGAAGACCGATTGACGCGCTGAACTTCATACACCTCTCCAGCGATCGTCACTTGCGCTTTCGCGTCACGCTCAACACCAAGTTCTCTTGCCAGTTCACTCCCTAACTGTAGTTCACCTGCAGGAATCGATCGCTGCATTGGAGCTTTGGGACGATCGGGCATTGCGATCGATGCCGACAATCCAACGACCCGTCCGATCGACTGACGATCGCCCGTTGAGCATTTGGCTCGTCGCTCGAGCATTGGAATCAAATGATTTAGCGAAGCACGGTGCTCAATCAACTTTGAAACCAAATCAGCATCCATCGTGATTTCCGAATAACCACCTTCGAGGTGATAGGAATATTGATCAACCGCCGACGGTAAAATCACGACGTTGGAACCGATATCTCGAACATTCCGACCGATTTCTTTTTGGAAACTGGCATCGTTTACTGAAAAATAAGCGAGTACGCCCGTCACTGAAGCCACAACCAAAACGAAAACCAAACCGCTTTTCCAGCGATAGTGCAATTCTCGGAAGGCTAAAAAAAACGGGTTCATGAATTCCACAATTCCAAACATTCATTCAATGTAAACACTTCACACGTTGTGAATTGTAAACTTAAAAACTACTGATGTCTTATTCTAGGTTTAATCCATTTTTTTTCGAGTCTAGCAAATTGGAATCTTCGACAATCCAAGTAAATCTCGATGTTCTCAATCAGCTTAGAAAGTTTGAGGATTAATTTTGTATTTATCTCGATTATGGTAACCTTGGGAGGCTCCAATAGCTCACCCTCTCCAACTTACCCTCTCTTTAACGCAGCGTGCGAAATCAAGCCAATGAAAACTCGACTAAATAATCGAATGGCTCACGCCAGCCATTTCTTTTCTACGGCAACTTTTGCGATTTGCATCCTGTTTACGGTCCAAACGCATGCTCAGTATTCAGGGCGAGGAGACGATGCCCCTTGGCGTGCCACGGCGGCACAGAAAATCGATCAAAACCGAAAAGCCGATTTGCAAATCACAGTGCAGGACGCTGACGGCAAGAAAATCCAAAACGCTACTGTTTCTATCCAGATGAAAAAACACGCGTTTAAATTTGGATCCGCGGTTGACCCAAGATACCTTCTCGAATCTCAAAGCCAGTACAACGCCGGGTACGCCGCCAAGGTCCCAGAAATCTTCAATGCCGCCACGCTCGAGAATCATCTTAAATGGCGCGCATGGGACGGAGCCTGGGGAAACAGTTTCAATCAATCGGTGACGCAAGCAGGACTCGATTGGCTGGGTGATCGCGAAATAGATGTCCGCGGCCACGCAATGATGTGGCCTCGCTACCAGAGCGTACCGGACTCGGTCAGGGCGATTCTAGATATCAGTAACCCTAGCCAACAAAACCTTCAAGACCTGTACGACCTATCGTTCAACCACATCGCCGATATCGGTGCCGCGGTGAAAGGAAAAGTGTTTTCATGGGACATGCTTAACGAGCCTCGTACATCTTTTGATATCGAGGATAAGCTGATCGGCTTTACCCCTCAGGGACAATCTGCAATCACTAGCCGGACTGATATTCGCAAGCGTTGGTTCGATGCTGCCCAAGCGGTGGATAATAACGCGAGTATGTTTTTAAACGATTTCGGCATTGTAGCTGGCGGCGACAACCTTCAAAGCACCATCCGAAATAATTATCGAACCGTCCTCACTGATCTCACGGCCGCTAACACACCAATCGATGGTCTTGGATTTCAATCTCATTTCAACGAGACGAACCGCCTGCCAACAAGTCCAACAAAAATATGGGAACTACTTGATGAGTTTGCAGCCGACTATGACTTGCCAGTACATATCACCGAATTCGACTACAACACAACCAATAAAGATCTCCAAGCTGACTATACCCGCGACTTCATGACAGCCGTCTTTGCCCACGAATCTGTCGAAGCATTTATTCTCTGGGGATTTTGGGAAGGCAAAATAAACCACGCCGAAGCAGCTTTATTCGACATCGACTTCAACCCGAATCTCAACGGGGAAGAATATCTCGACCTCGTTTTTAACCAGTGGTGGACAGAAGAAAATGGACTGTCAAATTCCGATGGCGAATTTGGCACTCGCGGATTTCTTGGCGACTACGAAATTACAGTCGACTATCAGGGAAAATCTTATCGTCAGAACATCTCACTCGGCTCAGATGGGAAAAACATTATTGTCAGCGTTCCAGAGCCTTCCAGCATGGCAATCTTAAGCTTGATTGCCCTGCCACTATTGCGGAGAACACGGCGATCGACACCGCTACGATCTTGAAAAAAGCCAGAAAACGCCGACAACGACCAGCCCCGAAAAGAAAATCAAAATTGCCCAAGGCATCGCAATTACTGACTTGCGTTCGTCTTCACTTACCGCCTCGCTCGTTTGTTTCGCTCCAGCATCGCTTTCGACACTTTCCTCACTAACTACTCCAGTCGCCAGATCCGGATCAACGGTTTTCGCCTCTGTTGCCCCGGACTCATCCGCTTCCAAATTGCTGTTCGGATCCAAGTCGGCAAGGTCGTGAATCACCAAGCCACCGCCCAGCATCACTGGTGGAGCTTGAGTTATCTGCCCCGCATTTTTCTGTAAAATCTGAGCCACCTCTGCAATAACAAATGCAGAATTGGGATCAAAATCAAGGCTTTCTTCCGCTTTTCGCTCCAGCGTCTTATCCCATCGGTGCAACACCTGAACTCCATACAGCCAATTCCGATTTAAAGAACATTCACAATCTTGCCCGCAAATACTCGCCCGAGTAACAATTGCATCGACCGTTATCTCATCGCCGGAAAGCACTTTGCCCAAAAGGCGTCCCTGACCATAAAGGACTGCTACTGCTGGCTGCGAGTCGTCCGTAATCCCCAGCGAAGAGAGCAGCCACTTTTCTGCTGAACGACGAGACTCCGGAACAACCACAATGGAAGGTCCAGAATCAGTCGGTTTCTCTAGTGTCCACATTTGATCGTTGACACGTTTTACGGCGGCCAGCAATTCTGATTTGGCGCCAGCATCTTTGGATTCATCTCCGGACTGAACCAACACGAACACGCACAGGTCGTCAACCAACTTCGAAAAAACCTCATCCCTTGTGCGAGACTGCACCAACGAACTCAATCCCTCTTCTAGCTGTGAAGAGAAAGGAACTGCGAGAGGACTACCGGCGTTACCTGACCGAACCAAGTCCATGAGAGGCATTTGAGCAGCATCAGGGTTTGCCAGTTGAATCTGTTTTCCAATATCCGAGTCCGCATCATACCAGGCGTAACCTACGTTGGAATCTACTAACTGATTCCGCAACGCCAGATTCCATTTCTCGAATCTTTCCGGCGAAACGCCGACCGGCTTAACCAATCGCAACTGCCAGGATTTTCCATGCACGTTTACAAAAGCAACGTCTCTCACGCTGTATTTACAACGAACCCATTCTTCGGCGTTACCTTGAATCGGCATGCACAGGAAAAAACCGAATGCAATGCTCGCGAAGAAAATCCATCTTGAAGTTTTTAAAATCCAATCGCTGCGCGCATCCGCTTCCGGCGATAACCGATCGATTTCAAAAATAGGATAAGTGTTCATGACGATGTCTAAACTCATTCTTGTTCGGGAAGGCTTTCGTCGACGCTTCGCGGTAGAAAACCAAGAGAGGTTTCGAGCCACGATCCACACGAACAACCTCCTCCACCTTCAGCCGAAAGCAACATTCCCTGTGCAGGGACCACACTAATCCAGCAATCAGTCCGAATTCGATCAAACCGATTCACCTTTTGCGTGCGCACATCCCACCAGGTCGTTTCGCCTAGCCGAGAGAACATACCGTTCGTCGTAAGCGTATAACTAGCGCATCCATGTCCGCCCGGAAAACCGCGTTGAATCGTTGAACCGTCGACCAAAGAAAGAACTTCGGGGCGAAGATACATTAACTCACCTTGAATAGCAGGCCGCGAGATATGTTTCCCATGGTGGTTTGATTCCCAAACCACTTCCTTGCTCCATTTTTTCTTTCCATTATCGCGATCAAATGCCGCAACTGAAAAATGTTTTTTGGTTGATTCCGAAGCCACCGTAACGAGACAGCGATTGTCTTCATCACCACCGCCAGCCAGATAGAAACTAGCCAAATGCCCCGCAAAAGGATCAATCGATTGCCTCCATTGAAGTTCACCGTCAGCGGCAGCGAGGCACACCAATTCATAAGACTGGGAATGATCGAGGGAAATTCTCCGTTCGTCCGAGGCAATGTGAGCTGGATTTTTATCTTCCACAAAGAAAATTCGGTCGTCCATAATCGTAATTGTCGGATGCAACACAAGACCTTTGTATTCCCACTGTAATTCTCCACTAGTTGGAGCTATCGAAAAAATACTATCGCCTGCAACGACATGGGTGTCCGCGCCACCAGTGGAGTCAAACCACTGACTGCTGCCCCACCATTTTTTATAGATCGCCGAAGACTTAACTTCCGTACCAATCAATTGATCATTGTAGCGACTAATGAATCCCCAGCTTCGATCCTTTGCCTGAGCGTCCCCCACGCTTGCCTGACTTGGGAGATTAAATCGACGGGCTACCTTGCCAGTTTTACCGTCGACGAACCAAGCCTGATTTTCGCTCGCAACGAACACACCATTCTCATCGGCACACCAATTCGAACAGTCATGCGGGACATTCCAACGCATTACCGACGGAGATTCGACGCTCCAGAGTACCACGCCACTGTAACTGTCGAGGGCAATCATCCGTTGCTGCCCTTGCAGGAACAAACGACCACCAGCAGCTAGCGGGGCAGGCTTGCGATTCTGGCGATCGGTCTGATACCGTGGGCCGGGACGGCCAATCCACTGAGTCACCAAGTCCGCTCGATCCGAAGCGTTAGAAAGTTCTTCGCCCCCAAAAGCACTGTTGTCTGCCTGGCCATACATATGACTCCAAACCCCAGACCCCTTTAACGCGTTACGCTTCCATGCGACTTGTTCACCGTCGTGAAAGACTCCCCCCTGAGGACGAACCAATCGACGCATTTGCTCACTCTTGGGATCTCCAATAACCACCGACGCACTTGCTGCAGGTAGAAACTGAATTGGCATATCAGAAACACTCAACCCCTGCCCATAAACTACTTCGGAATCCTCAACCAGTTGCCGACGAATCACCACAGCGTCAGCTTCATTATCAACGACTAACACAACGTTAAATTGACTTTCTGACGAAAGCTTTTTTGCTTTCTCAAGATTCTGGCTTCCCACCACAAACGCAAGTCCTCTTGGATTGGGACTTTCTGCAATCAAATCCGCCGTCCAAGCCGATGGCCTCTGACGATCATCTGCTGTCCAGTCAAAATGCGTATCTAGTGAATAACTCTCCGATACTTTGGAATCCTCACTGTCACCAGTTCGAATTTGGTACTGCAAAATCCGCCGATACGGCAAATCCTTAAAACGTGCTTTATGGGTTTGGGTCAACTCGCTGGAACCCGATCTTTTAATACCAGCTTCGGTAATCAAGTCGACAACAGTTGGGCACTTCTGATCGGTGCCATAAGTGACTTCTACTTCTCTCGGAGCGACGTATTGGACATAGGGGCCGTAAGAAATAAATTGGGGAAGTTGCACGTCCGGAACGACTTCGTTTGGAAAATCAGCCTGAGCGGATTCAAATCGGCGAGCAACCGCAGGTCCATCAATCGCGGTGGAATAGATGCGGACTTCGTGCAATGCGCCCTTCAGCGGAAACGACTCATTCGCATCTCGATAAACCCCCACCGAAAAGTATCGTTTCTGAGCGTAACTGATCGCGCCTTTTTCCTGTTCACTTGAGGCGGCAAGCGAGCCGTTGACATACAATCTCATCTCGCGACCGTTGTAGGTTCCCACAACGTGATTCCAAGATTTCAATGTAAAAGCACGCGGTGACTTAAGGTAGGTTAGACCATTTCCACCACCGGCAATTGCCAGGCAGAAATGGTCGTCATTGTACCCCAATAACCAACCGTGTTCGGTCGCTCCGTCATCCTGAATACATCCCGCAATACCGCCCCATTGCTGACTTTGATCCACTCGTACCCAGGCTTCAATTGCAATTGCCTCCGTTGGCAAGTTTGCAGCGCTTTCTTCATTAACGAGAAACCTCCCGCCGTTCATTTCAGCCGCTTCTAACCGATCCGTTCCTGGAATCCTAATGACACGCCCACTTCCGTCGAGATTTAACGGGACGTTGGATGCTTGATCTTGCACAATCGCCTGCCGAATCGATTCGGTTTTGACAGGTTTACCATTTCGATTCGACATTGCCGATCGATGAAACACCCAACGATGCACCAAGTTTTTATCGCGAACAGGACTCACCGGAGGCGAATCTGCAACTGTTCCCTCCGCGACTGGTTGGCGAACTTTAGGATCGGCTGTTTGAGAAAAAACATGGATTGCACCAGCATCAGTTGAGGCAATCAAGCGGCCTCCGGCCAACGCTAATCCAAACACTCGGCCATCGGTTGGAGATGACCAGAGAACCTGACCATCACTTGCTCGGACTGCCGTTACATGATCGCGACCGCCAACAAACAACGTATTTCCAGCCATCACCAATTCCAGTGGCTCATCGACTTCACATGACCACTTCAACTCATTTGTCATCCGCGCCGCGGCGAATAACTTTTGTCCGTCAATCACATAGAAATCGTCCCCCGCAACAACAATCGACCGTCCTCTGGGAAAAGACGCGACTCTTTCTTTTCCTTCGAATACGCCAACTTGCCCGGGACGGGAAGCACGCCCTCCCTCTGTCCGGACAATCTTTCCCGTATCGGTAAGTACAATCGTCACGCCCCCACCGCCTGGCAATGTTCCAAGGTCCTTACCGCTGGCCCTTTCAAATAGCCGAGGCGCAACGCGTCCCTGAGGTACAATCAATCTTCCTTCGGCTATTAATAAATTTCCTTCGAGAGTTGATTTGGCATGTGGCACCAAATAATGTTTGTCCGGGTTTTGGATTTTTCCAGTTGCCACATCGACGGCACAAATAAATGATTCCCGCCAAGGCAGCAACGAAGCTCCGAAATAAGCGACCTCATCCCGAACAACAATCCCAGTGCGAATAGGAAAATAACTAATCAAACGATCGTTATTGATCAACCGCCGCTGTTCATCGCCAATGTGGATCGAAGGATTGAATTTCCAAATTAGCTCGCCCGAATTTCGATTGAGACAATAGACGTAACCGTCGTCACTTCCAAATAAAATGCGTTCTCCATCGATGGTCGGAGCCAAGCGAATTGGACCACCCGCCACGTAGGTCCACTTCAATTTCCCATTGGATAGGTCAAGGGCTCTTAATAAATCTTGACTGGAGGAACCAAAAAAGAGTGTTTCGCCGTCGCTTACCGGATGAAAACAAGCGTCGTATTGACGCATCGCTGGCAGGTCACGAATCTGACTGAACGCATCCCATCGAGCAGGCCCATCCCATGCAGGCGTTGGTGGAGAGGGAGACTTCCACTCCCAACTTAACTCTAAACAGTCGGGCTTAAATACGACATCGGTACTCCCCGACCTCGCGTTATTAGCCCGAAAGGTGTCCCATTGTTGGGCAAGGCCAAGACTGGGATGGATTAAAAACGCGATAACAAACAGAATGTATTTCATGGCTCGCCCCTGAGTGGTTTAACCCAATCTTAATGCGTGGCGCCTCATAAATCATTCTTTCAATGAAACAATTTGCACGATCCGCAACAGAATCACTAATTTCCAACTATTTTTTGGAACGAATCGGTGGCGACGCTCACTTTTTCGCCGTGGAAACTACCTCGGGAAGATCCTTCAAAAGCCGGTCGGGATAATCTTTCGGAAATGCCCAAAACACATCGTCGTCCTCCCGAACTAGCTTCCTGTCTTCTGGTGACTGTCCAAGAATGAACGATCCGATGTCAGAGCTCACCCAGGGATCTCGATGGAAATAACTGTGTCCCAGGAAACTATTGGCGTCTTTATCCATTCGTGAAGCATCGATCATTTCAATGCTTTTCACCTTCATCAAGACCTGACGTTCCCACTCCTCAAGGCCACCTACGGATCGGCCAAGCCGCTTTTCGCTGTACAGCAATTGAGACAGTCCCAAAGCTTTATCGTTGGGAGAAGCATAAACCGCTACACCATTGGCAAGCTCGAAAAAGCGGTCATGGATCGCGTTAACAAAGGCCATCAAATCCATATCGGGAGCCGCCAATACGACTCGATCTATTTGGTATTTTTCCTGCACCTGCTCAGGCGTTAAATCATTTTCTAAAAGGCGAAGCTCCCGCATTGCATTAACCACAATCGGCGTTCCGGCGCTGTGTCCAATAATCGTGATCGAATCAATATCACACTCTTTTGCTAGATTTGTGATCAATCGACGAAAATGACGAGTACTAAACGTCGCGTTTCCCTTATCTGCCAAATAACCAAGCACGCTTGACTCGGAAGGCCACTCAAACGAAATCATCGCACCTTGCCGACCGGAGTAATGAAAAATCTCTGCAGCCAATAAAGTGTTATCAATGAAACTTGTGTTGTATCCATGAACAAAAATACAAACATTGCGTTGCTCGCTCTCACTTAACTGCCGGTTGAGCGCCTGAACCCAAGGGTTTTCCCGATGCCTGATCAGGTCATCCTTTACATGCCATGGATCTATCTCGATTGGCGTTTTATTTAGCTCCATCCTCTCAAATTCGACCAATGCTTTTTTCTTGTTACAGGCTTTGATGGTCTCCTCATACAACTCATCTTTAGTAAGCCCTTTACCAATCTGCACCTTGGCAATTCCCAAAGTCGGTGTATGGCTCCGCTTGCTCCCAAATGGATCTAACTGCCCAGACTCAGACTCTACATTGCGACCGCTTATGATAAACACAGGCACTAAAGATTCAGTTAATGAATCCAGGCAATTGCTTCCCGGATGCGAGAGACCCAGGGAAAGCGCAAGCGGAGTCGGCATCAGCTCCCGAGAGGGGCGACTTGTTGTCATGCAACCCACGACAGCCAAAACTGAAATCAGCAGCACCAATTTCAATCCCGCAAAGCCCGCGTTCCTAAAATTTAAATTCCATTCTGACACTGTTTCTCTCCTCCAACTCCGGCTGGGAATCGCAATGAGCCGGCACCTCAATCCCGACGATTTCGAACGCGGGATAATAGAGGAATCAGAACACGACAGCAAACCCAGAAAATACGGGGGTTTACGGTCTTTCAGCCCGCTCCATGGGAGCAGAGCAGGGGTCGAGTAAAAACAGAGTCCTGGCGTTACGTCAGGACAAACAACCTGTAGCAAGGATGTTTATTAAAATTCAGGAACAACCCAGTCAGGAATTCCACTTTCTTTTAACTGAGCTTCGTACATTTCAGTCGCGGGATGCGTCTTTGCGTAGGGAGCATTCTCGTTGACCATCAACGGAAGCGTTTCTTCCCACCATCGATCGTAAGCTTTTCGAAGTTTCGTAACGACTTCAGGGTGATCAGCCGCAACGTTAGTTTTTTCAAATGGATCAACGGAAATATCGTACAACTCCTGATTCCCAACCCATCGCCATCTCTTCGTCCGCACTGCACACTTCTTAAACTTACTCAAGTTGGGATCCGCCCCTTTTTCCCACCGGCCAACATGAACAAACAACTGCCTATCCGGCCATTCAACTTCAGCATTTTCCAAAACAGGAACGAGTGACCGTCCATCAATCGCTTGAACGGTCTCTGGAATCTCAACTCCCGCCAACTCACAAAAGGTTTTGTACATATCAATGTGAGCCGCGAGAGCAGGAGTATCCACTCCGGCCCCGAGAACACCCTTCCAACACCAAAAAGCTGGGACGTGGGTGCCTCCTTCATAGGCCGACCCCTTACCCGACTTGAAACCTGCCGTAAATATTGGCGTCGATTTTCCGTTTAACTTTCCTCTTTTCCCCGCCTGCCCGTTGTCGGTCATGAAAATTAATAAAGTGTTGTCCCACAGATTCCAATCATCCATTTTCTGAATCAGGGTTCCCATATTTTCATCAATATTCTCAATCATTCCGTAACGGCCCGCAGTATTTTCATCCCAGCCCAAGTCTAAAAACCGTTGTTTATTTTTCTTAGGCGCTAACATCGGACCGTGAGGCGCGTTGGTGGTGATGTACGTAAAAAATGGTCGACCAGCATCGTGCTGAGCTTTGGTCCAACCCAACGCAGCTTGAAAAAAGACATCAGTACAAAATCCATTTGTCTTCACCAGAGTATCGTTGTGCCGAATGACGTTATCGAAGTAACGCCCAGCTTTCTCACGATTAGGTGGATAGTCAGCGCAACTTCCCGGAAAAGCCTGCCCGATCCCACCTGCACCATGGGTAAACACTTCGCTAAAACCACGATTCCCTGGCTGATAAGGTTCTTCATCCCCGAGATGCCACTTGCCAAAAATTCCTGTCGCATAACCTGCTTTGTTCAACAACTCAGGAAAGGTAGTGGTGCTCAATGCCATTCGCTCACGCTCTTTGATGGTGTGAGTCACACCATTTCGAAACTCGTGTCGACCACTAAAAATTGACGAACGCGACGGCGCACACGTAGGGCTTACATGGAAGTCTGTAAATCGAGTCGACATCGCATGGAGCCGATCGAGATTGGGAGTTCTTAAAACCTTATTCCCCAGGCAGGAAAGATCCCCCATCCCCTGATCATCCGTCATCACAAGAATGATATTAGGTCGCTTACCTTTTAAACCATCCGCATCACAAGTATCAACCGTTACGCCCAAGCCATGAGCCAACAGCATAACCACGGTCAAAACGGAAGCACGAACCAGTAAATAAAAATTCATTTTGCACTCACGATCTTCTGGAACAACATTATCGAACCCTAAAATCCACTTCGCCGCCTTCGTCGATCGGGCACCATTTCAGCGGGCTCTCGTTTCATCTTGCCTTCAGGATCCTGAAGGCTACGAACATCCATCGCCCACATTCCCCGGCCATGGGTTGAAATCACCATAATGTCATCTCGGGGATGGATGACTAAGTCTGAGACGAACGTCGTAGGAAGTTGATTGGCCAGCACGTTCCACTTCGCTCCTCCATCCGTGGAAACGTAGACCCCCAGATCCGTCCCAACATAAAGGACATCTTTATTCTTAGGATCTTCTCGAATGACATTAATGGGACCCGAGGGAATGTTCGCCACGATGCTCTTCCAGGTGTTCCCCGAATCATCTGACTTCCATAAGTAAGGTTTCATGTCGTCATTTCGTTTTCCGTTTTGCGCCATAAATACCGTTCCATCCCGATGCTGGGAGGCTACGATCTGCGAGATCCAACGGTTAGAGGCAATCCCCTTATCCTTTTTGACCCACTGCCCGCCACCATCCGGACTCATGTAAACATTTCCGTCATCGGTTCCAACATAGAGCACTCCAAACTTAAACGGAGATTCAGAAATACTGGAAATGGTCTGATAGGAAATGTCCCCGATTTCCTCAATGTTGTTGTTCGTCAAATCAGGACTGATTTTTTGCATATCGTCTCCGCGATTCATCGACCGATAAAGGAAGTTCATACCGTGATAGAGTACGCGCGGATTGTGCGGGGAAATTATGAATGGAGCAATCCACTGCCCGCGTATTGGATCTGCACCTTTCTCCAACGGAGGCAATAGCCGTTTGCCACGCATTCCTTGATCTAATTCCGTGCGAGAAATTTGACCGTAGAATCCTGCCGAGTAGACCGTATTGGCGTCCGTCGGATCAATCGCATGACTGCTGCCTTCTCCGCCGGGAGCCCACTCCCATTCAACCGGTCGCATTTGACGACTGCCGTCGCGGTTTTCACGAATATTGACGACACCTCGCATGCTGCCGTGATCTTGAATCGATCCGTAAACATTGAATGGCGAATCCATGTCATGCATGACATTGAAAAACTGGACAGCCGGTATTTGTTTCGTGAACAGCCTCCAGTTTTTTCCGGCATCGTAAGACATGTTGATGCCGCCGTCGTTTCCATTGATTAAATAGTTCGAGTCTTCCGGGTTAATCCAAAGGGCATGATGATCACCATGCATTCCTCTTAAACGGCGGAACGTCTTCCCACCATCGTTGGATACGTTGAGCGCTAACCCCATTACATAGATCGTCTCCGGGTCATTGGGATCAACTCGAATTTGGCCAAACACCCACCCGTAAGTGGAGCTTAAGCCCCGCATATAATCATTCGACTGGCTAACTTTTCGCCATTTTTTCCCAGCATCATCCGACCGATAAACCTCCGCCCCTTTAATTGTTTTTGTGCGAGGACGCCCGTACGAATCAAACGAATCACCTTTGGGCTGCTTTTCTGACAAGTCATAATTATCGACAAACGCATACAATACGTCCGGCTTGGTCAGGCACAAATCAATCCCGATGCGACCGCGAAACTTAGCCGCCGGTAATCCCTGATTGATCGGCTGCCATGTTTTTCCGCCATCAGTTGTTTTGTGAATACCGCTGCCGTTGTAGTGTGCCTCATTGCGAGGGTCATTCCAGCGTTTTCTTGTTCGTTGCCAAGTCGCCGCATAAAGTGTTTCGGGGTCACTTGGATCCATCATCAAATCAATCACACCGGTTTGCTCATCCAGCTCCAGAACTTTCTCCCAGGTCTCGCCACCATTGACAGTTTTATAAAGACCGCGTTCGGGATTTTCGGTCCACTCATGACCTGAATCAGCGACGTAGACAATATCCGGATTCGTCGGATGAATTATAATTCGAGGGATTGTGTGAGCCGTTGCCAACCCCATGTGTTTCCATGTCGCTCCCGCATCGATTGATTTATAAACACCAGCACCCGCCATGGAGGATCGGAAAACATTCGCCTCGCCCAATCCGATCCAAACAACATCCTGATTCGACGGCGCAATCGTTACATCGCCAACTGAAGTCGAGACACCATGCTCAAAAACTGGCTTCCAGGTTGTCCCTTCATTCTCAGTTTTCCAAACTCCTCCCGAAGCAGTAGCAGCATAAATCGAATAGGTGTTTGACCTTGGGGTTGTCACCGCAACATCCGTTACGCGACCGCTAATATTCGTCGGCCCTAAAAATTGCCATTTTAAATTCTTATGTGGAGAGCTTTCTTTCATCTCAGTATGTTTCTCATACCAAGCCAAACGATCTTCAGCAGAAGTGTATTCTTGCGCTTGCGTCGAAATAACGACAGGCGCCCACAGCACACAGGAGACGATGAAAACTAAAGAGAACCGTGTCATTAACAACTCCTACAGACAATAGCCAAACCAACACTTGAAAGCAGTATATCCCGCACGGAACTTCGACGTCCGAGCGAGTCTGAATTCTAACGAAATCAGAGCCGAGTTGCGAAGGTTGGAAAAAAGAAAAAACTCGGTCAGTAACGAACTTAATGACTCGGGCTCCTTCAGCGGGATTTGCCACGAACCCATTCGCCCTCAGCCGCGATAACGGTGCCCCAATCCTGTTGCAGTCTGCGACGCCCCTGGAAACCACATCAGACGCTTTTTCACGCTCAGCCAACAAGATCACCGATCCGACAAAACCTGACCCGTCATTCGAGCCCCCACACTCCCTCCTCCGACCTGAGCTTACGGGCACCGGCAACCAGCTCACCCAACTCGACACAACTCATCTGAAACTTCTCGCTTAACGAAACGCGACTTTGGTATAACATCTCACCGGCTTGTGCCAGTCTTTATTTTCCATGTATTGGACGAACTTCAAGGTGCGCTCGTTGTCTTGCAACACATGCTCCGCACAAAGAAAACTCAGCTCATTAAACTGGCCTCGCGATCGATCAAGCTCCACGTGAGATCCCGCAAACTATCGAGTCCCAGTTCTGTTGAAAACGTTTCGCAACGCTTACGCCGACTAGCATATTCACTTTCAGACAATTTATGTCGAACATGACTATTGATAACCACTAAGGCAAGGTGGTCATGATCAAAAGGAACATGCTCAATCGACTCATCTCGACAGTCAAGCAACACCCTCCTCTTAACCAGCAAGTTCCTTTACGGTATTCCAACCGGGGCGGTGCCATTTTAACAGCACACTTTGTCTGGCAAATCGATAGTCCGTTACTGTTGAAACTGGCTGGACTACTAACTCCAGGTCGCCAAACTGTTTTAACCACATCTCTCGTGGCCCGGCCTTGCCAAAGGTAATTGAAATCCGCGAGGCGAGCTGACTCGTCTCACCTGCATAAAGCGCGTCCCCCCCGAGTTCACGGATCACGTAAACCCCCGGCCCTTCAGAGATCTCGTCTAAATCTAATTCAGACACCAAGACCCCGTGTGCTGATTTCAGTTTTTTCTTGCTCAACCCTGAAATCCCAAACTGTTTGGGCGTACGCAATGTCGCGCGGTGCTTTGCATTACTCCCCTCTTTGCGCAGCTTGAGAGCCGCCCAACGGTAATCGAGCGGTTGGTAACCAGGAGCAAATCCCGCGGCGATGGCATCAAACTGAACGCCGATTCTTGGGTCACAGAAAATCTCATCGAGACTCATGCAGTACTTATTAACAATCTGCCGCCAGGCGATCTCGCTGGCAAACAAAAAAGGACTTACTTCGCTCCAGCCAATTTTTGTTCTCACCGTTGTATCGACCGAGGCTGCCTTCAACTTACCCGCCTTCCGGATGCGGAATAAAAACCGGTTTCGTTCAGCGGGCGTTCCGGGTACCGAGAGCCGGTCACATGCCAACTGAAAATCCTCATTCAAAATGGGATCCGCAATCAAACGATCCACCGAGTATCCACGGTTTGTCTTTGAAAACGCTTCGATCATCTGAGCGATTTCAGAAACGAGTGATTCATGAATCTCTGAGTCATCGGCGAAAAGGGCCCGCTGAACTTTTTCTACTCCCTTTGCTTTCCGAGCATCTCGCTTGGCATATTCGTTCATGCTCGGCTCTTCACTGCCATTGAGCCGATCGCCAGTGGAAATTCTATCGAGACGCTCCATCCCTAGCCGAACATAATCTTTCGACAATTCAAATCCAAAATAGTCACGCCCCAATTTCTTGGCAACTGCGAGTGTCGTCGAGCTACCTGAAAAGGGATCGATTACAATATCACCCCGATTGGAACTTGAGCGAATAACCCGCCCCAACAATTGCTCAGGCATTTGACAGCCATGAAATCCAGCACGCTCTTTAAACGTTCCGGCAACTCTTGGAAAATACCAGGTGTCTTCGTCCGCTTGAAAACCGTCAACCAACTCTTGAGGCCTGAGAATCCAGGTGTCATCCGGCATTCGCCCATTTGGATTCGCTCTCGCATCGTTGTAAACAAGCCTGCGGGCTGACGGGACTCGCAGATCCATATCGTCGTGATTGAATAAGAAGTTCTTTGAGTCTTTGACAAAGTGAAACAAATGAGCATGGGAACGCGTGAATTTCTTTTTACAATTCACACCAAATGTGTAATACCAGATCACCCAACTGCGACAATGAAATCCTAAATTCTGGGCTTCAATTTTCAATTCAGCAGCGTACTCATCTCCAATCGCCAGCCAGAACGTACCCTCGCTTTTTAGTACCCGATGCAACTCAGCCATCCACTCGCGGGACCAGGCAAGGTATTGATCATCCCCCAGTTGATCATCGTATTGATCGTATTTGAATCCAATATTAAAAGGCGGATCCGCGAAGGCTAAATCAACCGATTCCGAAGGAACTTTTTTAAGCCCAGCAACACAGTCACCTTGGTGAATTTTACCTAAGAATTTTCCTAATGTTGCGGCCAACGAATCCTCCATTTTTTAAGCGAGTCAATCCACCTCAGCTAACTACAAGTTCTCCAATTTATCAACTTGTTCGTGAGAATTCGAGTCCCTCAATCGCCCTCCCTAAAACCGAATAACACGCACCGACTCGCCTCTGCCTTGGAGAGAGTTCAATCCTACTAAGTGCAACCCGAGTAACTTACCGCTTGGATTTATCCACAAAAATGCCGAGATTTATGCTGAGTGCGATTTCGAGTTCGCCTCAACCGCGAAGGCCTCTACTCGGAGCATCAAAATTTGAAACGCTTCAAGCGTGGAATACTAATGCAACATACGGTATCCTCAATCGACAAGAACATCAGGAAAATCTGCTGCTGTAAAACCGCTGGTCACTTCACCCAGGCACCGGTCTTCCTCTCATACCTATTAGGCTAATCCATGCACTTGAAACAAAACCTACTCCTTCTGACCACCTGCGCCTTGATTATAGGACTTCCTTTCCACTCCGCTGATGCACAAACCCCAGCCACCGAATCTTTCTCCGGATTAACATTCCTGTCACCCGCAGAAAAGAGTATCGGCAAAAAAATTGTCTTGATCGCAGCAGAACAGGAATACCGCAGCGAGCAGTCCATGCCAATGCTGGCCAAAATTTTGTCATCGCGTCATGGATTCGATTGCACCGTCCTTTTTGCGGTCAACCCGCAAGGCCAAGTAGACCCAACCATGCCAGTTTACCCCGAGAAGGGGAAAGAAAGTGAATTCCAAACCCACAACATTCCCGGACTCGACCATTTAAAAGAAGCTGACCTTGTCATCTTCTTTGCTCGACTCCTGACACTCCCGCTAGAGCAACAAAAACAAATCGTTTCCTACATAGATTCTGGCAAACCCATTATCGGTCTCAGAACAGCAAATCATGGATTCCGCGGCCGACTGCCTTATAAAATTGACGGCAAACAAATTCAATTTGGTGAGCAAGTTCTCGGGGGTACTTTTCGAGGCCATCACGGCAATTGGCATCGCGACTCGACCCGCGGTGATATTGTCGAAGCGATGAAAGACCATCCCATCCTGACCGGCGTTGCCAACATCTGGGGACCTTCTGATGTATATAGAACGTTTCCTGAAAATGGAGAACTACCCAGCAACTGCACAGCGTTGGTTTATGGACAACCACTCATCGGACGTAAACAGGGAGGAGAGTCCAACCCCAACAAAATCCCACTTCCCGTTATCTGGACCAAACCCTGGAAAACCAGTAATGGAAAATCAGCCAGAGTGTTTCATTCCACCATGGGCAGCGGAAAAGATTTCGAGAATGAAGGATTCAGGCGATGCATTGTCAACGCCTGCTATTGGTGCACTCAGCTTGAAGACCAAATCCCCCCGCAGTCCGATGTCAGCTATGTCGACCCCTATACCCCGCTTTCCAGCGGATTTAATTACGAAAAGCTGGGAGTCACACCCAAAATGCCGACTGAATATCGCACTCCCTAATATACCGCTCGCGAAATTTCAGCGACGTTTAAAATGGCGGAACGAACATTTTCTTCTTCAATCGCTCGATCGATTCTGGCGGGAGGTCTTCGGATTTCGTGACCGCGACCCACGCGTCTATATAACTCGATGGCGAATAATTATGACCGTACCCGTTAGGTACGCTCGTCGCCATGGGCAGGTCAAAAGCGATTTGTAAAAACGTAACAACCGGATACCACTTCAAATGAGGTGAAACATCGGGGCCTCGCTGCCCTTCAAGCCACGCAGGTTTTTGAAACGCTAAATCGGGTGAGAAAAAAACCATTGGATCACTTGCGTATTGCACGTAAACATTCCTCATCGCACCCCAAGACTGCCCCGACTCCAACGTGTTTTTCTGTGAGGTGAAACGCACCATCGAACCATTGCGAAAGCGCGGCAACCACGCAGGAGAATCCGGGTTCCGCTCGCGGGTTAACTCCTGCCACTGCGTACTTGGAAAGGGCGGTCCGCTCCACACCGCTCCTTGAATTGGATCGTCAAATATTTTGTACAAATCAGCAGACACCTCAGATCCAAACGCACCTAAACTTAAACCGAATAAATACAGATTAGGACGATCCTCTTTGGGAAGCGTAATCCAATGGTTATAGATTTCATCAAAGAGAACCTGAGATGCCACGATCGAACGTGTCGGATCGACAATAATCGTCAACCAACTGGGAAGATAGCTATATTGCATACTGACAATCGCCGTATCACCGCCCAGCAAATACTCGACCGAATCCACCGCTGCCGGGTCTAACCACCCCGTCCCTGTTGGCGTCGCAACAATTAACGTTGACCGCTTAAACCCGTCAACGCGGATCAGTTCTTCCAAAGCCAGTTTTGCCCGTTCTTCGATAGTATCCCGGGAACGTAACCCAACGTAAACGCGTACCGGTTGCAAACACTCCCGCCCCCAAAACTCAGTTAAATCTGCTGCCTGCGGCCCGTCTACAATAAAATTCTTTCCGCGGCGACCTATTGAATCCCACTCAATTCTCGACCCCGGACTGCCCGACGCAATTGCGATTTCTGGCTGGGCAACCCCCTCGTCAATCAGCGCATCTGCCTTCGCAAAAAACGAATCCGCCGAACTCATTAAACCTCGCGCGATCACGCCGTTGGCAATAAAAATTACTAACAGTCCAGTCATTGTCACACCAAGCGTTGCGGCAACGCGGCGGGGAAGAAAGCGATTCAGTTGACGTGATGCATACCGACAACTCCACCCCAGCCAACGCACAATCGCAATTACACAACAAGCAGAGAACACGGCAATAACTGCGGTCGTGTACGGGTGAGCGGTTTCCAAGGGAGGCATTTCCATCAATTCGCGAATGGAGTTTTGCCAAAACGTCATCTGCCTCAAATAGACCACAAATACAACGGCAACCACGACCGACGTGACCATCTTGGAAATACGCTCCAGCTTGTCCGATGGCTTCGGCAATTCTAGGAACAGATAGAGATTTAAAAAGCCAACTCCAACTCCATACCCTGCCGCCAGAGCAAAACCAGACAACAAGCCCTGGAAAAGGAAATTACGAGGCAATAAAGAAGGCGTTACCGAAGCGGAAAAAAACAAAATCGCAAAGACAAGCCCGATGAAGGAGAACGACTCAAAATAACGCAGCAACCATGACTTCATAAAGCTCCCCATCTTTTTCCTTGATCAAAATTTTAATCCGAGAAATTCAAACCAGTGGAAGGTTTGTCAAATCAATTCCCGTATCACCTCGTCCGGCTCAGCCGTTCCTCAACGAGGAATATCAGTTAGCTTCAGGCTGCAACGTTCTCCTAAAAAATTCCCTTTGAGTCACATCGACTCCACGGCCCAAACCATGCCCACCGTTTGGCCAAAACCGACTCTCATAGGTCAAACCAGCTCGATCCAACGCATCAATTAGCTGGAATGCGTTATTGGGGTGAACATTATCGTCGACCATCCCGTGCATAATTAAAATCTTCCCCTTTAGGTTTTTCACATGGGTCATTGCCGCTCCCATCTTGTAGCCTTCTGGGTTTAGCTGCGGCGTACTCATGTAGCGTTCTGTGTAAATCGTATCGTAGTTCCTCCAGTCCGTCGGACCAGCGCGATCCACGGCCGCTGTATAAACATCCGGATGCTTAAAAATCCCCATCGCTGCCATAAATCCGCCATACGAGTGCCCGACAATCCCCACGCGATCACCATCGACGTAGGGGCGTTTTCGTAGCATCCGAATGGCGTCGGCGTGATCCTGAATGTCAACATCGCCAAGCTTCAGATAAGCAGCACCGAGAAACGACTTCCCGCGACCTCCAGTTCCCCGATTATTTACCTTGACCACCAAATAGCCTTGATCGCATTCACTCCGCGGTCGAGACACATACCGTGCACTAATTTCACGCGACCCGGGGCCGCCATACAACGCATTGATGACTGGATATTTTTTTGTTGGATCAAAGTCATTGGGTTTGTAAAGAATTCCGTAAATATCAAACTGATCATCATCGGACCGAAATTTAAACATCTCAGCCAAGTTAGCTGCCTCCGCTGGGCTTTGCTCTGCGAGGTTTGCAACGAACTTACCGTCCGTTCGATATATCGCTGTTGAGGGGGGCCGATTGACTGCCTCATATTGAGCGATCAGCCATTTACGGTCGGGAGAAAGCTGGAAATTGGAGTGATGGTAATCCAGAGTCGTTACTCGCCGCTGCTGTTTTCCATCGAGAGCGACCAAATGATACTGCATGTAGTAAGGATTTACGATCGAACTGTTGGCGACAAAACTAACGAGATTTTCATCTTCAAAAACCTCCAAAGAGTTAATTTGGAAATCGCCCTGTGTCACCGTTTGAAAAACATTCCCCTCCAGATCTCTGACTTCGTAATGTGTAAATCCAGTTTTATCTGTCGGCCACAAAAATCGTTTTTTGTCTTTCAGGAATCGCATGGCCGGAGAATTCTCCTGCCAAGTCTTCTGTCGCTCCTCAATGATCGCTTTGCATTCCCCCGACTCCAGATCGACTGTCACTACCTTCAGATGCTGCTGTAATCGATCGGTCCAATTCAACAGAACTCGATCACCCAACGGCGACATCCGCAGCCCGTAAATGTATTCATCTCCGGAACCACCAATGTCAATGCGTATCGTTTTCTTGGATTTTAAATCGTAAACGAACAATTCTGAAATTGGATTCTTCGCACCAGCCTTCGCATAATATTCGGGATAGAGCGAAGTGTTAATTTTTGACCAGCCCCGCAAAAGAAAAAACTTCTCAACCAGAGTGTCGTCAAATTTATAATATATGATTTTGCTGGAATCAGGGGTCCACCACATGGCCTTCTTTTGGCCTAACTCCTCACCATAAACCCAACTCGCTGTTCCAAAATGGACATCCTCATCTCCGTCAGTAGTAACATTGACTAACTCTTTTGTTTTCAAATTCTCAAGAACCAAATTCCAGTCCCTGTACTTGGCTCGCCATTTTCCATCTGGTGATTCAACCTCTGTGTACTGCCTTCCCCGCAGTGGCCGTCCAAGATACTTTCCGGTGCTAGCGCCCTGGTCAGTTGAGCGACGCCGAGACCGGGGACTTACCGCTTTAGATCCGCCTTTAGAAGATTCCTGAGCATCAATTTCAGACTTCTGACTCGTTGAAAAATCAAAGCGATAACGCTTACCAGCCGACGAATAATCAACTGAATCTTCATTCCACTTCACGTTGTTGACCACGCCTGGCATAGCGGACGACGTGCGTTGTCCCTGTGCCGCTGTAATCAGCAGGCACACAATAAAAACAACACTCGACAATCGAACAACAATCTTCAAACAGGTCAACTTGCTCACGTTTCTATCTCACCCTAGACAATCATCAAATGAAAAATTTCAGTTGCATTGTAGAGCATTCAATTCAGCTTCACCATCAACGCATCTCGCCCATGATCCATTAAATGGTCAACTACTTTGGCGATCGGCTGTTACGTTCCCGTCCATTTTAACGGCGTTATTTAACCAGTGGATCATTCGATTTTCCATCAACTCGTAAAACGGGTTGTATCGGCATCGCACGAAGAGCGCGTCGGAAAGCAGTAACGCACTCGACTCACCGCGAAGGCTTATTGAACCGAAATTAATCCCAGTGTTCGTCGTCGCAGCGCGGTTTCCGTACAACCGATCACCGGCCGAAAACGGAATGGCGATGTGCGACAAAGAAACGATTCCCTCGGGCCACTCCAATTCGAGAACTTCCTCAAAAGACTGGCCACCCACTCGCGACTCCAACGCAACCTTTCGCGAATCGGATTTCGCATTTCGCAGGATCGTCAACTGATACGGGAGATCTTCCTTTTCCAAATTTGGGAAAACATGATCTTCAAATGACAAGTTAAATAGATTTGCAATTTGATCAAATCGATCGATATCGAACAAAAACAATTCATTGGAATTATTTTGCAATCTTTCAAACACAGAAGAAATTAGCTTTGGCACCCTAACGGTTGAGTCGACTACCGACTGCATTGCCAGTACCGGAGGAACCTCGCCAAGACGCCCCTGTTTTTCCAACAAGGCCAATTGCCGCTCGACCTCTTGAGTCATATCCCAAGCCTGAATGCTTGCATTGGTCGGCCAAGAACTGTATTTAAACGGATCGACCTCCGCATCAACACTCGTCCACAACGCTTTCACCGTCCGTGAGATCAAAGCGACCGTGTGATGAATCCGAAAGAGACGTGCCAGAGGATTGATACCAATCATGGGAGAGAACAAAAGAATAGCTGCCATTTTTGGGAGCGACGAATCGGCGATAGCCGCGAGCGCGTAATTCATCGCTAACGCCCCGCCATTTGAATAGCCGGCAAGCACGACTGGTAAGCCCGAAGGCAATTTTTGCTTTAAACCACGAGCCGCAACTTCCACCGCTGCCGTCCAGTCAGGCCACTCCACATTCGCCAGAGCACATGGACAAGTGCCATGACCAGGCATTCTCAACCAGACGACGGTGTACCCCTCTCGATGCAGTCGCAAGCCAATTTCACGCAGAGAATACGGTGAGTCACTCAATCCATGAATCAGCAAAGCACCGCCAATCGGATTCTCGGCCTCCAAAACCCGTGTTCGATTCCAGTTTCGATCAACTACGGTTTCTGGATTACAGACCGAATCGCGTCGGTACCGACTAAAGGCGCCGTTAACCTCGGACTCCCAACGATGATCGATAAAGCTGTCT